>ODAK010000036.1_pt1 | contig 148207 bp, 130 predicted proteins | sample 1539591 | NCBI WGS metagenome assembly ODAK01 (sample SAMEA3539303, study PRJEB22396) | soil metagenome | biome: tundra; feature: field; material: soil | place: USA | collected 2010-05 | depth 0.15 m | reverse complement strand
TTGCTGCTCGCGATATTCGCCGGGTGGGTCAACCGCCATCAGTTGGACGCGATCGCCCGGACGGTGGCGCGCAATCAAGCCGCCAAAACCGCCGCCGAAGATTTCTGCCCACAGTAGCGGCTTCTCGCCGTAGGTCGCCGCCGCGGTGAGGTAGTTAAATGAGGCAGGGTTGGCTGTGGCATCGATGATCAGATCGCACTTGGACAGGGTGCTAATCAAGGTCTCGATACTACCGCTCGACTCTTGGCCGCCCAATCGATGTAGCCGGGTTTTACAGGTGGCCGAGGCGTTCACCAATTTGATGCGACGGGCCAGCGATGCCGCCTTGTGCGTGCCGACTTCACGCCAGTCGAGGTCGTGGCTCATGCCGCACTCCTGTTAGATAACAACAACCGACCGCTTTATACGGTCTGACTTAAACCCGGTCGCTGCACAAGAATTTGCCCCGTCACGAAAGGCGGGTGATCAATTCCGTGAGCGATTCGTCAAAACCAGCATCGTCGGTTTGTTGTGTCTAACAGACCATAACAGCAGCTGCGCCGAATTGACCTGGTGCTTGTATTTTACCACAGTCGCATTTCTGGCCCTCTCGGCGCAGTCAGGACGACGATGAATAAAAGCGGAATTCCGAAATTGCTCTCACATAAATTTGTGGCGCGGCAGCCTTTATACTGGCCGTTAAACGCCGTTTACAAAGCAGATCTTTTCAGCCTCGGTACAGAAGCTGAGAGCTGAGAATCGGATCGAGGCGAGCGAAATTTCGTCGCGATCGGTAATCAAATCACAGAGGTCAATGACCGGTGTCGCGAGCTGCCGAAATCATCGCGTCAAATCGATGGGATACAAAATCGGCGGACTCGGTAAGACGGCTGGCGGCCCAGGCGCGGGCGAGATCGCTCTTAGTCGCTATGCGATTCTGCTTGCGTCGTACCGCCAAACGCCACCCGGAACTCGACTGGACTTGTGGCAGCACAAGAGCGTCACTGTTGGAGCCGCACAACGCGGCATTAACGAGCGTCGCATCCATGAAAACCAAATCTCCCGCACAGCAACACGAAAGTAACGCCCAATCGACCAAACCGCAGCGCAACAAGCCCAAAACTTCACGGCGCAGCGCCGGCAATGCCCACGCGGCAAATGCATCAAGTACCGACGCGGCCCGCACCAAAAGCTCGCGGCTCGTCGCCCTTATGCGTCGCAAGGGAGGCACAACCATTGACCAGGCCGCATCCGCCCTGGGTTGGCAGCCGCACAGCGTGCGCGGGTTGATCTCGGCGGTGGTCCGCAAAAAGCTTGGTCTCACGGTCCGGACCGATCGGAACGACAAAGGCCGGTTGCACTATCGAATCGTGCGTTAACGTCGGTGAATCAGAAACAACTTGAGACCTTGATCGTTCGCGCGGCCACTTGCCCATCGGGGGAACTCGCCCAATTGTGGTCCGCCCATCTGCGCGGGCGCTGTCCCAGCAACGCCCTGGCTCGACGGCAGGGATTCGCTTGGCGTTTGCAGGCGCAGGTACAGGGTGGCCTGTCCGATCGAACCAAGCGCCGACTGCGGGAACTTGAAGTGGCATTCGCCGCAGATGCGGACCATCAGCCGAGCCGGTCGACGGCAGTCAAGCCCGGTACCCAATTCGTCCGCTACTGGAAAGGCCGATCCCATACCGTTCAGGTAACACAGACGGGCTTTCTCTATGCCGGGACAGAATATCGAAGCCTCTCCGAGATCGCGCGCGCGATTACCGGTACTCGATGGTCAGGTCCCCGGTTCTTTGGGATCAAAGGCAAGCGCAACGCATGACCCGAGCGTTGCCACAGGCTCGCATCTGCGCCGTTTACACCCGCAAGTCATCTGAGGAAGGATTGGATCAGCATTTCAACTCGCTCGATGCGCAGCGCGAAGCCTGCCAAGCATACGTAACGAGCCAAACCCATGAAGGCTGGACGCTGAGCCGCACACCTTACGACGATGGTGGGTTCTCCGGCGGAACACTCGATCGACCGGCGCTGCAGCGACTGCTCGCCGAAATACGGCACCACAGGGTGCAGGTGGTCGTTGTCTACAAGATTGATCGTCTTACTCGGTCTCTCGTCGATTTTACTCGCATCGTCGAAGAACTCGATTCCCACGGCGCATCATTTGTCTCAGTGACACAGCAATTTAATACCACCTCCTCGATGGGTCGGCTCACGCTCAATGTGCTGTTGTCCTTTGCGCAGTTTGAACGCGAGGTCACCGGCGAGAGGATCCGCGATAAGATCGCCGCCTCCAAACGTCGCGGACTGTGGATGGGAGGTGTCGTGCCGTTGGGGTATGAACCGAAGGACCGATCCCTCCGGGTCATACCTAAGGAAGCGGAGCTGGTACGCACGATTTTCAGCCGGTACCTCGAGCTGCGATCCGTCGATGAACTGGCGGCAACTCTGCGTGCCAAAGGTATTCGGCGTAACCAATACGTGTCACGGCGGGGACGAATGCACGGCGACGGCACCTTCTCGCGCGGCGCGCTATATCACTTGCTGTCGAACCCCGTATACCTCGGCCGAATCCGGCACAAAGAGGTGACCTATGAGGGCCGGCACCCCGCCATCGTCGAGCAGGCAATCTGGGATCAAGTTCAAGCGCAACTTCAATCGAGCGCGCGCCGCACCCGCGGACGTCGTACCGATCGAAGCGTCAACTTGCTCCGGGGACGGATCTTCGATAGTCAAGGTCATCCGATGACGCCAACCTATACGCCAAAGGCGAATGGGCAACGCTATCGGTATTACATGAGTCAGGCCGTGCTCAAGTACGGGCACGTGGACACAATCGAGGTCCCCCGAATCGCGGGGGAGGTCATCGACCAATGGGTGATGCGCGTCGTTCGCGAAAAGCTATCTGCAAGCGCGGAATGCAATGTTTCGGACCGGATCCGGCGAGTGGTATTGCGCGCCAAAGAGATCGAGATCGAACTCGATACGCCTGATAAAGGTTCTGATGAGTCGATGGCCGCGACGACAATAAGGGTCCCCGTCAACCTCTGCCGGCGCGGCCAGGAGGTGCAAATCCTGACCTGTGACGGAACCCCAAGCGAGGTGGCCTCCGCACCGGATCCCGTGCTCGTCCGCGCCATGATCCGCGCCTACCGCTGGCGTGACCTGCTCGAATCGGGTGCCGCCAAGTCCGTCGAATCGATCAGCCGCACCGAGCATGTGAATGCGTCGTATCTCGCAAAGTTATTGTCGTTGGCCTATCTCGCGCCGGATTTGACCGATGAGATCCTGAGCGGAACACAGCCGCGGCAGCTCATGCTCAAGCATATCCGCGAACTCGATATTCCACTCGACTGGCAGGCGCAAAGACGCCTATTTGCGCAATTTCGCGGCTGAAGGCTCCAGAATTTCGCTGCCCCGCCGGGCGAAACTCGCCCAATACTTCTGACACGCGCCCGTCGTGATCAGAGCACGGGCCGCGAATACCGCGGAGTCGGCAGACACGGCGGGTCTCTGCTGTCAGAATCACGTGTGACTCCGTTCGAAATCCCGCAGTTTTGGCCTGGAAAATGTGCGCCTTACACGGCACGTCCGTATGAGACGACTGAATGGCGGAGAGGGTGGGATTCGAACCCACGTGCCGGAATTACCCGACCATCCGATTTCGAGTCGGCGCCGTTATGACCACTTCGGTACCTCTCCGTTAACTTAAAATTGGCTCGCGATTACTTAAGCATTTCAGGCGTTAACTTAAGCTTTTTCGTCTTGTGACCGGCTAGACGAACCACGTGGAAATGCATTTGTCAAGGGTCCGTTGGTACCAATTTCAGGTTATTCTAACGCATCGGCATAGGGCCCGCCTCTAGATCAAGGCCAGGCCTGCCTCACGGAATCCATACAGCTCACGACCGTGCGTAAATTAAACATTTCAACAACTTGGCGGGGATGGTCGAAGATCAGTATCGCGGTGTCGGCCGCCCTGATGCTGGGCACCTGCGCGCCCCTACCGAACGTGATCCACCAGATCAAGACGCTCGGCGAACTGCGCGTCGCGACACGCTACAGCCCGTTGACGTTCTATATAGGAGCGGACGGCCTGCCGGCGGGCGCCGAGTACGAACTTGCGCGCAGCTTCGCCGACGAGCTCGGCGTGAAGCTGAAGATCATGCCCCTCGACAGTTATGCAGAAATCTACGCCGCTTTGAACACCGGACGCGCTCATTTGGCAGCGGCCGGATTGAAGGTACCGGCGCAATCCGTCCCCGGCGTTGAATTTGCGCCTGCCTACCAGCGTGTGCGCGAGCATTTGATCTACCGCAAGGGTGCGACGCGCCCGGGCTCGCTCGCAGAGATCGGCAATGCCGATCTGGAAATTGCGGCGAGCAGCTCCCATGCGAGGACGTTGAGTGCGGCCCGAAGCTCATTGCCGCAGCTCGTGTGGGTGGAAAATGCCAGCAGCGACTCGCTGGCCCTTTTGGATGCCGTGGCGGACGGGACCGTCGATTATACGATTGCAGACTCCACCGAGTTCGCGCTGGCGCACGATGAACATCCGGACTTGCGCATCGCATTCGATTTTCCGGGCGAGCAATCGATGGCGTGGGCGGCAAGTGCGCGCGATGAGCGATTCGTGAAAGACATAAGCGCTTATTTCACGCGTCTGTACCGAAACGGCGAGCTGGCGACCATCGTCAACCGGTACTACGACCGCCCCGAGGAGCTCGAATTCGCGGGCGCCCAAGGTTTCATGCTTCATTTGCAAAGTCGCCTGCCGCTCTATAAGAAATGGTTTGAAGAGGCAGCCAAGCAGAGCAGCCAGGATTGGCGGCTGTTGGCCGCCATCGGCTATCAGGAATCCAAGTGGAATCCGCGCGCCTCCTCAGGGGCAGGTGCCGTGGGCTTAATGCAGCTGACCTCGGTATCGGCGACCGCCGTCAAGGTCGCCAACCCGACCGATGCGCGGCAGAGCATTTTCGGCGGCGCCCGCTATTTCAGGCAGGTTTACGAGAAGATCCCGGCTCACGTGCCGGAGCCGGATCGAACCTGGTTCGCCCTCGCCGCCTACAACATCGGATACGGACATTTGGAAGATGCGCGCGTGCTTGCGCAAAAGGCCGGGCACGACCCGGATTCATGGCAGGAAGTGAAGAAGTTTCTTCCACTCCTGGAAGAAGAATATTGGTATACGCAGACTTTGAACGGCTACGCCCACGGTTGGGAGCCGGTGCGCTATGTCGACAACGTGCGCAACTATCGCGATATGCTCGAATGGGCCTGGGGCGGCAACGGCGGCGGCACAGCCTCGCTCAATTAACCTCGGGCCGCATTCGCTACTACATCCCGCCGCATCAGCGGCGTGCTTCGAAAAAGCGCCGCAACAGTGCGCTGCACGCCTCCGCGCAAACTCCGCCGAAAATGTCCAGGCGATGCGCCAGTCGAGGTTCGCGGGGCAGATCAAACACACTGCCACAGGCGCCCGCCTTTTGATCCCAGGCACCGAAGACCACCCGCGCCACCCGCGCGTTGATGGCGGCGCCGACGCACATCGCGCACGGCTCCAACGTCACATACAGGGTTGCCGTTTCGAGCCGGTAGTTCCGCTCGCGGGTGGCCGCGGCGCGCAGCGCGACTATTTCCGCGTGCGCGGTCGGATCGTGTGACGCAATCGGGCTGTTCCAGCCCTCCCCGATCACCCGTCCGCCAAGCACCACAAGCGCGCCCACGGGCACCTCGTTCAATTCATAGGCGCGACGCGCCAGCACGAGAGCGCGCTGCATGCAGTCGACGTCGGTGAGTATTCCATCTGCGGCCATGATTCAGCTCGACCGCATATGGCGCCCCGCGAACAATATCGCATACAGGGCCAACAGCGCGGTTGCGCTCAGTGCCAACGAATTGTGAACCCCAAGGCTTGCGCCGAGCAAGCCGACCGACAAACCGCTGAATGTGCGCAATCCCATGGCCGACATCGAGAATACTCCGATCACGCGTCCACGCATCTCTCCCGGCGCATTGATCTGCACCAGTGCCTGCGCCATCGAATTGAATGCGAGCTCTGCGAATCCGGCCGCGAACAATAATATCAGCGCCACCGCGTAGATGTTTGCGCGCGCAAAACCAATCAGAGCGCAGCACCAGATCGTGGCCAGGATGTAGGCGGTACGCGTCCGGGGCTGCAGCAGTCCGCGAGTTTCCAGGAGCAGGCCGCCCGCCAAACCGCCGGCGGCATCGGCGGCCAGCAACATGCTGTAGGAAAAATTTGCGCGTCCGTGGCCGAGATCACGCGCAAATTCCGGCATTTGCGCCTGGTAGGCATTACCTACGAAAAACGACGCCGCACCGATCAGGACTGTCATGGATAGCAGCACCTTATTGCGTGCCACCACCCGCATGGTCGACCATATGTCGGCGAAGCTGCCGACCGCCGCCCGCGACGCGCGCGAGCCGGGAGCGCCCGGGCCGTACGGCGCATCGATCAGCCATACGAACAACGGTGCATAGATCAGCGCATTGACGAGGATGCCCCAGGCGGGCCCGAACGCCAATAGCAAACCCGCACCGACGGCCGGGCCGACCAGGAAACCCAGATAGCGTCCGGTGGCGTTGATGCGCACCGCGCTCGGCAACTGCTCCAGGGTGACGATTTGATGAATCAACACCTGCGACGCCGGCATCCAAATGACCCCAGCAAGACCGTGCATGAGCAGCAGCAGCATCGCCATCCATAGCGTCTCGGAGCGGGTCAGGAACATCAGCCCCCAACTCACCGAGACCGCCATGAAAAGCAACATACCGATTTGAATGAGCCTGCGTATATCGAATCGATCGGCGAGCCCGCCGCTGAACCCAGCCAGGAAAAGGTACGGCACCCAATGCGAAATGACGGCGAAGCCTCCGAGCGCGGGCGAATGGAACCTCTGAAATAGAACCCAATAGCTGATGACGTGTTCGATATTGTCGGCCATCATCGCTGCGGTGGCGGCGAAGAAATAAATCCGAAAATCGGCGTTGGCGAACGAGGTGAAGGCGCGGTGCTTGCCTAAATGCTCTGCTTCAGCAACCTTTTGCGGTTTCAATTGGATTAAGCGCCTGGATCGCGGTGACAAGCCGATTGTAGCGGAATCGGCCGCAGGAGCGCGCCTTGGGCGGGCACCGCCGCCGCACGGCAACAACGGAAATACGAGCCGTACCCGCGCTCAACTCAGTAGAATCGAGGTTTCGCCGCACGGCAAGAATTACGGGGCATGCGGGAGCAGGATGCGCATCCTATTCATGATATTGGCGATCGCCACGACCGCGCCGGCGCTTGCCGACGAGGGCATGTGGACGTTCGATAAATTTCCCGCTCAATCGGTCAGAAAGTCGTATGCGGTAGACATTACACCGCTCTGGCTGGACCACTTACGGCTCTCGACCATTCGCTTGACGAATTGCACGGCATCATTTATTTCCCCCGCCGGCCTCATTCTGACCAATCACCACTGCGTCGAATCGTGTCTGGGCGAACTCTCTTCCAAGGACGACAGTCTGCTGGATCGCGGCTTTTTGGCCGCCGATCGCCGTGGCGAGCGGCGCTGTGCGACGCAGCTTGCGGACGTCCTGGTGGGAATGGAAGACGTCACGGCTACGGTAACAAAGGCCGGCGCAGAGCTTGGCGACAAAGCGGCCAACGACCAGCGCAAAAAAACGCTCACTGCCCTTGAACAAGCCTGCGAGCAGGCAAGCAGCAAAGCCAATACCGGTAAACTCAAGTGTCAGGCGGTCACCCTTTATGAGGGTGGTCAATACTTCGTTTACAAGTACAAGCGTTACGACGATGTCCGGCTCGTATTCGCACCGGAGGCGGATATCGCGGCGTTCGGCGGCGATCCCGACAATTTTCAATTTCCGCGCTGGTCCCTCGATTTCTCGGTGCTGCGCGCGTACGAGAACGGCAAACCCGCCAAAACACCGAATTACCTAAAGTTCAATTTCGCGGGCCCACGGGTCGACGAGCCGGTGTTCGTCTCGGGGCATCCCGGTTCAACTTCGCGCCAAGACACCCTTGCGCAGCTGGAATTCGAGCGCAACGTGATCCTGCCGTCGGCGCTACTTCGCACCTCTGAATTGCGCGGCGGTTACATTCAGTATGGCCGCGCCAATCAATCGAACGCGCAGTTGATCGAGGCGCCGCTCAACAATCTGGAAAACGGCATCAAAGTGCGCCGCAAACTGCTCGATGCGTTGCACGACGATCAACTGATGGCGCAAAAAGGGGACGAGGAAGCTTCTTTGCGCGCCCTTGCCAAGCTCTCCGGCACGGATCCCTGGCAACAAATTGAATCGGCTTCCGCTCGCGAGCGCACGCTCTATTTGCCCTACACCTTTATAGAAGGGGCGGCGGGATTCAACAGCATTCTATTTCGCTACGCGCGCCTGATCTTGCGCAGCGCCGAGGAGCGGTTGAAACCGAATAGCGACCGGCTTCGCGAGTACACGGACGCTGCACTGCCTCGCATCGAGCAACAGCTGTACGCGCCGGTCCCGATCTACGCCGATGTCGAGGCGATGACGCTGTCCTTTTCGCTGCAGCGCATGCGCGAATGGCTGGGATCGGATTACCTTCTGGTGAGCACCTTATTGGAAAAGGAGTCGCCCGACTCGCTCGCGACCCGGCTGGTCGCGGAAACGAAGCTCGACGATCCCGCCGTGCGCAAACAGTTGTGGCAGGGCGGCAAGGCCGCGGTGGACGCATCGCACGATCCTATGTTGGAGTTCGCACGCTCGCTCGACGGCAAATCGCGCTCGATTCGTCGTCAATTCGAAGACGAAGTCGAGGCGCCCATCGCCGCCGCATCGGCAAGGATCGCCGCCGCACGCTTCAAGGCGTTCGGCACTCATGTTTACCCGGACGCCACCTTCACATTGCGCCTGAACTACGGCAAGGTGCAGGGCTGGACGGAAAACGGCAAGCCTGTGGAGCCCGTCACGCGACTCGACCGGGCATTCGAGCGCTCAACCGGTTCATCGCCGTTCAAGATTCCCGACAGCTGGTTGGCGGCCAGGGCTAGGCTCGATATGCGCACGCCGTTCTGCATTGCCACCAACAGCGACATCGTCGGCGGCAATTCGGGCAGCCCATTGGTCGATTCGCAGGGTAGGATCGTCGGACTCATATTCGACGGCAACATCCATTCCATATCGGGAGACTACTGGTTCGACGCCGCGCGGAATCGGGCGATTGCGCTGCATCCCGCAATCATTCGCGAGGCGCTCGATAAGGTGTATGGAGCAAAATCATTATTGGCGGAGATCGAGACGCAATGAGCGATATAAAGATAGGCCAGCCGAGCGAACCCGGCGAATACGACGCAGGCATGCTGGCGTTGCTGCAGATCATTTGGGGCGACGGGTTCTTGTCGCCGGGCGGCCCCGACGAGGTCGCACGGTTATTGGAAGGCAGCGACATCGGCGACTGCGAGGTACTCGACATTGGCTGCGGTCTGGGAGCCATCGATGAGCTGCTGGTCACGCAGTATGGCGCGCGGTCGGTGGTCGGGATCGACATCGATCCGTCCCTTCTCACCGACATGCAGCGGCGCATCGAGCGGGCCGGCCTGGCAAGCCGTATTCGCGGCCAGAAAGTCGAGGTGGGCCCGCTGCCGTTTGCCGCGGCGAGCTTCGATGTGGTCTTCTCCAAGGACTCCATGGTGCAGATCCCTGACAAGCCCTCGATATATACCGAAGTGCTGCGGGTGTTGCGCCCCGGCGGGCGATTCGTTGCGAGCGATTGGCTGCGCGGCGCTACGGGCGCCTATTCCCCCGAGATGATGGAATTCTTCCGGCTCGAGGGCATTGCTTACAACATGGCGAGTCTCGATGAGAGCGCCGCCGCGCTGCGCGCCGCGGGATTCGTCGATGTCGAAATCCGCGATCGGCACGACTGGTATCTGGCGCTGGCCCGGCGCGAGCTCGAAGCCATGCGAGGCGTACTCAATGCGCTTATCGTCAGCCGGATCGGCACGCAGCGTGCGCAGCACTTCATCGACAATTGGCGTCAACTCGCCCTCGTTCTCGAGCGCGGCGAATTGCGTCCCGGGCACCTCAAGGCGACCAAACCGGCATAGATCCACTATTCGAACAGTGGCTGGCTTCGCGGGTCGCGTCCCAATCCCCCATACAGGCCGAATCCCCGGTCGAGCCAGGCGCGCAGCACCTCATCGCTTCGCGCCAGCAAGGGCAGAGTGCTCACGCTCGCGATCCATTGGAACGCCCCGAGCGCGATGTAATCAGCGTAGTTCGGTGCGCTGCCGGGCTCATTGACGCGCAATTCCCGGCCGCTTGCCCCGCAGCACGAATTTTTGGATCTTTCCGGTGGCGGTCTTCGGCAATTCGCTCAAGAAATGAAACGCGGTCGGGACCTTGAAATGGGCCAACGCGCCGCGTGCGAAGGTGTGCATGTCGGCCTCGGTGGCACTGGCCTCGGCACGCAGCACGATGAAGGCGTGCGGCGTCTCGCCCCACTTCTCGTGGGGTACCCCGACCACCGCTGCCTCGAGGACCGCGGGGTGCCGCAGCAGGGCGCCCTCGACCTCGATCGACGAAATGTTTTCGCCGCCGCTGATGATCACGTCCTTGAATCGATCGCGGATTTCCACATACCCATCGGGATGGACCACCGCAGCATCGCCCGTGTGAAACCAACCGCGGGCGAAAGCCGTCGCGGTCGCTTCCGGATCGTTGTAGTAGCCGCGCATCACGGCGTTGCCGCGCGCCACGATCTCGCCCATCGTTACGCCGTCGCGCGGTACGTCGCGCATGTCATGATCCACGACCCGCAGCTCCCCGGAGGTGATCAGCTCAACTCCTTGGCGCGCCTTGATGGTCGCGCGGTCGGCGCCTGAGAGCGAGGCGTGCTCGGGCAAGGGCTCGCAAATGGAGATGAATGGCGAGGTCTCGGTCAATCCATAGACGTGGGTGACTTCCCATCCGAGATCCGATTCCATGCGCTCGATGGTCGCCGCCGCGGGCGGCGCTCCCGCCGTGAACACGCGCACACCCCGGCGCAGATGCCGACGCAGCGATTCGGGGCCGTTCGCGATGCCGATGAGAACGGTGGGCGCCGCGCAGAGGTGCGTCACGCGCTCGCGGTTCACAAGTTCGTAGATGGCCGCTGCATCAACCTTGCGCAGACAGACGTGTACCGCCCCGGCCGCGGTGACCGTCCATGGGAAGGTCCAACCGTTCGCATGGAACATGGGCAGCGCCCACAGATAACGGTCGGCCGGCGTCATCGGCCAATGCGCCAGCGTGCCCACCGAGTTCATCCAGGCATTCCGATGAGTGATCATCACGCCTTTCGGGCGCGAGGTGGTACCGCTGGTGTAGTTGATGGCGAGCAGATCGGTCTCGACGATTTCGCTCGCTTCGACAGCAGCCGCGCTTTCGCGCAGCAAGGATTCGTACGCGAGCCACCCGCGCCTGTCGCCCTCGAGCGCAACGAAATGCCGCACACCGGGCATGTGCGCGCGAACACCGTCGATCAATTCGAGATACTCAGAATGCACACACAGAATCTTCGCGCCGCTGTGGTTTGTCATGTAGACAAAATCATCGGCCGTCAGCCGATAATTCATCGGAACGATGACCGCGCCCCGCTGCGGGATCGCATTGAACTGCTCGAGGTGCTGGTGCGTGTTCGGTGAAATCGTGGCGACTCGATCGCCCTTCTCAACGCCTAGCGATGCCAGGCCGGCGCCCCACCGGTTGCACCTTTCGCAGAATTGCGCATACGTGAACCGCAATGGCCCGTCGACGACCGCTTCGCGCTCGGCATACAACTTACCGGCGCGACGCGCGAAATCAAGTGGCGTGAGCGGTGTTTCCATGGGCAAACCGAGCAGGCAATGTTTCCATCAAACTGTGTGCCGAGTGTGCCTTCCGGAAGGGCGGTTTGTCGAGAAACGCTCATCCCACCCGCAAGCGCGCTGGCGCGCGCGTCGCAGGATTCGCCTCAGCGCATCGGCGCCGGCACCACCGGCAAGCTTCGATGTCCCTGGCGGTCGAGCGCCCGTACCGCGAAAATGACATTGTCTTTGGACAGCGGGAGCGTAACCCGGGTGCTGCCGCCTACCGGCTGCGCGTGCTCCCAATCGGGGCTGCTGGTGGACCGCCATAAGACCTCGTAACTTGTGGCGGCCGGCGAGGTGTCCCACTGCAGAGCGGTATCGTTCTCGAGCTTGGAGGTCAGTATCACCACATGGGCGGGCGGCGCAGGCGCGGCGGCAAGGGCCGCCAGTGTCGCGGCGTTCAGCCGTGCGACTCTCGATACGTAATCAAAGTCAACGAACTTCGGCAGATCGCCGTATTCGGTGCCACCCTCGGTCCGCACGTTCTGGTGCTGGTGCTGAAATTCCTCCCGGTACTCGGTGAAGCGCACGGCCGCGTAACCCTGCGCGTTGAATGCGGCATGATCGCCGCCGCGCAAATAGCGGTCGAGCCGGAATATCAGCACCGGCCTGACCCCGGTGTCGTAGGTCCGCGCGGTTTCCGCAATGTACCGGGCCAGCTCCCTCGACGGCGAATCGCTTTCCCCGCCGAGCGAGCGTATGAGCTCGAGCTGCCGCTCGTTGGACGCATTCGGCAGGCCCTCTGAAAACACGCGTACCACGCTCGGATCCTGTTGAGAGCTCTTATTGCCGCCAACGATGTCGTTATTGAGCACCGCCTCGATATTCCAGTTCTCGGTGCGCGCGATCCGTGCGAAATGCTCGCTCCCGTAGAGCCCCTGCTCTTCGCCGGCGACCGTCAAAAAAATGATTGTCGCGGGAAGTTTCAGCTTGCTGAGCACCCGCGCGCACTCGAGACTGACGGCGACTCCGCTAGCATCGTCGTTCGCTCCCGGGGCATCGTGCACGATGTCGAAATTGTCACTGTTGCGCGAGTCGTAGTGTCCCGTGACCAGCATGATCCGCTGCGCCATCGCAGGATCCGTGCCTTTCAACACCGCGTACACGTTGGCGACGTTCGTGGGCTGCGCGACGCGTTCGGCGGGCGGCTGCGTAAAGGCGTCAGTCTTCACTTCGAGACAGCCGCCGCAATTCCTGGAGTACTGCTCGAACTGACTCTTGATCCATTCGCGCGCCGCACCAACGCCGCGTCCCGCCCCGATCGACTCCGAGTCCTGCGCGGACAGGGTCGAGCGGGTACCGAAACCCACCAATGCAGTGATGTTTTCCTGGATTCGATCGCTGGAGATCTCGCGCAATGCCGCGGCAATATGCGAGTCGGGAGTTGCGGGAGGCACCACAGGCTGAGACTGCTCGGCAGCCGGGCACGTCAACGCTTGAGTCATGCTCAGCAGAAGCGTCGGCGCCCAGAACCGGATCCCGGAGTAGCGATCATGGTTGCTCATCGTGCTTCCAAAGTGATCTGGCGAATCGGACACCGGAGCATGCCCGCATTCTCATTTGACTAAGCTAACATAGGTTTCAGATCGACAGGGCGTCAGGCCCACCTGGTCCGTAATTCGGCCGCAAGGATAATACGCCGATGAAAAGCATCTGCACGCCAAGTTCCAAACTCCCCGATGTCGGCACCACCGTCTTTACCCTGATCGGCGAGCTAGCGGGGCAGTACAACGCCCTGAATCTGTCGCAAGGCGCACCCAATTTTCCGTGCGATCCGAAACTCATCGACGGCGCGGTGAACGCCATGCGCGCCGGACATAACCAATACTCGCCCATGGCCGGCCTCGTCGCGCTGCGCGAATGGCTCGCCGTCAAGATCACGCGACTGTACGGCGCGCGCTATGGCGCCGACGATGAAATCACCGTTGTCGCCAGCGCGAGCGAGGGACTGTACGCCTCAATCAGCGCCTTGGTGCATCCGGGCCACGAAGTCATCTACTTCGAACCGGCGTTCGACAACTCGCGAGCCTAGGTATTCGGCACGCCAGGGCTCGAAGAGAATTAGATTGTTGCTCCGCTCACGCAGAAGGATTCCGCGACGCTCGCAAGGGAGCTACTAACTCAGTTCGTCGTCGAGCCCTTTGTCTGGGCCCCCGGGTAGATCCTTGGGTTCCGCATCTTGATCCCGCTCGGCTGCGCGATCCTGAGGATCCCGAGAATTCTCTCGGGTCTGCTGTTGCCGCAACGTTAACCAGTCTTCGCCGCCCTTCGCTCGAAGCTCCTTAAGAGTCGGCGACGATCCTTTTTGCTCTGGCTGCCTTAACCAATCCTCGCGCCCTTCTTTCTTGATTTGATCAAGCACGTTTCGAGCGCTCGTAACGGGAGGAGCGGGACGTTGCTGCCGTTCGATCTCTTGGCCCTGGTTACTTTCACGCAAAGCATCGACGTCAATCAAATCCTGTGCTCGGCCTGCCGAAAGCTTTGCAACCAGCAGGTCCTCTCGCGAGATAAATGGCACGGACAAATCATGATCTATTCGAACATCTACTCGCCGTATCCATGCTTCCTCAAATTCAACGCCACTGATTTTTGGCATGATGTCCACCATCACCGGCGGCGTGCCCATTCGAAAGAAATTATCGGGCTCGGCGAAGTCCTTGGCACTTAGTCCTTCGATCGGTGCTCCGAACTTCGCGAGCGCGGCATACACCGCTTTGCTGTTTTCAGCGTCTGCGCCAATCAAAATATCGAGATCTTTGGTCGCACGTGGCTGCGCATGAAACGAAACCGCGTATCCGCCGACAATCAGGTACCTAACCTGTCCGGCGTTGAAAGCGGATAACAGTTCTTTGAAGTCTTGGTGCATCCGCGGCTTTTCCCTTCAACGCGTAAAGCTCAAGGTTAAGATCCATTACAGCGCGAATCCGCTCGCTTCCCGGAAGTCGTTGCCAGGAACGATATTCGTCCGCCTTCATCGCCTGCAGGCTGTTGTACCGAGTGATCCTTTTGTCCATTTGGCAAAAGTAGCACAAACTGCTATGGGCCACACTCCGACTGCCTACAACTCGACTGGATATATCGAGGTGAATTTATGAGACGCCCAGCCGGGGTTCACTCGGGGGCGCGTTTTCCATGGTGATCGTCAAACTTGTCAAAATTAGCGTCATTACAACGACACTGTCTCTTGTTGTGATGGGCGCGAGCAGAGTTCTGGCGACCACCACGATCTGCTCAAAGGAAGCATCGCGCCTGCATCACTACGGAGACAAGGGATCAATTGGATTTACGACACCGAGGGCCGATCCGGACAGCATCACAGACGCAGTGAAAGCGTTTGCCGACAAGAACGGCTTCTCTTATAGCTCAGTCGGCGGATTTGATCCGTACAAGAAGCCGGCTTTCGGAAGCTTAGATTGGATTCTATAGAGTCGAACATTTGACGTGTCGATAACGATCAGAACTACCAACCGCGATCCGCCATGAGGCACCGGTCTATATCAGTTTCCACATCGCTGAAAACAGCTGGATTCACAGACTTTCGCGAAGGATTGACGGAATCGGTGACGGTATCGCGGCAGCGAATTGCGAGGGCGAAAAGTAATACCGTCCAAGATACCGTCAAAAAAATTTGCTTGGAGTCAACGGGACCACCGATCGCGAGACAGTGTTCCATATAAATCAACATGTTGTGCTTTCGGCCGATAGTGGGCGATAAGCTCCGATAGACCCCGCTACTCCCACTCGATCGTTGCCGGCGGCTTTCCCGAAATGTCGTATACGACGCGCGAGATTCCGGGCACTTCGTTGACGATTCGATGAGTGACGCGGTCCAGAAATTCATACGGCAGGCGCGCCCAGCGAGCGGTCATGAAATCGACGGTCTCCACGGCACGCAGCGCGATCACATGTTCATAGCGCCGCCCGTCGCCCATCACGCCGACGGAACGCACCGGCAGGAATACCGCGAACGCCTGACTGACCTTGTCGTAAAGATCATGGCGGCGCAGCTCTTCGATGAATATGGCATCCGCACGGCGCAATAAATCGGCGTACGGCTTGTGAATCTCGCCCAGGATGCGCACGCCGAGCCCCGGACCCGGGAAGGGGTGACGGTGCACCATATCGGCCGGCAGGTCGAGCGCCAAACCGAGCTTGCGCACTTCGTCCTTGAACAGCTCTCGCAGGGGCTCCAGCAATTGGAGCTTCATATGACGTGGCAAGCCGCCCACATTGTGGTGCGATTTGATCACATGCGCCTTGCCGGTCTTGGCGCCTGCCGATTCAATGACGTCCGGATAGATCGTTCCCTGCGCCAGCCATTTCACGTCCTTGAGCTTTGCCGCTTCCTCATCGAACACCTCGATGAATACGCGTCCAATGATCTTGCGCTTGGTTTCCGGATCCGCTTCGCCGGCGAGCTGGCTCAGAAAGCGTTGCTCCGCATCGACGCGCACCACGTGCACTCCCATGTGCTCCGCGAACGTCGCCATCACTTGATCGCCCTCGCCGAGGCGCAGCAACCCATGATCGACGAACACACAGGTGAGCTGCGGCCCGATGGCCCGGTGCAGCAATGCCGCAAGCACCGAGGAATCGACGCCGCCCGACAACCCCAGCAGCACTTGATCGCGGCCCACCCGGGCGCGGATTCGCGCCACGCTGTCTTCGATGATATTCCCCGTCGCCCAGTTCGCTTCGCAGCCGGCGATTTCGCGCACGAAGCGGCGCAGAATCTCGCCGCCCTGCAGGCTGTGCGTCACCTCCGGATGAAATTGCAACCCATACAAACGGCGTGCCTCATCCGCCATGGCCGCCAGCGGCGCGTTGTCGCTCGCGGCAATGACGTTGAATCCCGGAGGCAGTGCGACCACGCGATCGCCATGACTCATCCAAACGTCGAGTACGCGCCGGCCCGCCGCATCGCGATTGTCCTCGAGACCGTCAAGAAGTCGCGAGGAGCCGGTGGGTCTCACTTGGGCCGCGCCGAACTCGCGATGCGAGGATGACTCGACCTGGCCGCCGAGTTGCGCCGCCATGGTCTGCATGCCATAGCAAATTCCGAGAACCGGAACACCTAACCCGAACACTTCCGGCGGCGCCTCCGGACTTTTCGCCGCGTATACCGACTCGGGACCGCCCGAGAGGATCACGGCCTTGGGAGCAAAGCGCGTGATCTCCGCGGGATCGGCATCGCAGGCGAAGATCTCCGAGTACACGCCGAGTTCGCGCACGCGGCGGGCGATCAGCTGGGTGTATTGAGCGCCGAAATCGAGTATTAGGAGCCGGTCCGCATGAATGTCGGGCATCAACCAATCCGGTAATTAGGCGCTTCTTTGGTGATCGTCACATCGTGCACGTGACTTTCACGAACACCAGCGCCGGTAACGCGGACGAATTGCGGGCGGGTACGCATCTCCTCGATGCTGCTGCTGCCGGTGTAGCCCATGGCCGCACGCAATCCGCCTGCGAGTTGGTGCAATATCGACACCAGGGTGCCTTTGTACGGCACCCGACCCTCGATCCCTTCCGGCACCAACTTCTCAAGTTCCGTGGTCGTGTCCTGGAAGTAGCGGTCGCTCGAGCCATGCGCCTGCGCCATCGCGCCCAACGATCCCATGCCGCGGTATGCCTTGTACGAGGCGCCCTGGTACAGCTCGACGTCTCCGGGAGACTCTTCGGTGCCCGCAAACATGCCGCCGATCATCACGCAATGCGCGCCGGCCGCCAGCGCTTTGGCGATATCGCCGGAGAAGCGGATGCCGCCGTCGCCGATCACCGGCACCCCGGTGCCCTCGAGCGCTCGGGTAACCCTGGAAATCGCGCTGATTTGCGGCACACCCACGCCCGCCACGATGCGCGTGGTGCAGATCGATCCCGGGCCGATTCCCACTTTGACTCCATCGGCTCCGTACTTGACCAGATCGAGCGCCGCCTCCGCGGTCACGATGTTGCCGCCGATCACTTGCAGATCCGGAAACGTCTTCTTGATCCGGGCGACTGTCTCCAATACGCCGCGGGAGTGCCCGTGCGAGGTGTCCACCACCACCACGTCGACCCCGGCTTCTCGCAATGCCGCGACTCGAGCCAAGGTATCGGGCGCCGTGCCCACCGCGGCGCCGACGCGCAGGCTGCCGACATTATCCTTGCACGCGTTCGGAAATTCGGTGGCCTTTTGGAAATCCTTGACGGTGATCATGCCTTTCAGTTCATCGTCACCGCCCACCACCAGAACTTTTTCGATGCGATGCTTGTGCAGCAGCGACAGCACTTCTTCCTTGGGTGCATTCTCGCGCACGGTGACCAGGCGCTCCTTGGGGGTCATCACCGAGGAGACCGGCGCGTCGAGTTTGGTCTCAAAGCGCAAGTCACGATGCGTCACGATGCCGACGACCTTGTTGCCGAGCACCACCGGCACCCCGGAGATGTTCTTCGCCCGCGTGAGCTCGATCACCTCGCGAATGGTCATGTCCGGCTTGACCCGGATCGGGTCGCTGATGACGCCGCTCTCGAACTTCTTGACGCGGTCGACTTGCCGCGCTTGATTCTCGATCGACATGTTCTTGTGAATGATGCCGATGCCGCCTTCTTGAGCGATGGTGATGGCCAGGCGCGCCTCGGTAACGGTATCCATGGCGGCCGAAACCACCGGCAAGTTGACTCGAATATCGCGGGTTAATTGACTGGCCAATGAGACTTGGCCTGGCAGCACTTCGGAGTACGCCGGCACCAGCAGTACGTCGTCGAATGTGAGTGCCTCTTCCAAAATACGCATGAGCGTTCACTTAAGGTTCGTCTAAGAGGCGGCGCATTGTACCTTGCCCCCGCGGCGCGGTAAACCGCTATCATTTCGCCATGGAGAGAGCTCAATTGCCGGGTCTGGCCGCGCGCCCCGACCGCGATGTCTACAGCGTTTCACGCCTCAACCGCGAGGTGCGGATGCTTCTTGAGCGAGGTTTCGACAGCTTGTGGCTCGAGGGGGAAATCTCCAATTTCTCGAGGCCGAGTTCCGGACATTGGTATTTCTCGCTCAAGGATGCCGCCGCACAGGTGCGCTGCGCGATGTTCCGGCAGCGAAATATGTTGTGTTCCTTTACCGCCCGCGACGGCCAAAAAGTGCTGGTCCGCGCGCGGGTCGGGCTCTACGAGCCGCGCGGCGAATATCAACTCATCGTCGATCACATGGAGGATGCCGGCCTCGGCGCCCTGAAGCGCCAATTCGAGGAATTGAGCGCCCGGTTGTCCGCCGAAGGCTTGTTCGCACCCGAACGCAAGCGGCCTTTGCCCGCCCTGCCGAAGCGCATCGGCGTCATCACTTCGCCCACCGGCGCCGCGATCCGCGACATCCTGCACGTGCTGGCGCGGCGTTTCCCCGCCGTCGCGGTGCTGATCTACCCGGTTGCCGTTCAAGGCGCACAAGCGGCCGGGGAAATCCTCGCCGCGCTGCGCCTCGCCGCACGGCGGGCCGAGTGCGACGTTTTGATCCTGGCGCGCGGCGGCGGCTCCTTGGAGGATCTGTGGGCCTTCAACGACGAAGAATTGGCACGCGCCATCGTTGCCTCGCCGATTCCGGTGATCAGCGGCATAGGCCACGAAATCGATTTCACCATCGCCGATTTCGCGGCGGACGTGCGCGCGCCCACCCCCTCGGCGGCTGCCGAACTGGTGGTCCCGGACGCGGGCGAATGGCTGGCTGCATTCGTGCGCCTCGGCGCGCAATTACGGCGCGGCATGCAGCGGCGCCTCGACGAGCGGCGCGAACGCCTCGAATGGCTGACCGGACGCGCCGCGCTGGTGAGTCCGTCCACGCGCCTCATCCAGCAGACGCTGCGTTTGGACGAATTCGAGCAGCGCATGTGCCGCGCGCTTCAAAATCTGCTGAACGCGCGCATTTCCCAATTCCGCGAGCGCGAAAGTCGGCTTTGGAAGGCAAGCCCCCTCGCCCGCGTGCGCGACGCCGCCGCGCGCCACGCGGCGCTGCTGCTGCGCTTGCGCGCCGCGGGCCTTGAGCACGTGCGCCGTGCGCGCGAGCGCCTGCTGCCGCTGGTGCGCACCTTGAACGCCGTGAGCCCGCTCGCGACGCTCGAGCGCGGTTACGCCATCGTCAGCGCAGAACACGGCGCGATTCTACGCAATGCCGCCGATGCGGCTCCGGGCACGATCATCGAAGCGCGGCTCGCGAAGGGGGTGATTCGCGCCAAGGTGGAGAAACCGTGACCGTGGACCGAAGCCGCGCCACCCTGGCGATCTACGCCGCAGTGCTCATGTTCCCTCTGCTTGCCGTGGCGCCGTGTCTGGCGACTGCCACGGACCTGCCGCGCGAGAACTCGGTTCCGGGCGGGATCAAGATCATTCGGCTGCCGGTCGCCGGAGATGCCCCTCCCTATGTCGAAGCCGACGGGCATCGCGTATTGGTGGTCCAGGATGGAACGGGTTGGGTCGCGGTGGTCGGCATTCCGCTCGCGGCGCCCCTCGGGGCACGGCTGGTGACGGTGCGCGGGGCAGCGGGCTCCCAAGAGATCGAATTCTCGGTCGGCGAAAAACGCTATGCCAGCCAATCGCTCAAGGTTGCGCCGCGTCACGTCAATCTATCGGCGAAGGATCTCGCCCGCGTGAATCGCGAACGGTTGCGTATCGATCGGGCGCTTCTGCATTGGAGCGATTCGCCGCCGGACACGCTGCGCTGGCCGCCGCCGATACCCGGGGTGCGCAGCAGCTCCTTCGGCATGCGTCGCGTTTTCAATGGCGAATCGCGCAATCCGCACAGCGGCATGGACATTGCGGCAGCCGCCGGCACGCCGGTGATGCTGCCGGTGGCCGGCACGGTCATCGATACCGGCGATTATTTCTTCACCGGCAACACCGTGCTCGTCGATCACGGCCGCGGGCTCATCAGCATGTACTGCCATTTGAGCGCCATAGACGTTCAGCCGGGACAACGAATCTCCGCCGGCACGCGTATCGGTGCGGTCGGGATGACCGGCCGCGCCACCGGACCGCACCTGCATTGGGCGCTCAGCCTGAACCGCGCCTTCGTCGATCCGGAATTGTTTTTGCCATAGGAGCCTGTCTGAGTACTCAGACAGGCTCCTAGCTGGCGCTCAGCATTTGATCGACGGCGGTCTCTTCGATGGCGGGCGCCGTCAACGCGGCTTGCCGCAACCGCGCACTGTGCTCCTGCACGGCCGCGCCGGAAGGCTGCATCTCGATTTGGCCCTGGAAGAAGGCCCCTTCGGTTATACCGACGCGGGGCGCGAACACATTGCCCTTGACCTTGGCGGTCGCGCGGATGCTCACCGATTCGGTGGCGTACAGATCACCGTCCACTTTGCCGTCGATGACGATCACGCGTGCGCGAATATCGCCCTTCATGGTGCCATCGGTGCCGATGGTGAGGCTCTGCGTGTGAGTAATCGATCCCTCCACACTGCCCTGGACTATCAAGTCTTCTTGCGCCGACAGCTCGCCGCGAAATCGCAAGGTCGGACCCAGTACCGAAGCGCGCGCCCCGCTTTCCGGCGCACGCGCATCCACTGCGCGCGGTTCCTGGGCGCGGGGTTCCGCTGCACGCGGCGACGGTGTCCGCGGCTCGATGCGGGGCTCGCGTGGCTCGGGACGCCCCGTCAGCGGCTCTTGCGCGCCGCCACGACCGTTTACATTGGCATTCATCATTTCAATGTCTCCATCGTCGGATTTTTTGAACCAGGCCATCGCTACACCGCACCGGTCGACGCTTTGAGCATGCGGCCCGCAGCCGCCTCGGGTTTGCCGAGGGTTTGGCCGGGCTTCTTGCCGTCCATGTCTATGCTGCCGCTGAAACTCGCGCCCTCGCTGATGCTCACGCTGGGTGAAATTATGTTGCCGCAGATTTTCGCCGTGTCCTTCACAAAGACCGATTTTTCCGCGAGCAAATCGCCCTCCACCGTGCCCTCCACAATGATGAGTTGCGCCCGGATGTTCGCCTTGACGGTGCCCTGCGCACCCACGGTCAAGCGCTGCGTGTGCGAGATCGATCCCTCCACGCGGCCCTGAATCAACAGGTCCTCCTCCGCGCTCAAATCGCCCTTGAAGTACAGCGTCGGACCAAGGACTGATGCGCGCTCGGTGGCGCTGTTGTAAGGATTGCTCATGCGGTTACTCCGGGTGTCGAGGATTTCGGGCAAGCGGGGAGCAGAATACCCGGCGCAATCGGCCGCCGAATGGGACGGCGGTCACGAAATCCAACCGTCACCTTCTTGGGGGCGGCCTTGGGTCCGCGGTCGGGCGCCGGCGAGCGCCCTTTGGACGCTACTCGATGCTTTCACCGTGCAGCGAGATATCGAGCCCTTCGCGCTCCTGCTTCTCGGTCACGCGCAAACCGATGGATAGGTCGATGATCTTGAGAATTGCGAAACTGACGACGAAGCCGTATACGACGGTGGTGGCAACGCCAAGAAGTTGGATGAGCAGCCGAGTATCCCTGAATCCTCAGCTAAGCACCCGCTGTGCCATCGTATTTTTTATATATAAATCAATTGGTTATCATGTTGAGGCAGGATTGCTGCGGATGCGTGTCGTACCAAACTAGGGCAGGCGCGGGGGCCTTCGCACATCGCTCTGACCCGCGGCGGCGGGCAATGCAGCAGCCGCATCGTCCTCGCCTACTTCAGCGACAACTCCAAGCGCACCATGCCGTCCTTGCCGACGGCCTTATCGTTCGCAACCAAGAACACGCGCTCCGGGTCGATCTGCGGGTCGGCGAGCAAGGTTTGCTGCATCGTCGTCGCACGCTGCTCGCCCAGCGCCTTGAGTTCGGCATCGCCGACGATCACGTGCTCGCGAATTTCCGAGGTCAAAAAATCAATTTTGGCCGACACCACGTCGGCCGCTTGCTTGAGGCTCGTCACGGCCTCGGGATACTTCGGCTCGACGCCGACGTCGCGCGCGTAGAGCTGCGCCAACAATTCGAGCTTGGCGGCGGGATTCAACTGATCGAAGGCGGGCGAGACGGCCCCTGCGGCCCCGGTCCCTTTGCGGCCCGCCTTGGGTGCTTGGATTTCGCCTAGCTGCGCGGCGAATTTCGCGGCAACCAGCGCCGGCCGGTCGATGTCGGGCGCCACCGCTATCGGCAGCTCGATCTTGAGCTGCGGACGCTCCTTCATGGCCTTGGCGAGCGTCTTGATTTTGTCGGCGGCGGCTGCTTCCAGTTCACTGGCGCCCGGCCTGAAATCGATGAACTGCAGTTCGGGGCCTCCGCCAAACAACCGACCCAACAACGCGAACGGCGCAGTCACCACCTTTTCCAGAATGTTGACGAAGATCTTCCAGATAAGCGGGGCCAATCGGAAATTCGGATCGTCGAGCGAGCCGCCAACCGGCAGATTCAGATCGATGAGGCCATTTCGATCCTTGAGGAGCGCGACCGCCAGCTTGATCGGCAACGACACAGCCTCTTTGCTTGTGGTCTTGGCGCCGAACTCGAGCTGGTCGATGACGATGTGATGTTGCGCGTCGAGCTTGCGGCCCTCGACCTTGTAGTGCATCTCGGTGGTGAGCTTGCCTTTGGTGATGTTGTAGCCGGCAAACCTTCCCGAATACGGATTGAAGATACTGAGGTCGATATTGCGGAAACTCATCGCCACGTCGGTATAAAGCGCCGCGCTAAGCACATTGATCTCGCCCTTAATCGTCACCGGCGAGAAGGCATCGACTTCGCCGTGCAAATCCACTTTGCCGCGCGAATCCGGCAGCGAAGACAGGCCGAGCACGGTGCCTTGTAGATTTTGAATGCCGGCGGAGAAATTCGGGGTGACCGACAGATCCGTAAAATTCGCCAGACCGCCCTGCACCGTAATTTTCTTGATCGACACCGGCATGGTTGCGGGCGCAGATGCCCGTTCCGCGGCCGGTTTAACAGCCGCCGTCTTGGTCGCGGCGGTTTTTATCGCAACCGCGTTGTCCGCACTCGGCGCGGGCGCCGCTGGGGTAGCGGCGGCGCTGCCGGGGCCGGTCAACACCCGCTTCACGTTCAAGGTGCTGTCCGATTCGATGATGACCCGCGCATACGGTTTGGTCGCCACGATCTCGGTAATGGCGAGCCGGTCAGGCGCCCGCCGGTAATTCAATCCGAGCACGTCCAAGCGCTCCCAGTTGATGAAATCATCCTGTAAGTCGTTGTCGAGCGTGTGGAGCTTATCGACACGGATGTTGCCGGCGAATTCCAGCGCGGGTTTTCGCTTCGAGGCGCCGTAGCGCAGCTGCGCCTCGCCGCCCAGCAGTCCGCTCTGCAATGTCAGCGCAGCGTGTTGTGCGACATAGGGTTGGATCGCCGCAAGATCGATGGCGGCGAGTTTAAGGTTCAACGAAGCCGCCATGGGTTGTGGCGTCACTTCGCCGCTCACGTTAAGAGAACCCGCCCCATTGATATGCGTATCGAGCGCGATCGTAAGCGGCTTGGTCAAATCGAGGCTCGCGCCGCGGATCTGCAATGAAAGCGGCGCCAGTTTGACTTTGGCGGTCGGGTGCGTGCCGCGATCCTCGGCCGAAATTCTCGCCTCTCGCAAATCGAATTGCCGCAGTTCGAACTGCCATGACGGGCTCGCGGCGGCCGGCGTCGCGCGGGCAGCGCCCGGTGCCCGGTCGTCGGGCGGCGCAGAAGGCGCGGCCGGCACGTTGGGCGCGCTCGGCGGTGGAACCGCGAGTTTCAGCAGATTGAAACTGCCGTCGGGCTCGAGCCAAGTCGCCACCTTCAAACCTGTCATTGACAGTGCGTTTACCTGCGCCTGGCGCCGCGCCAGATCCAGGCTTGCACCGCTCAATGTCATTGCCGGAATCCCGATCCAGTCGGATTCCGAATCCTTCGGCCTGAGGGCGAGATCGGTCATCTCCACCTTGGACACCTCGACCTTCAAGTCGACATCGTCCCTTAGGGAAAATTTGTATCGCGCATCCAAATCGATGCTTCCGGAAGCAATCACGAAATTGAACCGGTCTTCGAGATAGGTCCAGATCGTGCGCGCCCGCAGTCCGTCAATGCGCACCTCGCCGTCCGACTCGAGGGGCTGCACCGACAAATGTCCGTGCCAATCGACCCGCTCGCCGAGCTTGGAGGATCCCTTGAGCGTGAAGAGCCCGCCGTCCTGGCCGGTGGTGAAATTCCGCAGCTCGAAATCAATCGGCTCGAAATGCGTCGCAAACTCGGTCGGGCGGCTGTGGTCGACATAGTCCGCCGATCCGCGGGTGATCTTGAGCGAATCCACGCGCACCGGCGGCAGTGTTCCGTGCGCCGCCCGGGTCTGCAGCGGCTTGGACTTCGGGCGCAGCTTGAGCAGGTTCAGCGTTCCGTCCCGCCCCACCGTCGCATTCACGTAAGGCGCGGCAATGTCGATGTTGGCAAACGAATACGCGCGGCGCCATAGCGAAGAGAACTCGAAATCGATGAATAGACGCTCGAAGCCCAGCAACTTCCCGCCATCGCCGAACAGTGCGAAATCCTTGATTTCCGCCTGCAGCAGAAACGGGTTAATGTGAATGTCGCCCACCGCCGCCTTGACGCCAAGGGTCTGCGGTATGTCCTCGAGGAGCGCCGAACGGACGATTTTCGGCGCAATTATGAATCCGGCAACCGCGTACAAGACGACGGCCAACGCCGCGGCCGCGACAATGCGTGCGATCTTCGTTGTGAATATTTTCGGCACGAGATACCCGTCCATCCGCCATCCGGGCGAGCGGCCGCCAGTCTATCAAAGAGCCCTCAGCGCTTGTGGCGTTGGATGAGACGCTTGCGCTTGCGCACTTGGCGGGGCGTCAGAGGATTGCGCCTGCCCGCATATGGATTTTCCTCGCCGCGGAAGGTGACACGTACCGGTGTTCCCATCAAATCGAATGCCTTGCGATACACGTTCACCAGGTAGCGTCGGTAGGCCTCGGGCACGTGGTCGGTTTGATTGCCGTGAATCACGATCACCGGCGGGTTGCGTCCGCCCTGATGGGCGTAGCGCAGCTTGATGCGCCGTCCGCTCACCAGCGGCGGCTGATGACTCTCGATTGCCGCTTCCAGCACGCGGGTCAGCTCCGGCGTACTCATGTCGCGCATGGCCGCGGCGTATACTTTGCGCACGGCCGCAAGTAATTCGCCCACTCCGCTGCCGTGGCGCGCGGAAATGAAATGCAGCGGCGCAAAATCCGCGAATTGCAGCCGCTGCTCGATCTGACTGCGAATCAGGTCGCGCTGTTCGGTCGGGATGTTGTCCCACTTATTGACGGCAAGCACCAGCGCCCGGCCCTGTTCGATCACGGTGCCCAATAGGCTCGCGTCCTGCTCCGCGACATTGTCTTGCGCGTCCATGACAGCCACGACCACGTGGGCGGTTTCGATGGCCTGCAGAGTCTTGATCACGCTGAATTTCTCGACCGCTTCCTCCATCCGGGCGCGGCGCCTCACGCCCGCGGTGTCGATCAAGGTATAGCGCTCGCCGTCGCGCTCGAAAGGCACCATGACCGCATCGCGCGTGGTGCCGGGTTGGTCGTAGGCCACGAGGCGATTCTCACCCAGCAGGCGATTGATCAGCGTGCTCTTGCCCACATTGGGGCGGCCGATGACCGCGACTTTGATCCCGGTCATTTCCGGGCCGTCTTGAGGATCCGCGACCAGCCCCTCAAGGGTCGACTCGAGCAACGACACGACGCCTTGATCGTGCGCGGCGGCAATCGGATGCGGTAGCCCAAGGCCCAGTTGATGAAAGTCGGCGACCGCGATGTCGTGATCGAAGCCCTCGGTCTTGTTGACCGCCAACAGCACGGGTTTGCCGCTGCGCCGCGCCAGCTGCGCGACATATTGATCCTGCGGCGTCACCCCCGCGCGGCCGTCAACCAGTACGATCAGGCGATCGGCCTCCGCGATGGCGCGGTCGGTCTGCTCAATCATCAGACTTTCGATTAATCCGGCGTTTTCGACCAAGCCACCCGTGTCGACGACGATGCACGGTACGTCGGTGCGGCGCGCGAAACCGTACTGCCGATCGCGGGTCAACCCCGGCAGATCGGCGACCAACGCATCGCGGGTGCCGGTCATGGCGTTGAACAAGGTCGATTTGCCCACATTCGGCCGACCGATCAGTGCGACTACGGGCAGCACGCTGTTTACGGTTTTGGAGGGGGCGTCGCGCGAAATGCGGCCAAGCTGCCGCTGTCGGTGAGGACGACCACGGTGTCCTGCACCGCCACCGGCGGATTGCTGACGCGGTATTTGGCCACGCGCTGGCGCGCCACCAGAACTCCGGTCTTCTTGTCCAGCCAATGCAAATAGCCCTGATAATCGGCGACCGCGACCGCGGTACTGGTCACGGCCGGCACGGTCAAACCTCGCCGCTTCAGCTTGTCGTTGCGCCACACCTCGGACCCGTCGCGCTGACGCAGCGCGACCACGATGCCGTCGGATTGGGTCACGAACAGATTGTCATCGTCGAGCGACAATCCGCGCTCGCTCGACATGTCGTGCGCCCACCAAACCTGGCCGGAATCGAGCGCGAGCATGGCGGTGCGGCCTTGAAAACCGACGGCAAACACATTGTCGCCGAGCACGCGCACCGCCGAGTCGACGTCGACCAGACGGTCGAGCTCGGTCCTGCCATGCGGCGAAGCGAGCGCCGTATCCCACACGGTATCGCCGGTGGTGAGCGACACGGCCATGACCTTGCCGTTGTCGAAGCCGCTAATGGCCACTTCTTTGGCGATCACCGGAATCGCCGTGCCGCGCAAGCTCAAGCGCGGCACCTGCTGCTCCACCGACCACAGCTCGTTCCCATTGCGCGCATCGAAGCCGTGCAAATGGCCGTCGACCGCGCGCATCACCACCACTTTTTCACCGATGGCCGGTGCCGACAGCAGCTCAGAATTGACCCGCGTTTTCCACAGCACACGCCCGCTCGCGGCGTCCAACGCGATCACCGCACCCTTGGTCGAACCGACCACCACCATTCCATAACCCGCGGCAGGACCGGCGGACAGCGCCAAACCGAGTTTCGTCAGCCAGATCTTCTTGCCGGTATCCAAGGCGATCGCGAGCAATTCGCCCTGGTCAGAACCCGCGAACACCAGCCCATTGTCGACCGCCGGCCCCAGACCGAGCCGCAGCAGCACTTGTTTCTTGCCGCCTCCGACATTGTGATCCCAGATCTTCTTGACCGGCAGGGTGGCCGGAAATTTCACCAGTGCCGCCGGCGGTTCGACGTCCTTATCCTTGCTGCAGCCCGCGGCGAGGAGCAGGGCCGCAAGGGCTAACGGGAGCAATAGGCGCATCAGGGTTTGGCCTTGTTCGAGGTATCGGCGGCAGAGGAGGCGCCGGCAGCTACGGCTGGCGCAGCCGGCGACGCGTGCAGTCCCAGGTCCGCTAATTTCAATGTCAACCAGGTCGAATCCACCTTGCCCGCGGGATCCTTTTCGAGCGCCGCTTTATATTCGGACTGCGCTTGCTTAAGGTCCTTCTTGGCAAGAAACGCGTCGCCGCGCACCTCGTGATAGCGCGCCGCGAACGCACCCGGCTCGTCGGCGAGCGTCTTCAGCGCATCGTCCGGCTTGCCCTGATCGATCAGCAGCCGCGCGAGGCGCAGGCGGGCGATGTGCCTGAGCTCGGTATCCTTCGACTCATCCATGACTTGGGTCAGGGGCGCGATCGCCTTCGCGGCCTGCCCTTCGTCGACGTCCAGCCGCGCGAGCATCAGTTTTGCCTGATCAGCGTACGGCGATGTCGGATAGGCCGCGATCAGGCCCTCGGCGATCCGCCGCGTCTTGGCCCGGTCGTCGTGCTGGAGCGCCGACGCCATTTCGCCGAACTGCGCGGACGCTTGCAGCGCAACCTCGTTTCGATGATGTTCGTAATAGCGCAGGCCCACCGTAAAGGCCGCTCCGATCACGACCGCGCCGAGCATCCAAGGCCCATATTCCGAGGCCACGCGCTTGACGTGTTCCAGCTGTTCGTCGTCGGTCAAATATTCTTCTGCCATGACTTCTCCGGTACCTTGCGCCCGTCTATAGACCGAGCAACGACCCCAAGCGTTCACTGATCCTGTCCATCGGGCATTCCTCCTGCGCCAAATCCTGGCGCAAGGCCTTTAACGCGACGACCCCGCGAGCGACTTCGTCATCCCCTAAAATGAGTGCAAACTGCGCCCCGCTCTTGTCGGCGCGCTTGAATTGCGCCTTGAAGCTGCCGCCGCCCAGATTGATTTGCAACTTGAGACCCGGCCGCGCTTCGCGCAATTGCTCCGCCAGTTTGAAGCCTTGAATCTCGGTTCCTTCCCCGACGAGCACCAGGTAGACCTGCGGTCCGTCGCGCGGCGGAATCAATCCCTGCTTTTCGAGCAGCATGAGGATGCGCTCCTGGCCCATCGCCCAGCCGATGCCGGGCGTGCCGGGACCGCCCAACTGCGCCACCAATCCGTCGTAACGTCCACCGGCGCACACCGCGCTCTGTGAACCGAGCGCATCGGTGCTCCATTCGAACACCGAACGCGTGTAGTAATCCAGCCCGCGGACCAAGCGCGGCTCGATATGATACTCGATGCCGGCGCTGCGCAGGTGGGCGCATAACCCCTCGAAATGCGCTTTCGACTCAGCATCCAGCGCATCGAGCAATAGCGGTGCGCCGGCGACGATGGACTGCATATCCGGGTTCTTGCTGTCCAGGATACGCAGCGGATTGCCGCGCAGGCGCCGCTTGCTGTCCTCGTCGAGCGCCGCTTCGTGCGCGCCGAAATACGCCGCCAGCTGGTCCTTATACGCGGCGCGCACCTGCGGCGTTCCGAGCGAGTTGACAAGCAATTTAATTCGGGTCAATCCGAGCCTGCGCAACAGCCGCGCGGACAACAAAACCAATTCCGCATCGACGTCGGGTCCTTCGAAACCAAACGCCTCCGCATCGATCTGATGGAACTGGCGGTAGCGTCCCGCCTGCGGTCGCTCTCGCCTGAACATGGGTCCCATGCACCAGACGCGCAGTCGGCCCTCGCGCAGCAACCCGTTCGATATCGCCGCACGCACGATCCCGGCGGTCGCTTCGGGCCGCAGCGTGATGTGATCCTCGCCCTGATCGACGAAGCTGAACATTTCCTTTTCGACGATGTCGGTGAAATCGCCGATCGAGCGCTTGAACAATTGCGTCTGTTCGATCACCGGTACTCGGAATTCCTCGTACCCGTAGCCGGCAAAGACTTCCCGCGTGATCCTTTCCAGATGCTGCCACGCAGCGGCCTGCGCAGGCAGCACATCGTGAACGCCTCGCAGGGGCTCGATGATCTTGCTCAAGTGGGTTTCCCGCTCAGTCGTGCGGCGCGTCGGAGCGCGATTGAGCGCCGCTGGCCGCCATGGCCCGTGAGTCGCGCCTCAATACCGCGTCGGCGCCGGCCTCGAAGCGAGCCGCATCGCCGCTGACGAATTGCGGCCCAATCGCCACGACGCGGTCGTTGATCTCGAGCTGTACGCCGCTCGCATATCCCAAGTACACCTTCAACGGCGCCGTGCCCGCAATCGCCTTGACGCTGTTCGCGCGGCCGTTACCGGCGAACAGGCGGCGGCCGGCCGAATCGTGCACCTCAACCCATGAATCCGCCGAAAAGCTCAGGCGAAGGCGCGCCGGCCCGGTTCCCGGCACTGAATCGGTTTCGTGCGCCGCACCGCTGGATTGCGGCAAAGCCGCGGGACTCGCCGCAGTGGCCGCAGGTTCGGCCGGACGCTCCGCGTTGTCCTGCGCGCCGGACGCCACCCCGCTCGGCGGCGATGCGCTCGCCGGCAGGCCGGCAGGCGCCGCGGCGCTCACGGTCGATCGCTGGTGCCACGGCCGCCACCAAATGATGCCGCCCACAGCCACGGCAATGGCCGCGAAGGCCGTCATTTTGGCCCATGACAGGCCTGCGGATTCCTGTGCGGTAAAGCGCATCCGCGCGTTCGAGGGTTGCAATGCGGCCGCGGCCGGTGAGGCGGGCTTGGTGTCGTATCCGGACACGACTTCAGCGGTGGGCAATCCCAGAATGGTCGCGTACCGCTTCAGATGCCCTTTGGCGTATACCGGCGGGCCGATGCGCTGATAATCGCCGGTCTCGAGCGCGTCGATGACCCACGCATCGAGATGCATTTCATCCGCGGCTTTTTGCATGCTCACACCACGCCGTTCGCGCTCCGCCTTGAGCCGCTGTCCGAGCGTTTGCGCGACCTCGCTCATCGGTCGGCGCCGGCGCGTAATGCCTGTGCCTGTTCGGAATTGGGAAACTCGGCCTGCACGCGCCGGGCGTAACCGGCCGCCGCGGTGCTGTCGCCGAGCTTGCGTTCCGCACGGTACCCCAACCAGAGAATCTCGGGAGTCGGCTGATTCACGGCCAGAAAGCGCTTCACAAAATCGAGGGCCTCCGCCGCGTCACCGCGCTCCAGCGCGAGATTGCCCGATTCCAGCAGGGCCTCCGGCATGTTCGGGCGAATGGCCAGCGCACGATCGAAATTGCGCTGCGCATCCACCGCATCGCCCGAGGCGGCATCGCAGACGCCGGCATTGACCAGCGCCACCTCCGGGGTTTGGTAGACCGGGTTGCGCGCGACTTCCATGAAGATCTTTTCGCCGGCCGCCGCCTTGCCGGTGCGGCACAGAAAGCCGGCATAACTGTTCATGATGTTCGGGTCCTGCTTGCCCAAACGCACGGCCGCCGCGAACGCGCGTTGCGCCTTCGACATCTCATTGAGGCGTTCGTACACGAGACCCGCGGTCTCTTGAACGTTCGCATTGTCGGGCGCTTCCTTCAGCGCCCGTTCGATGCGCTCGCGCGCCCGGCCGAGGTTGTTGATCCTCATGTACTCCAAGGCCATCTGCATGTTGGCGACCGCGGCCTGTTCGGGCTCGGGTTTTCTTCCGCCGCGGTCGGCCGGCTGGTAAGGGGGCGGAGCGCTATGGCAAGCCGACAACACCGACGCCAGGATCAGCGCCAGCGCCGACACCGCTCGCCGTGTCGCGCTTCGGCTCATCGGACCTCCGCCGGCACGCGTGACGCCCCCAGCTTGGCGCCCAGCCGAACCAGGGTGCGATCCTTAACCATGCCGGCGAGCTGGCCGCACGCCGCATCGATGTCGTCGCCGCGCGTCCGGCGCATCGTCGCAATCACTCCGTGCTCGTTGAGAATGTCGCGAAACCGCACAATAGCCGCCGCGGGCGAGCACCGATAGCGCGTGCCGGCAAAAGCGTTGAAGGGAATCAAATTGAGCTTGGCCGGCCGGCCGCGCATGAGACGCGCCAATTCCTTCGCATGCTCGGGCCGGTCGTTAATGCCGTCGAGCATGACGTACTCGAAGGTGACGCTGCGGCCGTTTTGCTTATCGATGTAATGCCAGCATGCCGCCAGCAGCTCGGCGATGGGGTGTTTGCGATTGATGGGCACCAACTCGTTGCGCAAGGCGTCATTCGACGCGTGCAACGACACCGCGAGCGCCACGTTGCACTCCTCGGCCAATTTATAGATCTGCGGCACCAGGCCCGAAGTGCTCAAAGTCACCCGCCGGCGCGACAAGTCGTATCCCAAATCATCCATGAAAATGCGCATCGCCGGCACCACGTTGCGATAGTTGGCCAGCGGTTCGCCCATTCCCATGAACACGATGTTGGTGATGGTTCGTCCGTCGGCGCGCGTCTCGGTGAGTTCGCGGTGTGCAAGCCACACCTGACCGACGATTTCCGCGACGCTCAGATTGCGGTTGAACCCCTGCTGCGCAGTCGCGCAAAAACTGCAGTCCATGGCGCAGCCCACCTGGCTCGATATGCACAGCGTCCCGCGGCCGGGTTCGGGAATGTAGACCGTTTCGATGCCCTGCACCTCGTCCATGCGCAGCATCCACTTGCGGGTACCGTCGGAGGAAATCTGCTGAGTCACGATCTCCGGCACGGCAATCTTGGCCACGTCCGCCAATTGCGCGCGAAAGTCCTGAGCCAGATCGCTCATGGCGGAGAAGTCCGCCGCGCGCCGTCGATAAATCCACTTCATCAGCTGGCGCGCGCGAAACGGCTTGGCGCCGAGACGGTCGGCGACGAACGCCTCGAGTTCCGCACGCGCTAAGCCGAGAAGATTGACGCGCTCGCCGATCACGCTGTATTGCTCCGGAAGGCGTTGCCCGAATACGCTAGCGCGTACGCGGGCATACCTCAATCTCGCGAAAGAAATAGGCGATTTCCCGCGCGGCGGTCTCGGGTGCATCCGAACCATGGACGATGTTCTCATCGATGCTGGAGGCAAGATCGGCGCGAATCGTGCCTGGGGCGGCCTTTTTCGGATCGGTGGCGCCCATCACCTCGCGATTCTTCGCGATCGCCCCCTCGCCCGCGAGCACCTGCACCATGACCGGACCCGATGTCATGAATTTCACCAAATCCTTGAAGAACGGGCGCTCGCGATGCACGGCGTAAAAGCCTTCGGCCTCGGCCGGCGACAGATGCATCATGCGCGCAGCCACCACGCACAAGCCCTTCTGCTCGAACCGGCGCAGCACCTCCCCGATCAGGTTACGGCCAACACCGTCGGGCTTGATAATGGACAGTGTGCGCTCAAAGGGCATGATGACCTCGAAAAGGTTGCGGGATTGCCCTTGTAGGGGGCCGGCAAAGACCGCGAAGTGTACTGGAGAGGGCGCCTCCAGGCAATCAGAATGACGCCGAAGTGCCTGTATTACTTGGAAAAACCGCGGTCCGGCGGGTTGCGGCCCTGCGCGCCGCGCTCTGGCGCGAGCGCCGCGACGGCCGACCTCAGACGTTGAAGCTTTCGCCGCAACCGCATTCGCCCTTGGCTTTGGGGTTCTGAAACTTGAATGCCTCGTTGAGACCCTGTTTGACGAAATCGACCACGGTGCCGTCGATCAGCGGCAAGCTGGCCGAATCGACCACCACTGTGACGCCGCGCGCCTCGAATACCGCATCGTCGGGATGTATCTCGTCGGCATAATTGACCACATACGCGAACCCCGAGCAGCCGGTCTTCTTGATGCCGACCCGCAGGCCGATTCCGGCACCCCGCTTCGCCAGGTGCGAGCGAACTCGATCAGCCGCCGATTCGGTCAATGATATCGCCATATCGCGCCGCCTTTGCTAAACGCCACATACCAAACTCAAGCGATACCAATAGCACGCACAGGCCGCTTGTGCACGTGACCCGATCGTAATTTTCGCATCGATTGACGCATTGCGTCGCAAAATATCCGGTTCGAGCAGGCGGTGGCACGCTAGGGACGAGTTTGTCCCGCCCCCCGGGACATCGCCGCCTGCGCCGCGCGCAGCGCGGCGATCCACGCATCTTCCACGACCAACAGACGTCCGAGCTTCGGGATGGGCACGTCGAAGCGCTCGCGAAGGGCCGGAATGCTCTGCGGCAACTGCGCTTTGACCTCACACCCCGGCGCTTGCTCCGCCAGCCAAGAAGACACGGCGATGACATGAGGGCACGCGAAGGCCAGAAAGCGCGCCGCTCGAATGGTTCCGAGGCGTGCGTCCGGGTCGACCTGCACATCGAATTGCACCCAGGTTCCTTGCGCCCGGCTGCCCGACGCGCCGCGGAAGCAGTGCGGCCCTGTCAGCACGCCGGCGCCGCGGGCCTGCTCGAAATACCGGCGCGTCAGCTCGTTGTACGTCATGCGCCGCCGATCCGGCGCAGCCGCTCCACCGCCCGCGTCACCGCGCTCACTGCAGTATCGACGTCGCCCTCGGTGGAAATGCGGCCGAAGCTGAAACGCAGGCTGCTTTCAGCAAGACGATCGTCGCGGCCCAAGGCGCGCAATACATAGGACGGCTCCTGGTTGATCGAGGTGCAGGCGGAACCGGTCGACACGGCGATATGCGGCCGAACGGCCGCGAGCAGACTCTCTCCCTCGACGCCCTCGAACGAGACGTTGAGCAGATGCGGCACCGAGCGCTCGATGTCGCCGTTGCGCAGCACGCCGCCGATCGAGCGCAGCCCATTCCACAGCCGGTCTTTCAATAGCGCAACGCGCTCGATCTCAGCCTGCGGGGCCGCTTTGACGAGCGCGAACGCCGCGCCCATGCCTACCACCTGATGCGTCGCCACCGTACCCGAACGCAGAGTCCGCTCCTGACCGCCACCGTATAGCAGCGGCTGCAGCTGTACGCCCCGCCGTCGAGACACGACCAAGGCCCCGACGCCCTTGGGACCGTATGCCTTGTGCGCCGACAGAGACAGAAGATCGATGCCGAGCTCGCTGAAGTTCACGGCGCACTTGCCGATGCTCTGCGCGGCATCCACGTGCAGCCGCGCGCTGCCGGACCGCGCGCACAGCGCCGCAATCGAGGCAATGTCCTGAATAACGCCGATTTCGTTGTTGACGTGCATGACGGACACCAGCACCGTGTCCGGCCGCAGTGCCGCCGCCACCTGGACCGGCTCGAGCACACCGCTCCCATCCGGCGTGAGATAGGTCACGTGCCATCCTCGGCGCTCGAGTTCCCGGCACGGATCGAGCACCGCCTTGTGTTCGGTACGCACGGTGACGATATGCCGGCCGACCCCGGCGTTGTATTGGGCAACGCCAAATATCGCCAAGTTATTCGCCTCGGTGGCGCCCGAAGTCCAGACGACCTCGGCGGGTTGCGCACCCACCGCTTCGGCCACCTGCGCCCGCGCCGCCTCCACCCGCTCGCGTGCCGCCTCTCCGTAGGCATGGCTGTTCGATCCCGGGTTACCGAAGACGCCGTCGCGCCCCAGACACTCGGCCATGCGCGCAGCGACCAGCGGCTCCACCGGCGTGGTCGCCGCATAATCCAAATACACACAACCCGGTATGGTCATCCGCGCGACCGGCTCATTCGCGCGCGCGGCGCACCGATGATTGGCCGCGCCGCCCCTGCACGGCGCTCAAGATGCCGCGCATGATGTTCAGTTCGTTGCGATCGAGCTGCGCGCGATTGAACAGCCGCCGCAACCGTTCCATCAGGTGCCCGGTACGGTCGTCGAAATCGATTTCGTTGAGAACCTGGTGCAGGTGCGCGTAAAAGTGTTCGACATCGCTCGACGGGGCCAGCGGCAGCTCCAATTGCACGTGCGACCGGGCCTGCTCGCGCGCCATGAATATTTCGTACGCAAGCAGCTGCACCGCCATCGCCAAATTCAGCGAACAATAGTCGGGATTGGAGGGTATCCGCACCAGCACATTGCAATACTGCAAATCCTCGGTGGCAAGCCCATAGCGTTCCGAGCCGAACAACAGCGCCGCACGGTTCATATCCCCGAGACTGGCGATGCGCCCCGCTACGTCGCGCGGGGTCGAGAATTCCCAGTGATAGGAACGCGGGCGCGAGGTGGTGCCGGCGATGAAGCTGCAATCGCCGATTGCTTCGGCCACCGTATCCGCGATGCGCGCACCAGCCAGAATATCGTCCGCACCGGCAGCCAGCGCGTTGGCTTCGGCGTGCGGGAACGATCGCGGCCTGACCAGCGTGAGGTCGCTGAGCGCCATGTTTTTCATCGCCCGTGCGACCGAGCCGATGTTGCCGGGATGGCTCGGATCTATCAGGACGATGCGAACGGGAACAGTCATGCTCTGCTATTCTACCGCCACCTTATGCAACCACTCCTCAATATCGGCATGCGTGCCGCGCGGCGCGCCGGCGATTTGATCGTGCGCAGCCTGTCGCGTCTCGATTCCTTGAAAATCGACACCAAGGGCCGCAACGACTTCGTCACCGACATCGATCGCAACGCCGAGGCGGAAATCATCGCGACGATTCGGCGCAGTCATCCCGACCATGCCTATCTCGCCGAAGAGAGCGGCCGTGGCGGCGGCGACAGCGAATTCGTCTGGATCATCGATCCGCTCGACGGCACGACGAATTTCCTGCACGGCTTCCCGACTTTCGCCGTATCGATTGCCCTCCAGCACCGCGGGCGCCTGCAGCACGCGGTGGTTTACGACCCCATGCGCCAGGAGTTCTTCACCGCATCGCGAGGCGACGGCGCACAGCTCGAGGGGAAGAAGATCCGCGTCAGCAGCCAGCGCACTCTGGAGGGCTCGCTGATCGGCACCGGCTTCCCCTATCGCATGGAGGCAGCCTACATCGATGACTACCTGGCCATGCTCAAGGTGGTCATGGCCGCCGCAGCCGGTGTGCGCCGGCCCGGCGCCGCCGCGCTCGACCTCGCCTATGTGGCGGCAGGCCGTATCGACGGCTTTTGGGAGTTCGGCCTCGCGCCCTGGGATACGGCCGCCGGAACTCTGCTCATCCAGGAAGCGGGAGGGCGCGTCGGCACCCCGGCCGGCTCGGAATATGCGCTCGGACCGAATATCGTTGCGGGCAATCCCAAGGTCTACCAGGGATTGCTCGATGCGCTCGGCCCCTTGACGCCGGCGGCCTTGCGCGATTGAGCCATCCTTACGGATGGCGGCCGGCGCGACCCGCCGCTCAGTGGCCGGAGTCCTCCGGGCGGCGCAGCCGGCTGTTGCGGTAGCCGTAGAGGAAATAGACAGCGATTCCGACCGCACTCCACAACACCAGCCGCCACCAGGTGGCGGTCGGGAGCGCGGCGGCCATGCCGGCGCAGAAAATCACTCCCATGGGCGCCGTGAACCAAACCCACTTGACTCTGAAGGGACGCTTTAAATCGGCCCGCGTATAGCGCAGCACCAGGATCCCCAGACAGACCACGATGAAGGCGATCAGCGTGCCGATCGACACCAGCTCGCCCAGAATGCCGATCGGTAGGAGCCCGGCGAACGTCGCGGCCAACGCCCCGGTGATCAGGGTGGCGATGTGCGGCGTGCGAAACTTAGGGTGCACGGCGCCGAAGAATTTCGGCAGCAGGCCGTCATGCGACATGGTGAGCCAGATGCGCGCCTGCGGGATGATCATGGTGATGATCACCGAGGTCAGTCCGAACAGCGCTCCCCAGATGACCCAGCTCGACAGCCAGAACAGTTGCGGATGCGATTCCAGAGCGACCGCCACCGGCGCCGCGTCATTGAGCTGTTTGAAGGGTACCAACCCGGTCATCACGCTCGACATGAGGATATAGAGCACCGTGCAGATGCCGAGGCTGCCGAGCATGCCGATCGGCATGCCGCGCTGCGGATCCTTGGCCTCCTGAGCCACGGTGGAGACGCCGTCGAATCCGATATAGGCGAAGAAGATGATGGCCGAAGCCTGCAAAATGCCGCTCCAGCCGAACTCACCGAAGGTGCCGGTGTTTTTTGGTATGTAGGGCACCCAGTTCGCGGTATTGACGTACACGGCGCCGAAACAAATGACCGCGATGACGATGCTCACCTTGATCGCGACGATGATGGTGTTGACCACCGCGGATTCTTTGATGCCCTTGTAGCACAGGGCGGTTGCCGCAACGATGATGCCGATCGCCGGCAAATTGAGGAAAGCGCCGGTTTGATGCACTTGAAAACCCACCTCGGCCGCCTCGAACGGCGCCGAGCTGAGCCAGTCGGGAATGAAGTTGATGCCGTAGTGATCGAGCAGCTTCACGAAGTAGCGGCTCCAGCCCACCGCCACCGTGGAGCACGCCATCATGTATTCAAGTATCAGATTCCAGCCGACGAACCACGCGATGAATTCTCCCAAGGTCGCGTAGCTATAGGCGTAGGCGCTGCCGGCGACCGGCACCATCGCGGCGAATTCCGAGTAGCACAACCCCGCGAACATGCAGCCGATGCCGGCGATGACGAAGGAAATCACGATGGCCGGCCCGGCGTGCTGGGCGGCCGCGAGTCCCGTGAGCACGAAGATGCCGGTGCCGATGATGCCGCCGATGCCGAATGCGATCAGGGACGGGATGCCGAGCGCCCGCACCAGCGTCTTATCGGAGGCCTCCTTCTGATAGGCGGCAATCGGCTTGGTTGCCAACATCCCTTTTAAATTCATGTCATGCACCCGGCATCACCACTGGTATCGGCACTCTACACGTTAACCCCATCGCCGCAAGCGCAGGCGGGTCCAGACCGCGGCGGCCGACAGGGCCATCGAACCACTCTTAGATGAGGCGCTCGCGCTAAGGCAAACCGTCGATTTCTTCCGGCTTGGTGAGCTTGCGCTCCAGCAGGTCCTCGGTCTGAAGCCCCAAATCCAAGGCGAGCGCCGCCGAAATATAAATCGATGAATAGGTGCCGGCCAGAATGCCTATCACCAAGGCCGCGGAGAATCCGTGCAGCGTTTCCCCGCCGAATATCAGCAGCGCCACCACCACCAACAGCGTCACCAGCTTGGTCATCAAGGTTCGCGACAGCGTCTGATTGATGGACTCATCGATGACCTGGGCGATGCCGAGTCTGCGCGCGGTGCGCGCACGCTCGCGCACCCGGTCGAAGACGATGACGGTGTCGTTCAGCGAATAGCCGATCACCGCGAGGATGGCCGCGATCGCCGTCAGATCGAAGGTCATCTGCGTCAAGGCGAAGAAACCCACCACGCAGATCGGATCGTGCAGCACGGCGAAGATCGCGCCCAGCGCCAGTTTGGGTGTGAAACGGAATAGAACGTACATCAGGATGAGAATCAGCGTCGCCACCAGGGCCCACCCGCCCTTGACGAACAATTCCTGGCCCACCTGCGGTCCGACCACTTCCGTGCGCAGCAGCTTCACGCCGTCATCGACCGTCTTGAAGACTTCGAGAATCCGCGCCCCGATCTGCTCGCCCTTCACGTTCGGATCCGGCGGCAGCCGCACCAGGATGTCGCGCGAACTGCCGAAGGCCTGCACTTGCGCGGCGGGCACGCCCGATCGGCCCAAGGCGGCGCGCAACTGCTCGATGTTCGGCGCCTGCGGGAAGTTGGTTTCGACGACCACGCCCCCGGTGAAATCGACGCCCAAATTCAGGCCGCGCACCGCCACCAGGGTGAAGGAGGCCACGATCAGCGCGGCGGACAGCCCGTACCACACCTTGCGGGTGTTCATGAACGGGAAGCGCGTTACCTTGTGAAAAAATTCCATGCACTTGGACCTCGAAGCGAACCTTATATGGACAAGCGCTCGACCTTGCGCTTGCCGCCGTAGATGATCTGCACCAATGCGCGGCTGCCCATCAGCGAGGTGAACATCGAGGTAGCGATACCGAGCACCAGCACCACCGCGAAGCCGCGCACCGCGCCGGCGCCGAACAGCCACAGCACCAAGCCCGCAATCGCCGCGGTGACGTTGGAGTCAAAGATGGCGGAGAACGCCCGATCGAAGCCGGCGCTGATCGCCGCGCGCGGCGACACGCCGTTGCGCAATTCTTCGCGGATGCGCTCATAGATCAAGATATTGGCATCGACCGCCATACCGACGGTCAATACCACCGCCGCAATTCCCGGCAGCGTCAGCGCCGCTCCCACCAGCGATAAAAATGCGGTGAGCAGCACCACGTTACAGATCAGGACCAGGTCCGCGATCAGACCGAATACCTTGTAATAGATCGCCATGAACACGAAGGCCGCCAACATGCCGAAGATCATGGCGTTGACGCCCTTGTCGATGTTGTCCTGACCCAGGCTCGGGCCGATCGCGCGCTCTTCCACCGCGGACAATGGCGCCGCCAAACCGCCGGCGCGCAGCAACAGCGCAAGCTCGCGGCCCTCGATCGGATTGACGCCCGTGATCTGAAAGTTATTGCTGAATACGCCGCGAATGGTCGCGCGGTTGATGACTTCCTCCGTCACACGGTCCACGTCGACGCCCTCCGCGTTCTTCTCGCGCGAACGGTCGATAAACACCACGGCCATCAAATGGCCGATGTTCTCCTGGGTATTTTTCAGCATTTTCGCCGCGCCGCGGCTATCGAGACTCACCGACACGGCCGGCCCGTCCTGGGTATTCGGCTGGAACGAGGCGTCGGTGAGCTGATCCCCGGTGACCACCACGTCGCGCTTGAGCAGCACCGGCTGCTTCTCGCGGGTGTAGTACAGCTTCGAGCCCAGCGGCGCGCGCCCGGTGGCCGCGGCTTCGAGCGGATTGTTGGTTTCGTCGACCATGCGAAATTCCAAGGTCGCCGTCTTGCCGAGAATCTTCTTCACCTCGGCCGAATTCTGCAGTCCGGGCAATTGAATCGCGATACGATCGACGCCCTCGCGCGCGACCTGCGGCTCGGATACCGCGAGCTCCGGGCTGTTCAAGCGATTGCGCAAGATGATGATGTTTTGCTGAACCGCGTAATCCTGGCGCTCCTTGATTTCCTGAGGCGTCAGCTTCAGCTCCAAGGCGGGCGAGCCGCCGACCACGGTATCGGTCAAATTCAAGTTGCGGTTGTCCGAAAGGATGGCCGCCTTGCCCTTCGCCAAACTGTCGGCGTCGCGAAACAACACCCTGACGCGGTCCGTCGGGTAGTCCACCTGCACATCCTGGTAGGGCACGCGCGCATTGCGCAACGATGCGCGAAAATCCTGTTCGCGATGATCGAGCTGCTGCCTCACGGCGCCCTGCACGTCAACTTGATAGACGAGGTAGACCCCGCCCCGCAGGTCCAGACCCAGCTTCAATGGATTCAGCCCCAAATTGCGCATCCATTCCGGTACCCGCGAGGCCTGCGACAAGGCGATCGTGAACTGATTGGGGCGCGCTTCGGCAATCAAATCGCGCGCTTTCAACTGATCTTGTTTGCTGCTGAATCGCAGCGTCAGACGGCCCTGTTCAAGAAATGCGCCGCTCGGCGTCACGCCTTTGGACTTGAGCAACTCCTCGATGCCGGTGCGGTCGCTTGCCTGGACGGCGGCGCGATCGCGCGCCAATTGCAATGCATTCTCTTCGCCGAACAGATTCGGCAGCGCCAGAAAGATCCCGAACACGATCACCACCGCGACCAGCGCGATCTTCCAGCGCGGGTACGAAATCATGCGCTCTTGACCGTGCCCTTCGGCAGCAGTTGCGCAACCTGGAATTTTTGCAGCTTGATGTTCACGCCGCTGGCGATTTCCAAGGTCAGGAACTGATCGCCGACCTCGAGCACCTTGCCGAGAATTCCGCCGGTGGTCGCCACCTCGTCGCCCGCGACGATCTTCGACAGCATCTCCCGCTGTTCTTTGGCGCGCTTGCTCTGCGGCCGGATCAACAGAAAATAAAACACCACCAAGAGCAGCACGGGCAGCAGCAAAGCGCTCATCATGCTTTGCCCGCTGGAACCGCCGGCGGCCTGTGCATGGGCCGAATTAATGAGGAAATCCATAGCGTTACACCCGTTTATTGCGGCGGACGCCGCGCCACAAAACCGTGCAGTATACAGCAGGCGGCCCTAAAAATTAACGCGTCCGGGGGCTTAATGCAGGCCTGGCTCCATGCCGGCGGCAGACGCTTTAGCGGCGGCATACGTCTTACGGTTTGCGCTTACTGATTGCTCTCGACGGCCGTGCCGGCCGGCCGGCAGCCCTTGAGTGCGTAGAATTCGGCCGCGAAGTCGGCGAACCGCCCGGCCTCTATCGCCGAGCGAATTTCCGCCATCAGCCGCTGATAGAAATACAAATTGTGGACAGTGTTAAGGTGCGAGCCCAGTATTTCGCCGCACTTATCCAAATGACGCAGATAGGCGCGGCTGTAGTTGCGGCAGGTATAGCACACGCACCCCTCTTCGATCGGACCGGTATCCTTGTGGTGCACTGCGTTACGAATATTGAGCACACCGGAGCGCGTGAATAAATGCGCGTTGCGCGCATGCCGCGTCGGCATGACACAATCGAACATGTCGATTCCGCGCCGCACCGCCTCGACGATATCTTCCGGACGACCGACGCCCATCAGGTAACGGGGTTTGTGCGCGGGCATGTGGCGCACCAATGCATCGAGGACTTGGCTGCGTTCCGCGTCGCTCTCCCCCACCGCGAGGCCGCCGACCGCAAGTCCCTCGAAGCCGATGTCCTCGAGCGCTGCGAGCGAGGCCGTGCGCAAATTTTCGTGAATACCGCCCTGGATGATTCCGAACAGCGTCCCGGGCGGTTCGTTGTCGTAGTATTCGCGAAAGCCGCGCGCCGCCCAGCGCATCGACAGTTCCATGGAAGCTCGCGCTTGCGCCTCGGTCGCCGGATACGGCGTGCATTCATCGAAGCTCATCGCAATATCCGAACCCAGGACGCGTTGGATGCGCATCGACTCCTCCGGCGACAGAAACACCGGCGCGCCGTCGACCGGTGAGCGAAATCGCGCGCCTTCCTCGGTGATCTTGCGCATTTCCTTGAGGCTCCACACCTGAAACCCGCCGGAATCGGTGAGGATCGGACGACGCCAGTGCATGAAGCGATGCAAGCCCTGATGTGCCTCGATCACCTCGAGGCCGGGACGCAAGTACAAGTGGAAGGTGTTGCCGAGAACGATTTCGACGCCGATGCCCTCCAGCTGTTCCGGGGTCATCGCCTTGACCGTTCCGTAGGTGCCCACCGGCATGAACGCCGGCGTCTCAACCGCTCCGCGCGCGAAATCCAAGCGTCCGCGCCGCGCGGCTCCGTCCCGCTGCAGCAGTTCGAATCGCATGCCGGGCGGTGCCTTCACGCGCGCTCCGCAACAGGCGCCGCAGGCGTCAAAAACATCGCATCGCCGTAACTGAAGAATCGGTAGCGATCCTCGATCGCGTGCTCATAGGCCGCGAGCAGCGTGTCTTTGCCGACGAATGCCGCGCACAGCATCAGCAATGTCGACTCGGGCAGGTGAAAATTGGTCACCATCGCGTCCACCACTCGAAACCGGTAGCCCGGCTTGATGAATATGCGCGTCAATCCTCGGTACGGGGAGAGCACCCCGCCGTCGGCCGCCGACTCCAGGCTCCTCACCACCGTCGTACCCACTGCGACCACCCGGCCCCCGGCGGCGCGCGCGGCGCTGATCGCATCGCAGGTGGCTTGCGGCACCTCGAGATATTCGGCATGCATTTGGTGCCCGTCGATGTCCTGCACCCGCACCGGCTGGAAGGTGCCGGCGCCGACGTGCAAGGTCACGAACGCGTGCCTCACCCGCCGCTGCTCCAGCGCGGCAAAGATATGCTCGTCGAAATGCAGCCCCGCGGTCGGCGCGGCAACCGCGCCCAGGGCTCGCGCGAACACGGTCTGGTAACGTTCACGATCGGCTGGCTCGGGGGCGCGATTGATATAGGGGGGCAGCGGCACATCTCCGTGAGCTTCGAACAATGCCAGCACGTCGCCCGAGAACTTGAGATGATAAAGGTCTCCGACCCGGCCGAGCATGTGCGCGCTGTGGCCACCGGGCAAATTCACCCGTGTGTGCAGCCGCAGCCCCTTGCTGGCGCGGGCATGCATCAGCGCCGTATCGGCGGTGAGCACGCGCTCGAGCAGCAACTCAATCCTGCCGCCGCTGTCCTTCATCCCGTGGATTCGTGCCGGTATCACCCGCGTATCGTTGAACACCAACAGATCCGCGGGCGTCAAAAGAGCCGGGAAATCGCCAAAACGCAGGTCCCGCCACGATCCTGCGCTGCCCTCGAGCGCGAGCATCCGGCTGGCGGAGCGCGGCGTGACCGGTCGCTGGGCAATGAGTTCCCCGGGAAGCTCGAAGTGAAAGTCCGTGCGCTGCATTCTTTAGATCAATACTACCTTGCGACAATCGCATATACTGCGCGACCTGGCATGCCCGGATGGCGGAACTGGTAGACGCGCCGGACTCAAAATCCGGTGGTGGTGACACCGTGTGGGTTCGATTCCCTCTCCGGGCACCAGACCCTAAATATTATGGACACCCCTTGAATTTCTGCAGTCACTGCGGCTCGCCCGTTACATCGAAAATACCCGACGGCGATCACCTGCCGCGGTTCGTATGCTCGAACTGCGGCAAGATTCACTACCAGAACCCGCTGCTGGTCCTGGGCTGCGTGCCCGAATGGGAGGGCAAGATCCTGCTGTGCCGGCGCGCCATCGAGCCGCGCCTCGGATTTTGGACGGTACCGGCCGGATTCATGGAAAACGGGGAAACCATGCAGCTGGCGGCGGCGCGCGAATGCTACGAGGAGGCCCTGGCGACGGTCGAGGTGGGCTCCTTGCTGGCGGTGGCCAACGTGACCCACGCCGGCCAGGTGCACATCATGTTTCGGGCGCGCCTGCTCCGCCCCGAATTCGCTCCAGGGCCCGAAAGCCTGGCAGTCGGACTGTACGATGAGGCGCAAGTGCCATGGAACGATTTGGCGTTTCCGAGCGGCGAATTCGCGCTGCGCAAGTATTTCGCCGATCGCGCCGCCGGGCGCGAGGATCATCATTTCACGGAGCTGACGCATCCGTTGAAGCCCAAGCCTGTGGCAGAATAGCAGCCGCATTCAACCGCTCGTTCACATTCAACTGTCATTCAAGAAGGGTACGTCATGACGTTCGTGGTCACCGAAAGCTGCATCAAGTGCAAATACATGGACTGCGTGGAGGTGTGTCCCGTTGATTGCTTCCATGAGGGGCCTAATTTCCTGGTGATCGATCCGGATGAGTGCATCGATTGCACGCTGTGCGAACCCGAATGTCCGGTCGAGGCCATATTCTCCGAAGAGGACATTCCCAAGGGGCAGGAAAGCTTTCGGCAGCTGAACGCGGAGCTGGCGAAGCAATGGCCCGTGATCACCGAGATGGGCGCGGCTCCCGCCGACGCCAAGCAGTGGGACGCCGTCAAGGACAAGCTGAAATATCTGGAGCGATGAGCGCCGGCGCTAACGCTTCGCCAGTTGCGTCTCCTTGAGCGTCTTCACCAACTCGTGGGGCGGCATATAGCCCTCGATGAATTCGCCGGTGTCGGTAACCATTGCCGGCGTGCCGCGCACCCCGATGCTCTGCCCCAGCGCATACTCGCGCGCAACGGGCGTTGGCTCGCAGGTCTTGTTCATGTCCAGCTGGCCTCCGGCCTTGGCACGCGTCAGCGCTTCGTTGCGGTCCGCCGAACACCACACCACTTCGGCCTTGCGCCAACTTTCCGTGTTCGGGCCGGAACGCGGGTAGAACATGTAGCGCACGCGCACGCCGAGCTTGTTGAGTTCCGCCATCTCGCTGTGCAGCTTGCGGCAATACTGGCAGTCCACGTCGGTGAACACGGTGACCGTGTATAGCGGATTCTTGGGCGAAAAGATCAGCATCTGCGATTCGGGCACGGCATTGATCATCGCCAGGCGCGCGCGCGCGCGGATCGCCTCGGTCAAATTCTCACGCGTACTCATGTCATACACGTTGCCGTCGAAAAAGTATTTGCCGTCCGCGGTCAAATAACTCACGTCCGCGCCCCGCACGAATTGGTATATGCCGGGGATGGGTGAAGGCTTCAAGTCCTCGAGCTTCGAGCCGGCCGGCAACAGCTTCACCAGGGCCGCTCGCGGGTCCGCAGGCTGCTCCGCCGGTTCGGCCCACGCGTTTGAACCGGCAGCGGCAACGACGGCGACTAATACGGCAAGATGTTTCAACATGAGCGGCTTCCTGAGGATCAAACCTGCTTCGACTCCGCCGCGGGCGGGTGGTTCAGGAAATTCTATCAGACCGCGCGGCGCGAAGCCGGCGGGGTGCGGTGCAATGGCTCGGGCTTTGCGTCCAGAGGCACGCCGGGTGCGCACCTAGCCGCGCGGATGATGCTGCGAGTGCATTTCCTTCAAGCGCTCGCGGGCGACGTGCGTATAGATTTGCGTGGTCGACAGATCGCTGTGGCCGAGGAGCATTTGCACCACCCGCAAATCCGCGCCGTGATTCAACAGATGCGTGGCGAATGCATGCCGCAGGGTATGCGGCGACAGTTCTTTCGCGATCCCGGCCTTCTTCGAGTAGCGCTTGATGATGTGCCAGAACGCCTGGCGGGTCATGCGATCGCCGCGGCGGGTGGGAAACAAATAATCGGTTTGCCGTTCCAGCAGGATTTCCGTGCGAGGCCCCTGCATGAACTGCTGCAGCCAGTTGACCGCCTCGTCTCCTAGCGGAATCAGGCGCTCGCGGTTGCCCTTGCCGACCACGCGCATCACGCCCTGGTTCAGATTTACCTGGTTATGCTTGAGGCTGACGAGCTCGGAGACGCGCAATCCCGTGGCGTACAATACCTCCAGCATGGTGCGATCGCGATGACCCAATGGATCGGACACCGCCGGTGCCTCGAGCAGCGACTCGACTTCCGCCTCGGTGAGTGATTTCGGCAGAGAACGGCCGATCTTGGGCATGGCGATTTGCGCCGTGGGATCCGCTGCGATCAGCCCTTCGCGCACCATGAACCGAAAAAAGCGCCGAAAACTAGACAATTGCCTGGCGGTGGAACGCGGCCGGGATCCGCCTTCGACGCGTGCGGCGATGAATCCGAGCAGTTCGATCCGCGTGGCGTTCAACAAGGCGCTGTCGCGCTCCTCGAGCCATCGCGCCAGCGCGGTCAAATCCGCGCGGTACGCGGCCAGGGTATTGGCGGACAAGCCGCGCTCCATCCAGACCGCATCGAGAAACTTCTGCAACATAGGATTGGCCGCCTCGCGGGCCAGCGGCGCCGCGCCCGAGGTGCGTGTGAAAACCGTGCGTTTGAGTGCCGTCACCATAATTTCCCGGGTAAAAACTCGCACAAAATGTGCTTTACCTGCTGCCTCTTTGCAGTATGCGAGGGGTGCTTGCCAGTCGGCGTGACCAGTCTCACAGTAACCGCAACTATTAACATAAGGAGAACCAGATCACACAAGGCCTGCCCGCAGTTTTTCGGCAACGCCTTTACGGCGCCTATTGCCTGGTGTTGTTCCTGGGCATGGGGATGATGGTCCTCACAATCAATGTGTTTTTGCCCGGCCTGCGCGCCCGCCGGCGCGTGGCGGGGGCGTGTTCGCGCGGATTCTTCCGCGCCGCCGGCATCCCGCTGCGCGTCCATGGACTACACGCGATGCCGCGCGAGCCGTGCGTGGTGGTCGCGAATCACGCCAGCTATATCGACGGACTGGTTGCCATCGCGGCATTGCCGCCCGACTTTGCCTTCGTGATCAAGAAGGAGATGGTGCGCGTACCGCTGGTCAGCCTGTTGCTGCGGCGCCTCGGATCCGCGTTCGTGGAACGCGTCGACCGCCACAAAGGCGCTTCCGACGCGCGCCGGGTATGGAAGCTGGCCGCCGCCGGCCAGTCCCTGGTGTTCTTTCCGGAGGGCACATTCGACCAGACTCCCCAGATCGGCAGGTTCCTGGGCGGCGCTTTCGCGACGGCCGAACGCTCGCAAATGCGCATCGTTGCGGCCGCCATCCACGGCACCCGCGAAGTCCTGCCCTGCGGCAGCCTTCTGATGAGGCGCAAACCCATACGCTTCGAAATCCTGGAGGTCCTGGATCCCGACGCGGCCCGGCAGCGCAGCCGCGAGCTCATCGCACAGGCGGTCGGAGAGCCGCTGGCGCCTTAGATTTCGCCGCCCGCCCGCTCACCGGTTATACTCATGCGCCACGCAACTCCCCTACGAAATCAAAGCCCATGAGTTCGGATCCCATCGTCATTCTGAGTGCGAGGCGCACGCCGGTCGGCGCCTTCCAAGGCGCCCTTGCGAGCCTCAGCGCACCACAACTGGGCGCGGTGGCCATCAAGGCCGCGATCGCCGATTCCGGGGTAAGCGCCGCCGAGATCGATGAGGTGATCATGGGCTGCGTGCTCTCCGCCGGACTTGGCCAGGCACCCGCTCGCCAGGCCGCTTTGGGGGCCGGCATGCCCGCAGGCGTGCCCACCACCACCGTCAACAAAATGTGCGGATCCGCCATGCGCGCCGTGATGCTGGCGGCCGATCAGATTCTGGCCGGTTCCACCCGTGTGATGGTGGCGGGCGGCCTCGAGTCGATGACCAATGCGCCCTACCTGCTGCCCAAGGCGCGGGCCGGTTATCGGATGGGGCACCAGGAAGTTCTCGATCATATGTTCTTCGATGGGCTGCAAAGCCCCTGGGATGGGCAACTCATGGGCTGCTTTGCCGAAGCAACCTCGGCCAAGTACGAGTTCACGCGCCGCGCCCAGGACGATTTCGCATGCGAATCGGTGCGGCGCGCCCAGGCCGCCGTCGCCGGCGGTGCCTTTGCGCATGAGGTGGCGGCGGTGACGGCCAAAACCCGCAAGGGCGAGGTCATGATAGACAAGGATGAAACGCCGTCCACGCTCGACATATCGAAGATTCCTGGGCTCAAGCCGGCCTTCAAAAAGGACGGATCGGTGACCGCCGCCAGTTCCGCCAGCATTGCCGATGGCGCGGCGGCGGTTGTGTTGGCGCGCGAATCCTTCGCCACGGCACGGGGCTTGAAGCCCCTCGCGCGCATCCTGGGCTATGCCAGCTTCGCCCGCGAGCCCGAGTGGTTCACGCTGGCGCCGGTCGGCGCCGTCCAAAAATTGCTGGCTCAATTGCAATGGCGGGCCTCGGACGCCGACCTGTACGAAGTGAACGAAGCCTTTGCGGTGGTCGCCATGGCGGCCATCAAGGATTTGGAGTTGGACCCCGCGAAAGTGAACGTCAACGGCGGCGCCTGTGCGCTCGGTCATCCGATCGGCGCCACCGGCGCACGGATTTTGACGACGCTGATATACGCGCTGAAAAATCGCGGCAAGAAGCGCGGCATAGCGAGCTTGTGCATCGGCGGCGGCGAAGCGACGGCCATTGCGATCGAAATCGCTTAGACATGGAAAGCGTCTAACGTGGCGATGGACCGCGGAATTCAGACATCCATCGCCGCGGGCCTCGCCCGCATCACCATCAACCGACCCGAAAAACGCAATGCGCTGGACCGCGCGACCATTGTCGCGCTCACGGCGGCGCTCGAGCGCTGCGAACGCGATTCCGCGGTGCGAGTCGTGCAGCTCACCGGCGCCGGGGATGTTTTTTGCGCCGGGGCGGACCTCGCGGAGATGCAGGCGCAGCGGGATGCCGCTGAGGAGGAGAATCTGGCCGATGCCGCGCGGCTCACGGCGCTTCTCGGCACCCTCGATTCGCTCTCCAAGCCAACGCTGGCGCGGGTCAACGGCGACGGCTACGGGGGCGCGCTCGGTCTGCTCGGCGCCTGCGACATCGTCATCGCGGCGATCGACGCCAAATTCGCATTCACCGAGGTGAGGCTCGGCATCATCCCGGCCGTCATCTCGCCGTTCGTGATCGCCAAAATCGGCGAAAGCGCGGCGCGGCGCTATTTTTTGACGGCGGAGACGCTCACCGCGGAGCGTCTGAAGGAGCTGCGGATGGTGCATGAAGTGGCGCCGGCCGGCGAACTCGACCGAAGCTGCGAGCGCATGGTCGCCGCGCTGCTGCTGGCGGCGCCGGGCGCTCTGGCGGAGGCCAAGCGGCTGATTCGCGACGTGGCTCGCGCCACCGACGAGCGCACGGCGATATCGGCCGACATGGCGCGGCGGCTGGCGCGCCTGCGGGTGCAGGCGGAAGCTCAAGAAGGCTTGCGCGCATTCTTCGAGAAACGCAAGCCCGGGTGGGCGTCCCCGCCGTAGGAGCTTGCCCTGGTTGGCGCGGTTTGTTGTACTACGCCGCCGTTTTTAGGCGGCCTATCGCTCTTAGGGTCAAGGTGCGAATTCGATGATCGAAAGCCAGCGTGATGTCATGGAGTATGAGGTCGCCATCGTCGGCGCCGGCCCCGCCGGGCTTGCGTGTGCGATCCGGCTCAAGCAATTGAAACCCGACCTCAGCATCTGCGTGCTGGAGAAGGCCGCAAGCTTGGGCGCGCATTCGCTTTCCGGGGCGGTCTTGGAGCCGGGACCTCTCGATGAGCTGCTGCCGCAATGGCGCGAGCACGCGCCCGCGATTTGCGTGCCGGCGACCCGCGATGAATTCTTCGTACTGACCCGCAGCAAGCGCTACCGGGTGCCGATCACGCCGCCGCAAATGGTGAATCACGGCAATTTCATCATCTCGCTCGGGCAGCTGGTGCCGATCCTCGGGGCGCATGCGGAGAAGCTCGGCGTCGACGTGTTCGCCGGCTTTGCCGCCGCCGAAGCCTTATTCGATTCCTCAGGCGCGGTGAAGGGCGTGCGCATCGGCGACATGGGGGTGGAAAAGAACGGCGAGCCCGGGCCGAATTTTGCGTTGGGGCCGGAGATTCACGCGAAAATCACCATGTTCTGCGAAGGTTGCCGCGGCAGCACATCCAAGCAGCTGATCAAGCGCTTCAAGCTGGATGCCGGCAAGTCGCCGCAGACCTACGGCCTGGGATTCAAGGAGCTGTGGCAGCTGCCGCCGGGGCGGGTGCAGCCGGGTCTGATCCAACACACGGTGGGATGGCCGCTCGACAACCGCACCTACGGCGGCAGTTTTCTCTATCACCTCGGCAACGATCGGGTGTACGTGGGATTCGTGGTGGGTTTGGATTACGAAGATCCGCGGCTCAAGCCCTTCGAGGCCTTTCAGCAATACAAGAATCATCCGCAGGTCAAGGCGCTGTTGCACGGCGGCGAGATCATCGCCGGCGGTGCACGCACGGTGATCGAGGGCGGCTACCAATCGATGCCCAAGTTGGAAATGCCCGGCGCGATGTTGGTGGGCGACGCCGGCGGCACTCTCAACACGCCGAAGATCAAGGGGATTCATCAGGCGATCCGCTCCGGTATGACTGCCGCCGAGCACTATGTCGAGACCGGCGGCAGCGCGGGCTTCGACGCGCGCTGGCGCGCAGCGCCTGGCGGCCGCGAACTGTACAAGGTTCGTAACATTCGTCCCGGATTCAATCGCGGCCTGTGGTTCGGCCTTGCCAACGCAGCGTTTGAAACCTACGTGGCCAGGGGCGCGGCTCCGTGGACCCTCGCCAATCACGCCGACGACAAGGCGCTCAAGCGCCTGGACGAATACGCCTCGCCCGACCGCGACTGGGGCGAGCGGGAGCTGCCGCCGCGCGACCGGGTGGCGTTCGTGTTCTTTGCCTCGACCACGCACGATGAAAGTCAACCGGTACATTTGCGCGTCGCCGATACGTCGCTGTGCGCCACGCGCTGCGCCACCGAATTCGGCAATCCCTGCACCAACTTTTGTCCCGCCAACGTCTATGAAATGATCCCCGATGGCGCCGGCGGCAAGAAATTGCAAATCAACGCGTCGAATTGCGTGCATTGCAAGGCCTGCGACATCAAGGAACCCTATACCGAGCAAATCACCTGGACCACGCCCGAGGGCGGTTCCGGCCCCAACTACCAAAGCCTGTAGCGCAGAGCCGTAACCCAAGCAGCGGCAGTCTTCGTGAACGGCGAGCCCAAGACGGTCAGCGCGCGCTTGAGCGAAGAGGTCGCCGCTCGACGCTTGGAGTTCGACGCCGCACAACAGGCGGCAGCCGCGCGCCTTACCGTCTTGGGAGAGGAGCTCCGCCGCCCGCGCACCTTGCTGCGAACCCTGCGCTTCGTTGTGCCGTGGCTGCCTTGCGGCGCGGCGGCCGCAGCCCCACGCGGCCTGTACATCTGGGGCGGCGTCGGTCGGGGCAAAACGCTTCTGATGGATTGGTTTTTCGCTTCGCTGCGCACACCGCGGGCGGAGCGCTGGCACTTCTACCGTTTCATGCGCGGCGTGCATGCCGAACTCGGCCGCACCAAAGGCCGCGCGCGGCCCCTGGAACGGGTGGCCCGGATCATCGCCGCTCGCACCGATGTCATATGCCTCGACGAGTTCTTCGTCGCGGACATCGCCGATGCGATGATTCTCGCCGGCCTGTTCGCAGGCCTGTTCCGCCGGTGCGTGACCCTGATAGCAACCTCTAATCAGGCGCCGCAGGATTTATACAAGTATGGGCTGCAACGACAGCGCTTTTTGCCCGCCATCACACTCATCGAATCCCACGCCGAGGTTCTGCACCTCGACGGCGGCACCGACTATCGGCTGCGCCAGCTCGAGCGGGCGCCGACCTACCTCGACGCCAATCTGCCGCAAACGCCGGCGGCGCTCGAGGAGCGCTTCGCGGCGCTCGCCGGCGGGTCCACTGCAGGGCCCACGACCCTCTCGATCGAAGGTCGCGCTCTGCACGCGGTCGGCACCGGTCCAGGCATGGCCTGGTTCGACTTCAGCGAGCTATGCGAAGGAGCGCGCAGCCAGAACGACTACATCGAGCTCGCACGCCGGTATAACACGCTGTTCATTGCGAACATCCCCGAATTCACGCATCAGCACGAGGACGCCGCGCGCCGCTTCATCATGTTGATCGACGAGCTGTACGATCGCGGTGTCAAGATCGTGGTATCGGCCGCGGCGGCGCCCGGTGCGTTGTATCGCGGTGAGCGGCTTCAAATGGATTTCCGGCGTGCCGCCAGCCGGCTCGTCGACATGCAAACGCATCGCTACCTGGCGGGTGCGCACCGTGCTTGAAGCGCCGCCGCGCAAGCCCTGGCATAATTCACAGATGCGGACGGTTGCCGAATTCAAGATCGACTACAAGCAAATACTCGACCCCCGGGGTGAAATCGTGGCGCCGCTGCCGAAATTCGCAGCCGACCCAGCCGAGGTGCTGCGCATGTATCGGGCGATGACGCGGGTGCGGGTGTTCGATGCCAAAGCCGTGAATTTGCAGCGCACAGGGCAGCTCGGCACCTACCCGTCGTCGCTCGGGCACGAAGCCGCGCATATCGGGGTCGGAGCGGCGATGCAGCCGGAAGACGTGCTGGCCCCGGTGTACCGGGAGTTCGGCACGCAGCTGTGGCGCGGCGTGACCATGAAGGAGATCTTGCTGTACTGGGGCGGCGACGAACGCGGCAATGATTTCGGCCGTCCCCGGCACGATTTTGCCTGGTGCGTGCCGATCGCCACTCAAACCTTGCATGCGGCCGGCGCGGCCATGGCGTTCAAGCTGCGCAAGGAGCCGCGCTGCGCCCTCGCCTACATAGGCGACGGCGGCACTTCCGAAGGCGCTTTCTATGAGGCGCTCAATTTGGCCGGAGCACGTACCCTGCCGGTGGTGTTCGTGATCGTGAACAACGGCTGGGCCATCTCCGTACCCGTCACCCGGCAAACGGCGACGCAAACCCTGGCGCAAAAAGCCGTGGCTGCCGGAATTCCCGGGGTTCAGGTGGACGGCAACGATGTGTTCGCGGTGCGCGATACCGTCGCCGAGGCGCTCAACGCGGCGCGACGCGGCGCAGGTCCGTGCCTGATCGAAGCCCTCACCTATCGCTTGAGCGACCACACCACCGCCGACGACGCAAGCCGTTATCGAAGCGCCCACGAGGTCAAGGAGGCATGGGCGCTTGAGCCCTTGATTCGCATGCGCCAGTATCTGCGCAACTCAGGCGCCTGGACCGAAGCCGAGGAGCAAGCGCTGCTCAAGGACTGCACGCGTGAGGTCGATGCCGCGGTGAACGAATACTTGAATACCCCGAAGCAATCGACCGACGCCATGTTCGACACCTTGTTCGCCGAATTGCCCCTGCACTTGCGCGAACAGCGCGCCATCGCGCGCAAATACGGCACCAAGCCCCGGGGCCATTGAATTGGCCAAAATGACCATGGTTGAAGCCATCGCGATGGCCCACGGCTGGGAAATGCAGCATGACCCAAGCGTCGTCGTGATCGGTCAGGACGTGGGCGCGAACGGCGGTGTGTTTCGCGCCACCGCAGGGCTGCAGGCGCGCTTCGGCACCGATCGGGTACAGGACACGCCATTGGCGGAGGCGACCATCGCCGGCATGTCGGTCGGCATGGCGACGCACGGATTGAAGCCGGTGGCGGAAATTCAGTTCATGGGATTCATGTATCCGGCGCTCGATCAGATCGTCAACCACATGTCGCGCATGCGCTATCGGACCCGCGGCCGCCTGTCATGCCCGGTGGTCATTCGTACGCCGCATGGCGGCGGCATCCACGCGCCCGAACACCATTCGGAAAGCACCGAAACCATGCTCTGCCATATTCCCGGCATCCGGGTGGTTTGCCCATCCTCGCCGGCGCGTGCCTATGGCCTGCTGCTCGCCGCGATTCGAGATCCCGATCCGGTGATGTTCCTGGAACCGGTGCGGCTGTATCGAGCGATGCGCCAGGAAGTGAGCGACGATGGCCAGGCGCTGCCGCTCGATCACTGTTTCATATTGCGCGAGGGGAGCGATGTCACCATTGTGACATGGGGCGCCATGACCATTGAGACCCTGCGCGCCGTCGGCGAACTCGAAAGCCAGGGCATCAGCGCCGAGGTCATCGATGTTGCGACCTTGAGCCCGATCGACGGCGAGACCATTCTGGCCTCGGTCGCCAAAACGGGTCGACTCGTGATCGTGCACGAGGCGGCCCGTAATGTCGGCGTCGGTGCGGAAATCGCGGCGCTCGTGGCCGAACATGGCTTATACGACTTGCATGCGCCTGTTCAGCGAGTCACCGGTTTCGACACCATCATGCCGCTGTTCAGGCTCGAGCACGACTACATTCCTTGCGTGCAACGCATCGTGGACGCAGTGCAATTCACGTTGACCGACTAGAGACTCGAGCATGGGTACATTCAAGCTTCCGGATTTGGGCGAGGGCTTGGCCGAGGCCGAGATCCTCGAATGGCATGTCAAACCGGGCGACCGTGTTCTGGTGGATCAGCCGATGGTATCGGTGGAAACGGCCAAAGCGGTGGTCGAAGTCCCGGTGCCCTACAGCGGCACGGTTACGGCGTTGCACGGCACCGTCGGCGACATCGTGGCGACCGGCGCGCCGCTCATTGATTTCGATTCCGGCACCGTGGTCGGCTCCATGCCGGCCACCAGCGAGGTAGAATACGTCGATTCAGCGAAGATCGGCCGGGCGCGCGGCGGCGTTGCCGCCCGCAACCGCGCGGTACCGATGGCGCGCGCGCTGGCGCGCCGTTTTGGGCTCGATCTGGCCGACATTGCCGGCAGCGGACCCGGCGGATTGATCAAATTGGACGATGTGCTGGCGCACGCGCAAATGGACGCCGCGCCGGGGCAGTCGCAGTCGCAGTCGCAGTCGCGGCCGGAGGGCAATCAGCGCGCCCTGGCCGTTCCCGCCGGCGCCACTGCAGAGCCCCTGCGCGGCGCACGGCGTGCCATGGCGCACAGCATGACGCTGTCGCGCGCGCAAATTCCGCTGAGCACCGTGTGCGATGACGCCGATATCCACGCCTGGTCGCAGCGCGGCGATTACATGCTGCGGCTGATACGCGCAATGATCAGCGCTTGGCGCGCCGAGCCGGCATTGAATGCGTGGTACGATGCCGCCAGCAATTCGCGAATTCTTCTCAAGCACATCGATCTCGCGATCGCCGTCGATACGCCGGGTGGACTGATCGTGCCGGTATTGCGCAATATCCAAAATAAGACGCCCGAGGAGCTGCGCGCGGCGATCGCCGCGCAGAAGGATGCTGCGCACCAGCGCAGCACCACACCGGAAGATCTGCGCGACTTTACCTTGATGTTGTCGAACTTCGGCACGCTCGCCGGCCGCTACGGCATTCCGCTGGTAGTGCCTCCGGCGGTGGCAATTTTGGGCGCGGGCAAGGTCCGCAAGGACGCAGTGGCGGTCGGCGACACGGTGGCGGCGCACCGGCGCATGCCGCTGTCGCTGAGCTTCGATCACCGCTGCATCACCGGCGGCGAGGCATGCCGCTTCCTCGCCGCCGTCATCGGCGATCTCGAACATCCGCAATAGCCGTTAGGATTCGACCATGCATCAAGCGAGCACTGAACAGTACCGCAAAAGCATCTCGGCCATTGTGGCGGCGGCAGCGCGGCTGCCGAAGGCCATGCGGGGCGCCGATCCGAAGCGCTTCTTGCGGGCTTACTATGCCAACGTGGACGCGGAGGATATCGCCGCGCGAGATCCCGCGGAACTTGCGGCGGCGGCGCTGTCGCACTTGATGTTTGCGCGGCAGCGGCGCGGGCGGGCCCTGGTGCGCGTGTTCAACCCCACTCTGCGTGAATACGGTTACAGCTCGCCGCACACCGTCATCGAGATGATCAACGACGACATGCCGTTCCTGGTCGATTCGATCGGCCTCGCGCTGACTCGGCGCGCCCTCACGCTGCATTTCTTGACGCACCCGGTCTTCGCGGTGACGCGCGATAAGACCGGAGTCCTGCGCAGCGTCGAAGAGCGCGATTTGGTCGCCGACAAGCGTCACCGGCTCGAATCATTCCAACGCATCGAAGTGGACCGGATCGTCGATGCGGCGACTCTGCAGTCCTTGTGCGCCGAGATCGAGCGCAGCATGCGCGACGTGCGGGTCGCATGCACCGACTGGGACAGGATGCGCGATGCCGCACGGCGCACGGCGGAGGATTTGAATTCGCTGAGTGCGCGCTTCGATTCGCGCGACGTGAGCGAAGCGCAGGCCCTGCTCGCATGGATGGATGACCGGCATTTCACGTTCTTCGGCTACAAGGAATACCTGTTGCGCAGCCGCAAGGGACACGACACCCTGGAAGCCGCGGAATCGACCGGCTTGGGGATACTGCGCCGAGGCCACAAGCGTCCGCCGAACACCAGCCGCAGTTTATCCGCCGACATCCGCCGCCAGAGCCGCTCCCGCGATCTGGTGCTGGTGACCAAGGCGAATCTTCAATCAACGGTGCATCGGGCGGGTTACCTCGACTATGTCGGCTTCAAACATTTCGATGCCAACGGGCGGCTGATCGGCGAAAGGCGTTTCTTGGGACTATGGACTTCGGCGGCCTACAACTGCGCCCCGCACGAGATTCCCCTGGTGCGCCATAAGGTCGCACAAGTGGTGCTGAACTTCGCTCTGGCGCCCGACAGTCACGACGGCAAGGCGCTGCACCACATACTGGAGTCGTTTCCACGGGACGAATTGTTCCAGGCGACCGTGCCGGAACTCAATCGCATCGTCACCGGCATATTCGGCCTGCAGGAGCGGCCCCGCGTGCGTCTGTTATTGCGGCGCGACCCGTTTCGCCGGTTCTATTCCTGTCTGGTCTTCGTGCCGCGCGAGAAATACAACACCCAGGTTCGCCAGCGCATCGAGCGCGTCATCGGCGAGGCCTTCTCGGCGCTCAGCATGGAGTCCCAGGTTCAGATCGCCGAATCGAACCTCGCCCGTATCCACATCGTCGCCCGCACCCTGCCGAGAGAATCGGTCCGCAGTGATACCGACGAGTTGGAGCGGCGTGTCGCGCTCGCGGTGCGCTCCTGGGCGGATGACTTCAAGACCGCCCTGCTGGGGCGCTTCGACGAGGCCTATGCGCTGCAACTGTTCGCGGTGTATGCGCAGGCGTTTCCCGCCGCCTATACCGAGGATTTTGCGGGGGAGGCCGCTGCGCACGATGTGGCTTTTCTGGAAGCGGCGGAGAAGGAGCCGCAGCGGTTGCATCTGGATATCTACCGGGCCGATCCGCGCCACAAGGATGGATTTTTTCTGAAGATCTTCCGCGACCCGGATGCCATACCGATCTCGGATTTGCTGCCCATGCTCGAGAACATGGGGCTCAAGGTGATCGCCGAGCGCCCGTACGGACTGGAATTCTCGGGGGGACGCCGCGCTTGGATTCAGGACCTCGAACTCGTCATTCAGGAAAAGACGGCGAGCAAGTTCGAAGTCCTCGAAGGCGAGCTCAAGAGCACGTTCACCGCCGTCTGGACCGGCCGCATGGACAACGACAGCTTCAACCGGCTGACTCTCGCCGCAGGGGTGCCGTGGCGCATCGTGACCGTGCTGCGTGCCTATTGCCGATATCTCTTGCAGACCGGGCTGCCCTTCAGCTTGGGATACATAGCGCAGGTGCTGGCGAACAACCCGGTCATCGCCCGCCACCTCGCCGATCTGTTCGTGACCCGCTTCGACCCGGATTTCGCCGGCGCCGCGCGCCGCGCGGCGGTCGCCCGGCTCGATCAGCACGTCCGCTCCAGGCTTGAAGCGGTCACGCGCTCCGACGAGGACCGGATCCTGCGTGCGTTGTGGACCGCGCTGTCGGTCACGGTGCGCACCAATGCGTACCAGTGCACGGCGTCCGGCCCGATCAAGGATTACCTGTCCTTCAAGATCGAAAGCCAAAAATTCAACGAGTTGCCGCTGCCGCGGCCGATGTTCGAGGTATTCGTGTTCTCGACGCGCATGGAAGGCGTGCACTTGCGCATGGGGCTGGTGGCGCGCGGCGGCATCCGCTGGTCGGACCGGCCCGAGGACTTCCGCACCGAAATTCTCGGGCTGATGAAGGCCCAGCAGGTCAAGAACACGGTGATCGTGCCGGTGGGCGCCAAGGGCGGATTCGTGGTCAGACGGCCGATGGGCGGCGACCGCGATGCGCAACAAGCCGAGGTGATCGAATGCTATCGGACGTTGATTCGAGGCTTGCTCGATCTGACGGACAATATTGTCGACGAGAAGATCGTGGCTCCGGTCCGCGTGGTGCGCCATGACGGGGACGATCCGTATCTCGTGGTCGCGGCCGATAAGGGGACCGCGACATTTTCCGACATCGCCAACGCCATTTCAGAGGAATACGGCTACTGGCTGGGCGACGCCTTCGCCTCCGGCGGTTCCGCAGGCTATGACCACAAGAAAATGGCCATCACGGCGCGCGGCGCCTGGGAGTGCGTGAAGCGCCACTTCCGTGAAATCAGCGTGGACATCCAGAGCCGGGATTTCACCGTGGCGGGCATCGGCGACATGTCCGGCGACGTGTTCGGCAACGGCATGCTGCAGTCGCCGCACATCCGGCTGATCGCCGCATTCAACCATCAGCATATTTTCATCGACCCGCACCCCGATGCGGCTCGCTCCTACCGCGAGCGCGGGCGCCTGTTCCGCTTGCCGCGCTCCACCTGGGACGATTACTCGCGCGCCGCGATTTCGAAGGGCGGCGGCATCCATGCGCGCACCGCCAAGAGCCTGCATCTATCGCGCGAGGCTCAAGCGTTGCTCGAATTGCCGGCCGATGTCACGCCCAACGAGGTCATCAAGGCCATATTGAAATCGCGCGTCGATCTCTTATGGAACGGCGGCATCGGCACCTACGTCAAGGCGAGCAGCGAAAGCCACGGCGAGGTCGGCGACCGCAGCAACGACGCGGTGCGCATCGATGCCACGATGCTGCGTTGCAAAGTCATCGGCGAGGGCGGGAATCTCGGATTGTCCCAATTGGGGCGCATCGAGTATGCGCGCCGCGGCGGCCGGCTCAACACCGATTTCATCGACAATTCGGCCGGCGTGAACACCTCGGACCTCGAAGTGAATTTGAAGATCCTGCTGAACGGCGCGGTGCGCGCGGGGGAAATTGCGCGCGCGGCACGCGACCGGCTGCTGTCGCAGATGACCGATGAAGTGGCGGCGCTGGTGTTGCGCAACAATTACCTGCAGGGTCAGGCGATCAGCGCCGGCGAATTTCAGTCGAAGGAACGTCTGAGCGAAAGCGCCTACGTGATCCGCGCGCTGGAGCGCTCCGGGGACTTGAATCGATCGTTGGAGTTCCTGCCTTCCACGGAGGAAATCGCCGACCGCCGCAAGGCGGGCGAAGGACTGACGCGCCCCGAACTCGCGATCGTGCTGAGTTACGGCAAGATCTGGCTGTACAAGGCGCTGATCCATTCCAACGTCCCGGAAGATCCGTACCTGTCGGCCGAGCTCAACCGCTATTTTCCGGAGCCCGTGCGTCTGCGCTTCGCGGCGCGGTTGAAGCGCCATCGCTTGCGCCGCGAGATCATCGCCACCTCCGTCACCAACAGCCTCATCAACCGCATGGGACCCGTATTTCCCGTGCGTGCGCAGGAGGACACCGGCGCGGATCCGGCGGCCATCTCGCGCGCCTACAGCATCGCGCGCGAAGTGTTCGCGGTGCGCGGCATCTGGGCCCAGATCGAGGGCCTCGATAATCGAATCGCGGCAGCCGTTCAATACACCGCCATGGCTCATATCACCCGATTACTGGGCCACATGAGCTATTGGCTGCTCGAGCACCAGCGCGCAAATCTGGACATCGAGCGCGGGGTGCGCCGCTACTCCGCGCCGGTCGCCGAGCTCTGGCGTGAGATCGAATCCGTGGTCTCCGCCGACGACCGCAACCGCCTGCGCCTCAAGCGCTCGCAATTGATCGAGCAGCGGGTGCCCGAGGGGCTGGCGGCGCGCATCGCGTCGGTTGAAACGCTTACCTGCGCGCTCGACGTGGTCGAGACCGCCATGCAGGCGCGCGTCAAGATCGTCTACGCGGCGAAGGCTTATTTCGACATCGGCGAGCGCATTGGGCTTACCTGGATCAAGGAGCAAATCGAGAGCCTGCCGGTCGACGGGCACTGGCAGGCGGTCGCCCGCGGCACCCTGCGGGACAACCTGTACACTTTGCAGCGCGAAATTACCGGCGCGGTGCTCAAATGCAAAGGCCGGGATCCGGGAGCGCGCGTCGATCGTTGGAGCGCGGGCCATGCGGGCGCTGTGGACTCGCTCAAGCGAATCGTCGTCGATTTGCGCACCGGTTCGTCGCCCGACTTCGCGGCGCTTTCGGTGGCCCTGCAGGCCGTGCGGCGGCTGGCGCAGGATTAAAGAGGAGAAGCCGACCTTGCCTGGAAAATTGATTCTGGTCCGTCACGGTCAAAGCACCTGGAATCTCGAGAATCTGTTCACGGGCTGGCATGACGTCGATTTGACCGAACTCGGGCGCCAAGAAGCCACGCTCGCCGGCCGGCAACTCTTGAGCGAGAAGCTCGAACCGCAGATTGCTTTCACCTCGGTGTTGAAGCGCGCGATTCGATCGCTGTGGCTGATTCTCGATACCACCGATCGGATGTGGATTCCGGTCGAGCGCAGTTGGCGCCTCAACGAGCGCCACTACGGCGCCCTGCAGGGACTCAACAAAGCCCAGACCGTCGAGAAGCACGGCGCGGATCAGGTCAAACTATGGCGCCGCAGCTACGACGTCGCTCCGCCCGCGTTGGCGATGGATGACCCGCGACATCCGCGTTTCGATCCGCGCTATGCCGATCTCGCTCCCGAATTGCTGCCCGCGACGGAATCGCTGAAGGACACTTTGGAGCGCGTACGGCCGTTCTGGGAAACACGGATAATTCCGCAGCTCGAAGCCGGCAAGGACGTGCTCCTGGTTGCGCACGGCAATTCGCTGCGCGCCTTGGTCAAAATGCTGGACCGGATGTCGGAACGCGAAATCGTCGAATTCAATATCCCGACCGGCATTCCGATGCTCTACCAGCTGGACCAGCGCATGCAGCCGCTCAGCCGGCGATTTTTGGGAGATCCCGCCGCGATTGCCGCCGCCCAGGATGCGGTGGGGCGCCAAACCGAGAAAAAGTGACGCGATCAGGTGTCTTGGGCGATCGCCACTTTGATGCCGCTGAGCGCATCGGTGAACTCAACCTGGCACGATAGTCGGGAGGTGCCCTCCCTGAAATCGGAGATCTCCTTGAGCAATTCCAGCTCGTCGCTCTGCGGTTTCGGCAGGCGGCCGGTCCAACTTTCGTCGATGTAGATATGACAGGTCGCGCAGGAACACAAACCCCCGCAAATAGCCGAGACGCCGTAGTCGAGTTCACGCAGGATTTCCATGAACTTGAGGCCGGCCTTAGCCTCGATCTCGTGCTCCTTGCCATCACGGTCCACTACGATCATCCTCGCCATTGACCTCTCCATTGCATTGATTTTTCGAACCGCAAAACGGGATAGTTTGCCGGATCTTTCCCGGCGCGACTACCGGAGGTTTGCCTCCAGGCGCTCCGCCAGCAGTTGCGCGCGGGCGGATATGGCGTCGCCGGGCGCGTCCGGACGCAGTGTTGCGTAAACTTCACTCCACAGCAGACATACGTAGTCGTAGAGCCAGACCAGCCGTTCGAGACGCGACGCTTCTGCGGCGCTCGGCTGCCTCCCCAGGTAGCTCGCGAGCAGCGATCGCCTGCCGTCGGCGCAAAGGTCGTTGTTGCAGGACCATCCCGCCAGATCCCACAGCGGGTCCGAAACGTGGGCATACTCCCAGTCGAGCAAGACCGGACCCTGCGCGGCGAGGACGAGGTTCTGCGGGTGCAGATCGCTGTGGCAGAGTACGGGCGCGGCCGGCGGCAACTCGGCCAGTGCGGCGAGACACGCATCGACAGCGGATTGCGGGCGGCGGGACGGCCCCAAGCCGACCGGCCGGAGATCCGCGCCCGCATCGTGCCGGGCCAGCGCGTCCCGATAGTGCGCGATCCAAGCCGCCGGGTTCATCGTACGCGCGCCTTGCGGCACCGGGAGCGCGTGAATGCGCCGCGCAAGTTGCGCGATAATCTCGATATTTTCCGCATGCCGCACTTGCGCGGGCGTCCATGTCCCGCCGGCCACCCAGCGCGCCACCAGAATGCCATGGCGCGGCTCGCAACATTCGACCGTCGGCGCCAAACCGGCCGCCTCCGCGCGCGCGAGCACGCGGCACTCCCACTCGCGATCGATGCCGAACTCGGCTGCGTAGCCCGTCGGAACACGCAACGCGTACAGCTGCCCGCCGCGCGCCACGCGGTAGCTGTCGTTGACCAGGCCCGAACCGAGGCGCCGGATTTCGGGCGCGCCCGACCCGGGTACGTGGCTCTCGGCGATCTGCCGCAGCTCGCTAGGCAGCATGCGCCGCGATTCGAAGACTGCGTCGCCATTCGCGCATGCCGACGACGATCAACGCGAGGTACAGCGCGAATAGCAGTGCCGTGAGGTAGAGGCGTCGCGTGAAATAAAGGCAAAGGCTCACCGAATCGATGACCAGCCACCAATGCCAGTTTTCATACACCTTGCGGGCCACCATGAAAGTGGCGAAAACGCTGGCCCAAGCGACCATCGAATCCATGAACGGCCACGCGGCGTGGGTGAATCGACGCAGAAGATAAGCGCTCGCCGCGGACAAACCGATGATGGCCGCCGTGCCCAAGGCATTGCACGCCAGAGTCCAGCGATGAACCGTAACGGCGGCCGAGCCTGCGGATTCGCGCCACTGCCAAAACCCGTAGGCGGCCATGGCCGCATAGAATCCGTTGAGCGCCGATTCCATATACAGTCGCGCCCCGAACAGCACCCATACGTACAGGCAGGAACTTACGAACGCGGCCAACCAACAATGGATTGATTGGCGAATGGCCAGCAATAAATAGGCCACCGCGAGCGCCGCCGCGATGATTTCGATCCAACCCGTGCCACGCCATGCGGCCACGAGTTGGACCCCGAATTCGTCGAGCATGGATACCTGCTCCCTACGCCGGTACTAACCGGGTCAGGTTCAATGGGTTCGCGGGCGTCGAATAGTCGACCTACCGCGTCTCAGGCCCGGACGGACCACCCCAAAGGTTGCCGGAAGTGTAGCCTGGCACGCCGATGCGTGCAAAACTCACATATCGGCCGTGGAGACTCGCTTGCGAATTTTTCAGGTGGACGCATTCACTCACACCCGCTTCACCGGGAACCCGGCGACCGTGGTGCTCGATGCGGACGGGCAAAGCGATGCCACCATGATGTCGGTCGCACGCGAATTCGCCCACGCCGAGGTGGCGTTCGTGCTCGCCGCCACCGCGCCCGACCACGACCTGCGGCTGCGATTTTTCAACTCGCGCAAGGAAGCGCCATTCGTCGGGCATGCCACCATTGCCGCCCACGCGGTGCTGCTCGCGCTCGGTCGGCGCGTGCACGGACTCGTCCGGCAGCATTCCGGGACCGGTATCCTCGAGGTTCGTGCGCATGAATCGGAGCAGTCCGCGGACCGCGAGACAATCTTCGAATTCCGGCAGACGATGCCCGAACTGGACAACCCGCTGCCGTTCAAGACCACGCTGCGCGTCGCCGAAGCGCTGCGGCTCCCGGCAATTCAACTGCACGAGGTCATGCCCGCACGCATCGCCCGCAAAGGCGGCAGCCGCCTGCTCGTGCCGGTCGGCGATCCGCGCGCTTTGGATGCGATCGCACCGAATTTCGAGACCCTGATTTCGATCGGCGCGGAACTCGGTATCGACGGAATTTTCGTCTTTGCCGTGAAACGCAGTTCGGCGACCGATGAATTGTCGACCGAATCCCGCATGTTCTGTCCCGCGCTCGGTATTGCGGAGGATCCGGTCAGCGGAAACGCGCACGCGATGCTCGCATCGTATCTGTTCGAACTAGGCCAATTCGGCAAGCAGTCTACGGGCTTTGTCGGTCACCAAGGCCGACAGATGAAGCGGCCGGGGCGGGTCAGCGTCAAGCTCGAGATCGACCAGGGAAGCCTCATCGCCGCGCACATCGGCGGCAATGCGGTCATCGTGAGCGAGGGCACGCTGGCCCTTTAGGCGCGACCCTCGGAGGCGGATGCCTTCGCCGGCAGATCCACCTTCAAGGTCGCCGCCAACGCGTCGAGCCGGGCCTTGGCAGCTTTGGCCGCCTTCACGGCTTCGTCCATGTTGCCGTTGCCGAACGCCCCTTGCGCCTTCGACCACAACGACGTCGCGTCGCCCAAGTCCGATTTCGCCGCATTCAGATCGATGCCCTCGGCCAGTTTCCGGCTGGATTTCTTGCTCAATAGATCGATGCGGTTGTGGATCGCCGTCAAGGATTCCGGCACCGAACCCGACAACGAGGTCCACTGATCGTTGAGCGTCTTCACCACTTCGACTTTCTTCGCGGCCGCCTCGCTTGCCAGGCCCTGCGCTTCGAGAAGCACGGGCGGCGCCGCCTTGACGACCGCCTGATAGTCCTGCCTGTTGAAAGTCGACTTTAGATCACCGAGCTTGGTCTGCACATCGATCAGCCGGTCGGGCACGTATTTGGCCGCTTCGGATGAGGCCGCATTCACCGCGGCGTCGATGTCGTTGAGCATTTTCTGCGCGGGCTCGCGCTGTCCGGAGCACGCGGCAAGCATGATGGCCGCGAAGCAAACCAAGGCGGGATCTCTAAATCGGCGTATGGACCACATGGCGTGCCTCCCAATGCATTTGCGAAGCCAATGCATTAGTCAACTAATGGGGCAGCTTTCGTAGCCGCTAATTTTAGCACAATTCGCCCCCCCCCCACGCAGGCAGGCAGCGTCGGCCTCACGAGCGCGGCGTCCGCCGGCGCCGCCGGCTCTAGCGCTCCGCCACGCGGATCCTGCGCTGCACTTCCCCGCATTTGGACCAGCCGATGTTCGACAGCGAAAACCCCAGCACGTGCTCCGAGTGCGCATCCACCGTCACTTCCACCTCGCAACCGTGGAATCCAACCGGCGCGCCGGCAGGCGTCTCGGCAAAAAACCAAACGTAAATCTGCTTGGTCGGAGTGGTCTCGATCTTGCGCGGCAGGCCGAAGGCGTCTTCGAGTCGGCTGATGGGCTTGCCGACGCTATCGGCGGCGATGCGCGGTACCGGGCGCACCGCATAGCCGGAGCTTTGGCAGCCGGCAAACGCCAGTACGGCGACTCCGAGAGCACACCGAGAGATACGCGACATAATCCGATCCCCACGCCGAGAATGACTGTCGCAGTCTCGCCCAAGGTGCGGCCGGCTGCCGCCGACTCAAGTCGCAAAATGGCAATCGGTGGGATAGGCGCGGCGCTTGTGCAGGCGCAGTCCGTGCGTCATTCCGCGCGGCAGATCCTCTGTGTGGTGCACGGCGATGACCACAGTCAATTGCTTGCACATCAACCGCTCGAGCATGCGCTTCATGGCGGTGCGTTGCCGCGGATCGAGGCCCGTCAGCGGTTCGTCGAGCAACAAGATGCGCGCCTGCGCGGTCAACGCTCGTGCAATGAGGGCACGGCGCAGCTGCCCATAGGACAATTCACGCGGCCTCCGTCCGGCCACCGACATCAGACGGAAGTATCTGAGCCAGCGGGCCGCAGCCCTTCGATCCTGTGCGGTCGGGACGTCGGCGAGACCAATGCTCGCCTGCCGGCCGCTCGCCACCAGATCCCGGATGGTCAGATCCACCGCGTAGTCGGCCTGCAATTCGGGGGACACGTAGCCGACCTGCCGCTTCCACAGGGAGATCGGCGTTCCCGCGGGAAAGCCTTTGCGCTCAATGCGGCCACCCAAGGCCGGCGACAGGTCGCCGTACAAAGATTTCAAGAAACTCGTCTTGCCGGAACCGTTTGCGCCGAACACCGCCCAGTGCTGACCCTTGCGCAATTCCCAATTCAGACCGAGTAGTACCGGGCGATAATCAACATAGAGATCCGCCCGATCGATTCGCAGCAGCAGCGGCCCATCGGGCGGCGGGTGTACGGCGCCGGCCCCCTTGGAACGCGGTCGCTTGCGGGGCGGCCGCGGGCCGCCGCCGGGATCCAATCGAGCGGCCGCTGCACGGCGCAGCGCTTTGATCGAGCGCAATCGACCCTGGTGCAGTTCGATGATTCCCCGGGTGCCGCGCGGGACGTCGCCGGCGCGATGGGTCACCGCAATCCAGGACTGGCCGGCGGCACGCGCGGCGCTGAGGACCCGGTCGATGCGCTTGCGATAAGCCGTATCCAATCCGTTGTAAAACTCGTCCAACAGCAGCCAATCGGGCTCCTGGCCCAAGGCGCGCGCGAGCAGCGCGAGCCGTTTCTGTCCATACGACAACGAGGAAAATGTGCGCGCCGCAAGGCGGCCGAGACCGCAGGCGCGCAAGGTCGCGGCAATTCTTCTGCCTTCCGCCGCGGTTGCCGGCCACAGCAGAAGATCCGTGCCGTGCAAGCCCGCGGCAATCATGTCCCGGACACTGGGATCCCATCCGTAGCGGGTATATTTATCCTGCAGCTCGGCGCCGACGTAGGCGATGCGCGCCTTCGCCTCGATGAGATCGACCTCGCGGCGGCCGATGCGGTAAATGCGCTTTTCACGGCCGGTCGGCGTCGGCCAGACATCGCCGGCAAGCAATTTGAGCAACTGAGTCTTGCCGGCGCCGTTATCCCCGACCAGCGCCCAGCGTTCGCCGGCATTGAGCCGCAGAGTGATGTCGCGCAACACCCAGTTGCCGCCGCGGCGCACGCTGACGGCGCGCAATGACATGCTCAAGCGAGCAGTGGTCCGCCCGGGACCCACCTCAAGGCCTCTCGCAGCATGAATTCGAACGCCACGGATTCATTTACAGAACATGGGTGCCGGTCGGTGAATTTGGTCGCATATTGACACAGTTGCGATGGGCTACGGAGCCGCTACACTGGGAGCATGTCGAATTCACCGAACGCCAGGCGGCTCGGCGGTCCGAAGGTCTGGGCCGAGTTGTCTCGACCGGACGCGGATCAGAGCCAGCGTTTCTTGGCCGAAGCATTGGCGCTGCTGCTGGCGGACTTGTTGCGCTCGGTGTTGTCCGATGCAAGCCCGGCGCTGCCCGCGGACGAATTCGCGGTCGAGCGCTATCGGAATCTCGCGGACTCGTTGGCGGATGGGGAAACGCGCCGCCGCACCAGTATCGGCATAACGCGCGCGGGCCTGGCCAAGCGCTGCGTGACGTGGCTGAAGCTCCTGCTCTCTCCGACGCCGAATGCACCGCAAAGCGCACCGATGCGCGAATTCGTCGACGCGTTGGGCTTGTTCCCTGCGCTGTTCGACAGCGAACCTTCGGCGCGATCGCGCCGCGCGCGACTGACGTGGCTGCTGACCCACGACCGGCGGCTCGACGCCAGCACCCGGGAGGCTGCGACGGCCCTGATTGAGGCCTGCGAGCATTTGGGGGTGCTGCTCTGGCCGGAGGCCGAAATAGGCTGACGCGGTTCCCAAGCGGGCAGTCGACATAAGGCGTAGAATAGACGTTTTACGTCGCGTGCCGCCGGAGCCTTTTTAATGCGCACACCCTCGACGCCTTCAGGCGGAACCGCCGGTTCGCCGGCGGAGGATAGATCTCGGTTCAAACTCCAGAAACTGCTGCAACCTTTCACGACGACGCGCGGATTTGCGACGCCCATCGTGTGGTTTCTGCTGGACTGGCTGGTGCTGATCGTCGCCATTGCGAGTTTGCTGGTCGTCGAATCGTGGTGGGTCAAGGTGTTCGCTTCCTTGGTGGCGGCGCTGTGGATCGCGCGCTTGTTCGTGATCGGTCACGATGCCTGCCATGGCTCCTACACCCCCAATCAACGGCTCAACAAATGGATCGGCAGGATCGCATTTCTACCGTCCTTGACGCCCTACAGCCTGTGGGAAATCGGCCATAACCTCGCGCATCACGGTTTCACGAATTTAAAGGGCCGTGATTACGTATGGGCACCTTACTCGCCGCACGAATTTGCGCGACTATCGTGGATTCGCCGCCGTTTGGAGCACGTTTACCGAAGCGGTGTCGGTCAGGGGATCTACTACATGATCGAGATGTGGTGGAAGAAATTGTACTTCCCGGCCCGCAAACACGTTTCTACACGGCGCGTCAGCTACACCTGGGACAGCATTTTGGTGTCGGTATTCGGTCTGCTGTGGATCGGGGGCCTGACGGCTTGGGGAATGGTCAGCGGCAAATCCATCTGGTCGCTGCTGATGTTCGGATTCGCGGTACCGTTTTTCCTTTGGAATTGCCTGATGGGCTTCGTGATCTACGTGCAGCACACTCATCCGCGCGTGGCGTGGTACGAGCGGCGCGACGAATGGAGCGCCAATGTGGGTTACGCCACCACCAGCGTACACGTCAAGCTGGTACGGCCGCTGGACGGATTGATCCACTACATCCTCGAGCACGGCGCGCATCACGTGAACATGGGCATTCCTCTGTACCGTCTCAAAGAGGCCCAGGCCCGGCTCAGCGCCACACTGGATGAGCGGTTGAATTCGCAGGTCTTTTCTTGGCGTTATTACTGGAATACGGTGCGGCGCTGCAAGCTGTACGATTTTGCCCAGCATGTGTGGACCGACTTCGACGGACAGGTGACTTCGGTGCCGCTGGTCTCGCGCTAGCGACCGCTATTTTTTCAGAAAGCCCGCGTGGTGGCGCAAGTGATCGGCCATGAATGTCTGAATGAAATAATAGCCGTGATCGTAGTCCGGCTGCATCCGCAAATTGAGCGGTTGGCCCGAGGCGGCGGCGGCCGCTGAAAACTTCTCGATCTGTAGTTGCTCGACCAGATACTGATCCGCGGTGCCCTGATCGATCAGGATCGGTCCGGGAAATCGGTTGCGCACCACCAATTCGCTGGCATCGTACTCGCCCCACGTTCGGCCGTCCTTGCCGAGGTAGTTCGTAAATGCCTTCTGTCCCCAGGGGCATTGCCGCGGCGCTGCAATCGGCGCGAACGCCGACACCGACCGGTATTGCGAGGGATTGCGCAGCGCACACACCAATGCCCCGTGACCTCCCATGGAGTGTCCGAAAATCCCGGCGATCCCCTCGACCGCAGGCAGATTCGCAACCACCACCTGCGGCAACTCGCGCGTCACATAGCTGTACATCCGGTAGTTGGTCGACCACGGCGGCTCGGTCGCGTCCACATAGAACCCGGCGCCCTGGCCGAAATCCCAATGATCGGCATCGCCCGGTAAGCGCGGTTCGCGCGGGCTGGTGTCCGGCGCCACCAGCATGAGTCCCAACTCGGCGGCGCCCTGTTGGGCATGACTTTTGACCGGGAACGTTTCCTCGGTGCAAGTCAACCCGGCCAGGAAATACAGCACCGGAACCTTCACCGTTCGCGACTGCGGCGGCAGATAGACCGAGAACTTCATCGTGCCGCGCGTTTCACGCGACGCATGTTTGTAGAATCGCTGCACGCCGCCGTAACAGCGGTGCTCCGACACCAATTGAATTGTGCTCATGAGCGCGCCATCTTACCTTAGAACCCAGATCGGTTACCCTAACGGCCACGCCGGAACATTCCGGTCCAGCTAGAACGAAAAAATATGAACATTGAATTCTCGGCGAACGAAGCGCGCGTGATCGGCTGCCTGATCGAGAAGGAAATCACAACGCCGGATCAGTATCCGTTGTCGCTCAACGCCCTCACCAACGCCTGCAATCAAAAGACGAACCGCGAGCCGGTGCTCGAATTGTCCGAATCCGTGGTGCAGCAATCCGTGGATTCGCTGATGAAGAAGCACATGGTGAGCGATAGATCGGCCGGATACGGCGGCCGTGTCACGAAGTACAAGCACCGGTTTTGCAATACCGAATTCGGCCCGCTGAAATTCTCGAAGGCGGAACTCGGCATCATTTGCGTGTTGCTGCTGCGCGGGCCGCAGACCCCCGGCGAATTGCGCTCGCGCACCGCCAGATTGTGCGAATTCGCCGATTCGGACGCGGTCGAGTCGACTCTCGCGGGCCTGATGTCGCGTGAGGACGGCCCCTTCATCGCCCGCCTGCCGCGCGCGGCCGGGGCTCGCGAATACCGCTATGCCCATTTGTTTTCAGGCGCGATCGAGTCGGCGCCCGAAACCGCCGAAGCTCCGCAGGCCGCGCCCGAGACCGCGAGCATGGCTCAACGTCTCGTTCAACTGGAGCAGGCGGTCGCACAGTTGCGCTTGGAAATCGAGGCGCTCAAAGCCGTCGTCGCGCGCTAGTGCGGCGACGATGCGGATTGTTGCGCGACGGTATCGCGCTCCTGCAGCCATTTGTCGAATGCGGCGACGTCCGCAGGACGCATCCCGCGGGCATCGTCACGATGTGCGCCCAGCCATTTGTGCATCGCCAGCATCAGCTGATCCGCCAGATTGGGTGCATGGGTGAAAAGCTCCATGTAGGCGATCTTGACGTCTTCCAGCCGGTCGAGCGCGAGATTGGCCTCGGCGCGGTGCGCGATCGCCTCGAGCAGATCGGGCTTGCGCGCAAGAACGTGATTGTAATCATCGACGGCTTCGGCGTACGCGCCCAGCCGCAAATGCACGTAGCCCACATTGTCCCAGGCCTCGATCATATCGCCCTTGTTGCTCAAGGCCTCGGTGAAAAGATCCAATGCCTTGTTGTAGTTGTCGCCCATTTTTTCCAGCGCGTTGGCCCTCTTGTCGGCATTCGGCGCCGCGGCGGCAATCGCCTCGAACTCCTTGGCCTTGTTGAGCGCTTTCATGGCCGCGTTGTAGGCCTTCTTCGCCGCGACGTCCGGTTTTTCCCCCGACGAGCTTGGGGTCTGTTCCTCGGGCTGGACGACCGCAGGCGGCGGGCCGCCCGCGCGACCCTGACCCCCGGGTGACATCTGGCCGCCGGCGAGCGCGACGCTCGCATCGAGCGCCGCGGCGGCGGCGATGATCGCCGCGCATTTCAACAACATTCGATGCATGGTGCCCTCCCGCGACCGCATCTGAAAATAGTGCGATATTTGCCGCATGCACGGCAATCTTAGGTTCTTACCGATCAGCGCGCTGGTCTATTTTGCGCCGCCCGCTCCTCAATCGCCCTGACGCGAAACCTCTTCGATGCCGATGCGCAAAGTGGCGGTCGCAATGCGCACTTCGATGAGAAACGCGAGCAGCGCCGCCGCCAGCGACGACATCGACAGGATGAACATGATGGCGATGAATGCCGACAGATCCCAGCGCAGGAACGCGTTGACGAACAGCATCACGACCACGAAAGCTATGAACAACGCCGACAGGGTGATCAGCGTGATGGCGGCGTTGATCCATTTGGCGCGCCGCGCCAGCACGACCAGCTTGCCGTGAAGCTCAAGGCTCGCGGATCGATGCTCCGACGATCGCAATCGGTCTTCCATCGCCCGGGCACGGTCGACGATGCGCGCCAGCCGGCTCGTCAATACGTTGAGAATGACTCCGATAGCCGAAATGAGGAAGATCGGGGTGAGCGCAATTTGAATCCAATGCGCTATATCGATGGACTGAACTGAAGCAGTCATCGGCAGGGGACGCGAAACCGACGCGCCCCAACCACCGTTGGATGGCCGGGGCGCCGGCTCGCGGCAATCTTACTTGTCGGTCGCCCGGGCGGTGGACGACTTCGTCTTGCTACCGTGCTTCGTCGAGGAATGCTTATAAGAATGTGAGTGCTTAGAGGAATGGGAGTGTTTGGAACTGCTCGACGATTTGCCGGAAGCAGCCGGCGCGGAAGCGGCGGCAGGTGTATCGGCAGCCATCGCACCGGCGACGATTCCGAAGGTCAACAAGGCAGAGGCAATCAAGGTTCCGGACTTATTCATGGGGTCTCCAACAGTGGTTTAAATCATCCCTCTGCAGAATACGCCGGATCAGCGGCAATCATCCGAGATGAAGATCATTTCACGAAGCCGGGCGGCGCTACGCGGCGGTTGCCGGGTCATCATCGGCAGGCCCCCCGGCGACTCAAGGCCTGCGACCTGTTCCAGTTAGCGGCGGCGAGTCTTTTGCTTGCGGGAGACGTGCCAGTACAGGTACCAGACGATCGCGATGTTGGCGACCAGTACCGCCGCCGCGCCGATGTTGGGGTTGCGAATCAACTCCCACACTTCCAGGGGAATCAATGAGGCGGTGATTATGGTGGTCAGCCACTCGGCCCATCGGCGCCGCATCCACAGTCCAACCCCTTCCACCGTGAAAACGGCCGCGTAAGCCAGGGTGACGAAACGCAGCGCATGCATTCTCGATTCGCTCAGACCGCTGATCCAGTGCAACACGCTTTTGACCACATCGTGTTCAAGCCCCGACGGGCGGGCTGCGAGCCAGGACAGTATCTTGGCCGTGAGCGATGCGTCATGCAGGCGCAATTCGCCATAGGCCACCAACAACAGCAGCGATGCCTTCAGCAGCTTATAAACGGCGATGACGCGTAACACGCCGAAGCGCGGCGCGGCCGCCGGTTCTTCGCCGGTCGCCATAACGCCCTTAGGCCCGACCCGCAGGGGGCTGGAATTCCAATGTGGCGTCCAACAAGGCCGGAATATCGAACACGGCGCGTTCGTTGTCGAGCACCAGCGGTGCGATCCCCGCCGCTGCCACCAGTGCGGCAGGCACCTGGATACGGTCGCGCTCGCGGGTGACGGTCCAGAACTCCAATCGCTTGTCCTGAAAAGCTAAATTCAGCGCCCCCCAGCGCAGCAGTGCGGCGCGCGCCAGCGGCGTGTCGCCGCCCCATTGGCGCTGCGCCAGCGTCAACGCCGAACCGGCCGCGATCTCCCCTTGCGGCAGCGTCATCAAATCTTGAATGTACTTGACCATCTCATCCGGCGGCACATGCAGATTCAAATACGTGGAGGCCGGTTCGCTCATGTTAAGGTCCATTCTAAGACGGATTTTCGAGACTGAACATGGCATTATCGTCGTCGTAGGCAAATGCCTCGGCATAACGGGCCCAACGGACCACCGCGCGCAAGGTCTGGTCCGCCGCCTCCTCGCTCATGAAATCCTCCAGTTCGTCGATGAAGCGGCTCTTGCGCGCGGAGTGGCTGGCGCGCTCATCGAGCACCCGGCGTATGTGCGCGGCCAGCGGCACGTAGTTCAGGAGGTGGCGCGCAAAAATCCGCTTGCGTTCGTCGATGGTGGAATGGGCGAACGCCAGCCCGTCTTCGGTCAGTTTCAGGTCGCCGCCTTCGAGCTCCGCGAAGCGCAGCATTTGGAGCGTTTCCGCGACGGGGAACAATTCGTCGATTTCCATCTGCAGATCGGAGGCGATTTCCGGCAAATCCGCCTTGCCGTTGAAAGGCGCGGCGGCAACCGCCTCCATGAGTCCGGACATCAAATTGGAGGACACCTGCGGCAGCACACTGCCGATCCCGAGTCCCGGAAAGCGTTCCTGCCGACCGCCAGCCGCGCCGCCTTTCGGCCTTGCGGTCATCTCCACGTAGATGCGCTCGATCAGCTCGCGGAAACTGGGGTCGAGGCGATTGCGCGGCTGGGGCAACGTCACTTTGATTTCGCTCAATATTCTGCCCGGATTGCTGCCGAACACCAGGATTCGATCGCACATAAGCACCGCTTCTTCGATGTTGTGCGTGACCAGGACCACGCCCTTGATCGGCATCCGGCCTTCCGCCCACAGATCCAGGAAATCGGTGCGCAGTGTCTCCGCGGTCAGCACGTCCAGAGCGGAAAACGGCTCGTCCATGAGCAGGATGTTCGGATGTACGACCAGCGCACGCGCAAAGCCCACCCTTTGGCGCATGCCGCCGGACAGCTCACGGGGATAAGCCGACTCGAACCCGTCGAGTCCGATCAAATCGATGGCCGCCAGGGAACGCTTGCGGATTTCGCTCCGCGGCAGGTGCTGTGCTTCCAAACCAAGCGCGACATTCTCGAATACGGTGAGCCAGGGAAACAGCGCGAAACTTTGAAACACCATGGCGATGCCGTGCGCCGGACCGGAAATCGGGTGCCCCAGATACGTAAGATGGCCGGCCGTCGGCTCCGCCAGACCCGCTATCAAACGCAGCAGGGTCGACTTACCCGACCCCGACCGGCCGAGCAGCCCCACGATCTGCCCCGCGTACAGATCCAGATTCATCCCATCGAGCACCAGCAAATCGTCGCCATCGGGCTTGGTGAACTCCTTGCGAACGTCGGTGCACTGCAGTAGCGGAGCGTTGTTCATTTCACACCCTGTCAGGCAAGCCGGTATTTGCGCTCGGCGTAGTAATACAAGGGTCGCCAAAACAGCCGGTTGATGATGACGACGAACAGGCTCATCACCGCGACGCCCAGGACGATCTGGTGAAAATTATCCGCAGCCGCGGCCTGCGCGATATAGGAACCCAAACCTCGCGCCTTGACTTCGGTGTGGCCCCATGTGGCCAGTTCGGCGACCTGGGCGGCATTCCACGATCCGCCGGAAGCGGTGATGGCTCCCGTGACGTAAAACGGCAACACGGCCGGCAGCGCCACCTTGCGCCACCACAGCCAACCCTTGACTCCCAGATTCGCGGCGGCAAAACGCATCTCGGCCGGAATCGAGGATGCGCCGGCGATGATATTGAACAGGATGTACCACTGCGTGCCCAAGATCATCAAAGGACTCAAGTAAACATCGGGGTTCAGCTTCCATTCGACGATGCCGTACACGGCAATGGGAAACAGCAAATTCGCCGGAAACGCAGCCATGAACTGCACGATCGGCTGCACGATTTGTGCGGCGCGAGGCCGCATCCCGACCCAGATTCCGATCGGCACCCACACCAGGCTCGCCAAGGCGATCAAAATGAATACCCGCAGCATGGTAATGACCGCCAGGCCGCAGACGTGCAAGGCCTCGCGCACCGGCGTGTCGGTGATGAGCCCGGCGACGATGTGCCAAAGCCCGAGCACCACCGCGACGACGACCAGCGACACCCACAGCAGGTCCAGACTTCGCTTGGGCCGCTCCGCCGCCTCGATCGCGGACGCGTCCCCTTCGGCAGGCCTGACGGCTCTACCGGTCCACAATACCGCGGTGTGAAACGCCACCTTCGCCGCGTTGATCAGGCGCGAGCGACGCATCATGGTGAGCGCCCATGAATCCGGCACGCGCTCACCCGGTTCCTGCTCGACCCTGAAGCGATCGACCCAAGCCACCAACGGACGGAACAGCAATTGATCGTAGATCAGAATCACGATCAACATGGTGAGGATCGCCCAACCGATCGCTCGAAGATTCTTCTGCTCGATGGCAAGGGCTATGTACGATCCCACGCCGGGCAAGGCAACAGCCAAATGCCCTACGCTGATCGATTCGGAGGCCACCACGAAAAACCAGCCGCCCGACATCGACAACATCATGTTCCAGACCAGCGCCGGCATTCCGAACGGAACCTCCAGTTGCCAGAACCGCATCCATGGCGACAGCCGAAACGACTCGGCCGCCTCGGTGAGTTCCGCCGGCACCGTGCGCAAGGACTGATAGAAACTGAACGCCATATTCCACGCCTGACTGGTGAATATGGCGAAGATCGCCGCAAATTCCGCGCCGAGCACCCGCCCGGGCGCCAACGACAAGAAGAAGACGCTGGTAATCGAAATGAACCCTAGAATCGGCACCGATTGCAGGATGTCCAGTATCGGCACCAGGAGCCTGCCGGCACGCTCGCTCTTGGCCGCCCAGGTCGCATAGGTGAGCGTAAAGACAAGCGAGAAGAACAGCGCCGCGAGCATGCGAAAAGTGGTTCGCGCGGCGTACTCGGGCAGATGCGCCGGATCGAGCGAAAGGGGCACGATTTCGAGCTGAGTCAGGGGCGCGAACAGACCGCGCGCGGTTTCGCCCAAAAAGGCCATCAATCCGATGACGACGATGAACGCTAAAATGTCCCAGCGCGAGGCGAATTCGCGCAAAAATACATAGGGCTCGAAGCGTTTCATGGCCGCATTCTCGCAGGACAGACAACGAACTAGCTAGTAGGGTAGCGAGGTCTACGAGCAGCAGTCATGACAGAGAGTTTCGCAAACAATTCATCGGCAAGCACCGCAGCGGCGCAAATGCGCTTCAGGATCCTGGGGGCGATCAGCTTTTCGCACCTTCTCAACGACATGATCCAGTCGTTGATCGTTGCGATCTATCCGCTGCTGAAGGGTGAGTTTCAATTGAATTTTGTGCAGATCGGCGCGATCACATTGACGTACCAGATCTGCGCATCGGTGCTGCAGCCCATCGTCGGCGTCTATACCGACAAGCACCCCAAGCCTCATTCGCTGAGCGTCGGCATGGGCTTCACGCTGACCGGCCTGTTGACCTTGTCGCTCGCGCAGAATTACGCGAGCGTTCTGGCCGCGGCCGCCTTCGTCGGCGCCGGCTCCTCGATCTTTCATCCGGAATCCTCGCGCATCGCGCGCCTGGCCTCCGGAGGCCGGCACGGTTTGGCGCAGTCGATCTTTCAGGTCGGCGGCAGCGCGGGCAGTGCGATCGGGCCGCTGCTTGCGGCTTGGATCATCATTCCGCACGGGCAGCGCAGCCTCGCCTGGTTTGCATTGGCGGCGATACTGGCCATCGCGGTGTTATGGAATGTGAGCGCCTGGTACAAGAGCCAGCATCTGGAACGGCCCACTCAACGAAAAGCCGCGGCGCCGGTATCGAGCCCGGTGTCATCGCGCAGGGTCGCATTGTCGGTGATCATTTTGCTGGTGCTCATCTTCTCAAAATATTTCTACCTGGCCAGCATCTCGAGCTATTACAGCTTCTACCTGATCGAAAAATTCCATCTGCCGGTACAGTCGGCCCAGCTGTACTTGTTCGTATTCCTGTTCGCAGTCGCGCTCGGCGGCCTGATCGGGGGGCCGGTCGGCGACCGCGTGGGGCGCAAGCGGGTCATATGGTTTTCCATCCTCGGCGTCGCCCCCTTTACCATGACTCTGCCCTACGTGGACTTGTGGTGGACCGGCATCCTGAGCTTCGTCATCGGCCTCATATTGGCCTCGGCCTTTTCGGCGATTCTGGTATTCGCGCAGGAGCTCATGCCGGGTAAAATCGGCGCAGTGTCGGGCCTGTTCTTCGGTCTTGCCTTCGGCATGGGCGGCATCGGCGCCGCCGTGCTGGGCGCGGTGGCCGACCGGCACGGCATCGAATTCGTGTACCGGCTTTGCGCATACCTGCCGCTGCTCGGCGTGACCGCCGCGCTGCTGCCCAATATCGAACGCCGCACGGTTCGGGCAGGTGCCGCATGACTCACGAGTTCGTATCGCTGATCGCGCAATACGGATTGTGGATCGTCGGCGCGAACGTGTTGGCGGATCAAATCGGCCTGCCCGTGCCGGCCTATCCCACCCTGATCCTGGCGGGCGCGATCGCGGCGGACGGCCATTTAGCCGCGGGTCCGCTGTTTGTGCTGTCCGTGATCGCCTGCCTCGTGGCCGATTGCGGCTGGTACTTGGTGGGCGAGATCTACGGGATTCAGGTGCTGAAGCTGCTGTGCCGCATATCACTGGAGCCCGATTCTTGCGTCAGCCAGACCCAGTCGCGCTTCGAGCGCTGGGGAATCAAGTCACTGGTGATCGCCAAGTTCGTGCCAGGCCTCGCCGTCATCGCCCCGCCGCTCGCCGGCGCCATGCGCATCGGCTGGCGCAAATTCATCGTGCTCTCGACGCTGAGCGCCGCCATCTGGGTGGGCAGCGCAATCGCGGCCGGCATGCTGTTCCAAGCGCAGATCGATAAATTGCTGCTGCATCTGGATCGATTCGGCGGCTTCGCCGGATTGATCATCGCGGGCCTGCTGACGGCGTACATCGCGTTCAAATGGTGGGAACGTGCGCGTTTTTACCGGTTGCTGCGCATGGCACGCATCAGCGTCGAGGAACTGTACGACCTGATTCAGACAGGCGCCCAGCCCATTATCGTCGATGTGCGCTCGCACACGGCCAGATCGCTCGAACCCCGTTCGATACCGGGCGCACGACATGTCCCACTGCAAGAGGTGGGCCGGCATATCGCCGATCTGCCGCGCGATCGGGACATTGTTGTCTATTGCACATGCCCGAATGAGGCATCCGCGGCCCGCGTCGCCAAGATTCTCATCAATCACGGCTTCAAGAAGGTGCGCCCCCTGCATGGCGGACTCGATGCCTGGGTGGCCGCGGGACATCCCCTCGACACGCCGGCCGCGCCTTGAGCCGCATCGCAGTCATTACTGGCACCACCCACGGAATCGGCCGGGTAACCGCCCGTGAACTCGCCGCGGCGGGCTTCACCGTGGTCATGCTGTGTCGCGACATCGAAGCGGCAGCCGCCGTCCGCAATGAGATTCTTGGAGCCGCCCCGTCGGCGACCGTCCATGCGCTGCGCTGTGATCTCGCATCGCTCGCTTCGGTGCGCGCCTGCGCGGCGCAGCTGCGGCGGAATTTCACATCGATTGCGCTGCTGATCAACAACGCCGGCATGGTGAGCGCACGGCGCCGAATGTCGGTGGACGGCTATGAGCTCACATTTGCGAGCAACCATCTCGGTCCGTTCCTGCTGACCGGCCTGCTGCTCGACCGGATGGGCGCGGGCGGGCGCATCGTCAATGTCGCGTCGCGCGCCCATTATCGGGGTGTGATGGATTTGGAGCACATCGCCGACGCCCAGGCGCCTTACGATGCGCGAGCGGCTTACGCGCGCTCGAAGCTTGCCAACGTAATGCACACTTTTGCGCTGGCGCGCCGCCTGGCGGGAAGCGCAATCACCGCGAACTGCCTGCATCCGGGCATCGTCGCCACGAATTTGCTGCCCCGCTGGCTGCGCCTCGTGCAGCGGTTGATCAGGCGCCAGAGCTTCGATGCGGTGCGCGGCGCGCGCAGCACGCTGTACCTCGCGCTTTCGGACGAGGCGGCAGGCATCAACGGCCGTTACCTCGATGAGCATCAGCGGATCCAGACCGCCTCCGCGTCGGCGAACGATCGGCAGATGCAGGAATTGCTATGGACGGCGAGCGCACGCTGGACCTTGCTCGATGCGCGCGATCCGGCGCCGAGCCCGCGCGCGCCGCTTCAAGAAAAGGCCTGAATTCCGGTCTGCGCCCTGCCCAGGATGAGCGCATGTATGTCGTGCGTACCCTCGTAGGTGTTCACCACCTCGAGATTCACCAGGTGCCGAATCACCCCGAATTCGTCGGATATGCCGTTCCCGCCCAGCATGTCGCGCGCGGCGCGCGCGACCTCGAGCGCCTTGCCGCAGGAATTGCGCTTGAGCATCGAGGTGATCTCCACGGCGGCGATGCCCTCATCCTTCATGCGTCCGAGCCGCAGGCAGGCCTGCAGCGCCAGTGTGATCTCGGTTTGCATGTCGACGAGTTTCTTTTGAATCAGTTGATTGGCGGCCAGCGGACGGCCAAATTGCTTGCGTTCGAGCACATAGTTCCGGGCGGTGTACCAGCAAGTCTCGGCCGCACCGAGCGCGCCCCAGGAAATGCCGTATCGTGCGGAATCAAGACAGGTGAACGGTCCTTTCAGCCCGCTCACGCCCGGCAACAGGTTGTCCTGCGGCACGAACACGTCGTCCATGACGATTTGCCCCGTGGTCGAGGCGCGCAGGCCGACCTTGCCGCGCAACGGCGGCGCCGACAGGCCCTTCCAGCCTTTTTCGAGAATAAAGCCGCGAATCGCATCGTCGTCGGTTTTGGCCCACACGACGAATACGTCCGCGAAAGGGCTGTTGGAAATCCAGGTCTTGGATCCGGTCAAACGATACCCGCCGCTCGCGGCGCGCGCACGCGTCACCATGCTGCCGGGATCCGAGCCATGATCGGGTTCGGTCAAGCCAAAGCACCCGATCGATTCGCCGCGCGCCAGCGCCGGCAGATAGCGGCGCTTCTGTTCCGTGCTTCCGAACTCATGAATGGGCAGCATGACCAGCGAGGACTGCACGCTCATCATGGAGCGGTATCCGGAATCCACGCGCTCGACTTCGCGCGCGATGAGCCCGTAACTGACATAGTTGAGGCCGCCGCCGCCGAATTCCTCGGGTATGGTCGTGCCCAGCAAACCGAGCGCGCCCATCTCGCGAAAGATCGAAGGATCCGTGTGCTCCTGGCGAAACGCCTCGAGGATGCGCGGCGCCAGACGCCCCTGCGCATACTCGCGCGCCGCATCGCGCACCATCTTCTCCTCCATCGTCAGCTGCTCTTCGAGCAGCAGCGGATCGTCCCAGTGAAAGCTCACGCGTCCCATGTTCAAGCCCTTACGGTTTCCTCAACCGGGCGAGCATCGCATAATTGAGGCCGACTGTCCCTAAGGCCTGCCCGGCCCCTTGGGCCTTAAGCGGCGCATGGCCGCGAAGTGCTTGGCGAACGGCTGGGCTTGTCCGCGGCGGACATCGAGGCGTTGGCCGCCAAGGGCGTCATTTGAAATCTCGCGCCGCGATTATCACGCCTTGTGTCGGGTACTGATCTTGTCGGCCGGCAAGACGTTTTCGATGCGGCGGTCGGGTACGAGCCACAGCGCGGCGACCGCTGTATAGAGCGCTTGCGACACCCGGGGCGACCAAAAAGCCGCCGCGATGCCGACGAGATAGAGCACGGGCGACAGCTTGCCCTTCCAATCGCTGCCGACCGCTCGCTTGAGCAGCGAAGCGGGTCCCTGCGAGGCGATGATAGCCTGCTGCAGTATCCAATAAGCGACCGCCGCCATTAACAGCACCGCGCCGTACAGAGCGGTCGGCACCGCGGCGAAGTGATTCTCACCCATCCATGCCGTCGCGAACGGAAACAACGACAGCCAGAACAGCAGATGCAAATTGGTCCACAGGATCGGTCCGGTGACCCGATCGCTTGCATGCAGCATGTGGTGATGATTATTCCAATAGATGCCGACGTAGAGAAAGCTCAATACATAACTCAAGAAGACCGGGATCACCGGCAACAGCGCGTCGAGGCTCTCGCCATGCGGTACCTTGAGCTCGAGTACCATGATGGTGATGATGATGGCGATGACGCCATCGCTGAAGGCCTCCATCCTGCTGTTGCTCATGATTCGGGTATGCCCAGGGTATTGCGCTTCCAAAGAGCTTACCCTACGCCGCACGCGGTCTCGACAAGTCCATGCGCGCGCGGTCTTGGCCGCTGCCGGGCCCGGATAGACGATTCATCTGGGCACCCGATGGGCAATCGTCGAGTTAGAATATCCTCATGCAGAGAATCAGCGAGCCGGCCCGACATGTCGACGTGGTATCCGAAACCGAGGTACTGGTCGTCGGCAGCGGGCCTGCCGGCCTTGCGGCGGCGCTCGCCGCCGCACGCGCCGGGGCCCACACGACGCTGCTCGAGCGAAACGGCTGTTTTGGCGGCAACATCACTCAGGTGGGTGTGGAAGGCTTCGCCTGGTACCGCCACGCCGGTACTGTCGACAGTGAAGGAATCGGTATCGAGTTCGAAGATCGAGCCAAGGCGATGGGGGCGGCGATGCCGGAGCCCCAGTCGAGCAGCCACGCACTGGACGCGGAGATGTTCAAGTACGTCGCCGATGTCCTGGTCCAGGAGGCGCGGGTTGAGCCCATGCTGCACCGCCTGTTCGTGGCTCCGATCATGAGCGACGGAGCCATTCGGGGCGTGATCACCGAGAGCAAATCCGGACGCGAGGCGATCCTCGCCAAACGTGTCATCGACGCCACGGGAGATGCGGATGTTGCCATGCGCGCCGGTGCGCCGACGCGAAAAACGCCACGGGAGGAGATGATGGCGGCATCGGTGATGTTCTCGATGACGGGAGTCAACAAACGGCGCTTCATCGAACAGGTGAAGGCGGACCCGCAGACCTACAAGGATTGGACCGGGAACGGCGAATGGGACATCAAGACCTCCGGCAAGGAGGACGATTTGTTCTCGCCCTTCCTGCGCAAACCTTTCAAACAGGCGATCGCCGCCGGCATCATTCCCGCCAATCTCGGCACCATTGCCGGCACCTGGGGTGCAATCTCGGACCAAGGCGACCTCACCTACCTGAACCTCGTGCATCTGCCGCAAATTGACGGCACGGACGCGCGCGACTTGACCGCCGGAGAGATCGAAGGCCGTCGCCAGGCAATCATGGCGGTGGAGGCGCTGCGCGGTTTCATGCCGGGGTGCGAGGAGGCAAAGCTGCGCAACTTCGGCATGACGCTCGGCGTTCGCGATACGCGCAAGATCGACGCGCTGTACAACATGACCGACGCGGACGTGCGCCAACAGGGACGATTCGAGGACTCCATCGGCATCTTCCCCGAATTCGTGGACGGATACGGCATCTTGCTGCTGCCGACCACCGGCCGCTATTTTCACGTGCCCTATCGTTCGCTGGTGCCCAAAGGAATCGCCGGCCTGATCGTCGCCGGCCGCTGCATCGGCGGCGACAAGATCTCGCATGCGGCCACCCGCAATATGATGTGCTGCGCCGTCAGCGGCCAGGGAGCCGGCGTCGCGGCGGCCGTGTCGCTGCAGACGGGTGCATCCTTCGAGCGTCTCGACGTGGGCCGCGTGCAAAAGGAACTGAGGCGCCAGGGCGCGCGCATCAACTGATCGTCACATGTCCAGCCTCGATACCAACGATTATCAGAGCGGCTTCGGCAACGAGTTTGCCAGCGAGGCGCTGCCCGGCGCTCTGCCGCAGGGGCGAAACTCGCCGCAGCGCTGCCCCTACTCGCTATATGCCGAACAATTGTCGGGTAGCGCATTTACCGCTCCGCGACATGCGAATCGGCGATCTTGGCTATACCGCATCCGGCCGTCGGTGACTCACGGCCCCTTCCGTTCCTTGCAGCGCGATGCGTTCGCCGGGCAGGCCCCGGAGGCGCCGCTGGCGCCGACTCAGCTGCGCTGGGATCCCTTGCCGCTGCCCACTGCGGCGACTGATTTCATCGGCGGCCTGGTGCCGGTTGCGGGCAACGGCTCGCCCGAAATGCAGTCGGGCTGCGGCATCCATCTCTATGCGGCCAATCAGTCGATGCGCGACCGCTATTTCTACAGCGCCGACGGCGAATTGCTGATCGTGCCGCAGTTCGGAGCATTGACGCTCGACACCGAGCTCGGCCGCATCGATCTCGAGCCGCAGGAAATCGCCGTCATCCCGCGCGGCCTGCGCTTTCGCGTGGGCGTGCCGGGGGACGCCGCTCGCGGCTATATTTGCGAGAATTTCGGTGCGCCGTTCAAGCTGCCTGATTTGGGACCGATCGGCTCCAACGGACTCGCCAACCCGCGCGATTTTTCGATACCCCGAGCGCGCTACGAAGACACCGACCGGCGAGGCGAACTGATCGCGAAGTTCCTCGGACGGCTGTGGGTCGCCGAGATGGATCATTCGCCGCTCGACGTGGTCGCCTGGCACGGCAATTATGCGCCGTACAAATACGATCTGCGCCGCTTCAATGCCGTCGGTTCGATTTCCTACGACCATCCCGATCCCTCGATATTCTTGGTGCTGCATTCCCCGAGCGACACTCCCGGCACCGGCAACGTCGACTTCGTGGTCTTTCCGCCACGATGGCTGGCGATGCAAGACACCTTCCGGCCGCCGTGGTTTCACCGCAATGTGGCGAGCGAGTACCTGGGATTGATCACCGGACTATACGACGCGAAGAGCAGCGGCTTCGTACCGGGCAGCGCCTCATTGCACAACTGCATGAGCGCACACGGTCCCGACACGGCGACATTCGAGAAGGCCACCGCCGCCGATACCTCGCAGCCGGTGCAGGTCACCGACACGATGGCATTCATGTTCGAGAGCCGCATGGTGATCAAACCGACCCGCCAGGCCCTCGAGGGCCGCCCGCCGCTGCAACGAGATTACCTTGAGTGCTGGTCGGGTTTGCGCAAGCTCTTTGACCCGAGTCGCCGGTGAGCAGGCGCCTGCATGCCGCGAACACCCATGAGTGAGGCCATGGCTCCCGACGTTACCAACGACCCGCATTGCAGGAGCTGGGTGCCGACGGCGAATCGCGGCGGCGTCGATTTCCCGATTCAGAATCTGCCGATCGCCGAGTTCCGCCGGCGCGATTCTTGCGAGTCGTTTCGCGGCGGCATCGCGATCGGCGATCAGATCCTGGACCTGGCCGCACTTGCAACCGCCGGCGCCTTCAGCGGCGAGGCGGCGCTTGCGCTGCACGCCGCGGCGCGCCCCACGCTCAATGAGCTCATGCAGCTCGGCCCGGGCAGCTGCAGCGCGCTGCGGCACGCGCTGTTCGAGGGTTTGCTCGAGGGTTCGGCTCTGCAGCCGATGCTTAAGCCGTGTCTCGTCCCGCAATCAGCGGCGGAGTATTCGCTGCCGGCGCAGATCGGTGATTTCACGGACTTTTATTCATCGGTGCATCACGCGACCGCGGTCGGGCGCCTGTTCCGCCCCGACAACCCTCTGACGCCGAACTATAGATGGATGCCGATCGGATACCACGGCCGCAGTTCATCGATCGGTATCTCGGGTCAAGCCTTTCATAGACCTCGCGGCCAGCGGCTGCCGCCCGGCGAATCGCGGCCCCTGTTCGCGCCGAGCGTGCGCTTGGACTACGAATTGGAGCTTGGCGTGTTCCTGGGCAACGGCAATTCGATCGGGTCCCCCATCCCGATCGACGGCGCCGAATCGCATGTGTTCGGACTGTGTTTGCTCAACGATTGGTCGGCGCGCGATCTACAAGCGTGGGAGTACCAACCGCTGGGCCCGTTCCTGTCGAAGAACTTCGCAACCACGATTTCCCCATGGATCGTCTCACTGCAGGCGCTGGCTCCGTATCGCGCACCGCAGATCCGGGCTGCGGACGATCCCAAGCCGCCCGGCTATCTGGTCTCGGCCGCGAACCAGGTGGCCGGCGGCTTCGATATCCGGCTGGAAGCGTATCTAGAGACCGCAGCGATGCATGCTCATCACGAACCGCCGCAGCGGCTTTCCTCGACCAGTTTTCGCCACTCCTATTGGACGGTGGCGCAGCTGGTCGCGCATCACACGGTCAACGGGTGTAATTTGCGGGCGGGTGATTTGCTAGGAACCGGCACGCAATCGGGCCCGGGTCCCGACGAGGCGGGTTCCTTGTTGGAATTGAGCTCTGGCGGAAAGCACTCGGTGCGCGTCGGCTCGAGCGAACACCGGTCATTCTTGGAAGACGGCGATACCGTGATATTCCGCGCCTGGTGCGCCAAGCCCGGCGCAGCGCGCGTAGGCTTTGGCGAGGTGCGCGGGCGCGTCCTGCCCGCGGCTGCGGACCCGGGTGCCGCCGCCGGCTGAGGCCGCCGGCCGAGGCCGCTGCGCCAAATTCCGATGCGCTAAATTTCGATTTGTCTTGCGATCTCGATCACCCGGTCGGGCGGCAGGTAGAAGCGGTCGACGACTTTCGCGGAATTGCGGTATAGAAATGCGAACAGCGCCACGCGCTGCCGCTTCAAAGCCGAGCTATGCGGTTTGCACACCACGAGATCGCGGGCAGCCACGAACACCGCCCGGTCGAAATCAATCCCCGCCTCCCGGAACTGGGCATGGTCAAGCGCCGCCTTCAAGTCGGGGATCTCGAAGAAGCCGAAGCGCACGACCGCGTGCCACACGCCGTCCGCCAGGTTGTCGACGACGGCGCACTTCGGCCCGGCAATGCGCGGCATGTTTTCGAACACGATGCTGAGCGCAATGACCTGGCGCGGCAGCACCCCGGTAAAATGCGCGTGTTCGACGATGAGCCGCGATACCCGCTGATTGCCCCGGGTCAGGAACACGGTGGTGCCGTCGACGCGCGGAATGACACCGGAATTCAGATCCGACAGAAACCGCTCCCCGACTTCGGGCGTCTGCAGCAGCGCCGCGTGCATGGCGTCGATGCCGGCACGCCACGTGACCATGATCACGAACAGGATGGCGGCGAGGCTCAAGGGCAGCCAACCGCCCTCGGCGATCTTCAAGAGATTGGCGCCGAAGAAGCTCGCATCCACGACCACAAAAATACTCATGATCGACACGCTAACGAGATGCGGCCACCGCCATACTTCGTGCATCGCCCTGTACAGCAGGATCGTGGTGAGCAGCATGGTGGTCGCCACGGCCGTGCCGTAGGCACCGGCCAGCCGGTCCGAGCTGCCGAATGCGATGGTTATCGCAACCGTCGCCATCATCAGCAGCCAGTTGACGGTCGGTACGTAGATCTGGCCGTAAATGCGATCGGAGGTTTGGCGAATCGAGATCCCCGGAAGCCAGCCGAGCTGCATGGCTTGACGCGTCATCGAGAAGGATCCGGTAATGATCGCCTGGCTGGCGATGATGGTGGCGATGGTTGCGAGCGTAACCAACGGATAGATCGACCAGCCGGGTGCGATTTGGAAGAATGGGTTGCCGGTCACGGACCCCTTGTCCATCAAGTAAGCGGTTTGTCCCGCGTAGCTCAACAGCAGTGCCGGCAGCACGATCGAGTACCAGGACCAGCGGATCGGGCCCTTGCCGAAGTGGCCCATGTCGGCATACAGGGCCTCGGCGCCGGTGATGCACAAGAATACGCCGCCCAGCACCAGCAAGCCGCGACCACCGGAATACATCAGGAATCGAACCGCACGCAGCGGGTCGAGCGCGGCGAGCACCTGCGGATGGCGTGCAATTGCCGATACGCCCAACACCGCGATCACGATGAACCACAGCAGCATCACCGGTCCGAATGCGCGACCGATGCGCTGCGTACCGAATCGCTGAGTCGCGAACAGCACGATGAGAATCGCCACCGCCGCCGGCATGACGAACGGCTTCAGGGTATCGGTGGCCGCGTTTACGCCCTCGAGCGCACTCAATACCGAGATCGCCGGAGTGATGACGCCGTCACCGTAGATCAACGCGGCGCCGAGCAGCCCCATGCCGGTCAACAATTTGAGCCCTGGGGTAAAGCCATTGGCTCCAATCAGGGACATCAGCGCCAAAATCCCGCCCTCGCCGCGGTTGTCCGCGCGCATCACGATCAGACAATACTTGATCGAAACGGTAAGGATCAGCGTCCAGACGATGAGCGAGAGAATGCCGAGCGCATCGGGCGCCGTGAACCGGCCGCCCATGGCTTGCACCACGGTTTGCAGCGTGTACAGCGGGCTGGTGCCGAGGTCGCCGAACACGATGCCGAGCGCCGCCGTCTTGGCCCAGTGCGCAGGATGGGCGGCGCCAACCGGCGGCGGATTGTTCATCGTCATGGATGCGGCTCCTCACCCCGATCGTACATCGGAAATCGCGGCCGCGGTGGCGCGCGTGCGGGCTTGCAACGCCGCGCGCAAATCGATCGGCCGTATGATTAGATGGCGGCTGTCCAATGCCGCACGCGGAGAGGCGAATTGCGAACTATCAAACCGTGGCGAACTTTCAAACCGCTTTGGTTGGGTGCATGGGGCGCGTTCTTAAGCGCCTGGCTCGGCTGCGCCGCCGCCGCCGATCGTGCGCATGTCTTGAACATCTATGCGTGGGCCGAGTATTTCCCGCCCTCGGTCATCGCCAAATTCGAGGCCGAGTCGGGAATTCACGTGAATTACGCGGTGCTCGATTCCCCGGAGATGGCCGAGACAATCCTGTCGGTCGGCAACTCCAATTACGATTTGGTCACGATGAATGCGGCTCCGGAGATGGGACGTGAAATCCCCAAGGGCTTCTGGAAGGTGTTGGACCGCTCGCGCATTCCCAACGTGCGCAATGCGGACCCGAGGATCATGCAGCTGTTGAGCGCGGTCGATCCCGGCAACCAGCATGCGGTGCCGTGGATGTGGGGCACCACCGGTCTGATCTACGACCCCGACAAGATCAAATCGATCATGCCGAACGCGCCGATCGACAGCCTCGATATGGTCTTCAAGAAGGAACTGGCCGCCAAGTTCGCGCGCTGCGGAATCGGAATCATCGATTCGTGGGGCGATATCATGCCCATGGCGGCGCGATACCTGGGGCAACCCGCGCTGTCAGCGAATCCCGCGCAGCTCGGCGCCGTGGTGGCAAAGCTGCAGGAAATCAAACCGTATCTGCGCCGCATTTCAACCGCCGGCTACTATCAGCAATTGGCGGAAGGGGATCTGTGCCTGGCCATCGGCTATTCCGGCGATGCCATGATCGCGCGCAGAATGGTCAAGGAATCGCAAGGCACCAGAAATATCGATTACTCGTTCGCCCGGGAGATGGTGCCCTTTTATATTGACTCCATGGTGATCCCCGCCGATTCGCCCAACCCCGCGGCGGCACTCGCGTTCATCGATTTCGTGATGCGGCCCGAGGTGTCGGCCTCGGTAACCCGCTTCATTGGATTCGCGACCGCCAATGCGGCCGCGCTGCCCTTGCTCGAACCGGCAGTTCGCGACAATACCGTCATTTACCCTCCGCCCAAGATTCGCGATCGGCTTGAATTGCAGAAGGTGTACACACCGGAGGAAGCGCGGGCATTTTCCCGCGCCTGGCAGCAATTCAAGTCCGGCCTGTAGGGCCGACAGCCGCGAAGCGCAACCGGTCGGCCGATCCCGCGGCGCGGCGCTATTTCCCCGATCCGAACGACTTCGATAGACCGAAGAAGAAGCCGCGCCGCGGTCCGTACTGAGGCGCGCCGACGCCGACCCCGGTACCGTTGCGGATCTGATATTCCTTATCAAAGATGTTTACCAAATCGAAGCGTGCCGTCAGCGTGCCCGCGTTCGGAATGTTAAAAATATGAGTCACTCCCGTGTTGACCTGCGTGTAATAGGGCAAGTGCGCGCCGTTGGGTATGCTGGTGCCGCCATATGCCGTCGTTTCACCGGGTGGCAGCGGCTGGTCCGCCCGCAGACCGGAGCCCACCAGGAAATCCGCGCTGAGGCGCGTGCCGCGCCACAGATACGAGACCCCACCGGAGGCCGTATTTTGTTGCTCGTGATCGAGATGAATGTAGTTATTGGCAATGTAGGCGAGATTCTCCGGCGCAAAGTTGAACTGCGCCGATTCGATCTGCTTGCCTTTCGCGCTTTGCCAGGCGTAATTGAGATACGCAGTGAAATCCCTGATCGCGTAGCTGGCGGTGAATTCCGCACCGTACTGCTTCCCGTAGCGATAGTTGAACGGCGTCAGGATGATGGGCGCGCCGAATTGACCCTCGTCGATGAGGTTCGCCGATTGCTTGTAATAGGTATCGAGGCCGATGGCGAAATCATGAGTGATCTTCTGCTGGACGCCCAGATCGTAGTAATTCGCACTTTCGGCCAACGGCGGCGAGGCTTCGCGCGTCGGCGCCGCCGCCGTGGTGTTGGCAAACAGGGCAATGTCCTTGCTGCCGACCAACTCGAAGGGCGGTGGTGAGAGATAGCGCGAATACCCGGCGTGCAACGTCGTGTCCGGCACGACCCTCCACACCATGTTCACGCGCGGACTTACCTGATTGCCGCTGGTATAAGCGGTGAACTTATCAAATCGCAGACCATAATTAACCGTGAAGTTGGGCGCGACACTCCATTCATCCTGCAGATACGCGCTGTAGATCCATTCGGTCGCTGAACCGTTGTCGACGATGGAGGTGGGGACATCGCTCAACGGCACTCCAGTAGTGTCCGTCAACAGCACCTGGGAGGTCGTATCGCTGGTCGCGTGATCCGTCTGCAGATAAAGCCCCGCCCGGATCGTGTGGCGGTCGTTGAGCCGGTAGGCGCCGTCCGATTGCGCCGAGTAGGCGACATCCTGTTTGTAGGCGTCTTGTGCAATCCCGTTGTACAGCACATCGCCCACTGGATCCGGGACGAAGTTGAGGCTCGAATAGCGGGCGGTGAAGGAACTTTGCAGGTCGAATGCGCCGGCCGAATGTTGCCAGCTCAGCGCGCCGAACTCGGTGACCTCGCGCTGATTCTCGTTGAGATCCTGACTCGGGTACAGGGATACGCCGTTGACCGTATAGCCCAAAGAGGGCTCCTCCCCATACAGATTGGGGATTTGGAACTTCCCGACCCCGCTGCCCAGCATGAGCGCGACTCGGTTCTGCTCATCCAAGACGTCTTCGAAGTAGCCGAAGCCGTGATATTGCGTCGTGTGATCGTGGACCGGGTTCGAGCTGCCGTCGGGCGACTCGATACCTAAGTCGCTGCGCAGAAAATCGCCGGTGACGAAGTAGCTGTAGGCAGCCGCGCTGCCGCCATAGCTTAAGCTCGGTTCTATCGTGCCGTGGCTGCCGCCGTAGACGGATAAGGCGCCGCCCGCAGACTGGATGCCGCTCTTGGTCGTGATATCGATAATGCCGGCGGTGCGCAACCCGAATTCTGCCGGCAGCGCGCCGTCGATCAGGCTCATGGACGAGATGAAGCGCGGATCCAGGGCCTGGCCGAAAACACTGATCCCTTCAGGCAGGATGATGCCGTTGATCCGATACTGCAGGCCGTTGTGCTCGCCCCTGATGTGAAATTGACCGAAGGAATCCTGCGCGACCTCAGGCATCTGCAGAATCACCTGGTTGAGCAACGTGTTATCTCCCGCCGGCATTTGTGCAATTGCCGCAGCGTCGACGGTATACGTGCTCGCACCGGTCTGAGTTTGTATTTGAGTACGGCGGTCGTCCAAATGTTGGGCAGTCACGACGATCGGCGGCAAGGCCGAGGCGCCGAGAGTCTGCGCCGATGTGTCGGCCACCGCTTCGGATGTGTCGGCGGTTTCGGCACCTGCCGTGCAACTGATACCGATGAACATGAGAACCGCGGCGGCCCTGGGGGTCACGCGCATGAACGGGAGAATAGACATTTAATTCACTCCGGAAAGCCGAATCGAGATGAGCCGCCACCGATTGCTCGGGCGGCCCATTGCTTGAGGCAACGATCAGCTTAGGGAGGGTGGGCCGCGGCTCCGCGGTGTGGAAACCGCGGTGTCGATGACCCCGATTTGCCGCTCGGCTCCGCGCTCGACCTCGGTTCGGTCGATTAGGGGTATGTTGAAAGAGTGACCAAATGCAGGTGATGCGGCTTGCGCAAAGGCGGGGCACAGCACGCACGTGCCGTCGGATACGCCGCCCGAATCGAGGGTGAGGGCCGCTCCGTGACCACCGGAGACGTGACCGAGTTCATGTACGACCGCACCCTGCTGCGCCGCAATCAGCAGCAGCACGAGAGTCAGTGCTCGGTACACGTATCTCATCGATATTCCGGCCTTGCGCGACGGCGCAATCTCAACTCGTTAAAATAACAGATTGCGTCCACTCTTGCTTGCGTCCACTCTTGCACAACCGATGCCGGCGTGCGCGCTGGCGCGCATTTTCCGATACGTGCCGTGCTGCCTCGAATGCCGCGTCATCTTGCGCAGCGCGCGCTTTGTAGTTTAGTTTTGCCGCCGACTCCTTCGATTAACTAAAATTCGATTAACTAAAATTTAGGGGAAATCGCCATGAGGCGGCGCACTTTCGTCCTCGGCGCCGCCGCCACAACGACCGTCGCCGCCGTCCGCGGTCTGGCGGCCGGCTCGAATCAAACCCAAATGTCGCACCTGATCGATTTAAGCGCCGTCGAGGCAATCGCGCAAATGTCGCGCGGCGAGCTGACCGCCGAGCGCTATGCCGAAGCGCTGCTCGAACGCTGTCACGCCGCCCGAGAGCTCAACGCATTCATCACCATCGAGCCTCAGCGGGTGCTCGAGGACGCGCGCGCCCGCGATCGCGAGCGCCGCGCCGGCGCCAAGCCGGGCCCCCTGTTCGGCCTGCCCATACCGGTCAAGGACAGCGTCAACACTCGCGATTACCCGACCACCGGCGGCACGCCGGCGTTGCGCAATTTTCGCCCCACGGAAGACGCGCCGCTGGTCGCGGCGCTGAAGGCCGCCGGGGCCATCGTGCTCGGCAAAACGAATTTGCACGAACTTTCCTTCGGCTGGACCAGCAATAACCTGGCGTACGGCGCGGTCCGCAATCCCTATGATCCGACGCGCATCCCGGGCGGCAGCAGCGGCGGGACGGCCGCCGCGATCGCCGCTCGGCTCGCACCTCTCGGCGTGGCCGAAGACACCGAAGGCTCGATTCGCGTACCGGCGGCTTTCTGCGGCATTGCGGGATTCAGACCCTCGTCGCGCCGCTATTCGACGCTAGGCTGCGTGCCGATCTCGCCACTGTTCGATCAGGTCGGGCCGCAGGCGCGCACCGCGGCCGACTTAGGCTTGTTCGATGCGGCGGTGACCGGTGGCTCGCGCCCGCCCGCCGCCGAGTCGCTGCGCGGGGTGCGTCTCGGCATGGTGCGCGATTATTGGTTCACGGATCTCGACCCGGAAGTCGAACGCATCACCGGTCTCGCGTTGGAGCGGCTCAAGACCTCGGGCGCCGAACTCATCGACACGCAATTGCCCGGCCTCGCGCGACTCATCGATCTGACCACCAATCCGGTGCAAAACCACGACGTCCGTATTGCCCTGCCCCGCTATCTCAAGGAATACGGCGCCGGCGTCACTTTCGAGGAGTTGATCGCGCGCGCGAGTCCCGACATCCAAGCGGTCTTCCGCAGCGACGTCCTGCCGGGTGGCGCCAATTTCGTGTCCGAGTCCGTATACGCCGCGGCGCGCGATCGATACCTGCCCGAACTGCGCCGGCTGTATCAGGAGTACTTCGCACGGACCGGAGTCGCGGCCGTGGTGTTTCCTGCGGTCCGGGTGCCCGCGCCGCTGATCGGCGAGGAAACCACCATTCAAATACGAGACCGGCCGGTGACCTTCGAGTCGGCGGTCGCGCGCAACATTGCGCCCGGCAGCACCGCCGGAGTGCCGGGACTGGTGTTGCCGGCCGGTCTAACGGCCGGGGGCATGCCGGTCGCGCTTGAGTTCGATGGGCCCGCGAACGGCGACCGCGCGTTGCTTGCGCTCGGCGCGGCGCTCGAACGAGCGTTGGGGACGATTCCGGCGCCGCATTCTTTATGAGGATTGGCGAGTATTTCCCGACGCGGGTTTACACGGCCGCTTTGCAGAAATCCGGAACGCGGGAATTCAACCACCGGCTTTTGCAGGAATGCCGGCAGCTGCGCGACGACGACGCGGCCGGCCGCCGCTGGTCCGCCAAGAACTATCCCGGCGGCTACACATCATATGGATCATCTCATCGCATGCAGCACATCTCGCCGACATTCGAGGCCTTGCAGCGCAAGCTGCAAAGCCATGTGAAGGCATTCGCGGCCGCCGTGCAGTGGGATCTCAAGAACCGTGCATTGTCGATGACGGATTGCTGGGTCAACATCATGCGGCGGCGAACCGCGCACAGTCTGCATCTGCATCCTCTGTCGACGTTGAGCGGCACTTACTACGTGCAGGTTCCGAGCGGATCTGCGGGAATCAAATTCGAAGACCCCCGCCTGGACCGGTTCATGGCGGCGCCGCCTCGCACGGCCAATGCCCGGCCGTCGAATCGCGCCTGGATTACGCTTCCCGCCGTGGCCGGGCATCTGGTGCTGTTCGAGAGTTGGCTGCGGCACGAGGTGGCGCCCAACCCCATCGATGAGGAGCGCATCAGCGTCAGTTTCAACTACAACTGGTTTTAGCCGCCAGCGTCGCGCCACGCGCGTAGAATCGCCCCATGCCAACCATAACCACCGATTCCACCATGGCCGTGTTCCTCGATCTGGAGAACATCGCCCTCGGCGCACGCGACGCCAATTACCCAAGCTTCGACGTGGAAAAAGTGCTCGAGCGCCTGCTGCTGAAGGGCCACATCGTGGTCAAGAAGGCCTACTGCGATTTTGAACGTTATAAGGACTTCAAGCGCGGTCTTCACGAAGCTGCGTTCGAACTCATCGAAATACCGCACGTGCGGCAGTCGGGCAAGAATTCCGCCGACATCCGCATGGTCGTCGATGCGCTCGACCTGTGCTATACGAAAGGGCACGTCGATACCTTCGTGATCATCAGCGGCGACTCGGATTTTTCGCCACTGGTCAGCAAATTGCGCGAAAACGCCAAGACCGTCATCGGCGTCGGCGTCAAGAATTCGACCTCCGACCTGTTTCTCAATAACTGCGACGAGTTCATCTACTACGACGATCTGGTCCGAAAAGAGCCTTCCAAGCGCCGCCGCAGCGCCAACGCCGCGTCCCGGGCCGCGGCCGCACCGTCGGAGAACAAAGGCCCCGATCTCAACGATGCGCTCGAACTGGTCGTGGAAACCCTGGAAGCGGTGACCGAAGAGCGCGGTGAAAATGAGCCGATTTGGGGATCGATGATCAAACAGGCCATCAAGCGCCGTCACCCCGGATTCAACGAGCGGGCTTATGGCTTTCGATCGTTCAACGACCTGCTGTCCGATGCGCAGAAGCGCGGCCTGCTGGCGCTGCAGGCGGACGAGAAATCCGGCGGGTACACGCTGCGCGTCGTGGACAGGCCTGCGGCTGCCAAATAGCGCAGCGTGGAGAATCGTCTAGCGTTGCAATGAGTCGGCTGGCTCGCGGCGGTCGGCCTAGCCCGTCGATTGCGCATCTGCCGATCGATGCGCAATATCGCCGAGTTCGGCGATCGCCGTGAGCAGTGCCTGGGTATCGACCGGTTTGCTGAGCAAGCGACAATGTGGGATCGAGGTTTTTACCACACGCATCATCGACTGCAGATCGCCGCTCAGCAAGATCGCGGGCACCTCACGGCGGTATTTGACCCGCAATTGCTGCAGCACATCGAGCCCCGTGAGCGTGCCGTTGAGGTGAAAATCGGATATGAACACGTCGCCGGGCCGTAGGTCTGCAAGCAAGACCTCGGCTTCGGCAACACTGCCGGCGCCGTGGGTTTCATAGCCTTCGAGCGTCAAAAACAGCTCGGTGGCGGTCCGTACCGAATCGTTGTCCTCGAGCAGCAGGATGCGGCCGCGGCTTGCCGACTGCGCGTCAGCGTGTTCCGTGCGCTGCGGTACAGGCACTGCGGCCGGGCGTGCCGGCGCCTGAATTGCCGAAGACACCCTTTGCGGCGGAATGCGCACACGCACTCGAGTGCCCGCGCCAAGCTGCGACGAGACCGTGACCGAGTACCCGAGCAGCCGCGATACCTCGCGCACGATGGCAAGACCAAGACCGACGCCGGAGCGCTGCACGCCCTTCTGATCCACCTGATAGTAGTCATCGAAAATTCGCGCAAGCTTATCTTGCGGAATACCAACACCCGAATCTTCCACGCTGATCGCCAGTCCATCAACCTCGCTGAATTGGGCGACTCTCACGAAGCCGGTCTCAGTGTATTTCAGCGCGTTGCCGGTTAAATTTTGCAGCAGCTGCATGAACAGCACGCGATCGGTGCTTATTACCGTCGGTGTATCCGCGAATTCCAGCCGCAAATTCTTTGCGCGCGCCGCCGGCTCGAACTCGCGGGCAAGATCGGTAAACACGTCCATCAAGCGCACGGGCGCAAGCCGCGGCTCGATGGCACCCGATTCCAGTCGAGTGACGTCGAGGAGCGCGTTGAGCAGGCGGCTCGCACCGTCGATGGCGAGTTCTTGTCGGTGCAGAAGATCGTGTAGCTGCGAATTCTCCTCCGTCAACGCGAGCATCGAGGCATTGAGGAGCCGGATCGTCTGCAGCGGCTGGCGCAAGTCGTGGCTCGCGGTGGCGAGAAAGCGGGTTTTGGCGTGGTGTGCCCGATCCGCCTGTTCGCGTGCGGCAACCAGAGCTTCATGCAGCGCACGGTGTTCGGTCATATCGCGAATTGCCGCCACCACGAACGTGGCACCGCCGTCCTGAAACGGCGCCAGACGGATACCGGCCGAAAATTCAGAACCGTCCGCGCGCCGCCCGAACAAATTCGCCATGCGCACGCCCATCTCGCGATTGGTCGGATCGCGAAGATAGCCCGACAGATGGGCGCCATGGCGGATCCGGAACCGCTCGGGCACCAGCACTTCCATCGGTTGCCCGACCAGTTCCTCGGGCGCATAACCGAACAGCAGGCGCGTGGGCGTATTCGCGTACACCACGATTCCCCGGGTGTCCACCACGATGAGCGCATCCGGCGAGTATTGCGCCAAGTGCCGGGAAACAGAGGGAAGTTCGTCCATGATGACCGGTAGTATAGGGGCTTATCGCAATAAACTGCGGCAATTCGCGACTACCTGCGCGCGCGGGTCGCGGCAGACTACGCTAATACTTTGACCCTTGATGGTGTCAACCAGCATGCAAGACTTGACTCCGTATGAATCCATTTTAAACCAGTTGATGGAGATCGCCCGCATCTCGGCGCTGGCCGAGATGGCGAGCGGCATCGCCCATGAGCTGAACCAGCCGCTGGGCGCAATCGCCACCTTTTCGCAGGCCGGCGATCGTCTCCTCAATCGGCCGGAACCGCTGGTGCCGCAGGCACTCGACGTTTTTCGCCAGATCAACGCCGCGGCCATGGGCGCCGGCGAAGGTATCCGCCGCATCCGGCGGCTGTTCGATCATCAGGACGCGAACCGGACGCCGAACCGAATGAGCACGCTGATCGCGGAATTGCGACCGGTTTTCGCGGTGCTCGCCACGCGGATCCACGCGGACCTTACGATCGAGGTGGACGCTGCAATGCCTGAACTGATGGTCGACCGCCTGCGTATTCAGCATGTGTTGTTTGCATTGGCGCAAAACGCCTTCGACGCCAGCGCGCAGGGCTCGGGCGCACCGCGCGTCAAAGTCGAGGCGCACGACGACCGCTATGCGGTGGAATCCAGCGTCACCGATTCGGGACCGGGGGTTCCCGCGGCCATCCACGAACAATTGTTTCGTCCCTTCTTCACCACGAAAGCCCATGGCACCGGACTCGGGCTGGCCTCCGCCCGCGCGATCATCGAAGCTCACGGGGGAACCATCGGATTTGAGAACCTGGGCACCGGCGGCAGCCGCTTTTGGTTTCGCTTACCGCTTGCCGAACCGCTCGCTGAGTGACGGCCGGGCCCGGTACGGCACGTGGAAGTACCGATACAAAGCGCCATGGCAATGTCGACAATGCTCACAACAGATTCGAAGGATGGGGCAAATGCGGGCACCGTTGACGTTGACGTTTCACAATATCGAGCGCACCGGAGCATTGGAGGCTCGGATGCGTGAAGTTGGGGAACGCCTACGGCGCCATCACGACGACATCACGCACTGCCACATAACGGTCGAGGACCGTTTGGACGATGCTCCCGACATGGCGCCCTATGCCGCCAAGATCCACCTGAGCCTGCCGGGTGCACAAATTCACGCCGACAGCATCGGTCCGAACGGCGAGGGACACGAGGACCTGAATGCCGCTTTACGCGCCGCCTACACGGCCGTCAGCCGTCAATTGCAGGGTCTGAAGTTGGACCGCGGGAAATCGAGCCTGATCGACGGCGCACGCTCCGTGATGCACCCCGCTCTGCCGCACGAGCATCGTCAGCGCTCCAAAGCCTAGCAGCACCCCAGTTCAGAGCGCGAGCCATCGATATAAGTAAAACGCCGCTGTGCCTATAATGTCCATGCCAGTAGGGGAAAGACCCTATTGGCGGCCGGCTTGCTTCATTGAAATCTGCCGCTTAATCTTTAGAACGATATACCGGAACCCACCGACATGACCGTTGCCACTGCCGTCTCTTTCGATGCCGACCTCATGCGCCGCTACGATCGCGAAGGTCCGCGCTACACCTCGTATCCGACGGCGCTGCAATTTCACGAGGGAATCGGCATCGACGACTATGAACGCGCCGCAGCCACCAGCCACGGCGCGCTCGAACGACATCCGCTGTCCTTGTACGTGCACATACCCTTCTGCTTCAGTCCCTGTTTCTACTGCGGCTGCAACAAGGTCATCACGCGTCATCTGGAGCACGCCGACCCCTATGTCCGATGCCTGCTTCACGAAATCTCGCAACGCGGCGCGTTCTTCGACCGCGGTCGAGTTGTTGAACAGATGCATTTCGGTGGCGGCACACCCACTTTCCTGCCGAAGAAGCTGTTGACCGAGCTGGTCGACCGGATCGGGCATGAATTTCAGCTGACCGACGAAGACAACAGGGACTATTCGATCGAGATCGATCCGCGCGGAGCCGATAGGACCATGCTGCAGCTATTGGCCACCCTTGGATTCAATCGAGTCAGCTTGGGCGTGCAGGACTTCGATGAGAGCGTGCAGCTTGCGGTAAACCGCCTGCAACCGGCCGAAACCGTGGCGCGGGTGTACGACGCGGCCCGCGAATTGGGCTTTCGCTCCATCAATTTCGACTTGATTTACGGGTTGCCGAAGCAAACGCTGGCGAGTTTCGGCGAGACCCTGGATCGCGTCGCGGCCATGCGTCCGGACCGCCTGGCCGTCTACGGCTATGCCCACATGCCGCACGTGTTCAAGGCGCAACGGCAAATACGCAGCGCAGAACTGCCGGACGCGGCCGCCCGACTCGCGTTGCTGCAGCTCGCGATCGACAAGCTCGGCTCGGCCGGCTACACCTACATCGGCATGGATCATTTCGCGCTACCCACCGACAGTCTCGCCCTGGCGCAGCAGAACGGCAGCCTGCACCGCAGCTTTCAAGGCTATACGACTCATGCGAACCGTGATCTCGTGAACCTTGGCGTGAGCGCCATCGGTCAAGTCGGCAACCTGTATGTCCAGAATTACAAATCGCTGCAGGACTACCAGGGCGCGATTGCGCGCGGCGCGCTTCCGTCGCATCGCGGCGTGCGCATGACCGAAGACGATTGGCTGCGAAAGGACGTGATCCATCAAATCATGTGTTACGGCGGCGTCGATATGGCGGCCGTCGAACGCCGGCACGGCGTTCGCTTTGAGGAGCATTTCGCCGCCGAACTGCAGCGGCTGCACGCCTTGGCAGGCGATGGCCTGGTCCATTTGCGCGACCGCCGCATCGAGCTCACTCCGGCGGGCCGCTTGTTGATGAGGACGGTCGCCACGGCTTTCGATGCGTATGCTGCCGCCCCGCGGGCGGCCCGTATGTCGCGCATGATCTGACCCCTGTACATTCTTCGGTACGCACGCCAAGCGGCGGCCGCGCAGGGCCGGCGGCGCGGTCATCGGATTACGGCCAGTACGCTACAATTGTGGCCCTCCCGACAACCGACGCACGCCGCAGGAACCCCCGAATGGCTTCAATGACGACCGGCCAAGTGATCGCCGAATCACTCATCGCGCATGGTGTGGATACGGTTTTCGGCATTCCAGGCGCTCATATGTACGACTTCAATGATGCGCTCGCTCGGCGGTCCGACAAGATTCGCTTCATTACGACCCGCCATGAGCAGGGCGCGGGGTACATGGCATACGGCTATGCCAAATCCTCCGGTCGGGTAGGGGCGTACACGGTGGTTCCCGGTCCCGGGGTATTGAATTCCTCTGCGGCGCTTTGCACCGCATACGGCGCGATGGCGCCGGTGCTGTGTCTCACCGGGAACATCATGTCGCACTTGATCGGGCGTGGCCGAGGGCAGCTGCATGAACTGCCCGATCAGCTCGCGATACTGCGCGGCCTCACGAAATGGTCCGAACGTATCAACCACCCCACCGAAGCGCCCGGAGTGATGGCCGAAGCCTTCAGACAGCTCTCTTTCGGGCGCATCCGGCCGGTCGCCATCGAAGCCCCATGGGACGTATTCGGCATGAAGGCCGAGCTGACGATGGGGGCGCCGCTCGCCGTGCCCGCGCCGCCGGCGCCGGATCCTGATTCGGTGGCGGCGGCGGCGAAACTGATTGCGGCGGCAAAGCGCCCGCTGATCAGCGTCGGCGCCGGGGCGCTGCATGCGGGGAAAGAAATTCTGCAGTTAGCGAAGCTCCTCCAGGCGCCGGTGACCGCGCATCGCAGCGGCAAAGGCGTGGTCAGCGACGAGTCTCCTTACGGCATGTGTTCGGTCGCCGCCTATGCCTATTGGAAAGACGCCGATCTGCTCATTGGGATCGGCAGTCGACTGGAGCTGCAGCATTTTCGTTGGCGCTGGCGTCCGAGAGACTTGAAGACGGTGCGCCTCGACATCGATCCGACCGAAATGGTCCGCCTCAGGCCCGATGTCGGCATCGTCGCGGATTCGGCCGCCGGCACAGCCGCGTTGCTCGATGCCCTGCACCCCTTGACCGGCAAACGGGGTTCTCGCGAGCCGGAATTTCTCGAGATCAAAGCCCGCGCACGTGCCGCCATTCAAGCCGTCCAACCCCAGGTGAGCTATATCGACGCGATCCGCGAAGCGCTGCCTCGAAATGGATTCTTTGTCGAGGAAATATCACAAGTGGGCTTTACAGCGCGGTTCGCCTTTCCGGTGTACGCGCCGCGGCAGTACGTGACCTGCGGCTATCAGGAGACTCTCGGGTTCGGTTTCAACACCGCGCTCGGGGTCAAGGTGGCGCATCCCGACAAGGCGGTCGTGTCGGTAACCGGGGATGGCGGATTCCTGTTCGGCGCCCAGGAACTCGCCACCGCCGTTCAGCACGGCATCAATCTCGTCACCGTCGTGTTCAACAACAGCAGCTTCGGAAACGTAAGGCGCGATCAGATTCAACAATACGCAGGCCGGCTGCTCGGCGCCGATTTGGCGAATCCGGACTTCGTTAAACTCGCCGAAAGCTTCGGGGTGAAGGCCCTTCGCGCCTCCAGCCCGCCCGATCTCAAGGCGAAATTGCAGACGATCCTCGGTGCGGACATTCCCGCCGTCATCGAGGTTCCGATCGAGCGAGGCGCCGAAGCCTCGCCCTGGCCGCTAATTCAACCGCCAGCGCACGGGGCTTGACGGGCCACCAAGCCGATCTCAGAGCATTGACCTTGCCTCAAGTACCTACCGCTTTCTTCAGCGGATTGACAGGCACCTCGGTGCCGGCCGCCTTGCCTGTATCGTGGACCAAAAGCACCGGCACGGGCGCTGCGCGGACGACACCCTCGGCATCGCTGCCCATGGCGAGCCGCCGCAGCCCACGGCGTCCATGCGTTCCCATGACGATCAACTCCGCCGACCACTCTTTGGCTTGTGCGACGATCAGGTCGGCCGCCGGACCACCGATGGATTCGAGCAGCACCCCCTGAACCGGGACGCCCTGTTGCCGTACCAATGTCTCCGCTTGCTGAAGAATATTTTTTCCGGCCTCGCGCAGCGAGTCGATCAAGTTGGTCCCGTACAATCCAGCCCCGTACGAATAATCCAACACGAATTCGTTGACCACGTGGAACAGCCGCAACTGGCTGCCCTGGCTCTTCGCGATCTTGATCGCTTCGTTCAATCCGCGCATCGACGTTTCGCTGCCGTCGATCGGCACCAATATTTTTTGATACACGGCGACCTCCGCATTTCTTGAGTTAATGCCCACTATTCCACGCTCTGGGCACCGTACTTCGGCTATTACTGCGCATGTATAACATCCGCCGGGGAGGTTTCCTGTTCGGGGTTCCCCGCATGATCTGCGGGTTACGCGTAATACGCATGTCGGGACTTCGGTTTTTCCTGATGGTTTGCATTCCAGGCGCAGGTCATTGTTCCTCATCATCCGTCTTTGAGATATACGCTGCGCATGCGCGGAATATTACACATTGCCTACAAACTGCTGATCAACGACCGCGCGAAGTATGCGGCGCTGCTGGTCGGGATCACCTTCGCCGTATTCTTAATGATCGAAATGACGTCTCTGTTCGCCGGAATTCTCGCGCGCTCGTCCGCGACCGTCATCAACATCGGCGCGTCGATCTGGGTGATGGACCCGGCGATCCAAACGGTCGCGAACTCCATACCGTTGCCGGACTATGTCCTGGATGAAGTTCGAAGCATGCCCGGAGTCAAATATGCGGTTCCCTTGTATTCCGGTTCCGCGTTGCTGAAGCTGCGCGATGGAACCTACCAGGCTGCAAACGTCATAGGCCTCGACGACACCAGCCTGTTCGGCCGACCCACGCTTCTCGACGGAAAGGTCGAGGACATCTACGGGGAGAATGCCTTCTTCGCCATCAAGGATGCGGAGTTCTACAAGCTGGAAAACCCGCAGATCGGCGCCGAGTTCGAGCTCAACGACCACCGCGGCGTGATTGTCGGTATTGCGCGCGTCGCATCGAGTGGACTGTTCGGTGTGCCGACTTTATATACGACGTACAACCGCGCGCTGCAATACATACCGAATTCGCGCTTCACGATCTCCTATCTTCTGGTCGAGCCCAAATCGGCGGCCGATGTGGCATCGATCAAGCAGCAGGTCGCGGCCGCGGGGTACCTGGCGCTCACCAAGGACGAGTTCATTCAAAAGATCGCCAATTTCTACAAGTACCAGACCGGAATAGGCACCAACATGCTGATCATGACGGTGATCAGCTTCATCATCGGCTTGTCCATATCCGGACAGACGTTTTATACGTTCGTGATCGAGAACCTGGAGAAATTTGGCGCTCTGAAGGCGATCGGCGCCAAAGGCCGCGAACTGATTTTCATGATCCTGTTCCAGGCGTCGTTCGTCGCGTTGACGGGCTACGGCATGGGCGTCGGTCTGTGCACGGTGATCATCTGGATGGCACGGCTGAAATTGCCGGACTATGCGGCGATTGTCACTTTCGGAAACCTTGCATTGGCGTTCTTCATGGTCGTGGTCATCGCCGCCATCTCGAGTTACGTCGGCGTGCGCAAGGTCCTCACGATCGAACCGTTCGACATCTTCAGAGGCTAGCCCATGGCAAAGACCGCAATCGAGGCCATGGGCCTCAACAAATGGTTCGGCGAGGGCGACGCAAAAACGCATGCCGTGAAGGACGTGAAATTCGAAGCCTATTGCGGCGAAATCCTCTATGTCGTCGGTCCATCGGGAAGCGGCAAAACCACCATGCTGAGCATGATTTCCGGAATTCTTCGCCCCAACAGCGGCAGCGTGACGATCGAGGGCACCGAGATCTGGGGCTTAAGCAACGATGCGCTCGCCGAATTCCGCCTGCACAAGATCGGCTTCGTGTTTCAGGATTTCCACCTCTTCCCGCGCCTCACCACCGCCGAGAATGTCGCGATCCCGCTCATTCTGCAAAGGCGCAACTGGGACGAGGCGCTCAAAGAGGCGGTGTTGGATCTCGAGATCGTCGGTCTGAAGGACCGGACCCAATTGCCGCCGGTGAAACTGAGCGGCGGCGAGCAGCAGCGGGTGGCCATCGCCCGAGCCATCGTGAGCCGCCCCGATATTTTGATTCTCGATGAGCCCACCGCTTCGCTCGACGGCGATACCGGCCGCAACATCGTCAAGTTCGTCCGCGAACATATCCTTACCGACCAGCGCTGCATCGTGATCGTCACCCACGACAGCCGCATCTACGAATTTGCCGACCGCATCGTGAAGATGGAGGACGGCAAGATGATGGGTATCGAAAAAGGAACATTGGATGCGCAGTAAGATCATCTTCATCGTCTCGGGCATCGGATTGATGCTCGCATTCGTCAGCGCCTATATTTCGGGCCAGCAACCCGGAGCGCTGCCTCCCGCCTTCAATCCGGCCGCGAATCCGTATGCCAAGGGTATTTACGCCCAAGGGATCATCGAGAGTGCCCAACCGCACGGCGAGAACATCAATATTTATCCGGAGGTCTCCGGGCCGATTACCGAGGTGCTGCTCGCCGAAGGAGCCAGGGTTCGCAAGGGCGACGCGCTGCTGCGAATCGATGATTCGGTGCAGCGCGCTACGACCGAGCAGCTACAGGCGCAAGCGGAAGCGGCGCGCGCGTTGCTGGCGGAGCTCAAGGCGGAGCCGCGCAGGGAAAATCTCGATGTAGCGGCTGCCCAAGTGGACAACGCCAAGGCCAGCCTCAAGAACGCCGAGGATCAGCTCGCCAAACAGGAACGCGCCTACGGCGTCGAACCGAAGTCGGTCAGTCGCGACGCGTTGGATAACGCCAGAAACGCGGTAAAAATCGCCGCAACCAACTTGGAGGTCGTCGAGAAGCAATATACGCTGATCAAGGCCGGCGCTTGGACCTACGACATTCAGAATCAGGAAAAGCAATACATCGCCCTGTCGAAGGCCTATGCCTCTTCCGCGGCGCTGCTCTCGAAATACACCATTCACGCACCAGCCGACGGCGTGGTGCGATCCATTCAAGCCGCCGTGGGCAGCTACGTGTCGCCGCAGGGCGCCTACGACAGCTATACGCAGGGGATGAATCCGCTCATCGTGATGGGCGCACCGGAAGATCACCTGCAGGTGCGCGCCTTCATCGATGAAATATTGATCGACCGCCTGGCCGATCCGGCCAAACTCACCGCGCAACTGTTCATCCGCGGTACCGACAAGCATGTGCCGCTCACCTTTGTCAGAGTGCAGCCGTTCGTGTCGCCGAAGATCGAACTGTCGGATCAAAGGCAGGAGCGGGTCGACGTGCGCGTGCTGCCCGTCATTTTTAGTTTTGCGAACCCCAAGAATCTCAACGTCTATCCGGGTGAACTGGTCGATGTCTACGTCAGCGCAAAATAGGCACCAACCGCCCGGCGCCGCCGCCATCGCAGGCGGCCGTGAGGTCATCGACAGGCAATGCCTGACAGCAACCTGGCTCTGCGGCGTTGCCGCCCTGCTTTGCGCTGTTTCGGGCTGCGCGGTGGGTCCGAATTTTCATCGTCCGCCGGCGCCGGCGGCGACGCATTATTCCCACGGTGAGGATCCCGCCGCGACGGCATCGGCGCAGGGCACTGCACAACAATTCAATCCCGGCGCCGCCGTGGCCGCCGACTGGTGGGCGCTGTTCCGATCGCCGCAGCTCGACGCCGTGATCAAGGAGGCCATTGGCAACAACCCCGGCCTCGCTGCCGCGGCGGCAAACCTGCACGCGAGCCAGAATGATTTGCGCAGCGGGTACGGGATTTTCTATCCGACCATCAATGCCGATGCGGCAGCATCGAGAGAGAGATTTGCCCCCGTCAGTCTCGGAGAAAAGGCGCCGTCAAGCGTGTTCAACCTATTCACGCTGTCGGCCTCCGTCAGCTACGCCCTCGATGTCTTCGGCGGCCAGCGGCGGCTCGTCGAGGGCCTGCGCGCCGAGGTCGATGTGGCACATGCCAACGCACGGGCGACCTATCTGGCGCTGGCCGCCAATGTCGTCAACACGGTGGTGGCCGCCGCCGCGTATCGCGCCGAGATCGAAGCGACGCAACAGCTCATTGAACTGCAAAAGGAACAGGTTGGGCTCGCCAAGGTGCAGGAGGAAGCGGGAACCGTGCCCTATGCCAACGTACTTACCCTGCAGAGCCAGCTTGCCTCCTATGAAGCCACGATTCCGCAACTCAAGCTAAAACTGGACCAGAGCGAGGATTTGCTCGCGGCGCTCGCGGGGCATCCGCCGGCCGAGTGGCAGGCGCCGCCGGTGCGTTTGGCCGATCTGACGCTTCCCGGCGCCCTGCCGGTCAGCCTGCCCTCCGATTTGGTGCGCCAGCGTCCCGATATCTTGGCGGCCGAAGCGACCGCGCACGCCGCCAGCGCCAACATCGGGGTCGCGACGGCCGCGCTGCTGCCCGGTATCACGCTGAACGGCAGCTACGAACGCTTGACGAACACGACCGCCAGCCTGTTCCCCTCCAATGGAAAGGCTTGGAGCGTGGGCGCATCGGCCACCGCGCCGCTGTTCGAGGGCGGCACCCTGTGGTTCAAGCGCAAAGCGGCGATCAACCAGTACGATCAGGCCATGGCTCTATATCGACAGACCGTTCTCGGCGCATTCGAGCAGGTTGCCGATGCCTTGCATGCGCTCGATCACGACGCCGCGGCCCTGTTGGCCCAGGATCAAGCGCTCGCGGCCGCCGCCGAGGCGTTGCGTTTGGTTCAGATCGATTATGAGGCGGGTATTGCCACATATCTGAACGTGCTGATCGCGGATACGCAATTTCATCAGGCGACAATCGCCGATTTGCAGGCCATTGCCGTGCGCTATCAGGACACCGTCGCTCTATTTGCCGCGCTCGGCGGCGGGTGGTGGAACGCGCAATGAACTCATCGGGCACGGCAAACTTTGCATTGCTCAAGGACATTGCGCGCAGGGCGATGCAGGCTCGCGGATTATTGCCGGAATTTTCGTCCGCGGCGCTGAATCAGGCCCGCTCCATAACCGCAGTTGCCGTGGCCGCGGGTCCCGAGTTTCGCGATCTGCGCGAACTGCTGTGGGCATCGATCGACAACGATGATTCGCGCGACCTCGATCAGCTCACGGTGGCCGAACCCCAGGATGGCGGGACGGTGAGAATATTGGTGGCGATTGCGGATGTCGATGCCACCGTCCATCGGGGCTCGCCGATCGATGACCACGCGCGCAGCAACACCACCTCTGTTTATACGGTACCGCAGGTCTTTCCAATGCTGCCGGAGAAGCTTTCGACCAATCTCACCTCTCTGGCCGAAGCCCAGGATCGTCTCGCCATCGTCATCGACATGTGGGTGAATCCCGACGGCACCATGCGCGCATCCGAACTGTATCGTGCGCTGGTGCGCAATCACGCCAAACTCGCCTATAACGGGGTTGGCGCTTGGCTCACGGGCGGGGGCGCCGCACCCGCTCGATTAGCCGCGGTTCCCGGACTGGATCAACAACTGCGTATTCAAGATCAAGTCGCGCAAACGCTCAGGCGTGTTCGCTATGCTCACGGCGCATTGATGCTGGAGACGATCGAAGCGCTGCCGGTCTTCGATGGCGAGGTGCTAAGCGACTTGCGGCCGGCCAAGAAAGGCAGAGCCGAAGAGCTCATCGAGGATTTCATGATCGCGGCCAATGGGGTGACTGCTCGGTATCTGGCGAGCAAAGGTGCTCCGTCGCTGCGCAGAGTGCTGCAAATGCCCAAGAAATGGAACCGCATCGTCGCTCTGGCGGCACAGCTTGGCGAGACTCTTCCGCCGGCAGCCTCAGCGCAATCGCTCAATACCTTCCTCGCCAAGCGTCGCCGCGCCGATCCCGCGGGGTTTACCGATCTGTCGCTGTGCATCATCAAGCTGCTGGGAAGGGGTGAATACCTGCTCGATCTGCCGGGTCAGCACATCGAGGGGCATTTCGGTCTCGCGGTCAGCGACTACACGCACTCCACGGCACCCAATCGGCGCTTCCCCGATCTTCTGACCCAGCGGCTGCTCAAATCGGCGCTGAATGGGCACTCCTCGAAATATTCGCCTGACGAGTTGCGTTCATTGGCCGCTCACTGCACGGCGCAGGAAGACAACGCTGCCAAGGTGGAACGTCAAGTTGGGAAGTCGGCCGCGGCCCTGCTGCTGGCACCGCGCGTCGGTCAGCGATTCGATGCAATTGTGACCGGCGCCGCCGAGAAGGGCACCTGGGTGCGGATTTGTTCGCCCACGGCCGAAGGTAAACTCGTCAAGGGATTCGAAGGCTTGGATGTGGGCGATCCGTGCCAAGTCACGCTGACCCATACCGACGTCGAACGCGGGTTCATCGATTTCGAGCGGTTGCACTAGCACCCATGCCATCCAAAGATCCGCAAATTGCCGCACTTTCCTACGAGGACCAAAAATTCCTCGCCGGCGAGGACGGCCGGCCGGTGCGCATTCTGAGCGAATATCTGGGTCCTCTGCACCGCTTTCGCGCCGCCAACGTTCACGACACCATCGTCTTCTTCGGAGCGGCGAAACTGTCGAGCGATGGTCCGCTCGGCCGCTATTATCGCGAGGCCCGGGAACTCGCTCGGTTGCTCACCCGGTGGTCCAAGAGCCTGCCGTCGCAGGCTCAGCGCTACGTGGTGTGTACCGGGGGCGGCGGCGGCATCATGGAGGCGGCCAACCGCGGCGCCTCCGATGCCGGAGGCAGATCGATCGGCCTAAATATCAGCTTGCCGCATGAGCAGCGGTCGAACGCCTATATAACGCCCGAATTGTCGTTCGAGTTTCATTACTTCTTCATGCGCAAGCTGTGGTTCGCCCACCTCGCGCGCGCTTTGGTGGTGTTTCCCGGAGGCTTCGGCACTCTGGACGAACTCACCGAAATCCTGACGCTGGCGCAGACCCGCAAGCTCGAGCGGCCGATCGCGGTGATTGTCTATGGCAGCAGCTTCTGGCGGGAGATCATCAACTTCGAGGCCCTGGTGCGGCACGGCATGATCGAGCGCAAGGACCTCGAGCTATTCCAGTACGCCGACGATCCGGCACAGGCGCTCGAGCTGTTGCAAAGGGCTCTGCCCTCGGAACCCGAGCGGACGAGCCCCCGCTTCGCGCACTCTAGAACCTTCGGATCGAATGATCGCTGATCGTCCGTAGATGGGCCGCTCCGAGGCGGCTGCGCTCAGTCCGCCGATTTGACCTCGATGTGATAATCCGCGCCGATCCAGCGATCGCGCGCCGAATACCGAAAGGTGAAATCTACTCTCTGCCGGGCGGTCAAGCGCGCGGTGTCGATGTGCAGCACGTGCAACCCCAGGCTGTTGGGGACGGTCGGCAGTTCCACGACGTCCTGCCAATCGTTGAATCCGAAACGTACGCTCGCCGGCGCGCGCAGCGCGACAACAAGCGACATTCCCGCCGCAAACCCAGTGATGGGCGCGTGCTCGCACCAGATCGCCCGCATCGCTCGGCAGCGCACGCCGCGGTAGCGTTCCCAGACCGCCTGCGGCCGATCGAACGGCCGTCCCAGCGCGCGAGATGCGACCAGTTTCAGGTACTCGGCATGGGTCCAGGCAAGCGGCATGGCTGACCCGGTTGGGCGGCCTGCACTGAGGCCGCGTTGTGGGACGGGCGCCGCATCCCACACTTGTTCGGGCAGCATTCCGCCCGGCGAGGCCATCCGGGCCATTGCCTCCACGAGCGGCAACGGATCCTTGCCGCAGGCGATCTCATAATGGCCGCGTTCTCCGGTCAGCAGCGGCCACGGCCGCCCGCGGCCGACCCCGTCATAGGCGCTGCCGTCATCGTGCTCGCCATAACCGTCGCCGTAGTAACGGCGCCAGCAGGGACCGTAGGGGGTATCGACTTTCAGGAAGGTATCGGCGAGCAGAATGCTGCCCACAATCAGCGGGTCGTCGCAGCGGCGCAGACCGAACCGCACGAGCTGTAGAAAATCGACACCGAACTGACAGGCGGCGGGCAGCCCCGGGTCGAACGCGTGATTCTTTATCGATAAAACGCGCTCGACGGCACCGCGATCGGCGATGGCCTGGGGCGGCGCCACGCGCACATAGTAGCCGGGAATGCCGAACCGCCGTGCAAGAGGCGTATCGCGCACCGCGATCCACTCCTCGAGCCGTGAGTTCCAAAAGTCCGCAAAATCCAAGGCGAGCTCGCGCCCATCCGGCGCCAGGCACTGCGCGCCGCTCACCAGCGCGGCGATGCATGCGGTCAGTGTAAATGTATTCAGCCCCGCGCTTTCCTCCCACCGATCCTGATCGCTCGCAGGCCCATGGCGCACGATGTACGATAGCGCACGGCGGACCATGTCGGTGACGTCGGTACGCTCGCGCGAATCGCAATCGGCGAGCAGGGCCGCCAGCAGCACCGGCAGCGCCGCCTCATCCAACTGGACTCCGGTCCAATAGGGCGTTCCGCCAAGCCATTGATTTTGGTTCCAATGTCCATCCGCGAGCTGCGTGGCGCGCAGGTATCGCAAGGTATTGCCCGCCTCGCGCACCGCGCCGACCGCGAGCAGCGCACCAGCGCATTCCACCAGGTCGCGCGGCCACACCAAGTGGTAGCCCTCGCGCTCCTCCTTGGTGTTGCCCCACGGAATACTCAGGCTCGCGACCATCGCGCCGGGATAGGTCTTGTCCTGGTGTGCGCGCAGCACCATGGTCGAGGTATGAAATTGTTCGGCGCAGATGGCGGGCAGGCTACCGAGATATTCCGGCGGCGCCCCTGATTTCGCATACCACGCCGTCCATCTGGCGATGTGCCGGTCGCGGGTGCGCTCGAAGGGCTCGAACAGCGCGGTCAGTGCCAGCGTCGCGGCAGATTCGGGGCTGCTGCCGAAGGCAAGCGCCAGCAGCGAAGCGCGTGGCAGCTCGCCCATCAGCGCGACATTGCCGGGACCCGCGGAGGAGTACTCCCAAGTCATCGCGCCGTTGCGGGAAAAATCCTGCCAGCCGTCGCTCGTACCGACATAGCCGGCGCTGGCTCGGCCGAAAGCGTCGCGCTGCCCGTCACAGATCGCGGCGAGCGCCAGCGCGAACGGCCCCTGCTGCGCCCATAGCAGCCGGCGCCCACCGTGGTCGGCGACCTCGGCATAGTTGCCCATGCCCGTGCCGCCGAGATGGGGAGCGAGCAGCGCGTAGGGCCGCAGATCCTCATCGCCGGTGAGAACGACGTCGATCAGAAGAGCGTCGCGCTCCACGCAGGGCACGACTTGCAGACTGAGCTCGAAGCGTTCGTGGCGGTGAACCACTCGAACCGCAGGGATGCCCGGTGCGAGCATTTCGACGGTGTGTTGCCACAGCCGCTTCACTTCCACCCAGAATCCTCTTCCATCGGCGACCAGAAAGCCGAGATCGCGGATCTGCGGAATATCGGCACGCGGGTGGTACACCTCGTTCACGATGCCGCCTCCGATCGTGAACCAAAGGCGGGACATGCCGAGCGAGCAGCCGACCATCTCCTTCGCGCTGCTGCACCAAGTCGGTGAAATTCCCGGAGCGCCGGGCGCCGGACCGCCGCTGGCCGGCACGCCGGAGGCGATGCTCACGATATAAGGCACACGGTCATAGAACTGGATTGTATGACCTCTTGCCTTTTGAATGGTTGCAGGGTCAAATCACCATGCGATTCGCCTTCCCGTCAGTGAGGTGATTCCCGTGCTCACGGTGCCGGCCTATTCGACCATCGGAATTCCGCTCATCCCTCGGGCGATGCGCCCCGCCGCCGCAGTGACGACCTGCGCCACGGTGCTATGCGCCGATTTGCACGGCTACGACACGCTTGCCGAGCAGCTGCCGCCATCACAGGTCGCATTGATGCTCGGGGCATATTTCGCCATTCTCACCGACTCCGTGCTGGAATACGGAGGGATGATCTTTAACTTGGCCGAGGCGGACATGATGGCCGGATTCGGCGTCGGCGATACCCGGCACACGCAAATCCACGAGGCCCTGGCCGCCGCGCGCAAAATTCAGCAGCGCTTTGCGCCGGTGAGGTCATCTTGGAAAAAGGAACATGCGGTCGATGCCGGCGTCGGCGTGGGGATCCACCGCGGAGAAGTTGCCGTTGGAACTTTCCGCCCGTCCGAGCATACGGCGCTCACCTTGGTGGGCGATGCCGCGCATGTTGCCGCCCAGCTGTGCAGGCGTGCACGGGCCGGCGAAGTGTTGCTTACCGCCGCAGTGCACCTTGCTCACCGGTGCTCCTGGCGCACCGTCGGAGCGGTCGAACCGATGGCTCTCATGCATCTGCCGCCGCTCAAGCTACGGGGGCGCAATGCACCAATTGACGTTTGGTGCGCGCCGGCGGCGAGGCGCCTGCGGATGGGGACGCGGCACTGACCCACGCCGGCGCCGCGCCGACGCGCTGCGCCCGGATTTCTACCGCTGCCAAAGAATGAACGGCGCCTCCAAGGGTACGCTGACGCCCGGATGGCTTGGGACGATGCGCGCGGTATAGTCGGCGGCGGAGCGCATGGCCGGCACGCGGGCGCTAAAGAGGTTCATCCCGGAGCCGTCGGACGGGCCTTCGAGGCGAGTCATTTCCTGGCAAATGGCAGGTCGATCGCCGCGCCCGTCGGCGCAGATTTCAACGCACACCGCGTGCGCATCCAGGGCGCCGAGTGCGGCCTGCACCGTAAAGTGATGCCACTCGCCTCGTGTATCGCATTTCACGCAGCCGAACCGCAGCCCGCTCCAACCGCGCTCCAATGCCCGCCGCCAGTCGCTGATTGCGATGCCGAGCGCGCCGCCGTTCCGCGCTCGCCGGCCGTACAAGGCCGCGGCCGGAAGATAGGCTCTTTCCACGTATTCGCGTACGCAGCGATTCGCGGAGTAAATAGGCGTCAGGGTCGCCATGCTTTCGCGCGCCCGCGCCACCCAGGCTCGGGGAATGTTGTTCTCGTCGCGGGAGTAGAACTCGGGAATCACTTGGGTTTCCAACAGATCGTACAGTTGCGCGGCCTCGACGGCATTGCGCGCCGGATCGTCGCCGTATTCGCGGCCGTCACCCAACGCCCACCCGACATTGGGCGAATAGGCCTCGGCCCACCAACCGTCGAGCGCCGATAGATTGAGTCCGCCGTTGACGAGCACCTTCATGCCGCTGGTCCCGCACGCTTCCCAGGGTCGTTGCGGTGTGTTGATCCACACATCGACCCCCTCCACCAGTCGTTCGGTTATGAACATGTCGTAATCGCTGAGAAAAATTGCGTGCGGACGCACGTCATCGCGCCGCACGAAGCGCACCCAATCCTGGATCAACGCCAGCGCCGGCAGGTCCGCGGGATGAGCCTTGCCGGCGAGAATGAGCTGAACCGGCCGCCCGGCATTGGTCAACAGCCGGACCAGTCTCTCCGGATCGTGCAGCAGCAAGTTGGGGCGCTTATAGGTCGCGAATCGGCGCGCGAAGCCAAGCGTCAGGACCTCGGGGTTGAACAGATGCGCGGCGCCTTCGATCTGATCGGCGGCGGCACCCGACGCGGAGAGTTGTTCCGACAGCCGCTCCCTGGCGTACGCGACCAAGGATGCGCGCGCAATCGCCCGGCAGCGCCAGATCGCGGCGTCGTCGAGACTTCGAATACGCTCCTTGGTCGACTCGAGGGACCCCAGCCAACGGTCCTTGCCGCAACAGCTGGTCCACAGCTCGTCGGCTTCCGGACTGTCCCAGCTGGGCATGTGCACCCCGTTGGTCACGTGCCCGATCGGCACTTCGGCGGCCGACCAACGGGCGAATAGCGGCAGAAAGATCCGCCGGCTCACCTCGCCATGCAGCCGGCTGACGCCGTTGATCGCTCCGCAGCCGCGAACCGCCAGATAGGCCATGTTGAAAGGCTCCGCATCGTCGTGCGGATTCTCGCGGCCGAGCGCCACCAGATCGCGCATTGGTATATGCAGCGAGTCGGCGGCATAGCTGCCGAGATACTGTTGAATCAACTGTGGTTCAAACCGGTCGAAACCGGCAGGAACCGCCGTATGCGTGGTGAACACGTTGCCCGCGCGGGTGACGGTCAATGCCGCATCGAACGCGACGCCGGTGAGCTCCATCAGGGTGCGCGCCCGGTCCAAAACCGCCAGCGCGGCATGTCCCTCGTTCAAGTGGCACACATCGGGCCGTTGGTCCAAGGCATCGAGCAGCCGCCAGCCGCCGATGCCGAGCACGATTTCCTGTTGCAACCGAAGCTCGGGACCGCCGCCGTAAAGTTCGCTGGTGATTCCGCGGCGCGCCGGATGGTTGGCCACATCATTGCTGTCGAGCAGGTAGAGGCGCAACCGTCCGACCTTGACCTGCCAGGCCCGCAACCAGACGCTGTAGCCGGGCATGCGGATCTGTATCCGCAGCCATTCGCCATCCGGCTTTCGCAAAGGTGTGACCGGGATCTGCCCCGGATCGTTGTAGGGGTACAGCGCCTGTTGCGAGCCGTCCTGGCCGATTACCTGGCGGAAATAGCCCTGTTGGTAGAGCAGACCCACTCCCACCACAGGCACCCCGAGGTCGCTCGCGGACTTCAGCTGGTCGCCGGCGACATTGCCGAGCCCGCCGGCGTAGATCGGCAGCGCTTCGCTCAGCATATATTCCATACTGAAGTAGGCGACGCGCGTCAGGCCGGAATTCGCGTGCGCCTGTTGAAACCACGTCGGCGCCTGCGCCGCCTCATCCGCCTCCTTGGTGAGTCGCCGCAAGCTTTCACGAAACTCGGGGTTGGCCAGCATCTGCGCCATGCGCCGGTGCGAAGCGGTCCGAAGGACCACCCAGGGATTGTGCGTGCGTGCCCACAAATCGGGGTCGATCTGCCTCCAAAGTTCGTCGCTGGCATGATTCCACGACCAGCGCAGATCCAAGGCCAGCCGGTGCAGCGGCAAGATGTCGGGATCGATATTCGAGGCAGCGGCGTCGACAGGCATGGTTTCAGTCAATCGCGCTTGCGATACCGGTTGCGGTGCGTGAAATCCTCAATTTTACGCCGCACGCGAAAATGACTCTCCGATGCCGTTGTCGGATAGCCCAATCTCACCGCGAATGCGATATCCATGTTTCCGGGGATCACCAGGATATGGCGCAAACGATCTGCGATTTTCTGTTGGCCCACGGCGCTCAGAATTTGCATGCTGATGCCCAGGCTTTCAGCCATCAGCCACAAATTCTGCATGACGCAGCCGAGGCTCATGATGCCGAGCGTGTCTCCTTCTGAATTGCGCATGCGGCGGTCGTAAACGACGATCAGCAGCGCTGCACAGGGACTGATCGTGCGCCCCAAGTAGGTATGTCGTGCACCCGATCCTGCGACCCATTTCGAATCCGGCTCATGCCAGGACGCGGGAAACATGGCTGCCACTAGCCCGGTTTTTTGCTGCAGCGATTCGGCCTCGGATAATGACAGGTGCAGGGACTCATCGACTTGGAACGTTTCAGAGGGCGGCAGGTGGATCGCCGAGATTTCCCCCAACTTCCGCTGGTCGTCGACTATGATGATTTCGAAGTTTTGCATATTGTGAGCGGTGGGCGACCAGCGCGCTGCATCCAACAGGCGCTGCATGTCATGCTCGCCAATTCCGCGATCCGGATCGAATGCAGCGCGGCATGAGTGCCGTTGCCACATGATATCGAGAAGATCGCGCATGATGAGCCTGTATCCTTCGGTGCACTTTAAATCCGCCGAGCACCGAACGGCATTCGTAGGGTCACCCGGACCCTAGGTAATTGCCGCGATGCCACCCATTCGCCTAAGTGGATCCCCTGGTTTGAAAATCACGCCATTGTTGCAAGCATAGAAGCCATCCATGCCCGAACTCTCGCGAGAATCCGTCTCGGTATTCGCCCCGGCCGCGACGGCGGAGCTGGGCGCTCGCATAGCCGCCGCACTCGGCCTGCCGATCGGCCGACATGAAGAGACAACGTTCACCGGCGAGGAGCGCAAACTGAGGCCGCTGGAGAGCGTGCGCGGACGATCGGTTTACGTGGTTCAGACCTTGTTCGGCGACGCGCAGGGATCGGCCAACGACCGGTTGTGCAGCCTGCTTTTTTTCATCGGTGCGCTCAAAGACGCCGGTGCAAAGCGCGTCAGCGCTTGTGTGCCCTATCTCGCCTATGCTCGGCAAGAGCGTCGTGCCGCGGCACGAGACCCGGTATCGACGCGCTACACCGCCCAATTGTTCGAAGCGGTCGGCGTCGATCAAGTGATCGCTCTCGAGGTGCACGACCGTGCCGCGTTCGACAACGCGTTCCGCTGTGCGGCCGCGCATTTGGAAACCGCCGCTCTGTTCGTTCGGCATTTTTGCGCGGACGCCGCAGGACACGAATTCGCGGTCGCAACACCGGATATCGGCGGTACCAAGCGGGCCCGGCACCTGCAGGAGTTGTTGCAAACGGCCATCGGGCGCCCGGTGAATTTCGCCATCATCGACAAGAAGCGCAGCAAGGGCATCGTCAGCGGCGATTTATTCGCAGGGGACGTCGCCGGACGGCGCGTCGTCATTGTCGATGACCTCATCAGTTCCGGAACGACCATATTGCACGCAATCGACGCCTGCCGTCGCGCGGGTGCCGCACGCATCGATGTTGCCGCGACCCACGCATCGTTTGCCCCGGCGGCGTTGCGGATATTTGAATCGGGAAAGCCGGATTCGATGGTGGTGACGGATTCGGTGGCGCTGAGCGGCGGCTTCTTGGCCCACCTGAACCAGTCGCTGACGGCACTTTCGATCGCGCCCGTTTTTGCGGAAGCGATTCGGCGGCTCGAGCAGGGCGGCTCGATGTCGGAACTCGCGGGATTATGACACCTAAGCGCTATACGCCGCGCCTTCGGCGCTATTTCCTTCGAGTCGCATAAAAAAAATCCCGGTCGTCCGGAAAACTCAAGAATCGCGGCGCCAGCTCATCGCCGCCCTTGCGATCGACCTCCGCCATGCCCTCGATCAGGTGCTCGACGACGATTCGTCCGTTCTTGTGGCTGTAGACCGCGAAGTAAGTATGCTCGAGGGCGTTCATGTCCAAGTGCATGGCATACCGGCAACCGTAGGCTTGAAAGACGCGCGCCATGGCACGCGGCGTGGCCGTGGAAAAATAACCGTAAATCAAGAAACGCTCGCCGCCGATTTCTTGTAAGCACACACCGGCACGCAGCGTGCGCAGGCGCTCGTCATCCGACCCGGACCAATTGCCGGGCCCCCAGCTGTCGACCAAAGCGCCCGGAGAGGACACTCCCGTCTTTTCATCGTACTCGATCAACGGCACGCCGTTCTGGCGCGCGTATTTTATATGCGGCAGGCCCGAGGCATCGCCCACGGTCCACGTTTTCATGCGCACTTCGCCCACGTCGTCGACCCATAGGGTGGCGAGGTCAGGCTGCAGTTTGCTGAACACCACCCCCTGCTCGATGAAGCCGTAATGCGTGCCGTGATTCTGCTGCGCCAGCGCTCCATGGCGAAATGCCCCATGTTCGCGCTTGAATCCGCCGGCGAACGCCGCCGCCGTCCGCTCGACCGTTTGCGGATTCACCATGCCGTTTACGACCAGCGGGGCGACGCTTCCGATACCGTCGGGGCCCGGCAGGCGCGGGTTGCGGACCGATTCGAGCGCACGTTCGGACCACCCGACGCGTGGATGGTCGGTTCCGAGTGCGAATCCGAGGTCGAACTGCGCGAGATCCAAGGCCACCATGTAATCCAATGCGTTCGCCTCGACCGAGTCGACTCCGGCCAGGTTTCCCTTTCCGCCGCTTAAATTTGCCGTGTCGATGGCTTGCGGCCGGACGACGCTGACGAATATTCCCGGCGCATCGCGCACCGGATACCATTGGCCCATCGCGACACCGCCCGACCCCTGACCGATGTCGATCCCGAGATGCTCCGGAACGACCGACTGTGCGGCGAACGCCTGCGCGATCGGCGCCGTGCGCGGCCTGTGCGGCGATGCAGCGGGCGCCTCCGGGGATTGCCCGGCCCCCGACCGCTGATCCCTTTCAATGAACGCATCGCTGAAGAATTGCTTGCGGACGAAGCCGACGATTTGCTCCCCGCCCCAGGCATGGTCTCTCAAGAAATTCGTGACGCGTTCGAGGTGCGTGTACTTTCCGACAACCGGGTTGCGCAAATAGAGACGGTCGGCGCACAGAGGCGCGTACGGCAGATCCGAATATCGCGCCTGCTGCAATTCCATGGTTGGCCCCACCGGCCAGAGTTCGCAATCCGCGTTGCTGCCCGCGGCGGAAATGCGAATGCCGTAGGGATAGGCTTCGCTCAAGGCGAGCGTCTGCGTTTTCGGCGACGGATTCTCCAGGTGATACGACGTTGCTGCGGGCGCGCCGGGCCGCCAAAGCGTCAGAAGAAACCACGCGTTGATCTGCGGATTCAGATTGACGAGGGTCGCCTGCCCCCAATCCCCTGCCATCTGGAATTCAATACTTGCGGTTTGCCTGAACGGCTGCAGTTCGACGATCGTTTTCGGTGCGTCGGCTTGATACTCTTGCCATTGCGCAGGGGGCGCCGCGTCCCCTGACATCATCAGGGTTGCCATTGCAATCAGCGCCGAATTCATATGGCCATCAACGTGAACCCGGCGGCGATTGCCATCGTCCATCGGCTGACCGTGTCGGAGAGGGCGAAAATCACCGGGTCGTTGTGGATTCGGCCGCGGATGGCCATCATCCAGAGGTAGCTCACCCAATACAGCAGCAGCAGGCATGTTCCCCAAAAAAACTCGTGCCGGGTGTTCATGCGTTGGCTGATGTCGGTATTCGTGTAGAGAGCCAGGACCAGCACCGACAGGTATCCGCTCCCGATTCCCTGAGCCACCAGCACCACCTTATCGCTTGCCAAATATCCGCGCGCATGACTCGGTCCCGGCGCGAGTTCCGCCAAGACCAGTTCCGAGCAGCGCTTGATGAGGGCGAGGCTCAAGAAAAGAAACACGCAGAAGGTCAGGAGCCATGGCGAAAGCATGACACTCACTGCAACGGCCCCTGCGACGACCCGCAACGCATAGCCGGACGCGAGCACCAACACATCGACCATGGCGATGTCCTTGAGCTTCATGGAATATTCGACCATCAGCAGAACGTAAGCGACCAACACCGCGGCGAACCCCATCGACAGATGCCATGCGATGCCGAAGGCACCCGCCAGCAGCAGCGGCATCAGCAGCAGCGCGTGCGCGAGTCGGATCCTGCCGGACGCCAATCTGCGCTCCTTCTTCTTCGGATGACGCCGGTCCGCGGGCAAATCCAGCAAATCGTTCAGCAAATAGACGCCGGAAGCGCATAGATTGAAGGCCACGAACGCCAACACGGCCCGCACCAGGAGTTCGAACTCGAAAAACCGGTGCGCCAACGCCAACGGCATGAACACCAGTAAATTCTTTACCCAGTGATGAGCGCGCAACGCGTGCAGGTAGTCCAATAAGCCGGTCTTCGGCTCCCGAAACACCCTCTCGATCGGGGTCGCCGCCGCGACTTTGCGTTCCAGATGCGCCGACGGCGACACCAAGAGCGCGCGCCGCGCCGCGCACCACACAGGGAAATCTCCCGGGCGGCTTCCGGCGTAATCGAAGCCCCGCTCCCCGAATCTGCCGATCAGGCGGTCGCGCTTGACCCTCCCGCTGAAATTAACGTGGCCGTCGCTCGCCAGAACCTCATCGAACAACCCGATATCCCGGTTGATCTCACCGGCCAGGCCCTCGTCGGCCGCAGCGGCCAGAATCAACGGCCGACCGAGCGCCTTCTGTTCACGCAGGAACGACAGGAAACTCGTGTGGTACGGCAGCAAATGCACATCGGGAATCGCCGCCGCCGCCAGCAGCCGCTTGCAATGCGCCACGCCGGCGATACACCACAACGGCACCCTGAACAAACTCAACGGCTTGGTGCGCGCCAAGACGAACACCGACTCGATGAACGAATCCGTCCGCAGCAACGTGTCGTCGAGGTCAACCACGACGGGCACGCGGTCGACTTCGGTGTTTTGTTGCGGCGCTTGCGGATCGGCAGGGTTCACGGAGGTCCCAATGCGGCGGTCAAAAGAGCCACTTCGCCAAACTCAACGCTCCCTTTCGCCACGGAACACGGTGCGTCACGCCGCTCTTCCCGTGATATTCGGCGCGATGCGCGACGAACCAGTCGTAATTGCGAATCAGAGCCATGCGATTCGAATAGCGCGGTATGAATCCGAGCTGTTGCTCCATTCGATCGATCGACACGATGCTTTCGCACCCCGCCGTTTCGTAAATCCACTCGTACAAGGGGGAAAGATGCAATCCTTCGAGCACCTTGAGCAGCGCTATCGCCGGCCCGGCCGGCAAGCTGATGACCCGCTTTCCATGGCCGGCGCGGTCGAGCACGCATTGGAAATTCTCGCGCATGGTGCCGAACACTTTTGCGCCCACGTTGAACGTGTCATTCACCTCGCGCGTGTCTTTCGTCACGCATAAAAGGATGACTTCGCACAAATCGGCGACATCCAGCAGCTGATAGCGGTTATTGCCGGAGCCGAGAACCGGAAAATTTCTTCCTTCATAGGCCCACTCGTACAGAAGCTCAAAGGCGCCGAGCCGCTCGGGCCCGACGAAGCTCTTGGGGCGTAGTATCGGCACGCAAAGCCCTTGCGCCCTGGATTCCAGGCACAAGCGCTCCGCATCGATCTTCGCGATGCCGTACGGCCCCACTCCATGCAATCGATCCTGCTCGTACACCGGATGATGATCCGGAATGCCGTAAACCGACGTCGATGATATGAATATGAAGCGCTTGATCGCCTGTCGACCGGCGATCTCGAGCAAGGTCCGCGTACCCCCGACATCCGTCGAATGTATTTCCTCCTTGCTGCTCAGCGGCAACGCCGCCGCGCAGTGGACCACCATGTCGACGTCGGCCATTGCCCGCATTGCCGCGTCGGGATCGCGTATATCCGCCTGCATCGCCTGCAGTGCGTCGCGCTCGGGGTAGTCGAAGGGCGCGATGTCCATCGATTTGACCGCGAAACCGCCCGCCAACAGCTGACGGCACAAATTGATGCCGAGAAATCCGGCGCCGCCGGTGACCAGAATTCGCGGTTGCGCCATTGCAGTGTCGGAAAGCCTTACGCTTCCGAATCCAAGGGCCGCGATCCGCCTTTCTTCTGTTCCGGCTTCTCGGCCATCGTTACCGTGATCAGAAGCAGGACGCGCGCCGCGGAACGAAACAATAGCTGTTTGGACATCATAATAGATACCCGATGACCGAGCGAATGACAGTCTGCGCAGCCTCCGGCGATTTCGGTATAAGGAATGAACCCGGGAAGGCTGCGAATTACCCCTATTGAGGGAGTTATCCGCAAGCGCCGCACCGCTGGCGCAACGAGTCCGATCCCGCCGGAGCGGTTTCAGCGCACGGGCGGCTCCAGGGCTTTTCTAGTGGTTTCCGGCCGACCCGGCCAACCGCGGGATCAGGTCCTGCACCACCGCGACCATCGTCGCCCGCGCTCGCGCATTCAGAGTCTCGATCAATCCGATCGCGTCTCCGATCACGCCCTCGCTGCTTAAGATCGGCGCCAGTTGATTGTCCTGCATGACGTCGAATATGGACCGCGAAATGCCATTGACGAAGACTCGCGTACTGATCAGTCGCGCCCCATGGCTGTAATCCGCGTAGCGCCAACCGTGAACCGTACTCAACGGCTGGATCGGTTTGCCGTTGTCCGAATGCCAGCCGTAAATCGCCACTCGATCCAGATGGCTTCGCAAGCGATTCGTCAGAACCAAGTCTTTTTTGTCGCCGGCGGTCAGCTCCCCGAGGGAAGCGCCGAGCGCGGTACGCTGTGCGCCGACCAGTTCGTTGTGACGCAGGGAATAGGCGGTCGAACGCATTTCCGGTCCGGCGGGCAGCGGCTGAGGAGCCAAATGCACTGCCGCCTGGGCACTGATGGCATCGACGATGCGTGTCGTCGGCAGCGTGAATCCGTAGAGCGAAGCGAGCGACAATGCGGTCGACAAGCGCATCGGTATCAGCATGAAGTCATCGTCGGATCCGACGGCGAGATAATCGGGCGCGGCGCACACGACGAGTTCAAGCGATTGATCGGGGACCTGCGATCGCAGGCGAACGGGCACCAAATGGCGCAGAAACTGCGGGATGTTGCCCGCCGTCAATTGCTCTCGAATGAGCGACTCACGCTCATCGTCGGACACGGAACTAATTTGTTGTGCAAAAGCCCGTCCGCCCGGCGCATTCGCCGCTCGCTGCGGTATGTCCTGTGTCAGGGATTCCGCACATGGATTTCGCGGTGCAGCCGCAAGACCGCCCGCCCAGGGGGCGAAAAGCGTCGCGGCGGCTGCAATGACAATAGGCGTCCGATTCCGCATCACGCTCCTGGATCTGCACTAAGTATTTGATTATTGCAATATTTTTGCTTCTCAGGCAAGCAACGCATTGCAACAAAACGCACGAATTGTGCGCGTAATCTCAATACCAATAATGGAGTGCCCTACGGGCGAATACAAGGGCGGCAATACGAAATCGACTGGCTTGCGGCAGCGACTGCCAATTATTATTCTGGTCAAGGCGAAACAATCAGGTTTTGACGCAGTGCACTACGCGCTTCTACATAGCGACGCCCGGGGAGCCTCGGAATTGATGCATTGCGTCCTGGCTGCTCACATCGGTGCAGATTGGACGCGGGTCTTCCACGTTGATGCTACGTACCGTCCACATTTGCTTTGCCGGTTCGCAGGTTTAACCTGAGTGAGCACGATCGATGGTCGGAGTAGTAGAAGATGAACAATAATGTGGAATCCGCAGACTTGAATATGGAATCTGCGGACTTGCGCGCGCCGACGATCGCGCATCGATTCGATCCCAACCACTCCTCGCTCGAGGCGCGCCTATTGCGCCGTCTGCTGAGCCAACTGGGCAACCCGCCCATCGAATTCAACCTCCGCTGGAGCGGCGAGCGTGTGGCGCCGACTGGGGTATCGCCGGTCGAACACGTGAGAATCGCGGATCGCCGCACACTGTTCGGACTGCTTCTCGACCCGCAAATTCATTTCGGGGATGCCTACTGCACCGGTCAAATAGATGTAGAGGGGGATCTGGTCAACTTCACAACCACGCTGTTCAAGGTATTCGGCGCTTTGGACCCGGGCACATCGATCTTGAGCCGGCTTGCCGGCCATCTGCACCGGCCGCGACGCAACACATTGGCGGGATCGCGCCAGAATATTCGCCGGCACTACGATCTCGGCAACGATTTTTACGCGCTTTGGCTCGGTGAGACGATGGCGTATACCTGCGCCTATTATCCGACCGCGCAAGCCACCCTCGAGCAGGCCCAGGTCGCCAAAATGGACCATGTTTGCCGCAAACTGCGGCTCAGCGCCGCGGATTCCGTGGTGGAGACCGGATGCGGCTGGGGCAGCTTGGCGTTGCACATCGCCGGCCGCTACGGCGCCAAAGTGCGGGCTTTCAACATTTCCAAGGAGCAGATCGAGTTCGCCCGCCGGCGCGCCCGCGAGCAGGGCATGGAAAGCCGGGTCGAGTTCATCGAAGACGATTACCGGAACATCAGCGGATCCTACGACGTCTTCGTGTCGATCGGCATGCTCGAACACGTTGGCCGGGAAAATTATCCGGAGCTGGGTCGCGTGGCGAAGCGCGCGCTGACCGCGGAAGGTCGGGGCCTGATTCATTCGATCGGGCGCAACCGGCCGGAACCGTTCCATGCCTGGATCGAACAGCGCGTTTTTCCCGGCGCTTACCCGCCCTCACTCGGCGAAATGATGCAGATCTTCGAGCCCTCGAGCTTGTCGGTTCTCGACGTCGAGAATATACGCCTGCACTATGCACTCACGCTGCGCGACTGGCTGCAGCGCTACGAGGCCGCATTGGAATCGGTGCGCGCGATGCGGTACGACGAACCTTTCGTGCGTATGTGGCGGCTGTATCTTGCCGGCTCGATCGCCGCATTCGAGACGGGTGCGCTGCAGCTCTTCCAGGTGCTGTTCACCAAACAGGAGAACAACTCCATTCCGCTCACCCGCGAATTCATGTACCCCAGATAAGCCGCCACTCCGTGCGATTCGCCGAGGTCATAGTCGTCGGCGGTGGTCCCGCCGGTTCCGCAGCCGCGCAACGCTTGAAAGCCGCGGGCGCGGATGTCTTGGTACTGGACAAGGAGCGCTTCCCGCGCCACAAACTTTGTGCGGGCTGGATCACGCCGCAGGTCGTCACCAATTTGGGGCTCGAGATCAACGCCTACCCGTTCGGGTTTTTGAGCTTCAGACGGATTCATTGGCACATGCTGGGTCTGAACATGCCGCTCCCCTGCGTCCAGCACTCCATCCGGCGCTTCGAGTTCGATGCCTGGCTGCTGCAACGCTCCGGCGCCGAATGCTTACAACACAGCGTCAAAGAGATTCGCAGCGACGGAGACGGCTATGTGATCGACGCGGCCTTCCGCTGCCACCACCTGATCGGCGCCGCCGGTACCGCATGCCCGGTGCGCCGGTCGCTGTTCGGTGACGTGTCGCAGCGAAATCGCGGGCTGCAAACGGCGACGCTCGAACTCGAGTTCCCCTGCGACTGGCAAGACCCGGACTGTCACTTGTGGTTCTTCGAACACGGACTGCCCGGTTACAGCTGGTACGTGCCGAAAGCATCAGGCTGGCTGAATGTCGGGGTGGGTGCCATGGCGGCGCGCATGAAGCGGCGCGGCACAAACATCAGGGAGCATTGGGATCGTCTGGCGTCCAAGCTGAGCCGGAAATTCGGGATCCGAACGCCGAGCGAGCCGAGCGGATACAGCTATTATCTGCATGGCGGGATGGATACGCTGCGGATCGGAAACGCTTTTCTGAGCGGTGATTCCGCCGGTCTTGCGACCCGGGATCTTTGTGAGGGAATCGGACCGGCCATCCGCAGCGGCCAGCGTGCAGCCGAGGCCATCGTGAGCGGCACCGCCTACACGCTCGAGGACATCGTTGGCGCCAGTCTCGGCGGAGGGTTGGTCAGCAGATCGATGGATTGGGCGTTCGCCCGCGGGGCGGGTCCGGTGCAACTTAAATCCGCTTAGTATCGCCGCCAGCCCTGCCAGAACAGCTCAGCGGCGCGAGCGCTGCTCATGACTCTGAGCGGTATTCATGATGCCGAGCAAGGCGCTCGCATCGGCAACCAGCAATCGCAGCAGATCGTCGAGCGTGACGATACCGACGGTCTGACCCTCGCGCCCAACCACCGGCACCCGACGAACACCGTGGGTACGCATGCGTTCGATCACCTGCGAGGTATCCTCGGACTCGTGCGCGATCACCACGGGCGTGCGCATCAAGCTGCCCAATGGGGTCGTTGCCGGATCGAGTCCGTCGCCCAATACTTCGAGCACCAGGTCCCGGTCGGTGACGATCCCGAGCGGTATGCCCTCTTCGTGAGGATCGTCAACCACGACCACGTCCCCGACGTGTTTCTGCCGCATGAGACGCGCCGCTTCAAGAACACTGGTTTGCGCGCCGCAACAAACCACATTGGGGGAGCATATCTCTTTCAGTAGCATGATCAAATTCCTCCGCGTTAATTTTGATTATCGTGGCTCACATCGCCAGAACGCGCGCGAGTTCGAGCAGACGTGTGTCGGCGGACTTGGCCCTGTCTGCGACCTCGCGCAGCGGCGTGGTGACCGGCTTGCCGTCGCGCATGCCGACCAGCACTCCATAACGGCCTTCGGCCGCCGAATCCACCGCCGCCGCCCCGAGCAGCGTGCCCAGCATCCGATCGAACATCCCCGGCGCACCGCCGCGCTGAATATGCCCAAGTTTGGTCACGCGCAATTCGTATCCAAGCCGATCGTGGTGTTCCCGGAAATACTGCATCAGCGCATCCGCATTGTGTCGAGCGCCCTCCGCCACGACCGCGATCGCGTGGCTTTTTCCCCGCGCGTACGCAGCTCGCAGTTCCTCGGCGACGGCTTCCGGCTCGGTATCCGTCTCCGGCAAGACGATTGCTTCGGCGCCGCCGGCGATGCCCGCCATCAGGGCAAGATATCCGCAGTTGCGGCCCATCACTTCCAGTAAAAACGCCCGGCGCATTGCCGAAGCGGTGACGCGAAGACTATCGATTGCTTGCAGCGCCACGTCGACCGCGGTAGTCGCGCCGATGGTGATATCCGAGCCGTACAGATCGTTGTCGATCGTCGATGCAATACCGATGACGGGCACGCCGCAGTCATGCAGCGCCGACGCACCGGCTTGCGAGCCGTTGCCGCCGATGACCACGATCCCCGTTATCGAGTGCGCTTGGACGGTATCCAGGGCTTGCTCACGGCCGGCCCCGGTTCGCAGCGCCTCGCAACGCGTGGTGCCGAGTTTGGTGCCGCCCTGCTGAATGATGCCGCCCACGTCTCGTGCCCCCAGGGGATGCACGTCGCCGTGGATCAATCCCGTGAAGCCGTCACGCACGCCCATCGCCTCGTATCCACGTGCGATTGCCGAGCGAACCACGGCCCGTATGGCCGCATTCATCCCCGGCGCATCCCCGCCGCTGGTCAATACCGCCAATCGTTGCACCGACACCCTCCCCGCCACCCATATCGATCATGCCGCATTTGTGCCATCTTCGACGCGAGACTACTTGGCGGGCCGCGCCAATTTGCGCTCGGCCTCGGCCACAATTCGGCTGGTCGCCACAAAGCTATCCGGATTCAGCGAGATGGAATCGATACCCGCTTCGACCAGGAATGCCGCGAACTCGGGATAGTTGCTGGGCGCTTGCCCGCATATTCCCACCTTGGTGCCGCAACGATGCGCACGCTCGATGACATCGACGATCATGCGCTCGACGGCCGCATCACGCTCGTCGAACAGCCCGGCCAATTCCGCCGAATCCCGGTCCACCCCCAGTATCAATTGCGTCAGATCATTGCTGCCGATGGAGAACCCGTCGAAACGCTTCGCGAACTCTTCGGCAAGAATCACATTGGAGGGAATTTCACACATCACGTACACCTGCAAGCCGTCTTCACCGCGCCGCAGACCGTGATCCGCCATGACCGACAACACGCGGTCGGCTTCCTGCGGCGTGCGGCAAAAGGGCACCATGACGATCAGATTGCTGAAGCCTATCTCCTCGCGAGCCTTGCGAATCGCCTGGCATTCGAGCGCGAATCCCTCCTTGTAGTGATCGCTGTAGTAGCGGGAGGCGCCGCGCAACCCGAGCATGGGATTTTCCTCGGGAATCTCGAAGCGAGCGCCGCCGATCAAATGAGCGTATTCATTGCTCTTGAAATCGCTCAACCGGATGATCACGGGATTCGGGTAGTGCGGCGCGGCTATTTTGGCGATGCCGCACGCCAAGGTGTCGACGAAGTAGCCTTGCTTGGTGGCGTATCCGAGAGTCAACGCTTCGATTCGGCGCCGATCCCTGTGATCGGTCAATTCGTCGAAGTGCACCAGCGCCATCGGATGAATCTGGATGATGTTGTTGATGATGAATTCCATTCTCGCGAGGCCGATGCCTTTGGCGGGCAAGCGCCACCAGCGAAAAGCGGCCGCGGGACTCGCGATATTCACCATCATCGCCGTGTGGGTGGGCGGCACGTCGGCGAGGTTGATTTCGGTCTCCTTGAATTCGAGAATGCCGTCGTACACGCAGCCTAGTTCACCTTCGGCGCAGCAAATCGTGACCGGCTGTCCGTCCTTGATCAGATCCGTGCCGTGCAAGGTTCCGACCACCGCCGGAAGGCTCAATTCACGGCTGACAATGGCCGCGTGGCTGGTGGCACCTCCGTAATTGGTAACCAATCCGGCTGCCTTTTTCATGATGGGCACCCAATCCGGATCGGTGGATTCGGTCACCAGGATGGAACCTTCGCGGAACCGATCAATATCCTTGGCGCTATGGATCATGCAGGCGCTGCCGGTGGCGATGGCTTCGCCGATGGCGGCGCCGGTGACGATACGAGTTCCCTTCTTGACGAGGCTGTAGGTCTTCAGCATCGTCGCGGACTTCACAGACTGCACCGTCTCGGGGCGCGCCTGCAGCAGGAAGATCTCGTTGCTGTCGCCGTCCTTCGCCCACTCCATGTCCATCGGCCTGGCGTAATGGCGCTCCACGGCGACCGCCCAGCGCGCAAGTTCGAGGATCTCCTCGTCTTTCAGCACCAGGGTTTCCCGCTCATGAGGCGTGGTGCTGATGTTTCGGGTGCGGGCGCTGTTGCCGGTACCATAGACGAGTTTCTTGTTTTTGGTGCCGAGAGACTTCTCGATGATTGGGCACCGATGCGGATCGTCCAGCAGCGGCTTGAAGACGACATACTTGTCCGGGTTGACCGTTCCCTGCACGACATTTTCGCCGAGGCCCCACGCCGCGCTGATCACCACAACGCCCGGGAATCCGGTCTCGGTATCGAGCGTGAACATCACGCCCGACCCGGCGCGGTCCGCACAGACCATTTTCTGCACACCGATGGCGAGCGCCACTTGCAGATGGTCGAAGCCGTTGGTCTCCCGGTAAACTATGGCGCGGTCGGTGAACAGCGATGCATAACACTTTCGGCATGCGCGCAGCAACTCGGATGCGCCGCGCACGTTCAGGAAGCTTTCCTGCTGGCCTGCAAAACTCGCTTGCGGCAAATCCTCGGCCGTGGCGCTGCTGCGCACCGCCACCGCGAGATCCGCCGTACCGCATCGCCTGCCGAGCTCCTGGTAGGCGGCGCGAATCGATTGATCGATCGCCGCCGGAAACTCGGCTTCCACGATCATCCGGCGAATTGCGGCACCGGTCTCGGCGAGCGACCTCATGCCCCGGTGGTACTCTTCGAGCTGCTGCCGAAGCTTGGGCGCAAGCCCGTTGGCGTCGATGTAGTGACGGTACATCGCCGCCGTGGTGGCAAAGCCCGGCGGCACGCGAATGCCTTCGCCGGCCAGCGTACGGGTGACTTCCGCCAGCCCGGCATTCTTGCCTCCCACACGGCTGACATCGCTCGATTCCGGCTGGTCGAACCATAGGATTGATTCGTCCGACGCCGGCTTCTGCAGTCCCGCGGTTCCCTTCGACGCATGTTTCCGGCTATGTGCTGGCATAACGGTCTCGCAGCTGGAGTTGTCGCAAAGTATTCCACGCGCCCAATGCGGGGAGGATTCGGACATGTACGTAGAATGCCCTCCGATGCTGCGCATCGGCGTCGCCAAAGGCGCTGCGGGCGGCGATTTACCGGACACGATTTGCGCAGCGGCCAATCAGACCTTTGCGGCAAATCCTGTCCGGCGCGTCAATCGCTCTTATTGTAAATAAAGCTGATTTTCCACCAAGCCCACGCCGGGTGCCGCCCATGCGGCGAGCGCGGCGTCTTCCCGCTCCTGCCACGTGCGCACGTGTCCTTTCAAGGTCACGGTTGAGTTGTTCACGTTGACCTGAATATCCTTGGCATCCAGGACCGCGTGGCGCTTGAACGCTTCCTCGATCTTCTGCTTTACGTCAACCGCCTTGACCGGCGTCGCCACCGTAATGCTGTTCAACACTCCTTTGACACCCATCAGATTTCGAACGGCATTTTCAGCGGCGGTCCTTTGAAAGCCCCATTGCGCCTGCCCGCTGAGCGTGATGTATCCGTCCTTCACGACGGGTTTGATGTTCGCGGTCTCGGTGGTCACGTTCCAGCGCAACGCGTTGGCCGCGGCTTCGGCGATATCGGTGTCGCTGCGCATTCCGGCCACCGGCATCTTCACTTGGATTTCATTGGCGATGGCTCGCACGCCTTTTACCCGCTTGGTCGCGTCTTCGGCGGCCCAACGGCCCGCGTAATGCTTTGTCTCGCCCGTGAGGGTTACCACGCCGTCGTGCACGATAACGGCTATGGTTCCGTCGACGCTCGGGTCCCACCGCAATTCGGTCTCCACGTCGTCGCGAATCTGCGCATCGGTTTTCATGAATATCTCCTTGCTTTGCTCCGCTTCTGTATCAGCGCCGCATCTGCTCATCGGCTGCAGTGCAATATAGATTCATACCGATGCGCCCGCCATTCGTGAAACCCGCTACGAATTGCTTGATTCTCTTACCCGAATCGCACCAGCGCGGGTTCATAACGTGTTCAGCAAACGCACCGCCTCATCGAACGTGTCATGCCCGCCTCATTTGAGTTGATATATTGAACTTGGCGGCCCTTCCCGAGCCGCGGCCAAAAGTCGCCTCATGGCGACGGCTAGGTGGATTCTCCACCGTGCGGTAGGATCCGATCGGCGGATAATCGAGCAGTCGGCACGGGGGCACGGGGGCACGGTTCCCGTGAGCGACTGCAAGATGCGCGAGGACTATGTATGGGTATTGCCGGCAATACTTGGGCCATCGTACTCGCGGGGGGCGACGGCACCCGCTTGCGCAGCTTGACGACTGACGAAACCGGTGTGTCGGTACCGAAGCAGTTCTGCTCCTTGAGGGGCGATCGCTCTCTCCTACATGAAGCACTGGCGCGCGCAAGGGCCGTTGCGGCGCCCGAACATATTTGCGTGGTAGTGACCGAACAGCACCGGCGGTGGTGGCGTCCCGCCCTTGCCGGCATGGTCAGCGCCAACATCATCGTGCAGCCCGACAATCGCGGTACCGCCAATGGCGTTTTGCTGCCCCTGCTGCATGTCATCAACCGGGATCCGCAGGCGCGGATCGTGTTGCTTCCCTCCGATCATCATGTGGATGATGAAGCGGTCCTTGCCGCATCGCTCCAGAGCGGCATTCGCGAACTTGGTGGCGGCTGCGAGCATGTTATGTTGCTGGGCATCTCGCCCGACGATGCGGACCCGGATCTTGGATACATCATTCTGGGATCCGCTCGAGCCGGCGCTCTGGCGCCGGTGAGCGGATTTGTAGAAAAGCCGGATGCGGGCCGCGCGCGCAGACTGATCAATGCCGGTGCACTTTGGAATGCCTTCATCGTGATAGCGCACGCAGCCGAGCTTCTGCAGCTCTTCGCAAAGAAGTTCCCGCAGACGGTGGCGAATTTGAAGAAAGCGGTGGCGCAAGACATCGAGACGCCCCACAAGCCCGATGCCACCGCAGTCGTTTATCAGACATTGCTCAATGTGGATTTCTCTCGGGACCTGTTGACGGGCGAGGAATCCGCCCTCTGCGTTTTGCCGGTTGCACGCTGCGGGTGGAGCGACCTAGGGACACCGCAGCGGCTTGCGCAAGCGTTGAAGGGCTTGCCGATCATGAAGCGCCCGGCGCCAGCCTACGCGGTCAGGTCATCGAGCGACCCGCCGATCCCCGCGACGGGCTTCTTGAACCTTGACCGACAGTATGCGCAATTGATGGCCGCCACCGATGCCGCCTCCCAACCGGCCCCCTAGCCCCATCCTCGGGCTCTAGGCACGCCTCGGGTACTTGGCAGGCAAAAAAACGGCGGCAACGCAAGATCGCTACCGCCGGGGTCAAAAGGCCGCTTCAAACGCGAGGATCACTGGATGGTGATCTGCTTCGGCTTCTGCTTCGACACCTCAGTCTTCGGAATGTGCACGGTGAGAACGCCATCCTTGCTCTCACAGCGGATCGTATCCGCGTTCACATTCTCCGGCAGCGAGAAGGATCGCTCGAAGCTGCCATAGAAACTCTCCGTGCGATGGTACTTCTCGCTCTTTTCGTCTTTTTGCTGTTTGCGCTCGCCCTTGATGGTGATCATTCCATCTTCGTATGTTACTTGGACGTCCTCTTTCTTTACGGCAGGCAATTCGGCCCGGATGAGGAACTCCTTGTCGGTTTCGCTGATATCGGCCGAAGGAGCCCACGCAACCTTCTTGCCATTACCCTCCATTGCAAAGCGTGGCCAGTTGGCGAAATTAGCCGGCACCATACGATTGAACAAGGTGTCGACGTCCGCGAACGGATCCCAACGTATCAGGCTCATAAATTTCTCCTTTAACCCAATTGTGGTCTTCACCACCGGGAGAAATTGTGAACCTGATGGCCGAGAAATTTGATCCGCGAATGTACTTATCCGGCTAGCGGGATCGAAATGGCGTTGCAGCGCAGCGAAAGTGCGCGCCGCCGTCCTCGGCAGTCCCCGATCAGAACGGCAAGCTCTTGGCGAAATCCGTCGGCTTGATCACGAGGACGTCGCATGGGAGCGCTTCCAGCACCCGCTCCGCCGTGCTGCCGATGAATATGCGCTTCAATCCGCTGCGCGCGATGGCGCCCATCACCACGAGGTCCGCATGGCATTCAGCCGCCACGCGCGGAATATATTGCGCGGCCACACCCATGCCGACATGCAGGTTGGACGCGGCGATGCCGTACTCGTCGGTCAGCTGCTTTATCTGAGAACGTCTGTGCTCCTGTTCGGCCGACAGCGCCTGAGCCGAGACGTCCACCATGGGCGGCATACCACCCGGCCCCGCCAAGGCAATCGTGGACGGAAAATATGCGTGTACGGCGTGCAGCTGCGCGTCGAATCGCCTGGCCAAAGTCGCCGTAACATCCAAGATGCGATGATCGAGTGCGGCTAGCGCATCGTTCGCATGTCCGGGATCGACGGCGGCGGCGAACACCGGCGGCGCGCCCCAACGCGCCGGTTTGGTCAGAAGCAGCGGCAGTGGACAGGCGCGGATCAAGTTCCAATCCGTATTTGTCATGAAGGTGAAGGTACGCTTGGCGACGGAGTGATGATGCGTGTCCTTGACGACCAGGTCCGCGGGGGAATTGCGCATCCACGAGAGGATGCTTTCATGCAGGGAGTCTCCCGTGATGGCATGCGTCTCGACATCGATGCCGTCGGCCCTCAATGGCGCCGCCCACCGATTGAGCATCGCCGGCAAGGTATCGCCTGGTGGCGCATTGTCCGTCCGGGGCCACTCTGCCGCCATTCTGGTTTCGCGGGAATACTCGGTGTCGCATGCCAACAACTCAACGGCGGCGTCGAGCCGCTTTGCCAAAGCGTGGGCCTTGGTTATCGCCGGCTGCTCCCCGGCGGCGATAGTAGGGTCGACAATGACCAGAATATCGGCTATTCGATCCACGGTATGCGCCTCCGCCGGTCCCTCTTTCGATCAGTCGACCACGGTGCCGTCATGGCGCATGGTTTTATGAACGTTGGTCAAAGTCGGTAATCTCGACAAGTAATCGGCAGTCGCGCGAATCTCCTCATCGTCGAAACTACGCAAGAAACGCACCAGATCCTCGTCGACGTTGTGCCGATAACCCTCGGCGAGTTTCCTGAGCTGAGCGACCAAATATGAATAGTGTTGATGTCTGAGCGAGGGCATGAAGCCTTCGGCATCGCCATGAGCATCGGCACGATGACAGGAAGCGCACTGCTCATGGAAGATGCCGCGGCCCAGCCCAATGTGCGCGCCGTCGCCCACTTGCGCGGGTCGGGTCATCGGCACGCTGTTCAGATACGCGGCAATATCGACCCAGGTCTGCGGTTCCCGCAGCTCGGCCTGGGTGACGACACGATGCATGCTGGCGCTGTCGCGCTCGGCGCCCGCGAAATTGGCCAATTGCCGCACGATGTATTTGAATCTTTGGCCCGCCAATGCCGGAATCGCGCGAGACGGGTCGCCTTGGGCTTCGATTCCGTGGCAGCGCGAACAGGACTCTCGAAACACCGAAGCGCCACGTTGCGGATGCGCATCCAGTTCGAGCGCTTGTTGCGTGGTGCGGTCCACCGCCTCTTCCGATGCGGACGCAATGGAACTCTCGAGCGCGATAAGCGCGCAGACCACCACCGCGACGCACCGACCGCTCATCCCTGCCATTGCGCTGACCACCTCGATAACGGGTCGATTTTCCGGGACCCAACATCATCCAATATACCCTGGAGCCGCATTAGGGATTACGCATATTCGGCGAATGTCGATGCACGCAGGCGTCGGCCGGCATTGGTTACCTAGGGGGCGGGCGTAAGGTGCTTCGGAAAGCCACAGCTGTAGCGTCTCGTTAACTCGGGCATAATCGCTCCTTTGATATCCTATGCGGGATTTGCGGCCATTCCCGTTCGACGGGTATTTGCTGCTTTCGGTTCAATTGCCGGTTGTTGATGGTTGATCGGAGCATACATGACCAAGCCCAGTGAGAAGGTCGCCGCACCCACGATCTACGTGGTCGACGACGATGACGGTATGCGCCGCGCGTTGGATATCTTATTGAGCACCGTCGGCTATAAAACCGCGGTCTTTTCCCGCCCGACCGAGTTCTTGGCGCAATTCAGCGCCGACGCGCCGGGGTGCCTGGTTCTTGACATACGCATGCCGGAAATGAGCGGCCTCGAGGTGCAGCAGCGGCTCAATAGAATGGGGTCGATGCTGCCCGTCATCTTCATCACCGGCCACGGCGATGTTCCGATGGCGGTACAGGCGATGAAGGAAGGCGCCTTCGAATTCATTCAAAAGCCGTTTCGCGATCAGGAACTGCTCGATCGCATCAATCATGCGCTGAAGCAGGATGCCGAATATCGCGGCACGGCGGCGCGCCGCTCCGAAGTCATGCACCGTCTCGAATCGCTGACGCCGCGCGAGCGGCAGGTGATGGACATGATCGTCGACGGGAGCGCGAATAAGGTGATCGCCATCGACCTGGGCTTGAGCGAGCGCACCGTGGAGATTCATCGCGCCAAGGTCATGGAAAAAATGGGCGCGCGTTCGGTTGCGCATCTGGTGAAAATGCATTTGACGATGACCGACGAGGCCTGAGTCGCGCGGCACGCTGCGCGCAGCCACCATTTGCTGCTTTTTATTATACGGCGTTCGCCTTGGCGATCGCCTGGCGGACCCTGTCGGCGGTCATCGGCAACCTGAATAGACGAGCGCCGGTCGCATCGAAGACGGCATTGGCGATCACCGCTCCGGTCGTCGTGATGGGCGGCTCTCCCCCGCCCTGCGGGGCAAGATCATCGTTCTTGACCAATACGACCTCGATTCTCGGAACCCAAGAGAAGCGCGGAATCGCATAGGTGCCGAAATTTCGGTCGAGTATCTCACCGCCGCGAAACCGCAGTTCCTCGGACAACGTGTAGCCGAGACCCATGGTGATCCCGCCTTCAACCTGCATCTTCGCGCCCTCGGGATTGACCACGATGCCCATGTCCTGCGCGCACACCATTCGTGTCACGTTGACCTGCCCCGTGGCGGGATCCACTTTGACCTCGGCCATCGTCGCCACATAGGTCCCAGCGTCGATGCCGCATGCCAACCCGCAACCCCGCCGGCTCGGGCGCGGGGCCGGCTGCCACCCGAAGGCATCGGCAGCCGCTTGCAGTACCCTTCGCATCCTCGAGTCGGTCAAATTGCGCAGCCGGAATGCCAGGGGATCCTCTGCGGCCGCCGCGGCCATCATGTCGATTTGCGATTCGGTGGCAAATACGTTCATGTTCGCGCCCGGAGCCCTCCAGGGTCCGACCGCAAACGGATGAAGCGTGGCGGGCGAATCATCGACGCCATAGGCAATCCCGCCGGTCGACCTGAACCGGGCGTTCGGAATGTCGTAGCAGGACACTGCGCCGCGATTGCCCGCGCAGTACACGGCATAGTCCCACAGCGAGATTTTTCCGTTCGGCTGCAGGCCCGATACGACTTTGACCACAGAGGCGGGATCAAAGGTGTCGTTGTAAAATTCCTCCTCGCGGCTCCAAGCCAGGTGCACGGCTCTTCCGGTGATCTGTGCGAGGCGCGCGGCTTCGACCGCCTGAGCATCCGCGCTCTTGCCGCCGAATCCGCCGCCGAGCAGCGGTGTGATCACGCGCACGCGCATCGGGTCGAGACCCAGGGCATTAGCCACGCGGTCCCTTGTGGGAAACGGCGTCTGCGTCGACGCCCAGATCGTTGCTTTTCCCTCTTTGATCTCAGCCACGGCGGCGTGCGTCTCGAGAGCCGCGTGCGCGACATACCCTTTTTGGTAGGTCGCTTCGAAAATACGCGCCGCGCCGCCCCGCGCCGCCGCCACGTCGCCGCGCTCCTCGACCGTTTTCAACGGAGCAGCCGCGGCAACCAGGTGATCATAGATGCTCTGCGGATCCACCTGCGGCTCGGGCACTTGCCATTCGGCCTTGATGCTGCTCAAGGCCTGCTCGGCGGCCTCGGGGTCGGCGTGCAATACCGCGATCAAAGCGTCGCGATTCACCAGGGTGACGCCGTGAAGCTGCTCGGCCGCGGAGCTATCGAGATGCAGCAGCTTTGCGCCATGCGAAGGCGGGCGCAGAATGCGCGCATAGAGCATGCCCGGGATCCGGATGTCGGCCGCGTACTTCGCCGCCCCGGTGACTTTCTCGCGCCCGTCGAGCCGCGCCGGCGAATGGCCCATCACTTGGAATTCCGAGGCAGCGCGCAATATCGCTTGGCCGTCGATGGTGCGCGCGATTTTCGCTCCTTTGGAGAGTGCTCCATAGCTCACGCTGCGGCCGGGCTGGCCGGCGACCGAAACGACGCCGTCCGTCACCGTGAGCCGCTCGGGCGCAACTCGCAGCTTTTGTGCCGCAAGCGCCACGAGCTCGGCGCGCGCTTGGGCGGCCGCGGCGCGCAGCACCGGCCCGAACATGCGCGTCGTCAGCGAACCGAAGGTCCCCCGGTCCACGGGGCATCGGTCGGTATCCCCCAGCACCATGTCGATCGAGGAAAGTGCGACGCCCAGCTCTTCGGCGACCAGCTGTGCCTGCGAAGTCATGACGCCCTGACCCATCTCGATCTTTCCGGAAAAGACCGTGACCCGTCCATCGTTGCCGATCACCAGATAGACGTTGAAATCTTCGGGGCTAATGTGATCGGCATTTTGCGAGAAGACCCGCAACGGCCCGCAGCTCACCAATATGACCACGCCGCCGCCGGCCCATTGCAGGAATTGGCGGCGGCTCAATTTGGATGAGGCGATCACGATTGCCCGCTCGACCGGCGAGCTGCCGATTGCACGGCTGCGACGATCCTTTGGTGAGCTCCGCAGCGGCACAGGTTGCGCTCCAGGTGCGACACGATCGCCTCAGGCGACGGGTTTGGCGTCTCGCGCAACAGCGTCTCTGCGCTCAAGATCATGCCCGAGGTGCAGAAACCGCACTGAAAAGCGCCATGATCGATAAATGCCTGCTGCAAAGGGTGCAGCTCCCCGTTGTGGGCCAGACCCTCGATCGTGCGCACTTGTCTGCCCGCGACGTCTTTGAGGCTCGTGAGGCATGAGCGTACCGCCTTGCCGTCGACGATCACGGTGCATGCGCCGCAGGAGCCTTGACCGCACCCGTACTTGGTGCCGGTCAGTGCAAAATCGGTGCGCAGCACCCATAACAGCGTGCGCTGCTCATCAGTGTGGAGACTGACTTGCCTGCCGTTGAGGTCAAAGTGTATCGACCGTTCCGTTGGAACGCTCATATATCCCGTCCTTTGGGGCGGTCCCGAGGGGCATTTTGAGCTTGTCGGCCGGCATTTACGATCCGCACATGTACTTAGCGGCCGTCCCCCCAGATTGCGCATGTCAATGGCCGCTGGGAGCGATAGAATTAAAAAAATATGATCGCCTGTATGGCGACTGTCAATATCAACGGAGAAATGTCATGAGCGGAAAAGCCGGTGTCTGGATTGATCATCGCGGCTCGGTGATCGTGGCGCTCACCGAGGACGGCGAGCACATCAGACATATCGCGTCGAATGTCGAGAAGCACCTGGAACGGGGCGGAGACTCGCCCCTAAAAGGCTCCTATGAACCCCTCCAAGTCCCTCCGGACGACCGCCGGCAGATGGCGCTCAAGGGCGATCTCAACACTTATTATGACTCGGTCATAGCGGCCATCCGCCATTACGACAGCCTGCTGCTGCTCGGTCCGGGCGAGGCCAAGGGCGAACTGCACAAGCGGCTGGTCAAATCGAAGCTCAACGCTCGGGTCGATGCGGTAGAAACCGCCGACAAAATGACCGATCCGCAAATTGCGGCCAAGGTGCGCGCGCATTTCGGACTCGCGGCGGAACGCAACTAACGCGCCGCCGGCCGCGAGGCGATCGCGCCGAGTCGCGTGAGCTGCGGCGCCGATAGCCGGTGATCCGATGCCAAGATTTATTCGAATCGCTGCTCTGCTCGCCGGCGTCATGGTCATTGCGGCACTGTTGTGGGCGTTCATGCGCCGCGACAGTCCGACCGAGCTGCTCCTTTACGGCAACGTGGACCTTCGGCAGGTTGAGCTGCCGTTCAACGGCAGCGAACGGGTCGCCGCGGTTCTCGTACAGGAGGGCGATCACGTCACTCGCGGCCAGCTGCTCGCGCGACTGGATACCAGTCGACTGGCGCCGCAGGCGGCCAAGGCGGAGGCCGATCTGGCTGGGCAGCAGCAAGCGGTGGACCGACTGCATCACGGCAACCGACCGGAGGAGATCGCGCAGGCGCGCGCCAACGTCGATGCGGCGACGGCGGATGCGCAAAATGCGCATGCGCAATACGCTCGGCTGACCTCCTTGTCCGATAGCTCGTCCGGCCGCGCCGTCAGCCGCCAGGACATGGATGCGGCGAAGGCCGCGCTCGATACCGCGGAGGCGCGCCTCGCGGTCAATCAGAAAGCGCTGGCACTCGCACTGGCGGGGCCGCGCAAAGAAGACATCGCGCAGGGCGAGGCGCAGTTGCGCGCCGATCAAGCGCAGCTCGCGCTGCTGCAGCAACAGCTCAAAGACGCCGACCTGCTGGCGCCGCTCGATGCGGTGGTGCGGTCGCGCATCGTCGAGCCCGGCGAAATGTCTTCGCCGCAAAAATCGGCGTTCACACTCGCCATCGTCGATCCGAAATGGGTCCGGGCGTACGTAGCCGAACCGGATCTGGGCTCGGTGCACGAAGGCATGCGCGCCGAGGTGACGGTCGATGCATTCCACGACCGCCGTTTTCCGGCCTGGGTCGGCTTTATTTCGCCCGTCGCGGAGTTCACACCGAAGTCCGTGGAAACCACCGAGTTGCGCTCGAGCCTGGTTTACGAGATACGGGTGTTCGTGCGCGATCCCGGCAACGAACTGCGCTTGGGCATGCCAGCGACCGTGCATCTGCCGCTCAAGCGCGGTGCCGGATGAGCGGCGCGGCGCAGAGCGCGCCGGCGCTGGTGGCACGCTCGCTGCGCAAGCTGTTCGCGCGCGAGCGTGAAGCGCCGGTTTGCGCGCTCGATAGCATATCGCTCGAAGCCAACCATGGCGAGCTGACCGCGCTCGTGGGTCCCGACGGGGCCGGCAAGACCACGCTGATGCGTTTGGCCGCGGGCCTGCTGCGCGCGGATTCCGGGTCCTTGACGGTGCTCGGCGTCGATGTGGCGGCGGATCCTCAGCAGGTTCAGGATCGCATCAGCTACATGCCGCAGCGCTTCGGCCTTTATGAGGATCTCACGGTCGCCGAAAACCTGGATCTGTACGCCGATCTGCATGGCGTGAGCGCGTCGGAGCGCGCACAGCGCTACCCGCAGCTCATGGACATGACCGCGCTGGGACCCTTCAAGACACGGCTTGCCGGTCAGTTGTCGGGCGGCATGAAGCAAAAGCTCGGACTGGCGTGCACGTTGGTGCGCTCGCCCGAACTGCTGCTGCTCGATGAGCCCACCGTCGGCGTGGATCCCTTGTCGCGGCGCGAGCTTTGGGAGATCGTGACTCACCTGGTGGCCGCACAGGGTCTCACGGTGTTGCTCAGCACCGCCTACTTGGATGAGGCCGAGCGCTGTGGCCGAGCGATCATATTGCATCAGGGCCGCGTGCTGTCGCAGGGGCCGCCGCAGGAGGTGGCCGCCCTGGCCGCGGGATGCAGCTTCGTGGCAAGTCCGACACCCGGGCAACCGGCACGCATCCTGCAGGCGCGGCTGCTCGATCAGCCGGGCATCGTCGATGCCGTGCCGGACGGCGGGAAAGTCCGCTTCGTCCGCGGTGCATCCGCGGCAACGGCCCAGGACCCGCCGGGCGCGCCGGGTCTCGATGTACTTCAGAACCTCGAGGTCGATCCGGTGCCGCCCCGGTTCGAAGATGGTTTCATGCTGCTGCTGCGGGCCCGCGCGAATCTGGAGCGCAGCGGAGTCATTGCCATCGCACACCCGCTCGCGCAGCGCCAGGGGGAGGCGGCGGTGCGGGTGCAGCAGCTGGTGAAGAAATTCGGAGCCTTTACCGCGGTCGATCGAATCAGCTTCGAGGTGTGCCGCGGCCAGATCTTCGGCCTGCTCGGGCCTAACGGCGCCGGCAAGACCACCACGTTTCGCATGCTGTGCGGCTTGCTGGCGCCGAGCGGCGGCGAATTACACGTGGCGGGCGCCGACGTGCGCGGCGCACCGGCTTCGGCCCGCGCCCGGTTGGGGTACGTGGCACAGAAATTTTCGCTCTACGGCCCCTTGAGCGTGACCGAGAATCTGGAATTCTTCGCCAGTGCGTACGGATTGCGCGGTGAACGCAAGCGCGAGCGCATCGGCTGGGCGATGGAACAATTCGGTCTCGCCACGCATGCGCACGCCACCAGCGGGCAGTTGCCCGGCGGGTATAAACAGCGCCTCGCCATGGCCGCCGCATTGCTGCACGAGCCGGAAATCCTATTCCTCGATGAACCGACCAGCGGTGCCGATCCCCAGGCGCGCCGCGCATTCTGGCACCGCATCACGGCGCTGGCCGAACAGGGGGTGACGATCATCATAACCACGCATTTCATGCAGGAGGCGGAGTACTGCGACCGCGTCGCGATCATGGATTCCGGCAAGATCCTGGCGCAGGGTTCGCCCGCGCAAGTGCGCGAGCTCGCGCGCAGCGAAGGCCGGCCCGCGCCCAGCATGGACGATGCCTTCATCGCCGTGGTCGAGCAGGCTCGCGAGCGAAACGGCGCAGCGGCGGCCGCGGCATGATGACGGAACACGCCCGGCGATGAGCACGACATCCGCCCCTTCCAATGCCACCAACGCCTGGCCGTCGAAGCTGCGGCGCATTCGCGCACTGGTGTCGAAGGAGGGGCACCAGATCGTGCGCGATCCCTCGAGTATCGCCATCGGTGTCGTGCTGCCGCTGATCCTGATCCTGCTGTTCGGCTATGGTCTTTCGCTCGACGTCAAGAACGTTCCCCTTGCAGTCGTGATCGAATACCCCACGCCCGAGGCCGTCGAACTGGCGGCCGGCTTTCAACTCTCGCCGTATTTTCATCCCTGGATGATGCGCTCTATGCCGCCGGCGCAGCAGGCGCTGCTCGAGCACCGGGTGGATGGCATCGTGCGCATTCCCGCCGACTTTTCCCGCCGCATCGGCGCAGGCGACGCCGAGGTGCAACTGATCGTGCATGGTGGTGATGCGAATCGGGCGCGAATCATCGAGGGTTACGTTCAAGGCGCCGTCGGGGTTTGGGCGGCGCGGCTGCAAGCGCAGGGCCAGGCGGGCCCCAGCGGACCGGTCAACCTGCAGTCGCGCCTGTGGTTCAACGAGGCCAATGACAGCCGCTACTTCTTGGTGCCTGGCTTGATAGTGCTGGTGATGACGCTGATCGGCGGTTTGTTGACGGCCATGGTCATGGCGCGCGAGTGGGAGCGCGGCACGCTTGAATCGCTGCTGGTCACGCCGGTACGCAGCGAGGAGATCCTGCTCGGCAAGACCCTGCCGTATTTTGTGCTCGCCCTGTTCGGTTTCACGCTCTGCGTGCTGTCCGCGAAGTTTTTATTTCATGTACCGCTGCGCGGCTCGGTGTGGGTGCTGCTCGGTGCCTCGATGCTGTACGTGCTGATCGCACTGGGTATCGGACTGCTGATTTCCTCCTGGGTCAAGAACCAGCTGGTCGCCAGTCAGCTCACGATGCTCGCCACATTCCTGCCCGCGTTCATGCTGTCGGGATTTCTGTTCGACTTGCGCAGCGTGCCGACTCCGGTGCGATTGATCACCTATATCCTGCCGGCGCGCTACTACGTGGCGGTGCTGCAGAGCGTGTTTCTCGCCGGGGACGTCTGGACGGTGATCATCCCGAACACGCTGGCGCTCGCGGCGATGGCAGCCGCTTTGGCGCTCGCCAGCCGCGCCGTGATGCGCAAGACCCTGGCATGAACAGCATCATCGGCTCGCTCCTGCGAATTCTGGCGCTGACGCGCAAGGAGCTGCTCGCGGTACTGAAGGATCCGCGCAGCCGCAATAGCCTGCTCATTCCACCGATGGTACAAGCGTTGGTATTCGGTTACGCGGCCACCTACGACCTCAACCACGTACCCTACGCCGTGCTCGACCAGGACCACAGCGCCGCCTCGCGCCAGCTGTTGGCGGGCCTGGATGGTTCCGGAATATTCGAGCGGGTCGCTAACTTACAGCGTGCCGGCGACATCAAGTCCTTGATTGACGCGCGCAGCGCGCTGTTGATCGTACAGATTGACCAGCAGTTCGAGCGGCGTTTATTGTCGGGACAAAGCGCCGACGTACAGCTCATCGCAGACGGCCGCAACTCCAACACCGCCGGCACCGCGATCGGCTACGTCGGCAGCGTCGTCGAGCAATTCAACTTGAACTGGACTCGCGACCATGGCGCCGCGCCGCCGCCGGTGCGGCTCGTGGCCCGCGCCTGGTACAACCCGAATCTCGAGACGCGTTGGTTCATGATTCCCGGCATGATCGGCACCTTGACACTGATCCAGACCATGATGCTCACGGCGATGTCCGTGGCGCGCGAGCGCGAGCAAGGCACTTTCGATCAACTGCTGGTCACGCCGTATCGACCCTTCGAGATCATGGCCGGCAAGGCCGTGCCGTCGATATTGGTCGGTACGATTCAAGCCGGCGGCGTGCTGTTGGTGGCTCAGCTGTGGTTCCGCATTCCCTTCGCCGGCTCGTATCTGACGCTTTGCGCCGGCCTGCTGCTGTTCTTGTTGGCCGCTGTCGGCATCGGTTTGTTGATTTCGGCCGTGGCCGCCACCATGCAGCAGGCGCTGCTTTACTCGATGCTGCTGATCATGCCTTTCTCGCTGCTTTCGGGACTGACCACGCCGATCAGCAGCATGCCCACCGCCCTGCAATATCTGACTGCGATCAATCCGCTGCGCTACGCGATCGATATAACGAGGCGCGTGTATCTCGAGGGAGCGGGATTGGGTTTGCTGATTTCCGATCTGTGGCCCTTGGCGGTGCTCGGCACCCTTACCCTGTGGGCCGCCGCCTGGATGTTCAGCCACCGCATGCAATGATTCCCATGATTCCCAGCCATCGCATCCATAGCAGAGCAGCCGTGTGCGCCCCCCTATTCGCGGCACTGCTCGTCGCGGCATTGCTCGCCGCCTGCACCGTGGGACCGAACTTCGTGCGCCCCACGCCGCAGGCGCCGGCTCACTGGTCCGCGCAGGCGACCGCCTCGAGCGCGGAACCGCCGCAGCGCAGCAGCGTGACGGAGCAATCCGCGGACCTGCGTGCCTGGTGGAGCGGTTTTGACGATCCCAAGCTCGACTCGCTGGTCGATCGCGCGATGATCGCAAATCTGGACCTGCGCGCCGCGGTGCTGCGGATCGATGAAGCGCGCGCGCAGCGCGCGATCTTCGCCGCGGCCTACGGGCCCACGCTGTCCGTCGATGCCTCGTTCGAGCGGCAGCGCTTCAGTGTGACGACGCCGACCGGGGCGCTGTTCAATGCGGTCGGCAGCGCTCATGTCCCGGGCGGCGCGAACGTTAGTGTGCCCAATCCCTATAACCAATTTCAGTTGAGCGCCGGTGCGTCGTGGGAGATCGATCTGTTCGGGCGCGTACGCCGGACGGTGGAAGCCGCGGACGCCAACGTACAGGTCTCGGTCGAGGATCATCGCGCGGTGATGGTATCGGTGCTCGCCGACGTGTCGCAGAGCTATATGGAACTTCGCGGTGCACAGGCGCGCCTGGCGATTGCCAAGGAGAATCTCCACACCATCGATGAGCTCCTCGATTTGACTCGCCAGCGGCGCGCAGCCGGCCTGACCACCGAAATCGATGTCAGCAATGCGACAGCGCAGTCCCTGGTCACCCGCGCCGAAGTGCCGGCCTTCGAATTCGAGATCACGCAGAGCATCAACCAACTCAGCCAACTGCTGGCCCTTGCGCCCGAAGCGCTGCGCGACGAATTGGACAGCGCAGCCCCGGTACCTGCCGTGCCCACGGACGTGTCGATCGGTCTTCCGGCGGAGCTGGCGCGACGCCGGCCCGACATCCGCGAAGCGGAAGCCAATCTGCATGCCGCCACCGCACAGATCGGCGTGGCGGTCGCCAGTTTATTCCCCCGTCTGACGCTCGGCGCGACCGGGGGCTTTCAGTCGTCGGGCGCCGGCAATTTGCTCGAATGGGCCAGCCGCTTTGCAACCGTCGGACCCAGCCTCGATTTGCCGGTATTCGATCGGGGGCGCTGGAAAACCGTGCGTCTATACGACGTGCGCGCGCAGCAGGCCGCGCTCGCGTATCAGCGCACCGTGCTGAACGCATTGCACGAAGTCGAGAACGCGCTTGCGGCCTATGGCGCCGACCAGCAGCGTCGCGCCTGGCTCGATGCCACGATCGCGCAGAATCGAGATGCCTTGACGTTGTCGCGGCAGCGGTATGCAAGCGGTTTGGCGACGTTCATCGAGGTGCTGGACGCCGAGCGAACCTTGCAACAAAACCAACTTGCACTCGCCGACAGCACCAGCGCCGTCAGCATCGATTTGGTGCGCGTGTACCGGGCTCTCGGCGGCGGCTGGCAACAAAGCCCCCCGGCGGCCATGTGAGGCCGCCGCGCCGCCGGTCACACCGCGGCGAGCGCGCGATCCAAGTCGGCCAGAAGATCTTTGATGTCCTCGATGCCGATTGACAGCCGCACCGTGTCCTCGGCGACGCCGGCCCGCGCCAGTTCCTCCGGCGAGAGCTGCCGATGCGTCGTCGATGCGGGATGGGTCGCGAGCGAGCGAACGTCGCCGATGTTGACCAGCCGAGTGAACAACCGCAGGGCATCCAGAAACCGCGCGCCGCTCTCGCGGCCCTTGCCGACCGGTCCCTTGAGCCCGAAGGTCAGCAGGCCGGACCCCTTACCGGACAGGTATTTGCGAGCCAATGCGTGATCGGGATGATCTTCGAGCCCCGCGTAGTTGACCCAGGCCACCTTGCCGTGCGCCTTCAGGTGCCGTGCGACCTTGAGGGCACTGTCGCTGATTCGATCCATACGCAACGACAAGGTTTCGATGCCCTGCAATATCAGGAACGCGTTGAACGGTGAGATCGCCGCACCCATATTGCGCAGCGGTACCACACGTGCGCGTCCTATATAGGCTGCAGGTCCCAATGCCTCGGTGTAGACCACGCCGTGATAACTCACGTCGGGTTCGTTGAGGCGTCGGAAGCGCTGTTTGTGCTCGGCCCACGGGAATTTTCCCGAATCCACGATGGCGCCGCCGATGCTGGTGCCGTGGCCCCCGAGATACTTGGTCAGCGAGTGCACCACGATGTCGGCACCGTGGTCGAAGGGCCGGCTCAAATACGGCGTGGGAACCGTATTGTCGACGATCAAGGGCACACCGTGGCGATGCGCGATCGCGGCAATTCGGGCGATGTCGGTGATGTTGCCCTGCGGATTGCCGAGCGACTCGACGAAGACGGCCTTTGTTTTCGCATCAATCAGCGGCTCGAAAGTCTCCGGCCTTCGATAGTCTGCGAAGCGTGTTTGAATCCCATACTGCGGAAGCGTGTGTGCGAACAAATTGTAGGTGCCGCCGTACAGCGCGCTCGAGGCGACGATGTTATCCCCTGCCTCGGCAATCGTGAGAATCGAATAAGTAGCGGCTGCCTGCCCGGACGCCAGCGCCAACGCCGCCACACCGCCTTCGAGCGCCGCCAAGCGCTGCTCCAAGACATCCTGTGTCGGGTTCATGATGCGGGTATAGATATTGCCCGGCACCTTGAGGTCAAAAAGATCGGCTCCGTGCTGCGCATTGTCGAATGCGTAGGCGACGGTCTGATAGATGGGCACTGCCACGGATTTGGTGGTTGGTTCCGGTGAATAACCGCCGTGAACCGCGATGGTGTCGAAATGCCAGTTTTCGCGACCGTCAGATTGAGCCATTCGAGTCGTCCCGATAGATAGAAGAGTCGCAGAGTAAAAGAAGCTTCCGGTCGGCGCCTAATGCAAAATCGGCATGAGCTTATTCACAATGGCGAAAGCGGCTAAGGCAGCCAAGATCCGATCATGGAAGCGCCGGTGGCTCGAAATCTCCAAGAGGCTTGGTTTCCCTAATCAGCGAATGCAGGGTGCGGTACTAAGGCTGCCGGCATCAGGCAGCCTACGCCGGCTCGGTCGCGGCCACGATCTTCGCCGGCCGGGTGGTACGCCATGCCAGCAGCATCGCCGTACACAACAGCAGCGCGGCCAGCAGGAAGGGCGCGCCGGGAAGTCGCCACTCCGCGCGCGTGCTGATGAACACGGCGAATATCTGGGTGAACATGGTCGGACCGATGAGACTCGCCAACCCCTGCAGGCTCGCGAGCGCACCCTGCAAGCGCCCCTGTTCGGTCCCGTCCACCAATCTCGTCATGATGGCCTGCAGCGAGGGGGTGGCGATGCCCCACAAAGCCATTACCGGCACGCCGATCCAGAATATCGCTCCGGTCGGTGCGAGGCCGTAGATGGCGAATCCCACGGCGCCAAAAGTCAAACCCACCGCCAACGCGCGCCTTTCCTTGAGCAGCCTCACCGCCGGTTTCACCAGAAAGCCCTGCACGAGGAGCGAGCAAATGCCCACCCCGGCGAGCACGATGCCGACCGCACGCGAATCCCAACCAAAGCGGTAATTCATATACAAGACCGTGGTGCTGGGCAGAACCGCGTGCCCGAGATTGATGAGGAAATAGCTCCCCGCGAGGCCTGTGAGCAGCGGATGAGAACGCAACAGTTTGAGCGAACCGAGCGGATTGGCGCTCTTCCAGGAAAACGGTACTCGTTTTTCCTTGGGCAGCGACTCCGGCAACACGAACAGGCCCCAGCAGACGTTCATCAATGCCATGAACGCCGACGCCCAGAACGGCAGGCGCGGCGAGACGGCTCCGAGCAAACCGCCCAAAGCAGGCCCCACCACGAAACCGACACCGAAGGCGGCGCCGATCAGACCGAAGCTCGCGGCCCGCTTCTCCGGCGGCGTCACGTCCGAAATATAGGCGCCCGCGGTGCTGAAGCTCGCGGCAGCAATGCCGGAAATCACCCGGCCGAGAAACAGCCACCAAAGATTCGGCGCCAGCGCCATGAGGATGAAGTCCAAGCCCAAACCGGTGCAGGAAATCAGTATCACGGTGCGCCGGCCAAAGCGATCCGACAGCGAACCCTGCACGGGCGCGAAGATAAACTGCATCAAGGCCCAGGCGGTGCCGAACAGGCCATAGAATTCCGCGCCGCGCGCGGCGTCTCCACCCACGAAGTTCTGCACCAGCGTCGGCAGCACGGGAATGATCATGCCGAAGGCCAGCATGTCGATGAGCACGGTGACGAAAATAAAGGCGAGGGCGGCTTTCTTGGGTGGCTGAATGGCGCTGATCATGGCTAGGCGTCGCAACACAGGCGGGAATGACTGCTATTGGGCGGGCATTCTAACCATTGATTCCCATGCGCGGCCAGGGGATTACTCGGGGTCTTCGTCCATCTGAAGCCGGTAACCTACACCAGCCTCGGTAAGCAAGTATCGAGGTTGCCTTTGATCGGGCTCGAGCTTCTGCCGCAGCATCTTGATGTAGGAGCGCAGGCCACGGCTGTCGCCGAGGCGGTCTGGTCCCCACACTTCGCGTATCAGTTGCGCCTGGGTCACGATCATTCCCGCATTGCGCGCAAGACAGTCCAAGACGCGAAATTCGAGAGGAGTCAGGTGCACGGTGCCGTCTGGACCGTGACCGCTGCGCTTGATCAGATCGACCGTCAGTTCTGCGAACCGAAGCAGCGGCAATTGGTCGCCGCGGCGCGCGTTGCGGCGTAGCGCCGCCCGCACCCTCGCCAAAAATTCCGGCGCACTGAACGGTTTGGCCACGTAGTCGTCGGCACCGGCGTCGAGTGCCGCGATCTTGTCCGTCTCCATCGTGCGCGCCGACAGTACGAGAATAGGCATCGCCGAGAAGCTGCGGATATCTCGAATCGTGGATAACCCGTCCCGATCGGGCAGGCCGAGATCAACGATGACGAGGTCCGGTCGATGGTTGCGCGCCTCGAGGGTTCCACGCGCCGCGGTTTCGGCCTCCACCACACGATATTGCTGTGATTCGAGCAGCATTCGCAGCACCCCACGGATGCCGGCATCGTCCTCGACGATCAAGACGAGAAACATTGCTTGGGTCACGCGGTTGCCTCCGCCGTCGGAAGGGTGAACACGAAGCGCGCGCCGCCGCCCGGGCGCTGCATTGCGGCGATGCGGCCCCCGTGCGCATTGATGATAGCCCTGCAGATCGCAAGCCCCAAACCGGCGCCGCCCACACTGTTCTCGTCGCGGCCGCGTTGGAACTTCGCAAACAACCGGTCCGGATCGCCCGGCGGCAGCCCGGGTCCGGTGTCATCGATGCAGACTCGCACAGCGTCATCCTCGGATCCGGCCGAGATGCTGATCTGAGTGCCCGGTGGGGTGTGTTTGATGGCGTTCTCAAGGAGATTGCCGATGACCTGCG
>ODAK010000034.1_pt1 | contig 152254 bp, 136 predicted proteins | sample 1539591 | NCBI WGS metagenome assembly ODAK01 (sample SAMEA3539303, study PRJEB22396) | soil metagenome | biome: tundra; feature: field; material: soil | place: USA | collected 2010-05 | depth 0.15 m | reverse complement strand
TCGAACCAGTGACCCCTCGCTTGTAAGGCGAGTGCTCTACCGCTGAGCTATGCACCCGTGCGCGGCCCGGTGTTCCTGCGGGGCCAACGACGACCGGGGCTAGCGTACCTGCTCACGGTTGTGCGTCGCCGGTCCGCAGCGTTACACAACGAGCACCGGCCGCTGGCCATGACAATCCGCGCGCTGCCCAGGACGAATCCCTGGCTACCCCGAGGACCCGAGAGCCCCGAGGACTTATCCGATCCCCGCTGTCCGGCGGGTCCGGCCCAGCACTCGCTCCAGTGCGCGCTCCACTTCCTCGGCGAGGCCAGGCGTCGGGTCGCCGTCAGGAACCGCAGCGCCATCCATGCCGCCGCCAGCACCAGCGACCCCGTCGGCACCCGCACTGCCCGCGACCGCGTCCGGATCCGCGCGGGCACCCGCATCAGCCGCGAGCCCGCCGACCACGGCACCGCTAGCGGGCTGCCGCACGCAACCGCAGTCCCGGCATTCGACCTCGCCAAGCCGCCGCACCAGCTGCGCGCTCACACAGACCGGGCACCGGTCGAGTTCCGCCATCCAGTCAAAAGACGACTGGCAGGCAGGGCAAATCAGCACCTGGCGGTCGGCTCTGACCCCGCGTTTCCAGGGGCTCTCCCCCCGGTCAGGATCGACTTGCCGTGTGCCACAGCGATAGCAGGGCATCCAGCCTGCTCCGGTTTCTGCCGTTCCCCGCAGGACTTGCCAGCGCGCTAATCCAGCGCCGCCAGCGCCTTCTGGTACTCGGCGATCTCACGAGCCTGCGGTACCGGGTTCACGACCTTCCACCGCACGACACCGTTCTTGTCGATAATGAACGTCCCGCGTGTTGCGATGCCCAGATTCTCATCGAACACACCGTAGGACCTGGCGACCTCGCCGTGTGGCCAGAAATCCGAAAGCAGCGCGAAGTTGAAATGCTCCGCGTCGGCCCACGCGCGGTGCGAGAACCCGGAGTCCACCGAAACCGTGAGGAGCTCCACATCATCACCGGATACCTCGGGGAAATCGTCGCGCATCGCGCGCAGCTCCCCCGAGCACACGCCGCTGAAGGCCAGCGGGTAGAAGACCAGCACGACGTTCTTCGCGCCGCGGAATCCCGATAGCCGCACCGGGGTCCCGTGCTGGTCCTTCAGCTCGAAGTCAGGTGCCTGATCGCCGACGTTGACCGCCATCCATGGTCCTAACGGTTGAGGCGCGAGAACGGCCCGAAGAGGCGGGCCGCGGGCGCGAGATGCTCTCAGTCTGCCACCTGAGCAACCTGGGCGCCGCAGCCCGGCACTGGACGTATCGCCTGTCTCAGCGACGTGCCCTCGGCGCCACCAGCCTGCTGCCCGACCAGTCCCGCCCGGCGCTCACCGTCGACGTCTGGGACAGACCTGCGGTCGGAGCCGCCTCGCCGATCTCACTTGGCTCCACGTGCCCAGGCCGGCCTGACTTCGGCGTGAGCAGCCAGATGTAGCCACCATCGGTAAGCGGCGTGAGGGCATCCACCAATGCGTCGACAAGGTCACCATCCTCGTCCCGCCACCAGAGCAGCACGACATCGACTACATCGTCGTAGTCCTCATCGACGAGCTCCACCCCTTCGGCGCTGGCAATCGACTGGCGCACTCGCTCATCGCAGTCGTCGTCGTAGCCGATTTCCTGCACCACCTGGCCCGGCTTGATACCGAGCCGCTCGGCCAGGTCACGCTGGTCCTGTGCCTGGCCCGCGGTCGCGCTCACTAACTTCCTCCTTGGTCCTTTCTCGCCCCCCGCCAGCGCCCTTGGCCGACGGCCCCGGCACATTGCCGGATCCTGCCGGTCAGGCGCGGCGCTTACGGCGTCGTCACCTCTTGATCGGACAGTTCACACTGGGTCGGCTCGGCGCGCAAGTGTCAATTGGCACGCAACGCAAAATCCGCCCCGGTGGCCGGATGCCGGCCACCGCCTTCCGCGCCCTCCGCCGGCGGCCGTCGCGTCCCCCTGCTCGTATTCAGATGTCTCGCCAGACCCCCGTTGGGGAAATCTCCCTGCCATCGCAGCACCTGGCAGACCCGGCCGCCGAGACCGGGGCCGGCCACGCCTGCCTCATCCTGGTGTACCCAGATTGATGAGTGGAAGCATCTCACCAGAACTTTGCGTTAACGTCCGCCTGACCAGCATTATTACCGGCCCTCGCCCGGCCTGCCGCGGCTGTCGCGCCCGCCGTGCGCCGCATACCCTGGCTAGGGACCGGCAAATACCGGTTACCCGCCAGTAGAGATGCGTTGCGCCCGGCAGCGTACGAGGATTGGTCTGGACAACTCACCGCAACGGCGGCAGTGACCTGCTGCTCGCCGTGCGACAGGAGACACCGGCGGCGAGGCCCGCCGCCGTGGAAGGCGAGGAACACCCCGTGGCATCCGGACGTCAGCGCTTCTCGATCATCAGCGACGGCCTGCCCACCCAGCTTCCCGACATCGATCCTGACGAGACGAGGGAATGGCTCGAGTCGTTCGACACCGTCGTCAGGACCCGTGGCAGGGGCCGCGCCAGATACGTCATGCTCCGGCTGCTCGAACGCGCCCGCGAGCAGCAGGTCGGCGTCCCCGGCCTGCGCAGCACCGACTACATCAACACCATCCCGCCTGAGCGCGAGCCATGGTTCCCCGGTGACGAGTACATCGAGCGCCGCGTCCGCGCCTACATCCGCTGGAATGCGGCGGTGATGGTGTCCCGCGCCAACCGGCCCGGCATGGGCGTCGGCGGCCACATCGCCACCTACGCCTCGGCAGCCAGCCTGTACGAGGTCGGCTTCAATCACTTCTTCCACGGCAAGGACCACGGCGAGTCCGGCGACCAGGTGTTCATCCAGGGCCACGCGGCTCCCGGCATCTATGCGCGGGCCTTTCTGGAAGGCCGTCTGACAGAACACCAGCTGAACGGATTCCGGCAGGAACTCTCGCACCCGGGCGGCGGTCTGCCCTCCTACCCCCACCCCCGCCTGATGCCGGACTTCTGGGAGTTCCCGACTGTGTCGATGGGCCTGGGCGCCATCAACGCCGTCTATCAGGCCAGGTTCAACAGGTACCTGCTGGCCAGGGAGCTCAAGGACACCAGCCGCTCGCATGTATGGGCGTTCCTCGGCGATGGCGAAACGGATGAGCCCGAGGTGCTCGGCTCGATCGGGCTGGCCGCCCGCGAGGAACTCGACAACCTGACCTTCGTGATCAACTGCAACCTGCAGCGCCTCGACGGCCCGGTCCGCGGCAACGGGAAGATCATGCAGGAGCTTGAGGCATCGTTCCGCGGCGCCGGCTGGAACGTCATCAAGGTGATCTGGGGCCGCGAGTGGGATCCGCTGCTGGCCCAGGACACCGATGGCGTGCTGGTCAACAAGATGAACACCACGCCAGACGGGCAATTCCAGACTTACGGCGTCGAATCGGGCGCCTACATCAGGGAGAACTTCTTCGGTGGCGACCCCCGGCTGCGCGCGATGGTCGAGCACCTCTCCGACGACCAGCTGCGCAACCTGTCCCGCGGCGGTCACGACTACCGCAAGGTCTACGCCGCGTTCAAGGCCGCCACGGAGCATGTGGGCCAGCCGACAGTCATCCTCGCCCACACCATCAAGGGCTGGACCCTGGGCCCGGACTTCGAGGCCCGCAACGCCACACACCAGATGAAGAAGCTCACGGTCGCCGAGCTCAAGGAGTTCCGCGACCGGCTCTACCTGGATATCCCGGACGCGGCGCTCGAGGCTGAGCTGCCGCCCTACTACCATCCGGGCGAGAAGTCCGGCGAGATCCAGTACATGCGCGAGCGCCGGCACGCCCTCGGCGGCTACCTGCCCCGGCGGATCGTGCGGTCCAAGCCGCTCGCGCTGACCGGGGGCGGCGCCTACGACGAGCTGCGCAAGGGCTCGGGCAAGCAATCGGTCGCCACCACGATGGCATTCGTGCGGCTGCTCAAGGACCTGATGAAGGATCCGGAGATCGGCGAGCGGTTCGTCCCGATCATCCCGGACGAGGCCCGCACCTTCGGCATGGACTCGCTGTTCCCGACCGCCAAGATCTACTCCCCGCACGGCCAGAGTTACGAGGCGGTCGACCGCAACCTGCTGCTCTCCTACAAGGAATCGGAGAAGGGGCAGATCCTGCACGAAGGCATCAGCGAGGCCGGCGCAATGGGCTCGACGATCGCGGCCGGGACCGCCTACGCCACCCACGGCATCCAGATGATCCCGGTCTACATTTTCTACTCGATGTTCGGCTTCCAGCGGACCGGCGACCAGATATGGTGCTTCGGCGACCAGCTCGGCCGCGGCTTCCTGCTCGGCGCGACGGCTGGCCGGACCACGCTGACCGGTGAGGGCCTGCAGCACAACGACGGGCACTCGCAGCTGCTCGCCTCGGTCACCGAGGCGTGCATCTCCTACGACGCGGCCTGGGCCTACGAGCTGTCCTACATAGTCCGCGACGCGCTCCGCAGGATGTACGGCTCCTCGCCGGACCACCCGGATGGCGAGAACATCTTCTATTACCTGACGATCTACAACGAGCCCTACGTCCAGCCGGCTGAGCCCGCCGACTTCCCCGGCGGCCCGCAGGCGCTTGAACAGGGCATTCTCTGCGGTATCTACCGGTACGCCGCGGCACCTGGTCCCGCAGCCGCGGAGTCCGCCCCGCTTGACGCTGCACCGGAGGACGCTGCGTCCACAGCCAGCGCTAGCCCGAATGGGGACAGGCCACGCGCCCACATCATCGCCTCAGGCGTCGCGCTCCGCTGGGCGCTGAAGGCCCAGCAGCTGCTCGCCGAGGACTGGGGCGTCCTCGCCGACGCGTGGTCGGCGACCTCCTGGACCGAACTCCGCCGCGAGGCGCTGGCCTGTGGCGAGTGGAACCTCCTGCATCCCGATGGGCAAGAGCGGATCCCCTATGTCACGCAGGCGCTGCACGGCCACCCGGGCCCCGTCGTCGCGGTGAGTGACTGGATCCGGGCGGTGCCCGACCAGATCGCCCGCTGGGTGCCTGCGCCGTTCACCTCGCTGGGCACCGACGGCTGGGGCTTCTCCGATACCCGGCCCGCTGCGCGCAGGTTCTTCCACGTGGACGCAGAGTCGATCACGGTGGCCGTGCTGAGCCAGCTAGCCCGCCGGCGCGAGGTCAAGCCCGAGCGGGTCGGCCAGGCCATCGCCAAGTACCACCTGGATCTCGAGGTCAGCGAAGCACTCTGAGCCGGTCGCTCGCCATGGGCTTGCGCAAGGCCGGCCAGGAGAACGCACGCGGCGCCCGCGGCAAACGGCGCCGGGGGCGAGATCGCCCCCGGCGCCGCGTCAGCCAGTGCGGTTACGGGACCGGCACGGCCAGCATGCCGTCGACGTTGGTACCGGCATCGGTGTAGAAGCCGACCAGGTCTCCGGCATCGTTGATGCCGTTGATCGTTGTCGTGTTGACGCCATTGGGGTCGTTCACGGTGTGGAACCCGTGCTGGCGGGTCCAGGTGAAGCCGTGCGTGTCGCCGTTCTTGAGCACGTAGTCGCCGACGACCACGCCATTGTCATTGGCTCCGAAGGCTTGCGTCGTCATGGCGCCCTTGACGCTCAGGATGAACAGCTGGCCGGTGTGCCTGAGGTAGAACCCCTTGGTCACGCCCTTGGAGTTGGTGAAGAACCCGGCGATGCTGCCCAGGTTATTGATGGCCGTTGCCGCGGTGCTGACGCCCGGGACCCGGACGCTCACGAAGCGATGGGAATTGATGAGGTACGCGTAGGCCTGGGTGGTGCCGTCGCTCTTGGTGTAGAAGCCGACCGCGATGTTGTGGTCGTTCACGCCCAGCAGCTGGTCCACCGGCGGGCTGGACGGGTGCTTGACCGGGAAGTCCGCCCGGTGGAAGTGCCCGTGCACGGCGTAGAAGCCGAAGTTGTTGTTCACCAGGTTCGTGTTGTTCTGCGTCGAGTAGAAGCCCACCGTGACGCTGTTGTCATTCAGGCCAGTGACCTGGGTCTGCACGGAGCCGGGGAAGTTCTCGCTGGAGAAGTTGTGCTGGTGGTAGGGCGGGTGGATGGTGTAGCCCTGGTTGGGCTTGCCCGCGGCTCCGGAGCCGAAGTACCCGGCGATCTTGTCGTGATTGTTGATGCCCAGCAGCTGGTTGAACGTCACGTCGTGGTGGTTGTTGATGGTCTCGAAGAGGTAGTGCGGGCTGGCCGGAGCGGCCTGGCTGGCCTGTGCCGGGACGGCGGCGAGCGCCAGTGCGCCGGCCATGGCGCCTGATCCGGCCACGGCCATGCTGAGGCGGAATGCTCCGCGCAGCCTCGGCCGGGTGCGGCGGCCCGCAGGGGTGTGGTGGGGGCGGTCGTCATGCTGGCTTCCTCTCTGCATGTGCCAGTAGTGCTTGCTCTGCTGCTGCAAGACGTGCCTGAACCGCGGTGACGGCCAAGCCGCAGATCAAACTGATCACGCTAGGTTCCGGCCCGTGACAGCGCGCGTGGTGATGCGCCCGGCCAGCGACCCGGTAGTCAATGCAGATTCCCCGCTTTAGGTGACACGGACTTGCAGCAGCCCGGGCGCTCGCGCTGGGCGGAGTTGCCCGGCGGAGATGCCCCGTGGTGAGCAGCGGCCGGCCCTTGGTGGCCGGTCACCTCACTGTGCCGTGATCCATTCATAGATGCAAGAAGAGGTTTTGCATTGACGTGATAGATTATCTCTATGCTTGAACTGACCAGGTTGAAGGTCTTCCGCGAGGTGGCCAGCCTCGGGTCGTTTACGAAGGCCGCAGATGTTCTTGGCTACGCCCAGCCGTCCATATCGCATCACATCGCCCAGCTCGAGCGCGAGCTTGGCGCCCAGCTCTTCGAGCGGCAGCCGCGCCGGGTGCAGCTCACCCCGGCGGGCGAGGTCTTCCTCCGGCACGCCCAGTCAGTGCTGATCAGATTGGCCGATGCGGAGCGCGAGGTGGCAGAGACGGTCCAGGCCGGGGGCCGCCGGCTGCGCCTGGCCGCATTCCCGACGGCGGCCGCCACCCTCATGCCGGTCGCGGCGGGCACCTTCCGGGCTGAGAAGCCCGGCGTAGACCTCCGCCTCACCGAGGCGGACCCGCCGGCCGCGCTGCCTAGCCTGCTCGCCGGCGACCAGGACCTGGCCCTCGTCTATGACTATCCGGTCCTCGGTGAGCTCTCCGAAGCCGCCGCTGAGCTTGAGCCGCTGTTCGCCGACCATATGACGGCCGCGCTGCCGTCCGGCCATCCCTACGCCGATGCCGCGCAGGTGCCGCTGGAGTCGCTCAGCGGGGATCGCTGGGTAACGCCGCACAGCTCGGTCTGCCGTGAAGCGATCGTCTTCGCCTGCCGCAGCGCGGGTTTCGCGCCCACGGTGGTCACGGAGACCAACGACTACATGGCCATGCAGGGGCTCGTTGCGGCGGGCGTCGGGATTGCCCTGATGCCGCGCCTGGCGACGGCGATCGCGCAGCGGCCGGGCGTGGTGTTCCGCCCGCTTGCCGAGACCGTTATCGAGCGCGTTACGTTCATCGCCACCCGCGCAGGCGCCTATCGATCGCCGGTGCTCGACGCTTTCCGTGCCGCCCTGCGCGCAGCGGTCACGTCCGCCGATGAGGCCGCCGCGCTCTCGCTGGAGGCGTTCGACCCCGGGCAGGCATTCTCCAGCCAGGTGCCAGCCGGCCGCGCCCAGGCCCGGTAGAGCCGGCGGAGCGCCCAGCCATCCGCCGGCGCGTGGCAGGCTGGCAGGGTGACGACTGCGGAGCTGGCACGGTGACGACCGCGCAACGGCGCGGCAGGGCTGCTCGGCGGCCCGGAGCCAGTCCGGTCCGTGGCGCGACGATCCAGCGCCTGGAGCGGTCGATGGGCGCGCTGGGCACGGCGGCAATGACCTCGATGGACCTGCGGCTCCCGTGGTTCCGCAAGCTGTCAGCCGAGAACCGGTCCTGGCTCGGCCTCGTCGCGCAGGCCGGCGTGGCTGCGTTCGTCGACTGGATCAAGCACCCCGAGCGCGGCCGCCCGGCGGTTGCCGGTGAGGTTTTCGGCACCGCGCCTCGCGAGCTGGCCAGGGCGGTCAGCCTGCAGCAGGCCGTGGAGATGGTACGAGTGATCATCGACGTGGTCGAAGCGCAAGTGGACGAGCTGGCGGCGCCGGGCGGCGAGGCTGAGCTCCGCGAGGCAGTGCTCCGCTACACCAGGGAGATCGCCTTCGGTGCCGCTCAGGTCTATGCGCGGACCGCTGAGGCACGCGGCGCCTGGGACGCCCGGCTGGAGGCACTTGTCGTGGACTCCCTGGTCGGCGGCGAGGTGGACGAGGGCCTGCAGTCCTGGGCGGCCGCCCTGAACTGGTCCTCGGCTCCGGTCGCCGTGATCGCGGGCAACGCGGACGGCAGCGAGCCCGAAGGTCTCATCGACGAGCTCAGGATCATCGCCCGGCGGTCCAGGCTCGACTTGCTCGCGGGCGTCCACGGGCACCGGCTGGTCGTGGTGCTCGGCGGTGCCGCGGATCCGGTCACGGCAGCCGGGCAGTTCGCCGGGCGGTTCGGTGCGGGCCCGGTGGTGGTCGGGCCCTCCGTCGATGACCTGCAAGCGGCCACGCTATCCGCGAGCGCGGCGCTGGCCGGCCTGCGCGCGGCCGTCGCCTGGCCCGACGCGCCCCGCCCGGTGGCGGCGGCCGACCTGCTCCCTGAGCGGGCGCTCGACGGCGACGAGCTGGCCCGCGCGGAGCTGATCACGCAGATCTACGAACCGCTGCTCAGCGGCGGGTCAGCACTCCTTGACACCGTCATGACCTATCTGGAGCACGGCAACTCGCTGGAGGCGACCGCCCGGCTACTGTTCGTGCACCCGAACACAGTCCGCTACCGGCTGCGCCGGGTCAGTGAGCTGACCGGCCTGGTCCCCGGTGCGGGCCGGGACGGCTTCTCCCTCTGGGTAGCCACGGTGCTAGGCCGGCTCGCGCACAAGGGAACATAGCTTGTAGAGTTTCTACAGAATCTTTCGGTAGAACTTCGTAGTCTCCGGCATCCATATGGCGGAGTTCTACAGTGCATGATAGAGGGATGCTCGTTATCGCCGCCCCCGGCCAAGGCGCTCAGGCACCCGGCTTCCTCGCTCCGTGGCTGGAGCTGCCTGGTGTGGCCGACCGCCTCGCATCCTGGTCCGAGCTCACCGGCTGTGACCTGATCAGGTATGGGACCACTGCCGACGCCGCGGAGATCAGGGATACCGCGATCGCCCAGCCACTCCTCGTCGCGGCCGCGATGGCGGCAGCCGAGCTGCTCCTGGACGGCCTCGACTCAGCAGGCGAGCTCACCGGGATTGTCGCCGGGCACAGCGTCGGCGAGCTTGCCGCCGGCGCCATCGCCGGGGCACTGTCACCCGAAGACGCAATGCGCCTGGTAAGGGTCCGCAGCCAGGCGATGGCCGGCGCCGCGGCGAGCGAGCCGACCGGGATGACGGCCGTGCTCGGCGGCGACGAGGCCACCGTCCTGGCCGCCATCGAAGCCGCCGGGCTCACCGCTGCCAACGTCAACGGCGCCGGGCAGATCGTCGCCGCCGGCCCGGTAGCCAAGCTCGCGGCGTTCGCCGCCAATCCGCCACCACGGGCCAGGCTACGCCCGCTCTCGGTAGCCGGCGCCTTCCATACCACCCACATGGCGTCTGCCGTCGTCGCGCTGCGGGCCGCGGCCACATCGGTGACCATCAGCGATCCGGCACTGCCGCTGATCTCCAACGCCGACGGCAGCGTCGTGCGCACCGGGACCGACTGGCTGGAGCTGATCACCGCCCAGGTCAGCACGCCGGTCCGCTGGGACAAGTGCATGCAGCGGATGAGCCAGCTTGGCGTCACCGCGCTGATCGAGCTCCCGCCAGCAGGCACGCTGACCGGACTGGCCCGGCGGGCGCTGCCCGGTGTCCGGCTTATCAGCCTGAAGGTCCCCGCCGACCTGGAGAATGCCCGCGAGGCCATCGCGCAGCTGTCGCATTCCGACGGCCACACCGATAGCCACGCACCGGACTGGCGGCTGCTGGTCGCGCCGCAGGCGGGCACCTTCAGGGCGGATCAGCTAGGCTCGGGCGCCGTCACGCCCGGCGCCGCGGTCGGCAACGGCGCGGCACTCGGCCAGGTGGAGACGCGCGGCGGCAGCCATCCGGTGGTGCCAGGCTTCCGGGCCACGATCATCGAGTGGCTGGTCGAGGACGGCGACCCGGTCAGCATGGGCCAGCCGCTGGTCCGGCTCCAGCCAGAAGGCAGCGAATGAGCTCCGAAGATCCGCAGCGCCGTTCCCGCCGGCCAGCACCGAAAGGCACCCGGAGAATGCGACTCACCGAAGGCTCGGCAGGAGCACGGATCCTGGCTTTCGGCGGTTATCAGCCAGCCAGGGTCGTGACCAACGACGAGCTCGCCGCCACGGTGGCCACGACCGACGAATGGATCAGGAGCCGGGTTGGCATCGCCAGCCGCAGGATCGCCGCGCCCGACGAGACCGTGGCCGATATGGCGACCGCGGCAGGCGGGAAGGCCCTGGCGGCCAGCGGGCTCACCCCGCCCGACATCGACCTGGTCATCGTCGCCACCTGCACGCCAGAGGTCCAGATACCCAACACCGCAGCGACAGTGGCCCGCAGGCTTGGTATCGGCGCACCCGGCGCCTATGACCTGAATGCGGCCTGCGCGGGCTTCTGCTACGCCCTGTCCAACGCCAGTGATGCCGTCCGCACCGGGTCCGCCAGGCACGTGCTGGTGATCGGCGCCGAGAAGCTGTCCCAGTGGGTCGACTGGACCGACCGGTCCACCTGCATCATCTTCGCGGACGGAGCCGGTGCCGCTGTCGTCGGCCCGGTCGCCGATCCGGCCGACTCGCCGGGGATCGGGCCGGTCGTCTGGGGCAGCGCCGGCGAGATGGCGGACAAGATCTTCATCGCCGACCGTAACTCGTTCATCTTCCAGGAAGGGCAGGCCGTTTTCCGGTGGGCGACCAGCGCGCTGCACCCGGTCGCCCTGCGGGCCTGCGAGGAGGCTGGCGTTGACCCCGCCGAACTGGCCGCGTTCGTGCCCCATCAGGCCAACCTGCGGATCGTCGAGGCGATCGCGCGCAAGCTCCGCGCGCCGCAGGCAATCGTGGCGGATGACATCGTGACGGCCGGCAACACCTCGTCGGCGTCCATTCCGCTTGCCCTGTCCAGGATGCTGGAACGAGGGCAGATCAGCTCGGGAGCTCCCGTCCTGATTCTGGGCTTCGGCGCGGGCATTTGCTATGCCGGCCAAGTGATCACGGTACCCTGACCGCGCCCCGGGTCTACCCGGGGCTCACCACCGCTCACCACCAGCGAGAAAGAAAGAGAGTACGCATCCCATGGCCATGACGGAACAGGAAATCCTGGCGGGTCTCGGCGAGATCGTCGATGAGGTCGCCGGTGTCCCCGCAGACCAGGTCACGCCGGACAAGACGTTTGTCGACGACCTCGACATCGATTCACTGTCGATGGTGGAGATCGCGGTGGCCGCGCAGGACAAGTTCGGCGTCGAGATCCCCGACGACCAGCTCAAGGATCTCAAGACTGTCCAGGACGTGATCGATTACGTCCGGCGCGCGTCCATTTCGGCCTGACGGCGAGCGAGGCGGCGCAGCGGCGCCGCCGAGGGCTGCCGGGCCGGCGCGTCACCCGACTACAGGAGCAGGATCTCTAGTGCGCAATGATTCGGCACAGGTCGTTGTCACCGGGCTTGGCGCAATCACCCCGGTGGGCACCGACGTCACCTCGACCTGGGAGTCGTTGCTGGCCGGGCGCAGCGGCGTGCAGAAGCTGACCGAAGCCTGGGCCGCGGAGCTGCCCGCGCGGATCGCCGCGTGGGCAGCTGCCGACCCGGCCACGCTGCTGGACCGCATACAGGCGCGCCGGCTGGACAGGTGCGAGCAGTTTGCCATGGTCGCCGCCCGCGAGGCGTGGGCGGATGCCGGATCGCCTCAGGTCGACCAGGACCGGCTCGGCGTAGTGGTCTCCAGCGGGATCGGCGGCGTGGCGTCCACCCTCGCCGCCTATGACACGCTGCGGGAACGGGGCTGGCAGCGGCTGTCGCCCTATACCGTGCCGATGCTGATGCCGAACGGTTCCGCGGGCTGGATCGGGATCGAGCTGGGAGCCCGCGCCGGGGTGCACACGACGGTCAGCGCGTGCGCCTCTGGCGCCGAGGCGATCGGCTACGGCATGGACATGATCAGGTCCGGCCGGGCCGATGTCGTCCTGGCAGGCGGTACCGAAGCCGCGATCCTGCAGCTGAACATCGCCGCGTTCGCGGCGATGCGCGCGCTGTCCACCAGGAATGACGAGCCGGAGCGGGCCTCGCGGCCATTCGACAAGGGCCGGGATGGCTTCGTGCTTGGCGAAGGCGCGGGCATCGTGGTGCTGGAGTCGGCCGAGCACGCCGCCCGCCGCGGCGCCAGCGTGTACGCGGTCGCGGCAGGCGTCGGCTATTCAGCCGACGCGCACCACATCGCGCAGCCCGACCCGGCGGGAACCGGAGCCAAGCTCGCCATCCGGCGGGCGCTCACCGACGGGGGAGTCCAGCCCGAGCAGGTCGTGCATGTCAACGCGCATGCCACCTCGACCCCGGCGGGCGACGTCGTGGAAGCCCAGGCGATAGCCGCCGTGCTCGGCAGCGCGGCCGGCGGAGTGGTGCTCTCTGCCACCAAGTCGATGACCGGCCACCTGCTCGGCGGCGCTGGCGCGCTGGAGTCGGTGGCCGCCATCCTGGCGCTCCGTGACCGGGTCGCGCCGCCCACCATCAACCTGGAAGACCCTGACGACGACGCCGGGCTGCGGATCGTTACCGAGCCGGTAGAACTGCGCCCCCGCGGCTCGGCCCCGATGGCTGTGCTGAACAACTCATTCGGATTCGGCGGCCACAATGTCGCGCTTGCCTTCACCGCAGCCTGATCCGAGCTCGTTCGCCCGACCTGAGGAGACTGACGTGACCATCCTGGACAACCGGCATCCCGCCGCATCGGTACCGGTCGCCAACGGCGCCCCGGCTGCCGCTGGCGACGGCGCGCGTCCAGCTGAGGCTGCGCTGCCGGGCGCAGCCGCACCCCGCACGGGCTCCAGCAGCCGCGATCCGCGTGCCCGGCTGGCGTCGCTGTTCGACCCGGACACCCTGGAGCTGCTGATCCCGCCGGACACCAGTGGCGTCCTGGCCGGGACGGGCCGCATCGACGGCATGCCGGCCGTAGCGTTCGCCAGCGACCCCCGGGTGCAGGGCGGCGCGATGGGCTCCGCAGGCTGCGCGGCCATCGTCACCGCCTGCGACTACGCCATCGAGACCAGTGCGCCGGTGATCGGCCTGTGGCACTCCGGCGGCGCCCGGCTACGTGAGGGCGTGGAGAGCCTGCACGCAGTGGGCACCGTGTTCGCGGCGATGACGCGGGCGTCCGGGGTGGTGCCGCAGATCTCCGTGGTGCTCGGCGCCGCCGCGGGCGGGGCTGCCTATGGCCCGGCCCTCACCGACCTGGTGATCCTCTCCGGCCAGGGCCGGATCTTCGTCACCGGTCCTGATGTGGTGCGCAGCGTGACCGGTGAGGACGTCGACATGGAACGGCTCGGCGGCCCCGAGCCGCATAGCCGCCGCTCCGGCGTCGTCCACCTGGTGACCGAATCTGACCACGATGCGCTCAGCAAGGCCAGGCAGCTCGCCGTACTGCTGGGCTGCCGCGACCTGGGCGATGCCGCCGACGCCCGGCAGGACGCCGATCTCGCTGCCCTGCTGCCAGAGTCAGCGCGGCGCGCTTACGACGTGCACCCGCTGATCACCGGGCTGCTTGATGAGCCGGGCATCGAGCTGCATCCTCGCTGGGCGCCGAACGTGGTCACCACGCTCGGCCGCATGTCCGGCCGGACGGTCGGGGTAATCGCCAACAACCCGCTGCGGCTAGGCGGCTGCCTTGATGCGACGTCCGCCGAGAAGGCCGCCCGGTTCGTGCGGATGTGCGACGCGTTCGGGGTACCGCTGGTCGTCATCGTCGACGTGCCTGGCTATCTGCCCGGCGTGGGCCAGGAATGGGATGGCGTGGTCCGCCGCGGCGCCAAGCTGCTGCACGCCTTTTCCGAGGCGACCGTGCCGCGGGTGACGCTGGTAACCCGGAAGGCTTACGGCGGCGCCTACATCGCGATGAACTCGCGCGCCCTCGGCGCCACCCGGGTGTTCGCCTGGCCGGGCGCCGAGGTCGCGGTGATGGGCGCGGTGGCCGCCGTGCGGATCCTGCACCGGCGCACCCTCGCCGACGTGCCCGCCGAACGCAGGCACGAGGCCGAGGCTGAGCTCGCCGCTGAGCACGAGCGCGAGGCAGGCGGCCTGCAGCGCGCGATCGCGCTTGGCGTCGTCGACGAGATCGTCGAGCCTGCCAAGACCCGCGAGGCGCTCTCCCGGGCTATCGCTGAAGCGCCGGCCCGCCGCGGCCAGCACGGCAACATCCCGCTCTGAGCTGCCCGCTGCCGCAGCGGCACATGTCCGGCGGGTTTGCCGGCCGCGCAGGTCAGGCCAGGCCCCGGCGTCGCCGACCGCGTCGCCGTGCCGGTCAGGCAGGCCCGGGTCGGCCGACGGCGCCGCCGTCCAGTTCGCGGGAGAGCGCGACCGAGATCTCATCCATGCGCGCGTCACTGACCCGCTCATCCTCGGTTACGCCGACCATGCCGAAGATCCTCGGCCCGCGCAGCTCCGCGTTCAGGTCGATCGCGCGCGGCACGATGTGGAAATGCACGTGGGCGAAGCCCTCAGCTTCGGCGAACTGCGCGACATAGGTCTTGTCGCAGCCGGTCACCGCGGATAGCGCGCGGGACAGCCGGACCTGCCAGCTGCCCAGCACCTCAGCTTCCGCGTCGGTCAGCTCAGCGATGGCTGTGACATGCCTGCGCGGCAGCAGCACCAGCCAGCCTGGCAGGGCCGTGCCCACCGCATGAGCGGCCCGCCAGCACGGATCCCAGGCGATCCGCTCACGCGGTGGCAGCGATTCGAACTGGGCCTCGCGGGCGCAGCTGTAACACTCCGTCATACCCATCTCCGCCTCAGATCTCATATGAAGCGCATCACGCCTTCGCCTGAAGTCGCCGTCTCGAGCCGCCGCCTCAGATTTGCGTGCCGGGTCTCGCCTCAGGCCCGGAAAGCATCGCGGGCCGCTGCGGCGCCCGGCCTGGCCCGGTCCCAGTATCCGTAGCTGCCGTGGTCACGCAGCTCGCGGGCGCTCTGAGCGAGCCCGTCCAGCGCGGCGAACGCGAAGGCACCGCCCACCGAGATCCGGCGCACGCCGATCTCCGCGAGCTCGGCGACCGGCGGCGTACCGGGCAGCGCAAGAACGCTGACCGGCCGGTCCACCGCCGCGACTAGCTGGCGCAGGTCATCGGCCGCGCTCACGCCGGGAGCGAACAGCACATCCGCACCCGCCTCCTGGTAGCTGTGCAGCCTGGCGATGGTGTCCGCGAGATCAGGCCGACCGTGCAGGTAGTTCTCCGCCCTGGCCGTCAGGACCAGATGAACGGCGCCGCCATGGGCAACCTCGGCGGCGGCGGCCACCCGCTCGGCCGCCAGCGCCCGGTCGTAGATCGGCTCGTCGTCGCTCCTGCTGAAGTCCTCCACTGAGCAGCCGGCCAGCCCGGCGTCCAGGGCTAGCCGCACGGTCTGGGCAACGCAGGCCGGCTCGTCGGCGAAGCAGTTCTCCAGGTCGGCCGAGACAGGAAGTTCGGTGGCCCCGGCTATCCAGGCCGCGTGCGTGATCGCCTCGTCGCGGGTGACTGAGCCGTCAAGCTGGCCGAGCGTCGCGGCGAAGCCGCTGCTCGTGGTGGCCAGGGCAGCGAATCCCAGCGAAGCAAGGAGCTTCGCCGACCCCCGGTCCCATGCGTTGGGCATGAGCAGCGGTGTGCTGCCGTCATGCAGGGCGAGAAACCAGGCTGCCTTCTCGGTCTGTGCGGGCATAACGCGAATCTAGCCGCGATCCGGCCGGTATGCCGCGCGGCCCGAGCGGTCCCGGATGTGTGCCGGAACCGGGGTGCCTTCGGGAAGCACCGGATCGGGCACACATGCAACCCGGCGATCTTCTCGTCTGCATCGCTGATCGGCCGCGGCACCGCGTAGATCATCGCGCTGCGGTAATTGACCGCGTGCTCGAACACCGACCTGGCCAGCACCAGGCCATCCAGCACCGTGACGGTCAGGCACGCCGTGGCATCGCCGCTTTCCAGGCTGCGGCTGGCGACCGAGCCGTGCACGTACAGGCGACGGAATCAGTGATCAGATGGATTCTAGGCAACCGATTCAACGTCGCGGCCCCCGCAGTGCCGCGGTCAGGCAGGCGCTCGCATCCGGGCGGCCGCGTTCGCGTAGGCATTGAGCACCCGATCCCAGAAGCCGGCCACGTCGATCTCGGTCGCCACCAGGGCGTTGCAAACGCCGGGCGCAGCACCGAAATCGGTGACCGTCATCCCCGATGTCCACCGCCCGCGCGTCTCCACCTCCACCCGGGCGGGCCGCAGGCCGAGAATCCCGGGCCACGCCACGTGCGCGACCGCACAGACGTCATGGACCGCAGGCCCGTCGGCGCCTGAGACCAGGTACCGGGACAGCGCAGGCAGCAGCAACTCGTCGGCGAGCGCGCCAAGGTCACGCATCCGGTCCCGGACCGCCGCCGTCGCCCGGGCCTGCAGGGTCACGTCGAGGCCGACCATCGTCACGGTCCAGCCCGCACCGAAAACTATCGCCGCCGCCTCCGGATCAGCCGCGATATTGAACTCCGCGGCCGGCGTCGTGTTGCCGCGGCCCGCCGACCCGCCCATGATCACGAAGTCCCTGACCCAGCCGACCAGGCGCGGCTCCCGGCGCACGGCCAGGGCGATATTGGTGAGCGGGCCGATCGCGATCAGGGTGATCTCGCCAGGCGCCGCGCCGATCGTCTCGATCAGGTAGTCCACCGCGTGCCCGGCCGCCGCCCGGGACGTCGCCGCGGGCAGCAGGGCACCCCCGAGCCCCGAAGCGCCGTGTACGTGATGAGCATTCAGCCCTGGCCGGAGCAGCGGGCCAGCGCTGCCGGCTACCACCGGCACGTCCCTGATGCCGACGAAGTCAGCCACCCGGAGGGCGTTCGCGGTCGTCATGTCCAGCGGCGCGTTGCCGGCGACCGTGGTCACCCCGCAGAGCTGCAAGCCAGGGCTGCCGTGCGCGAACACCAGGGCCAGCGCGTCATCGATGCCCGGGTCACAGTCAATGATGATCTTCCGCGCCGCCATTGCCGCTCCCGCCGGTCTTGGCCGCTCGCGCCCGGGCCTGGTCACATCGTCGCATACCACCTCCGCGCGCCGCGCCACCCGTCCAGCGACTACCTTTCACGGGCCGCTCGCTACCGCCAGGCACTCTGCTGACCAGCCGAAATGGCTCGTGTCGCCAGCCCAAAGTCTGCTCACTCAGCGTCACAGACTGTTACGCTCTGCAATCAGCATGTGATCTGGACTGACCAGCCGGCGCCGCCAGGCAGCCGCAAAGAGAGAAGGGTATGCCGTGCACAGATCTGTTCACCGCATTTTCGGCCGAACGCGCGCCACTGTCATAGGCGCCGCCCTGCTGAGCGGAGCCGCGCTGCCCGCCGCAGGGCTGTGGGCCGGGACCGCGAGCGCCGCGCCGACTTGCACCGCAAGCGGGGTTGTCACCACCTGCACCTTTGCCTACACGGGCGGCTCGACCAATTTCCAGGTCCCGGTGGGCATCCACACCCTCAACGTCGTCGCTGACGGCGGCGCCGGCGCCAGCGCCGTCAGCACCTACCTCTTTCACGGGGGCACCGGCGGCCACGGCGGCGAATACAAGGCCACGCTCACCGGCGTCACGTCGGGATCGGTGCTGAGCATCTTCCCCGGCGGAGCGGCGACCGGTAAGACCGGCGGCACCAACGCTAGCGGCCACGGCGGAAACGGCAGCACCGACACCAACGGCACCGCCGGTGGTGGCGGCGGCGCGAGCACCGTGGCCCTCTCGCCGTTCTCGGTCGGCAACGTGCTGGTCGCGGCCGGCGGCGGCGGCGGCGCGGGCGCCGAGAACTTGACCGTCCTCACGCCCGCCGACGGCGGCGCCGGCGGCGGCAGCGGCAACCTCGCCACCGGCGTCGACGGCCATCCGGGATTCCCGAACGCGTTCCGTGGCCGGGGCGGGACCCCGTCCGCCGGGGGTGGCAACGGCGGAATGTTGGGCTGCACCGTTTCGGCAGTCAGCGGCTCGCACCTGGCGGGCGGCAACGGCAACAGCGGCACCTGCACGTTCGCCGGCGGCGCCGGCGGCGGCGGCTACTTCGGTGGCGGCGGCGCAGCTGCCTTGTCCGGCGGCGGCGGCGGCGGGGCCTACCCGATCGCACCTGGAGTGACCGTGATCCACGGCGTTACCATCACGCCGGACACCACGGACCACAACACGCATACCGGTAACGGCGTCGTCACCATCAGCTACACCGGCCACCCGCCGACCACCACGACCCTGAGCTCATCGCACGACCCGAGCTTCTTCGGCCAGCCGGTCACGTTCACCGCGGTGGTGGCCCCGCTTGACGGCGGCGTTTTCGACGGCCTCGGCACGGTGGCGTTCAAGGACGGGCTTCTCACCATCCCTGGCTGCTCCGCCAGCACGCTGCACCACATCGCCGGAAGCTGGCGTGCCTTCTGCACCACCAGCACGCTACCGGTCGGCGCGGACAGTATCATCGCCACCTACAGCGGTGACGCTCACTGGGCGGGCTCGGTCAGCAACAGGGTGATTCAGCTCGTGCTGAGGGCCCACACTCACCTGACCCCGAATATCATCTTCAACTTCCATCAGACCTTCACGGTCTTCGGCACGCTGGACAGCTTCGGTCACCCGGTCGCTGGTCAGCTACTCACCTTCAGCACTGGACCATTCACGCTGTGCCACGCTTTCACCAATTTCCGCGGCATCGCGTCATGTGTGCTGTCGTACAACCAGTCGGTGCTGATCCGGCAGCAGGCGGGCCGCTACCGCGTCAGCTACGCCGGCAGCCCTGGCTACTACCCATCCATCGCCTTCGGCCAGGCAATCATCCATCCCTGACCGCATCGCCAATAGCGGACGGGCCGCCCGGCTGAGCCGGGCGGCCCGTCCGTCTGTGCGGTGGCTCACAGATGAGAATTCTCGGACCCGTAATTGCCGCGAATGGTTAGCTGCGCCACCGGAGCAAGTACTTGCGGCATGGCCGGCGGAGCAGCTGCCCTGTTCGAGATCAGCCGGGGGCGTGCAGCCACTGCACCGGCGCGCCGGCCGCGGCGTGCCGGAACGGCTCAATCTCGTCGGCCCAGGGCTGGCCGAGCAGCAGCGCAAGCTCCGCCTCCAGCGCCCCCCCAGTGCCGGATGGCGCGGGCCGTGCATTTCCCTCAGGACGCCGATGTCGTCGTCAGAGTCGGCCCCGGCGCCCACCGCAGCGCCACCAGCCTGGCGGTCGGCGCGAGCAAAATCACCGCCATCTACTCTGGCGATAAGGCCTACGCGGGCTCGACCAGCGCCCCGCTCACCCAGACCGTCCTCCGCGCGCCGACGGACCTCACGCCCAGCATCAGCTACGCCGGAACCCTAGCTAGAACCCATCCACCAACAAAAACAGCCGGGGACTCTAACCCTCGCCCATCGCGTCATGAAACTGGCGGCCAGTCTTTACGCCCAGGTCACCCGGTGGCGTGCAGCCAGCGCACCGGAGCGCCAGCGGCGGCGTGCCGGAATGGCTCGAGCTCGTCGTCCCATGGCTGCCCGAGGAGCAGCGCAAGCTCAGCCTCAAGTGAGCCGCCCAGCGCCGGATGGCGCGGGCCGTGCCGGTCTCTCAGCAGGCCCATGCCGTCATCGGCCCCGGCAGCCGCGGCCCTGCCCGGGCCGCCCGACGCCGCGGACGCCGCCAGCGTCATCGCGGCCCGCAGCCTGCCCTCAGGAACCAGGATGTCGCCGTTGGCCGACGTCACCGCCGAAAACGTACCGAGTGCGGGCGTACAGCTATAGCGGACCGCGTCGCAGCCCGGACTGGCCTCCTCGGTCACCTCGAACCTCAGCAGGTTCCAGCCGGCCAGCACCGACGTCAGGGCCGCGGCGCAGCCAGGCCGGCCCTGCCAGGCCAGCTCGGCGCGCAGCGTCCCAGGAGAGGCCGGCTGGTCAACCCACGGCAGCGTCACGGGCACGCCAAGGGCCCCGGACACGGCCCACTCGACATGCGGGCTCAGCGCCGGGGGCGCGGAGTGGACCTGCAGCACGCCGCGTACGGACACTTGACCTCCCTGCCAGTAGACGAGGCTCGTCTTCCCCAACGGCCTCGGTACTCGCAGGTGTCCTGTCCCGGCACGCCGCGCTCCAGCCTTCCGCGTCACATTGTGCCCCACCCACATCCCCGACACCAGCACCGGGGCCCGGAGATTAGGTATCGGCCACCGGATCGGCAGCTGCCGGCCCGCGGGATTGGCAGCTGCCTGCCGCGGGATTGGCAGCTGCCTGCCGCGGGATTGGCAGCTGCCGCGCCGCCGGTTTGGGTGGCGCCGGGCGCATGGCGTGATGTGATAAACGTGTGATTTCGCCAGCACGGGCATCAGTGGCCGGACGCGGCAGGGCCGCGAGCAGGGCCGGGCCGGGCGCCGCCGGGCGCCGCATGAGCGACCGCGACATCAGCGGCCTGCTGTTCGCCGGCGAGATGTACGGCGTTCAGCTTGACCACCTCACGCGTGTGCTCGGAGTCAGCCAGGCACGTGCGCGCGCGATCGTGGCCGGCTGGCGCAAGCGGCACTTAGCTGAGTCCGCGAGGCTGGGGCCTGGCACCCCGTGGGTGTGGCTCACCAGGCCGGGCCTGGCCAGCTGCGGCCTTGGCTATTCAGCGGTGCCGCCTGCGCTGGGCAGGCTAGCGCACATCAGGGCGGTCACGGCGGTCCGGCTAGCGCTGGAATCGGCTGCGGGCTACTCCGAGGCCGGCGCCTACTGGCGCGGCGAGCGCAGGCTGCGCGCGCGGGCCGGCGGCCGGGTGGGGCTGCGCGAGCACATTGCCGATGGCGAGGTGCACTGGCCCAGCGCCGGGCCGACCGCGTGGGCCGGGGAGTGCTGGGCCATCGAGGCTGAGCTCACCCGCAAGACGGTCAGCCGGACCACTGCGATCATGCGGGAACTACTGGCCCGCACCGGCGACTACGGCTGCCTGGCCGCCGACGCGGCCGTCCCGGGACGGCCGCCCAGGTACGCGCGCGTGCTGTACGTCTGCACTGCGGCGGCCCTGCCCACCGTCGCCAGGGCCGGCGACGCGCTTGGCAGCGCCCGGGCCAGGATCGAGATCCGCAGCCTGCCACCTGACGCGGCGTTGCCGCCCGCCACGGCCGGCCCGGACGCGACGTGATCAGCCGCTGGATAAGCCTGCTCACGGTCCGTGCGGCCGCGCGGTTCGCTGCCCGGGCCAGCAAGGCTGCCCTCGCCGCCGCGCTGATCATCGCCGCCGCGCCGGTGTCGCTGGCCGCCGCCATCGGCGTCGCGGCAGCGTGGCTGGCGGGCTGGCCGCCCGGCCGCCTGTACCGGGCCGCGCTGTGGTGCGCCCCGATGGTGGCCGTCTGGCTCGCCGCCGTCGGGGCCGCCACCCGCGACTGGGCCAGCGTCGCTGCGGCGCCATACCAGGCCTGGCTTGGCATGTGGCGAGATGGCACCGCCGGCGCCTACCCGGCCGCCGCCGCGGTGATCGCCCCGGCGGCCATCCCGATCGGCCTGCTCGCCGGCGGACTGGCCTGGTCCTACCGGATCAGGTCCCTGCAGACTGGCTCCGGCGGCCGGTCGCCAGCTGCCGCGGTCGCCTTCGACCTGAGGCAATGGCGGCACCAGGCCCGCAGCGCGCGGGCCAGGATAGCCGCTCCCGGATCGGTGCCCTTGACCAGCAATAACGGGGATCTCATTGCTGGTGCCGTGATCCGCGCCGTCGGTCATCCCGCGCGGCAGATCGCCGCCATCCCCTACCAGCGGATGCGCTCCCACCAGGTGGTGATCGGGACCACCGGCACCGGCAAGACCACGCTGCTGCTCAGGCTCTGGGCCGGCTTCATGGCCAGTGCGCTGCAACGCCACTGCGCGGGCAGCGGCAGCCTGCCCCTGCTCGTCGTGCTCGACTGCAAAGGCGGCGGCGACGCTCGCCGGATCGCCGACCGGGCCCGCCGGGTGCTGCGCGCGGCCGGGGCAACGTCCACGGCCATCTGGCCCGACGAGGCCAGCCTCTCGCTCTGGGCATTGCCGCCCGGGCAGCTGATCACCACGCTGGTCGACCTGATCGAGCATGGCAGCGGCGGGGCCGCCTACTACGCCGACGTGATGGAGGCGGTCGTGGCCCTGGCCGTGGAGGCACCAGCCGGCCCGCCGCGAGGCACCGCAGACTTCCTCGCCCGGCTGGATCCCGGCTGGCTGACCATGGCCTACTCCATTGCTGAGCGCGATGACGCGCATGCGCTGATCCGCGCCGCCACCAGGCAGATCGGCGACATCGCGCTGCGGTTCCGCACCCTGTTCCGGCGCCTCGGCTCCGGGCTCGACGGGCCCGGCGGCTTCGGCGACGCCGATGCCTGGTACTGCATCCTCGAAGGGACCTCGGAGATCAGCGTCGCCGAGGGCCAGGCCCGCGCGCTGGTGGACCTGCTCGCCAGCTATGCGTCCGCCGGGCCAGGCAGCGCCAGCGGCGGCCGGGAGATCCTGCTGGCCGTCGATGAGTTCAGCGCGGTCTCGCGGCGGCTGCCGATCTGGCAGCTGTATGAACGCGCCCGCTCACTCGGCCTCGCCGTTCAGGTATCAGCCCAGTCCTGGCAGGGACTGGCTGCCGGACCGGACGAGCGGTACCGGATTGCCGCGGCCGCCGACGGGGGTATCTGGCTGCTGCGCACTCCGCATCCGGAGCCGGTCACCGCGCTGGCCGGCAGCCGCCAGGTCACCGACACCACCAGGCGGCTGCTCCGCACCGGATCCTGGAGCCATCAGGGCAGCTCACGGATGCAACTCGCCCCGGTGGTCGACCCGGCCCTGATCCGGGCACTCGATGTCGGCCAGGCTGCCTACATCTACCGCGGCGGGACCACCTACGTCCAGGTCAAGCGCCTGGTCGCCGCCCCTGCGGCCATCGGCGGACTGGCGACAGGCGTTCGCGGGACGCCACCGGCAGCCGCGGCGCGCCCGGCCACGCCAGGCCCCCCGAGCGCGGCCAGCGCGCCGGGCCCGCCCACTGAGCCGGGGACGCCCACTGAGCCGGGGCCGGGGCCAGCGCGCCGGCCGGCCCAAGCCCCGGCGGGCATTTCAGCGCTGCTCGACGAGGCATTCGGACCGGAGACGCCCCCATGACCGAACCCGCCAGCCCGGTTCAGCCGGCCGCGCCGCGACCGCGGGCTGCCAGCCCGTTCGCCTCCCTTGGCCTGACGCCGCGGGCCGGCCTCACCGACGACGAGGTCCGCGCCGCGTGGCGCAGGGTTGCCGCCGCCACGCACCCGGACCGGGAAGACGGCGGCGACCCACAGCGGTTTGCCGTTGCCGCCGCGGCCTACACAGCGCTGCGGACCCGGTTCGGCCGCGGCGAGGCCATTGCCGACCTTGCGGCGGCCCCGGCTACCGTCGCAGGGACTGGCTGGCGGTTCCCCGTTAAGCCCCGGTTTTCGCTGCTGCACACCCGTGGCGCCCAGCGCTTGCTGGCCCGAGTCCGCCACGGGCGTCCCAGGCGCCTGGCACTGCGGGTCCTGGCCGCCGCAGCGGCAAGCGCGGCAGCCGTGGCCGCTGCCGGATTCCACCCGGCCGCCCCGGCGCTGGTCACCGGCGCCATTACCTGGCTGGCCAGCACCGCCCGGCGCGACCTGGCCCCGCCCGGCTAGCCGCGCGACATCCCGGCGAGCCACCGGCTAACCAGGGTCGGGCCCGGTGGCGACCGGCCGGGCGGGGTCAGCGGTCCAGCCCGACCACGAGCCCACATACAGCGCCGCCCGGATGCCGGCCAGTTCGAGGGCCAGCACCTCGTGCGCCGCGGTCACGCCGGAGCCGCAGTACGCGCCCACCGAACGCCCCGGGTGCACGCCCAGGGCCGCGAACCGCTCCCGCAGTTGCGCCGGGCTCCGCAGCATCCCCTCCGTGGTGACGTTGGCACTGGCCGGAGCGGACAGCGCACCCGGGATGTGCCCGGCCACTCGGTCGATGGGCTCGGTCTCGCCCCGGTATCTTGCAGCGGCCCTGGCGTCAAGCAGGACCCCTGAGGCGGCCAGCGCTGCCGCCCCGTCATGGTCGAGCAGCGGCAGCTGGCCCGGCCTGGCCGTGAACGCAGGCGCGCCACGGGCAGGCTCCGCGCCGCGGGCAGGCTCCGCCACGGCAGGTTGCCCGTCGGCAGGCGCGGCGCTGGCGGCGGTCACCGGCAGGCCGGCCGCCATCCAGGCACGCAGGCCGCCATCGAGGATCTTGACCTGATCGTGGCCGAAGTACCGCAGCAGCCACCACGCACGGGCGGCGATAGTCGAGTCACCGTCGTCGTAGGCGACCACAAGGTGTCCCGGCCGCACTCCGGCGTGGCGCATCGCCGCCTCGAAGTCCGCAGGCTCCGGCAGCGGATGCCTGCCGTCCGTGCCAGGGGACCCGGCCAGGTCGGCGTCCAGGTCGATGAAGACGGCCCCCGGGATATGACCTTCGCGGTAGCTGTCGATCCCGGGCGGCCCGGCTATGCGCCACCGGACATCGAGCACGGCGGGATGGCTGTCACCGGCCAGCTCAGCGGCTAGCGATCCGGCGTCGATCAGCGGGCCAGCCGCGTTCATGCTGTGGACAACTCCTTGTTTTCTGTGGACAAGTGGGGTGGCTTCCCCGCATCGATTGTTGACAAACCAGGAGGCTGCCGGGGCGCACGGCGTCCGGTCAGCTGCCAGCGATGCTGGCGAATCACCTGATCGCCACCGGGCACCCGGCGCGGCCGGGTCGCGGCCGGCTAACGACGGCCATGGCCGCCGCCATCGGGTGCCCGGTAGTGCGGGCCAGTTCCCTCACTGTCGGGACGCGGCCAGGTCAGCAGCGGCACGAGCTGCTCGGCAGGCGTCAGCGAGCCGTGCATCCCGATCAGCGCCGACTCACGCGGCTCCGCCTTGCTGGCCACCACCGCCCACGGGCCGGCCGGAGCGGCTACCACGTCGCCGATCCTGACCGCAAGCGCAGGCATGACCGGGCCGAACCAGCCATCCGACACCGCCTCGTCCCTGGCGGCCACCCAGGCCCGCGGGCCGAGCGTCTCCCGCCACGCCGCCAGCACGTCGGTGGCGGCGCCGGGCTCGGCGTAGACATGCCTGGCCCGCGGCTCGCCGCCGAGCAGCGCCACGCCGGCCCGGAGGGCCGGCTCGGTATCGGCGTCGATCCGGTCATGCGGCGCGACATCCACCATGCCGTGGTCGGCCGTGATGTACAGCGTGGTGCCCGGCGGCAGCGCGCCGGCCAGCTGCTCGGCCAGTTTGTCGACGTGGCCGAGCTGGTACCGCCAGGCATCGGATCCGCTGCCGCAGGCATGCCCGGTCGCATCGAGGCCACCGTAATAGACCATCGCGAGCGCCTGGTCCTGGCGCCGCAGCGCCGCAGCGGCCGCGGCGACGAGCGCGCCCATGGTGTCGGCAGCGTAGTAGGCCGCGCCGCGCATCGCCGCCGCGGACAGGCCGGTGCGTTCCAGGACGGTTGACGCCACCCGGAATGCGCCGATCCTCGCGGCGGCCGCGCGCTCGAAGATGGTGGAACCCGGCTGCCAGGCGACCGGATCGACCCGCTTGTCCCACTGCAGGGCGTTCAGCAGCCTGCTTTCTCCCGGCACCCGGACCTGATAGCCGAACATGCCGTGCTGGCCCGGCGGCCGCCCGGTGCCGAGCGAGGCCAGGCTGGTGGCGGTCGTCGCGGGGAACCCGGCCATCAGGGCTCCCCCGGAGACGGCGAGCTCAGAGAGGAACGGCGCGGCCGCCGGGTGTTCGCGGAGCAGGTCCCAGCCAAGGCCGTCGATCACCAGCAGGCACACCCGGTCGGCGGGCGGCAGGCCGAGCGGATTGGCCTCGCCCGGGGCCCCCAGCGCGGCCAGCACCGACGAGGCAAGGTCGGACAGAGCCGTCTGACCGTAACGCGGCAGCGAAGGACTGGTTGTCGGCAGTTCGGTCATCTAGGTGGGCAGCCCTCCACGAACCGCTCGGTCGTCACTGCGGGCGGCTGGTGGCCTCAGAGAGCGCCTGCGCGAACGCAAGTACCTGCCGGACCGCGTCCTCGCCATCGGCCGCCTCGCTCACTCGCATCGTGAAGTCATCCGCGGTGATGGTGCCGGTATACCCATGATCGGCCTCGCAGCTCTCATCCCCGCAGTGGGCTGGCTCCAGCTCGATGTGGGAGAGCACATTCCAGCCGATGGTCAGGACCACCTCGCTCGGCATCGTCCGGCCCGGCACGTACGAGGCCGGGTCCGGGATGACACGGGTCACCGCCACTGACGAGATCTGGGCGAACCGCACCGCCTCGGTGCTGGTCTCCGCCTGCGGGCGGGCATCGGCGTCGCTGGCGTCGGCTGGGTGCTCGTCGGTGTGCGAGTAGACGAGCCTGGTCGGCGTGAGCGCCAGGACGGACATGTGCCGCCGGACTTCCATACCGGGATCGAACAGCGCGTCGTGGTGCACAACGTATGAAATGACAGGCTCCGGGCCGAGCGCGGATGACACCGCATCAGACACCAAGCCCGGGTAGTAACCGCTTCGCTCGATAGCGGAGCGCATGCCGCCGACGGAGGCTCGCGTTTCCCTCATCCCCTCATCCTGCACCGTACTGGCCCCGCTGTTCACCCCGGTGGGGCACAGATGGCTTCCGCACCTCGCTCGGCGACCCCGGTGAGCCCGCAGATCCGCCCGCCGGTCATGCCCACCACAATAGGGCCGCAGTCCGGCGGGCGCCATTTTGGCGGGCACCCGCCAGCGCGGCTGCCGGTCACCCGGCTGCGCGCGCGCTGAGCAGATAGCGGAGCAGCACCACCTCGCCGATCTGGCGGACCTCGGCCAGCCTGATCCAGCCGGGCGGGAATTGCCGGACGGCCGCGCCGGGCCCGAACCGCGGCGCGGCCATATCGCCGATCAGCAGCGGCGCCATCACCAGCTGCAGCTCGTCGGCCAGCCCGGCCTCGATGAACTCGGCGTGCACCCTGGCGCCGCCCTCGACTATCAGCCGTCCCACTCCCCTGGCCGCCAGGTCCGCCAGTACGGCCGCAAGGTCAACCGGGCTCCCGGCAGGGACCACGGTGGCGGCACTGCCCAGCCGTGCGACAGTCCGGCCTGCGACCGGTCCAGCGACGTAGATGACCGGCCTGGCGCCGGAACCGCCGGCTGGATCTGCCGCGAAGAACCGGGCCGCCGGGTCCAGGTCCCCGGTGCCGGTCAGGGTGACCCTTGCGGGGCTGGCCGGCAGCCCCCGAGCCAGCCGTGCCGCGCGCCGCTGCGCCGACCGGACCAGCAGCCGCGGGTTGTCGCGGCGGATCGTCCCGGCCCCGACCAGGATCGCGTCGCAGCCGGCCCTGACCTCATCGACCCGATCCAGGTCGGCCTCATTGGACAGCACCAGCCTCGTGCCGCTGGCGTCGTCGATGTAGCCATCGATCGAGGTGGCGACCGATAGCAGCACATACGGGCGGTCTGGCACTCCACTCCCCCGGCCTCTCCGGCTGGCCTGCTGGGCCCGACGGTACCCGGCCATCCGGCTGCGGCGGGCGACCGCGACGTAACTCTGCGCCGCGCACGGGCCCGGACTGGCGCTCAAGTGAGCTAACCTGCCCATGCCGGGAGGAGACAGGATGATACCGCAGCTGGCATTAGTGCAACCGCTGCGCCGGTGGGATCCGGAGCAGATCAACGGTTATGTGCTGATTGGCCGACTCGGCGCGGGCGCGATGGGCCGTGTGTACCTGGGCCGGTCGGCGGCCGGGCGGCTGGTCGCGGTCAAGACAATCAAGATCGAGCTGGCCGACGAGCCCGACTTTCGTACCCGTTTTGCGCAGGAAGTCGCCGCGGCCCGGCGGGTCAGCGGCGCCTTCACGGCGGCAGTCATCGCCGCCGACCCGGAGGCTGATCTGCCCTGGCTGGCCACCGTCTACGTACCAGCGCCCTCGCTGAGCAGGCTCGTGCGCGCCGTGGGCCCGCTGCCGGCCCAGGCGGTCAGGTGGCTCGGGGCAGGCTGCGCGGAGGCACTGGAGTCGATCCACAGCGCCGGCCTCGTGCACCGGGACCTGAAGCCATCGAATGTGCTCGTCTCGCCGGACGGGCCACGGGTCATCGACTTCGGGATCGCCAGGGCCGCTGAGCGGATCCAGCTCACGGTGGCCCGTGGCGCTGTCGGCACCCCCGCCTACATGGCGCCTGAGCAAGCCAGGGATACCCGCCAGGCCACGATGGCCAGTGATGTGTTCTCGCTGGGCGCGACCATGGTGTTCGCAGCCACCGGCCATCCGCCCTACCAGGGCCAGACGGTGATGGACGTCCTGGTCAAGCTCGCGACCGAGCCACCTGATCTCAGCGGGCTGCCCTACGAGCTGGCCGGCGTCGTGTCCGCGTGCCTGGAGCGCAATCCGCGCAAGCGCCCGACCCCGGCAGCGGTCCTCGCGCACCTCGCACCGAGTATCAGCGCGACGGACGGGCGCGAGCTCGGTCCCTCATCGCTGCCTGACTCGGCCCTCGCCCTCATCGGCGAATACCGCAGAGATCCGCAGCCCGCTTCGCAGCCGGGCGAGTACAGCGACGAGGACGAGACCTTCGGATCGCACGCCGGGCTGAGTCTTCCTGGCCAGGCGGCGGCCGGGCGCGCGCACCGGGCACCGTCACACCGGATGGGACGCCGCGCGGCGGGCGGGGGGCCTCTGGGTGGCCCCGCGCAACGCGAGCCGGGCCGCCGGCCCGCGCGGTGGATACTGGCCGCGGCAGCCGCCGCGGCGCTCCTGGCAGGCACGGCCACTGCCGTCTTTGCCGCCGCGGACAACGGCCACAAATCACCGGCGCAGTCCGGGACACTGCCGCGCTCCGGGACAAAGGCACGGCCCAGCACCCAGGCGCGGCCGTCCCCGACGACGGCGCCGCCGGGCCGACGGCAGGGAATGCACTTGTATCAGTCGACTGGCGACAGCCAGACGATATTTCTCATGAGGGGCGGCGGGTGGCCTCCTGGCGTCCCGTTGACGGTGACGCTGGCCGGCACCGTCAAAGGCACCTCGCGCACCTCGCCGGAGCACCCGAGCGCTGACCGGGCGGGCAACTTCAGCTACGCGATCAATCAGGACGGCAAGCTCTTCCCCGGCGGCCTGCCAGCTGGCGGCTACACGGTACAGCTGTCGGGCCCAGACGGTTCCGTCGCGTCCGCCAGCTTTACCGTCAGCCGCGCGACGCGGCCGGCGGGATCGACCCCGAATGGCGGGCTCAGCCAGCAAGTCAGCATGAACCAGCGGACCGGCGACGGCAGAACGACCTTCGTCGTCATGGGCAGCGGGTGGCGCACGGGGCGCCCTGTGACAGTGACGATTACCGGTCCCGGCATATCGCGCGTTTCTCCGGAACATCCAATTACCGATAGCTCGGGCAACTTCAGCTACGCGATTAACCAGGAAGGCGAACTGCTGTCGGGCCGGCCGCCGCCGGGTAGCTACCGGGTGACGGTCTCAGTGCCTGGCGGTTCCCCGGCAACGACCAGCTTCAGCGTCAACCCGCCGCTCCCCGGCCAGCCGCCCGGCGGCCCGCCGCCCCCCGGCCAGCCGTAGCCCGCGCGCACCACGCGGCGCGGCCGGTCAGACCACCGCCGTCCACCACAGGTCCTCCTGCCGGGAGATCCAGGCCGGATTGCTGAGGCGGGTGAGGTCTTCGGGGGTCACGATCCCGTGCTCGATCAGCGCGCCCACCACTACCTCGTCGGACAGCCGGATGTCGGGCCGCACCAGGCCACGTTCGGCGATCTTGCGCCGCAGGACCTTCACGTGCTCCCCGACCCGCGCGGACAGCCGGTCCCTGTAAGCCGGATCACTGTTGAAGCAATCGAGCTCATGGCGCGCCTCGGTCACCTCGAGCGCAGCCCGCGCGATCTCCGGGGTCCTGGGCAGCGGGGTGCCGTGGGCCGGGTCGACCAGCCACGGCCGGCACCACATCAGGGCCACCAGGAAAAGCTTGGTGTTCGGGTCCAGGTAGAGCGGGAGCAGCGTGGCGTCCTCTTCGGCGCGGTTCCGCGCACCGTTGGTGCCCTCACCCGGCCGCTCAGCGACGTTGCTGACCACAACGAGCCGCAGCGGCTCCCCCGCGTCCAGCATCGCCCGCGAGCCAACCAGGGCAGTGCCGTCTTGCAGGTACCACCCGCCGGTTGGCTCGCCCCGGTCCTCCATCCGCGGCAGCCGTATCCGGTACCCGTCCCCTTCGGCGTACAGCGCGTGGGTGCGGCTGATGTTGGCCACCCAGGCACCGCCGCCGACTGCGCTGATGACGCCAGCGCGCCGGGACAAGCCGCGCCCTGCCGCGATCGCCAGGTCAGTGCCTGGTCCCCTGCCGAATACCATCCGGCGGCCGTCGGGAAGGGAAATGACCTGCCCTGACGGGGTGGTGACGTGAGCAGTCGCTGATGTGGGGGGTGTTTCGAGCGTCATTGCCATCCTGCCGGTGCCTGCCCGCTGAGCCGCGCAGGCCTGGAAGCGCATTCTAGGGGCGCCCGCTGAGCGGCGTCATCCCCGAGTTCGGGGATGGCCGGCCCGGGACCTCGTGCGGTGTGCTGTGCCCAGCTGGGGCGAAGCAGGACCGTTCCTCCTGGGGGGACGACCCGCTGGGCAGAGCACAGGAAGCCGTCCCGCGCCGCCGGCCGCCTTCCGGGGGCGCGGGCGGGGCCGTGTTCCGGGATGCAAATCCCGGAACACGGATCCTGTAGGGGGATCCAGCGGGTCATGCGCGATCCTGCCCGCCCCAGCCTGAGCGGCAGCCGGGCAGGCCGCGATGCCGCCGTCAGGCCGCCGCCAGCCCGGCGGCCAGGCGGCGGGCGTAGGTCGCTGCTTCGTCATCGTCGGCGTATCTGCCACGCGGCCAGAAGAAGCCGCGCAGGCCGTCTCCCTTCGTGCGGGGCACGACATGCACGTGCAGGTGCGGGACACTCTGGCTGACCGTGTTGTTGAGCCCGACGAAGCTGCCCTGCGCGCCGAGCGCGCCTGGCATGGCCGCGCTGATCCGCCTGGCCTGGCCGAACAGCGGGCCGACCAGCTCGGCGGGCAGCGCTGCCAGCGTCTCGTGGTGCGCGCGCGGGATGACCAGTACGTGCCCCTTGAACACCGGCCGGACGTCGAGGAACGCCACCGTCAGCTCACCGGCAGCCACCAGATGTGCCGCGACGGTCCCGGCCGCTATGCCGCAGAACAGGCAATCAGTCACCCCGGCACGGTAGCGTGCTCTGGTGGCACACGACGGACGGCGGCACGTGCTGGCGATCGGCGGGCTGGGCGGCGGACTGGCCGCTCCTGACCTGGAGGTGCCCCGGCTCGTCGGCTATGCGCTCGGGCTGTCCGGCCGGCCGGCGCCGCGGCTCTGCATGCTCAACACGCCGATGGGCGATGATCCCCGGATCCTGGTCCGGATGTACTCGGTCCTCGCCGCGACCCCGGCCCGCGTTACCCACCTTGAGCTCTTCCCGATGCCGAACGTGGCCGACCCGGAGGAACTGCTCCTGTCGCAGGACGTCATCTTCGTCGGCGGCGGCAGCGTCGCCAACATGCTCGCCGTCTGGCGGGTGCATGAGCTCGACCGGATACTGCGAAAGGCCTGGCAGGCGGGCATCATCCTGGCAGGGGTGAGCGCCGGGGCGATCTGCTGGTTCGAGGGCGGCACGACCGACTCGTTCGGCGTCAAGCTGCGGCCGTTCACCGCCGGCCTTGGCTTCCTGGCGGGCAGCTACTGCCCGCACTACAGTTCGGAGCCGGCCAGGCGCCCGCTGTTCCAGTCCCTGGTGGCCGACGGCACCTTGGCGCCCGGCCTTGCCTGCGACGACGGCACCGCGGTGCACTTCGTCGATGACTCGCTCGCCGGCGTGGTGGCCGACCGGCCGGACGCGGCCGGCTACCGGGTGGAGCCCGACGGCGCCGGCGGTGTCACCGAAACGGCGCTGCCGACGCGGTTGCTGCCGGCTGCCGGGGCCAGCGACGGACCGCTGGCCTGACCGGGCAGGTGCCTGACCCGGACTGACGACATCAGCCGCAGGTCGGCCACCTGATCAGCCCGGAGGAGGACGATTTCCTGAGGGCGCCCCGCTTACTCTTAATCCGTGTCCGTCATCTACGCCTGGCTGCGCCGGCATCCGCAGCTCGTCGATGCCTTCCTGGCGCTGCTGATCGGCCTGCTCGGTACTGGTGCCGTCACCGGTCCGCATCTGACGATCCGGCTGCCGATCACCCTGCTCCTGGTCATCCCGGTCGCGTTCCGGCGCAAGTATCCGGTACCCGCCTTCACGGCCGCTGCCTTCGCCGGAGCCGTCCAGGTGGTAGTGACCCAGGCCGGGCCATCCGGATCTGACCTTGCCATCGTTGTCCTGCTCTATACCCTGGCCGCCTACCGGCCGCGCCGCGAGTCCGTCACCGGCCTGGCCGCGTGCCTGCTTGGCTCGGCCGTGGCGGTCGGGCACTGGATGCCGGGCCGGGCATCAGCCACTGGCATCACCCTGCTCGACCGGATCTTCGTCGGTTCGGTCATGTTCGGCGGGACCGCGCTGATCGCCTGGGTGCTGGGTGACTCGATGCGCTACCGGCGCGCGTATTACGCCGCCCTGGAAGAGCGGGCCGCCAGGCTGGAAGCCGAGCGGGACGCGCAGGCGAAGATCTCGGCCGCTGCCGAGCGCGCCAGGATCGCCCGCGAACTGCATGACGTCATCGCGCACAACGTCAGCGTGATGGTCGTGCAGGCCGACGGCGCCTCTTATGCCCTGCGATCCGAGCCGGAACGAGCCAGCCAGGCGCTCGCAGCCATCTCCAGCACCGGCAGGCAGGCGCTCGCCGAGATGCGGCGCCTGCTGGGCGTGCTCCGCTCCGGGGATTCCGGCGCCGGGCTGGCTCCGCAGCCCGGCCTCGAGCAGCTTCGTGAGCTGCTCGACCAGGCCAGGGCGGCGGGCCTGTCGGTGGCGCTGAACCTGGAAGGCACGCCGCACCCGCTGACCGAGGGAGCCGAGCTAGCCGCCTACCGGGTGGTGCAGGAATCACTGACCAATACCCGCAAGCATGGCGGCGTCCTGGCGGCCGCGACCGTGACGCTGCGGTATCAGCGCGATGGCCTGGTGGTGCAGGTGACCGACGATGGGCGTGGCGACGTGGCGGCCGCCGACGGACCGGGCCACGGCCTTACCGGCATGCGCGAGCGGATCGAGATGTACGGCGGCACCATTAAGGCGGGCCCGTTGCCCGCTGGCGGCTACCGGGTGATAGCCCGAATTCCCGCTGCCGGGGTAGGCGGCCGGGTGTGACCATCCGGATCATCCTTGTCGACGATCAGGAGCTGGTCAGGACCGGTTTCCGGATGGTCCTCGACGCGCAGCCGGACATGCGGGTGGTGGGCGAGGCCGCCGACGGCCTCGCAGCCGTCGATGTCTCCCGGCTTCAGCCCGCCGATGTCATGATCATGGACGCCCGGATGCCGAGGCTCGACGGGGTCGCCGCGACGCGGCGGATCAGGGCAGCCGGGGACCGGCCGCGCGTGCTCATGCTCACCACCTTCGACCTAGACGAGTATGCGTTCGCGGCGCTGAAGGCGGGCGCCAGCGGCTTCCTGCTGAAGGACGTCCCGCCGGAAGAATTGCTCTTCGCGATCCGCGCGGTCCACTCGGGCGATGCCGTGGTCGCGCCGTCCACCACCCGGCGGCTCATCGACCAGTTCGCGCCCCTGCTGCCGGCCGGGGACGGCGCCGCGGCACCCGGGCTCGCCGACCTCACCGAACGGGAGCGGGAGGTGCTGGTCCAGATCGCGCAGGGCCTGTCGAACTGTGAGATAGCCGAGCGGCTGTTCGTTTCCGAGGCCACGGTGAAAACGCACGTCGGCCGGATCCTGGCCAAGCTCGGGCTGCGGGACCGGGTCCAGGCAGTGGTCTATGCGTACGAGAACGGGCTGGTCAGGGCCGGCGGTCAGCCCTGAGCCGCGAGCAGGCGCCCGGCAGTGGCCCGGCGGCAGTGGCGGCCGGCAGTCGCAGCGCGGTGATCCGGCCTGACGACGGACACTGTCTGGGACAATGGGCAGGTGGCCGACGATGACCAGGTGACGCGCGACGGCTGGCTGCTCCTCGTCTACCGGGTACCGTCCGAGCCCACCAGGCTCCGCTCGACGGTGTGGCGCAGGCTGAAGAGCCTAGGTGCCATCTACCTGCAGAATTCTGCCGCTGCGCTGCCTGCCAGCGTCGGTGCTGAGCGGGCCCTGCGCAAGCTCAGGAGCGAGATCATCGACATGTCGGGGACTGCGATGCTGCTCTCCTGCACCGTGCTAGCGGGCGAGCCCGAGGTGCTGGCCGCATTCCAGGCAGCCCGCGATGATGAATACGCCGAGATCGCCGACAAGTGCGAGGACTTTCTCGGGCAGCTCCAGAAGGAGTACGTCGCCGAGCACTTTACCTACGCTGAGCTCGAGGAGAACGAGGTCGACCTCGTCAAGCTGCGTAACTGGCTCACCAGGGTCCGCGACCGCGATGCGTTCGGGGCGGCCGGCCGCGAGCCGGCCGAGCGGGCGCTGGCCACCTGCGAGCAGGAACTGGAGACCTATGCGGCGCGGGTCTACGCGGAGGAGGCAGAGAGCAGGTGAGCCTCGGCCTGGCGCACCGGGTCAGTGCTTGCGGGCGGCGCGCCACAGGCTGAGCGGGAGCAGCACTACCAGGCAGGCCGGGAGCAGCCACCAGGCGGGCATTGCGGCGCGGCTCAGCGCGTAGGTAACGGCGAGGCCGGCCGCGACGCCCGCCGCGACCCACCAGTCATCGCCGATCACGAAGTCGTACCAGAACGCAACGAACGCCTTGAGCCGTATCGTCATGTCAGCCTGCTTCCCGCGCGGCCGCCACGGCGGCAGTGTGCCGCCGGGTGGGCGCCGTCCCGCGCATCACGGCCACCATGACCAGCCCGAGCAGCGCGACTGCTGGAACGATCACCAGGAGCGCCGCATCCGAGCCTGGCCAGTGCGCGCCAGCGCCCTCGGCGCCCCAGAAGGTGCCGAACGCGGTCAGCATGATCCCGACGACGAACTTCATGGTGTTCTCGGGGACCCGGGCCAGCGGGGCCCGGACCGCCACTCCGGCGGCCGCCACGATGGCCACCGCGCAGGCAGCGGCGATCGCGGCGAGGCCGACGTTACGCGCGTTGCTGCCGAAAGTGAGCACGATGAACACCACCTCCAGGCCCTCCAGGAGCACGCCCTTGAAGGAGAGCGTGAAGCCATACCAGTCGGGCACCAGCCCGGCCCGCCTGCGCGCTTGCGACGCGGCGGTGGCCAGCTGCTCGGAGTAGATCTTCTCCTCGTCGTGCAATGCCTTGTAGCCGCTGGCCCGCAGGATCGCCTTGCGCAGCCACTGCAGGCCGAAAATGAGCAGCAAGGCGCCGACCCCCAGGCGCAGGCCGCGCAGCGGCACCGCGGAGACCGCCGGACCGAGCACGGCGACCACCGCGGCGAGGACAACGAGCGCGACGGCCATCCCGGTAGCCGCAGACCGCCAGTCCCGCGAGGTACCGGCCGCGAGAACAATGGTGGTGGCCTCGACAGCCTCCACGACACAGGCAAGGAATACTGCGATGAACAGTGCGCCTGCTCCCATGAAGACTCCTGACCCTCAACATTGCGGCGACAGCTAGATCGTGGCCCCGCACCCGGCATGCTCAGTGTAACCGCTGTCATGTCCAGCTTGTGACAGTGGTTATTGCCTATCCTTGACTGACGTTTAACTTGGATCTCGCCCAGCGCGTCATCGCCAGTCGGTTCGCCACTGCAACCTGCCTGGCCTGACTCCCATTCCGGGACCAGCGGCTGTGATGTCTTCGCGGGGCCCGCCGCCACTGTCCGGGCGAGCGTCCCCGCAGCTCGGCTGGCCGGCCTGGCTGCCTGCGGGACGGCCGCAACGCATCGCTGAACGGCGGTAATCGTCGTTACCGGCGAGGCATTAGGCTCGGACCGTGACCACCACGCTTCTCCACAGCCAGGCACCCCCCCGTGACGCCCAGGCTGACACAATCGTCATCGGCGTTGCCCAGGGCCCGGACGGCCCGGTGCCCGCGCCGGGCTCGGAAGACGTCGACGCCGCGCTGGACGGCAGCCTCACGGCGACGCTCGCGGCGCTTGGCGCTACCGGCAAGCCCGAGGAGATAACCAAGATCGCATCGGCCGGCCGGCTCGCCGCGCCGCTGATCACGGCCGTCGGCATCGGTGCCCCCGGCAGCGGGCCATCGCCGGCGGACGGCGAGGCACTTCGCCGCGCCGCAGGCGCGGCGATCCGCGCGCAGCCAGGCGGCCAGTCCAGGCAGATCGCGCTCGCGCTGCCCGCGCGTGACCAGTCCGAGGCGCAGGCTGTCGCTCTCGGAGCCCTGCTCGGCGGATATGTGTTCAGCCGCTACCGCGACGGGGGAAAGGACCAGTGCACCGAGCTCGTTCTGCTGTCAGGCGGTGCCGATGCCGCAGCAGGCGTGGCCCGCGCCCAGCTGATCGCCGATGCGGTCACGCTCGTGCGCGATCTGGTGAACGCCAGCCCCGCCCACTTGTACCCGGCTAGCTTCGCCGCTGAGGCCGAGCGGGTCGCGGCGGCAAACGGGCTCGACATCGAGGTGCTAGACGAGCAGGCGCTCGCCGATGGCGGCTATGGCGGGATCAGCGGGGTGGGCCAGGGTTCGGTGCACCCGCCCCGGCTGGTCCGGCTCGCTTACGCCCATCCCGATGCCACCAGGACAGTCGTATACGTGGGCAAGGGCATCACGTTCGACTCCGGCGGGCTCTCCCTGAAGCCGCCGAAGTCGATGGAGACCATGAAGTCGGACATGAGCGGCGCGGCCGCGGTACTTGCCGCGCTGCAGGCGGTCGCAGCCCTCGGGGCCCCCGTCAACGTGATCGGCTATCTGCCGCTGGCAGAGAACATGCCCGGCGGCACCGCGCAGCGCCCGTCGGATGTCATCACCATGTATGGCGGAAAGACCGTCGAGGTGCTGAATACCGACGCCGAGGGCCGCCTGGTCCTCGGGGATGCCCTGGCGAGGTCGGTCGCTGACGCGCCGGACCTTCTCGTTGACGTCGCCACCCTGACCGGCGCGCAGGTGACGGCGCTCGGCCTGCGGGTGTACGCGGTGATGTCCAATGACGATCAGGTCCGTGACGCGATCGTCGACGCGGCCGCCCGGGCGGGCGAGGCCGCATGGCCGATGCCGCTGCCCGAGGACCTGCGTCGGGGCCTGGACTCGGCGGTGGCGGACCTGGCGAACGTCGCGGCCGAGTCGTCTGGGGGCATGCTGGTCGCAGGCCTGTTCTTGCGGGAATTCGTACCGGACGGGATCCGTTGGGCACACCTGGACATTGCCGGGCCCGCGTTCCACAGCGGCGAGCCGTACGGCTACACGGCCAGGGGCGGAACGGGCGCGGCAGTACGGACTCTCATCCAGGTGGCTCTGGACGTCGCGGATGGGCGGTTGTAGGCACGAGGCAGGCACGGACAGCAGTGCCCAGGAAACACGGCGGTTGCCCAGCCTGGGCTGACCGATCAGACAAGGAGCGTTCTAGTGGCTGACAGCGGCGGCTACGACATTGTCATTCTCGGCGGCGGCAGTGGCGGCTATGCGTGCGCCCTGCGCTCGGCCGAACTGGGCAAGCGCGTCGCGCTCATCGAGAAGGGCAAGGTCGGAGGCACCTGCCTGCATCGCGGCTGCATCCCGACCAAGGCGCTGCTGCACGCGGCGGAGGTCGCCGACCAGGCCAGGGAGAGCGCGTCTTTCGGGATCCGCGCGACCCTCGAGGGCGTCGACATGGCGGGCGTCAATGCCTACAAGGACAAGGTGGTCACCAGACTGTGGAAGGGCCTGGTGGGCCTGATCGGCAGCAGGCACATTGATGTCATCGAGGGCGAGGGCCGGCTGGTGTCGCCGACCCAGCTGCAGGTTGGCGACACGCTGATCGAGGGCGCGCAGGTGGTGCTCGCCAGCGGATCGCAGGCGCGCAGCCTGCCCGGCCTGGAGATTGACGGCAGGCGCGTGATCACCAGCGATCACGCCCTGGAACTCGACCGGGTGCCCGCTTCCGTCGTGATCCTCGGTGGCGGCGTGATCGGGGTCGAGTTCGCCAGCGCATGGCGGTCCTTCGGCGCCGAGGTCACGATCATCGAGATGCTGCCGCACCTGCTGCCCCTCGAGGAGGAGTCAAGCTCCAAGCTGCTGGAGCGGGCGTTCCGGCGGCGCGGCATCGGCTACAAGCTCGGAGCTAGGTTCGAGAGCGTGAAGGAGACCGACTCGGGCGTCACTGTGTCGCTCGAAGGCGGAGCCACTATCGACGCCGAGCTGCTCCTGGTCGCGGTCGGCCGCGGTCCGGAGTCGGCAGGCCTCGGCTACGAAGAGGCGGGCGTGGCGATGCAGCGGGGCTATGTGACTGTCGACGAGTACTGCCAGACGAGCGTCCCGACGATCTCGGCAGTGGGTGACCTCACTCCCGGACCGCAGCTGGCGCATGTCGGCTTCGGCGAGGGAATCATGGTCGCCGAGCGGCTGGCCGGGCTGCCGGTGACCCCGATCGACTACGACGGCGTCCCGAGGGTCGCCTACAGCGATCCGGAGGTCGCATCGGTGGGCATCACCTCCGCGACCGCCGCGGAGCGTGGCATCGAGACCACCGAGTTCACCTACGACCTGGCCGGCAACGGCAAGAGCCAGATCCTGCAGACTCAGGGCGCGGCGAAAGTCATCGCCACTGCCGGAGGCGGCCCGGTGCTCGGCGTTCACCTGGTCGGCGCCCGGGTAGGGGAACTGATCGCCGAAGCTCAGCTGATCTACAACTGGGAGGCTGCGCCTGCTGAGGTTGCCCAGCTCATCCACCCGCATCCGACCCAGTCAGAGGCGATCGGCGAGGCGCATCTCGCGCTCGCGGGAAAGCCCCTCCACGTCCACTGATGACCATGGCCGCCCGTGCCGGCGGCCGCGGCCGGACATCCGTAACCGTCAGCGCTCAAGTAGAAGGAGTAACGGAACGCCATGTCGGTCTCTGTATCCATGCCACAGCTCGGCGAGAGCGTCACCGAGGGCACCGTCACTCGCTGGCTGAAGCGGGAAGGTGACCGGGTCGAAGCCGACGAGCCGCTGCTCGAAGTCTCCACTGACAAGGTGGACACCGAGATTCCGTCGCCGGTCTCGGGAATCCTGCGCGGGATCACGGTTGCTGAGGACGAGACGGTCGCTGTGGGCGCCGAGCTCGCCGTCATCGATGATGACGCGGCCGGCGCAGGCGCGGCTGGCGGCTCGGATGGCCAGGCAGCCCAGGCGCCGGCCGAGTCATCCGCTCCCTCGTCACCGGCGCCAGCGGACGGCCAGCAGCCGCCGTCCGGGCAGCCCGAGGCTGACGCCGGGAACCTCGACACCGCCGCGTTCCGGTCGCCTGGCTACCAGGAGCAGACGGCTCACCAGCAGGATCCTTACCAGCAACCGGGCTACCAGGCGCCGGCCCCCGCCGCGCAGGAAGCTCCCGCCCCTGCCTACCAGCAGCAGCCCTATCAGCAGCCCTACCAGCCGGGCGGCGAGGCGCAGCAGCCTGCCTACCAGCCTTCCGCCTACCAGTCGGCCGCCGCGCCTCAGCCGGAACCGCCGGGTCAGCCCGGCCCACCCGGGTTCACGGCACCGCCCGGCACTGCCGGCGCACGGCCGCAGGAGGGCGATGTCTCCGGGTTCAGCGGTCCTGAGGGGCCCTACGTGACGCCGCTGGTCCGTAAGCTTGCCGCCGAACACGGGATTGACCTGGCCGCCGTAGCAGGCACCGGAGTTGGTGGCCGGATCCGCAAGCAAGATGTCCTTGACGCCGCAACAGCGCGCCGCGGTCAGGCTGCCCCAGCGGCACCGCCGCCCGGCGCGCCCCAGGTGGCTGCGCCAGGGTCAGCCGCGCGGCAGGCGCCTGCCGCCGTTGCCGGGCCGGCTGTGGCATCGCCAGCGGGAGCGCAGGGTTTCCAGCGTGGCGCGGGCCAAGTGCCGCAGACTGACCCGGGGCAAGGGGCGGCGCGGCCCGCGATCGTGCCGTCCAGCCTGCGCGGCAGAACTGAGAAGATGTCGCGCTCTCGCCAGGTGATCGCACAGCGAATGGTCGAATCGCTGCAGACCTCAGCGCAGCTCACCACGGTGGTCGAGGCGGACGTCACGGCTATCGCCAGGCTCAGGGAGCGCGCCAAGGCTGGTTTCGAGGCCAGAGAAGGCGTCAAGCTCACCTTCCTGCCTTTCTTCGCGCTGGCCGCGGTCGAATCCCTCAAGGTGTATCCCAAGCTCAACGCGGTCGTCGACACCGTCAACGCGCAGGTGACTTACCACGACGCTGAGCACCTCGGGATCGCCGTCGACACCGACCGGGGGCTCATGGTCCCGGTCATCCGGAGCGCTGGCGACCTGAACATCGGGGGCCTGGCCAGGAAAATTGCCGACCTCGCGCAGCGCACCCGGGCCGGGCAGGTCAGCCCGGATGAGTTGTCCGGCGGCACGTTTACCCTGACCAACACCGGAAGCCGGGGCGCGCTTTTCGACACGCCGATCATCAACCAGCCGCAGGTGGCCATCCTCGGCACCGGCATCGTCGTCAAGCGGCCGGTCGTCGTCGACGACGCGGCGCTCGGCGAGGTGATCACGGTCCGGTCCATGGCCTACCTGGCACTGACCTACGATCACCGGCTGGTAGACGGCGCGGACGCCGCACGGTTCCTGAACACGATGAAGACCCGCCTGGAAGAAGGCGCATTCGAGACCGAGCTGGGCCTGTAACTCCCGGGTCTGGGGTCACGACCGGGTGACCTCAGACCGCCAAGGTCACCTGGCTCCTTTTGTCATAGGGCACTGTCCGTATTCACGTCAGCACGAAGCGCGAGAATAGGTGCAGGAAGCCCGCTGGCCTGGAGGAGGCGCCGTCATGAAGATCGCAGTCACCGGATCGTCCGGCCTGATCGGCACGGCATTCGCCGACGCGGCGCGCCGGGACGGTGATGAGCTGATCCGGCTGGTGCGGCGGCCACCGCGCGGCCCCGGCGAAGTCTCCTGGGATCCTGCAGCCGCCCGCGGCGGAATCGACCCGACCGCGCTGGCGGGCGTCGACGCCGTTCTGAACCTGGCCGGCGCGCCGATCGCGGCCGGCCGGTGGACCCAGGCGCGCAAGGCCGAGCTCCGCGCCAGCCGGATCACGGCCACCGAGGGACTGGTCTCGGCGCTGACTGTTATGGACAAGCCGCCGGCCGCGCTGCTGTCCGGGTCGGCCATCGGCTGGTACTCCGATACCGGCGGGCGCGAAGTTGACGAGTCGGCACCAGCCGGGACGGGTTTCCTGGCTGAGCTGGTCAAGGACTGGGAGGCGGCAGCGGGGCCCGCGAGCGACGCGGGCGTGCGCGTCGTTGACTTGCGCACCGGCATCGTACTTTCCCGCCAGGGCGGCATGCTGGGCCGGCTGGCTCCGCTGTTCCGGCTCGGACTCGGCGCCCGGATCGGCCCGGGGACCCAGTTCATCAGCTGGATCACGCTCACCGATCATGTCCGTGCACTGCGCTATCTCCTGGCGAATCCGGGCATCGAGGGACCGGTCAACCTGACAGCGCCCGGACCGGTCACCAATGCCGAGTTCACCGCGGCCCTTGCCGCGGCCCTCGGCAGGCCCGCCCTGCTGCGAGCGCCCGCCGCTGTGCTCCGGGCTGCTCTCGGGGAGCTTTCCACCGACCTGCTGGCCAGCGCCCGGGTGCTACCGCACCGGCTCCTGGAGGCAGGCTTCACGTTCCGCCACGCCGACATGGCCAGCGGGCTCGCCGCAGAGTTCAGCTCCACCGGCACAGCGCGAGCCGCCCCGGGCATTTGACCCTGGACTAGCGGCGGCGACCCTCGACTACCGGCGGCGCCCAGCCTCCTGCGTCAGGCCCAGCCGGGCAGCCGGCCAGCCCTGCTCGGTTCTGGCCCCCGCCGCTGGCAAGCCGCCGGCCAGCTGCGGAAGCAGATCCCGCAGATGCCCGTCCGTGCCGACGCCCAGCAGCGGAATCCGCCACAGCGGCGGTACTGGTCCCTGATGGCCCTCGCGTCGCCTGATTATGGCGAAGGTCAACCGCAGCAGCCGCCGCGCGCCAGCGACCGCCAGTAGTGCCAGCGGAAGCTCGACGAGCAGTGCGGACAGGAGGCTGAACTCGAAGCCCATAGTGTGGGAGTCCAGCACCACATCGAACCAGGCGTCGGAGCAGAGCAGGGTCGCGAGCACCACCAGGCAGATGATCAGTATCTGCCTGCGCCGCCACGCGGCCCAGCCGGTCGCCGCGAACGCCCCTAGCAGCGCGAAATCGAAGCCGACCCAGGCGCCGCGCCAGCCGCCCGCCCGGTAGTAGTGCGGCAATGTCACGGCAAGCAGGCCTGTCCAGGCGGCGAGCGCGATACAGCACCCGAAAATCGCGGCCAGGATGATCGTGCGCCGCCGTTCATAGCCAGAAGGCCGGTGCTGGTAGCCGGCGGTCAGGGCAGCGAGCGCCTGCCGGAGCGTGGCAACCTCCTCGGGACTGATGTCTCGCAACTGGTCCTCGTCGAACACCCGGGTCACCTCCCGGTATCGCTAACGACAGCGTGCCGCGAGTCGTTACCCGGCACGGCGCACGGCGGCGCGCCACTGACCTGAACGGCCGTAGCCTGGGTGGCGGGGAAAGCCAGCGCCGCCGGACCGCGGCCCGGTCCGGGCCGTGACCGCCGGGCCGAGTGCTGCGGCACAGCACCCGGCCACCGCGACGGTCAGTTCCAGCACACCCGCCCGGTTAGGCTGGGCCAATGGACGCTCACCCGGATTCCGAGCTGGTTTTCGCCAGGGCCGGGTTCGGTCCTGACGCCATCCCCTACCTTCGGGCCTGGGATCTGCAGCGAGCGCTGCATGAGCGGCGGGTCAATCGCGAAATCCCCGATTCCTGCCTGCTCCTTGAGCACCCGCCCGTCTACACCGCAGGCAAGCGGACCATGCCGCTTGACCGGCCAGTTGGAGATCCCGGTGCCCCGGTGATCGAGGTGGACCGGGGCGGGAAGATCACCTGGCACGGCCCGGGTCAGCTCGTCGGGTACCCGATCGTCGCGCTCGGCGAGCCGATCGACGTCATCGCCTACGTCCGGGCCATTGAGGAGGCCCTCATCAGGACGTGCGCCGAGTTCGGGGTGGAAACCACCCGGGTGGAGGGACGGAGCGGCGTCTGGGTCCGCGGCGCGGCGGGCCACCTCCGTGATGCCGGGGACCGTAAGGTCGGCGCCATCGGGATCCGGATAGCGAGAGGCGTGACCATGCACGGGTTCGCGCTGAACTGCGATTGTGACCTGTCCTGGTACGACCGCATCGTTCCCTGCGGAATCCGCGATGCGTCGGTCACGACCCTGTCCGCCGAGGCCAGCCGCCCGGCCACTGTGGCCGAGGCAGTAGCCGTGCTGCAGCCCCATCTTGCCGAGGTGCTCCGCGCCCGGCAATGGCGCAGCGTAGACGGGCTTGCCGAGCTCATGCCCCTAACGCCCGCCCAAGGCATCGCAGTCAGCTAGCGGTTCGCGGCTCACCGGAAGCTGGCGCTCACCCAGGGGCTGGCGCTCAGCGCGGGCTGACGGCTCCAGAGGCTGACGGCTCAGCCACGCGGATCCGGCTGATAGACCGTCCCGCCCTCCGCCCGCCCGGCCAGGGCAGCGCGGACCCGGGCCGCCATGTGCGGCGGCAGGTAGCTGTCGAGGTCGGCCGCCTCGGTAAACCGGAAATCGTCGAGTTCCGCGCGCTGCAGCACGATCCCGCCGCCGCCGTCAAGCATTCCGCCGTCGAAGATGAAATGCATGATCGGCCGCTGCTGGCTGCCGAATGGCTGCGCCCAGTCGATGGCCAGCAGCGGCCCCGGCGCCCGTTCCAGGCCGATCTCCTCGGCGACTTCGCGGGCGCATCCCTCGTGGGGCGCCTCGCCGTGCTCGCAGATGCCGCCGGGCAGTGTCCAGTGGTCCCGGTAGTTCGGCTTGACCAGCAGCACCCGCCCGCCAGGATCGGTGATCAGTGCACCGGCAGCCAGGACCACGCCGGGCAGCTCGGCGAACCAGGTGTCCGGGTCGATGAAGTGGCTCGTTGTCATCTCCGGGGCGCGGCCTAGCCCGCGGCCAGCCGGGCCAGGCCGGCCAGGTACTCGCCGAGTTCGCCGGCCGGGACGGCGGCCTGCTCGCCGCTGTCCATGTCGCGCACCGTCACAGTGCCTGCGTCGTCCTCAGCGCTGCCGTAGATCAGGCACCAGCGCGCTCCCTGGTCGCTGGCCCACCTGAGCTGCCTGCCGAGCTTGCCGGACGTGCCCAGGTAGACGCTGCCGCGCAGGCCAGCCGCGCGGGCCGCCGAAGCGTACCCAAACGACTGCGGCGCATAAGCGGCGTCTATCACGGTGACGGCCACATCCAGGCGCCGATGCGGGGTCCCCGCGTTGTCGGGCAGTAGCGACAGGATCCGCTCGATGCCGAGCGAGCTTCCGGTAGCCGGCATGTCAGGGCCGCCCAGCTGCTCGATCAGGTGATCGTACCGGCCGCCCGAGCCGATCGAACCCGGCACGCCGGGCGCCGTCAGCTCCCAGATCGGGCCCGTGTAGTAGCTCAGCCCGCGCACCATCCGCGGAGTGAACGCGATCCGGCCCGCCGGAACCTGCGGTCCGACCAGGGACAGGACGCTGTCCACCTCGTCGAGCCCGGCTGCCCCCGCCTCGCTCGGCTTCAGCGCGACCCTGATCCGGTCGACCGCGTCGGTCGCCGTCATCACCGCGACGAGCTCGCCGGCCTTCTCTGCGGCCAGGCCACGGCCCTCAAGCTCAGCGGCGACCGCCGCCGGGCTGAGCTTGTCCAGCTTGTCCAGGGTGATGAGCACCCCAGGGCCCAGATCCGCAGCCACCCCGAACACCTCAAGAAGCCCGGCCAGCACCCGCCGGGAGTTGAGCTGAATACCGAAGTCCTCGATACCGAGGCCAGCCAGCGCGTCGTGCTGCGCGCACAGCGCCTCGGCGTCAGCGAGCACCGACCTGGAACCCAGCGTGTCCAGGTCACACTGCACGAACTCCCGGTAACGCCCCTTCCCCGGCCGGTCCGCGCGCCACACCGGGCCCATCGCGTATCGCTTGTACGGCGAGGGCAGCTGACTGCCGTACGCGGCGGCCACCCTGGCCAGCGGCACGGTCAGGTCGTAACGCAGCGCCAGGTCGGCCTCGCCGGACACCTCATGCTCGCCACGGCGCAGGATCTTGAACACGAGCTTGTCGCCGTCGTCGCCGTACTTGCCCAGCAGCACGTCCAGGCGCTCAAAGGCCGGCGTCTGCAGCGGCTCAAAGCCATAGCTGGCGAACACCGAGCGGATCACGGCGAAGGCCCGTTCGCGCTGCTCGAACTCGGCGGCGAGAAAATCCCGCGTCCCTGATGGCGGGTCAAACTGCGTTGGCATGCGCCCCATGTTCCCTGACTCTGGCATGCCGCGTCACATCCTTTCCCGCAGGGGCCGGCCCGTGAACCGCGAAGAACGGGCCCGTGAACCGCGAGGGCGGCCCCGTGCTCGGCGCGCCAGGGCGCGCGCCAGGGCATGTTTAGCGTGACCGGGTGCCCTATGAATGACGCCCCGGCCCGCCACACGCTCGGGGTTGCCATCGGCCTGCAGGTAGTGATCTCCGCAGGTGACGGGCTCGCCATGATCGCGCTGGCCGCCGGCTTCGGCGTCTGCGCAGCGATCCTGCAACCAGGACTCGGCGCGATAGTCCCCAGGCTGGCCGGGTTCAGCTACCTGCGCGCGGACACCGAGGCAGGAACGCTGGTCCTGATCGTCGGCGTGCTGGTCGCCTTCGCCAACCTCGCCGTGGTGGCCGAAGTGGTCTTCGCCGAACACGTGCTCGGCTCAGGCCCGGGCGGATGCTCCGTGCTGTCGCTGCGTGGACAGCAGGGATGGTCATCGGGACGCTGCTCGGCGGCCGGCTTCCGAAACGGCTGCTGATGACCGCCGCGCTGGCCGGGACGGTCGCTACCGGCGCTGGTGTGGCACTGGCCGGGATCGCCGCGGTGCTCTGGCAGGCTGCGGCCGCCTACGGCTTCGGCGGCCTGGCGAACGGCCTGCAGATCGTGGCAACCCGCAGCTTCCCGGACCATCGCGCGCCCGAGGCCCCCAGCGCCACGGCCCGGCGCCACGGGCCAGCGCCACGGGCCAGCGCGCGGATTAACTGCCAGCGCCATCGGGCAGCGCCCGGGTTAACTGACCAGCACGCGAGTCATCTGACCAGCGCCCGGGCTAACCGACCAGCGCCTCTGTGCCTGGCTCGGCCCCTTCCCACGTACCCTGGAGCAGTGGTACTCGCTCCCGAAGAACGCCGCCTCCTGAGGCTTGAGGTCCGCAACAGCCAGACGCCCATCGAGCGCAAGCCCCCGTGGATCAAGACCAGGCTGCGCACCGGGCCTGAGTACACCCAGCTGAAGCAGCTGGTGCGGCGCGAAGGCCTGCACACGGTCTGCGAGGAGGCCGGCTGCCCGAACATCTTCGAGTGCTGGGAGGACCGCGAGGCGACCTTCCTCATCGGCGGCGACCAGTGCACCAGGCGATGCGACTTCTGCCAGATCGCCACCGGCAAGCCGGGCCCGCTCGACGTAGATGAGCCGCGCCGGGTCGCCGGGTCGGTGGCCGCCATGGGGCTGCGGTACGCCACCGTCACCGGGGTCGCCCGGGATGACCTGGCAGATGGCGGCGCGTGGCTGTACGGCCAGACCTGCCGCGAGATCCACCAGGCAGTGCCCGGCTGCGGCGTGGAGTTGCTGATACCCGACTTTAACGCGGACCGCGGGCAGCTCGCCGAGGTCTTCGCGGCCAGCCCCGAAGTGCTTGCGCACAACATCGAGACGGTACCCAGGATCTTCCGGCGGATCAGGCCGGGGTTCCGCTATGAACGATCCCTCGACGTACTGTCCCTGGCCCGCGAGGCCGGCCTAGTCACCAAGTCCAACCTCATCCTGGGCATGGGCGAGGAGCGGGACGAGGTCAGCCGGGCGATGACGGACCTCCGCGCGGCCGGCTGCGAGCTGCTGACGATCACCCAGTACCTGCGCCCCTCCGCGCGTCACCACCCGGTCAACCGCTGGGTGCCCCCGGCGGAGTTCGACGAGCTGGCCCAGGAGGCCAGCGGCCTGGGCTTTGCCGGTGTCATGGCCGGACCGCTGGTGCGCTCGTCGTACCGGGCGGGCAGGCTGTACCGCCAGGCGACGGACCGCCGCGCGAGCTGACCGCGCGAGGTGGTGTGAGCCGCGCTGGGAGCCGGATCTGGCCGTTCGCGTGCTCGCCGGCGCCGCAGCGGACCTTCGAGCCCGACGCGCCGCGCTGTTACCGGGCCGCATTTCGCGCGGACCGCCCCGTACTCGTATCCTCACGAGCATGGTGAACAAGCCCGGAGCCCCCGCGGGCCGGAAAGCCGCAGATGCTGACTCCCCCGGCCGAATCAAGCAGATCCGCATGGTCGCCGGGATTGTCCGCAAGACCAACCCCAAGGCCCTGCCCATTGTGGCCATCACCGGCATCGGGGTCGTCGCGATCTTCGTGATCCTCGGCCTGGTTGTCCGCTTGGCTGCGTTCCTGATTCCGCTGGGCGTCCTGATCGGGCTGTCGGCCGCGATGATCGTCTTCGGCCGTTTCGCCCAGTCTGCGCAGTACTCAGCGATCGCCGGGCAACCGGGCGCGGCCGCTGCGATCTTGCAGAGCATGCGCGGGAACTGGACGGTCGCGCCCGCGATATCCGCCAACAGGAACATGGACGTGGTGCACCGTGCCGTCGGCAGGCCCGGGGTGGTCCTGGTCGGCGAGGGATCCCCATCCAGGCTGCCGAGCATGCTCGCCGCCGAGAAGAAGCGGATCGCGAGAGTCGCCTACGACGTCCCGATCTATGACGTCCAGGTCGGCGATGAAGAGGGGCAGGTGTCGATCCGCAAGCTCCAGCGCCACATCATGAAGCTGCCCCGCAACCTGAAGCCGCCCGCTGTCACCGACCTGAACTACCGGCTGAAGGCGCTACCGCAGTCGCTGCAGATGCCCAAGGGCCCGATCCCCAAGACTGGCAGGATGCCGAAGGCACCCCGGCCGAAGTTTCGCTGACAACCAGCCGGACCAGGCCAGCAGCACGACCTGGTTCAGGCTGATTCGCGCAGCCAGGACCCGATCAGGTAGCTCTCGATCGAGTCACCAGGGGCCGGCGGCTCCCGCGCCAGCAGGGCGGACAGCTCAGCACGGGTGAACCAGCGGGCCTCCTCCAGTTCGGCGTTATCAACGCGGATCGCCTCGCTGACCGCCCGGGCCCGGAAGCCGATCATGAGCCCGGCTGGAAACGGCCACGCCTGGGATGCCCATAGGTCACCTCGCCCACCCGCACGCCGGTCTCTTCGGCGATCTCCCTGCGGACCGCATCCTCCAGGCACTCGCCGATCTCGACGAATCCTGCCAGCGCGGAGTACGCGTTCCGGGCGGCGCCACGGTGGCGGGCCAGCAGGCAGCGAGACGGCTCACCGGGCCCCTCGACCAGCGCGATGACGGCGGGCTCGATCCGCGGGAACAGTAGCCTTCCGCAGCCGGGACCGCTGCACCGCCGCTGCGTCCCGCCAGCGCCGCTCACCGTCGGCTGCCCGCAGGCGCCACAGTGGCGCTGCTCGCGATTCCACCTCAGGATGCCCCGCGCATAGCCGAGCGCTGCTGCCTGCTGCCGGTCAAGCACCGGAAACAAGGCCCGGACATCAACTGCATCGGTCGCGCCGACGAGCTGCACGGCCGCGTGCTCCGCCAGCGACGACAGGTCAACGGCGAACACGCCGGCCGCACCGTCCAGCCCGAGCAGCACCGTACTCACCGCGGCCGCCAGCACTGGCGCCGCCAGCGCGGCAGCGAGAATCGCTGGCTTGCGTCCCGCGGCTGGCGCGCCGCTTACCAGGCACTTTTCCTGCCAGAACGGGATCAGCTGCGAACCCGGGCGGTTCAGGATCATCTCGATCCAGGCAGCGTCACCGCGGTTGCCTGCCGCGCGGTCGAGCGCAAGGCCGTTGTAAGGCAGGCAGGGCTCACTCATCTCCGCGATAATGGCGCCCTCATGTCCGCGATCATGGCGCCACGGCCGGGTCGGGCGGGCGCTCGAAGAAGGTCTCAAGGACCACGACGGCCTCAGTCCCGGTGACTCCCTCGACCCTGGAAATCTGCCGCAGCGCGCCCTGCAGGCTGGCCGTGCTGGCCGTCCTGATCTTCAGGAGCAGGTCCGCGTCCCCCGCGATGACGTGCGCCTCTTCGACGTCAGGAAGGCTGGCCAGGGCTTCCCGGGTGGGGTTATCGCCCATCCAGGCGCTGGCCCGCACCAGCACGAACGCCAGCACTCCGCGGCCGACAGCAGCCGGGTCGACCTCTATGGTGGTGCGCCGGATCACGCCCCGGTCCCGGAGCTTGCGCACCCGCTCGTGCACAGCGCCCGGTGATAGCCCGACTGCCTGGCCCAAAGCCGCGTAAGGCTGCGTCGCATCCGCCTGCAGCAAGGCAAGCAGCCCCCGGTCGATGTCGTCCATGTCCGCCTCACTATTGAACTCAGTTCAGTAGTTTATCCGTTCAGCTATATGAAGTTCCGCGCATGTCCAGATTGGGGCGAGTGCGATAGCCAGCGGCAGCGGACCCCTGCTCGGCGACAGACCGCTGTTCAGCAGCGCGCGATTTTGGTGGCGCGACGCTCGGTAGCGCGACGCTCGGTAGCGCGACGCTCGGTAGCGCGAGGCTCGGTAGCGCGACGTTCAGCAAGCAGCAGCCGGAGAGCCGGCAGCGACTGGCGTGCCGTCGCTCAGACCCGGACGACGACCGTGTTGGCGGCCTTGTCGTGCAGCCCGCGCAGGTCGGCGTCGAACACCACGGGCGGGATCACGGCGAGAAACAGGATGGTCCGCACCAGCGCCCACAGCGGGCCCACCGGCTTGCCGTCCAGCCGCACCACCCTGATCCCCAGCAGGCGCTTACCCACCGTGAACCCGGTGAACGCGGTCAGGACCGCGGTCTCGGCCGCGAAGATGGCCAGCGTCCACCACGTCGAGTGCAGCAGCGCCAGCGCTATCATCTCGCAGAGCAGCCAGTCGACGAGCAGGGCCGCCAGCCGTCTGCCGATACCGGCGACCGAGCCGGCCCCCGTCTGCGGCAGGTGCAGCTCCTGGCCCGGGTAGTCACTGTCGCGCGCGGGCGTGCGCGCGCCGGAAATCCATGAGCCGGTCCACCGTCGGTCTGCCACGAACCAACGGTATCCGGGCCGGGGGGCCAGCAGACCGGCGCCCGGTGGCCGTTAAAGCTTCTCCTACTTCCCCGCAGGCACGCTTAACACGGGTGAAACATTGGGGACACCGGTCGGAAACCGCCGGCCACTAGCCTCAGTGACACGCCAGCAGGCGGCACGGTCAGGCACGGGCAGCGTTAGAGGGAGGGCTGGATGTTCACCAGCGGCGAGGAAATCCTGCGGTTCATCGGGGCCGAGGGAGTGGAGTTCGTCGATGTCAGGTTCTGCGACCTGCCGGGAAGCATGCAGCACTTCACAGTCCCGGTCGAGTCCTTCGACGAGAAGGTGTTCTCCGACGGACTGATGTTCGACGGCTCGTCGATCCGAGGCTTCCAGCAGATCCATGAGTCGGACATGCTGCTGTTGGCTGACCCGACGACCGCCGTAGTGGACCCGTTCCGGACGCGCAAGACGCTTAATCTGACGTTCTTCGTCCATGACCCGCTCACTGGCGAGCCCTACACCAGGGATCCGCGCAATATCGCCAGGAAGGCCCAGGACTACCTGCGCGGCAGCGGGATCGCTGACACGGTCTATTTCGGCCCGGAGGCCGAGTTTTACATCTTCGACTCGGCTCGCTTCGAGACCTCGCCGCAGGCTGGCTACTACTTCATCGACTCGGTCGAGGGCGCCTGGAACTCCGGCCGCGAGGAGGCAGGCGGCAACCTGGCCTACAAGCCGCGCTACAAGGGCGGTTACTTCCCTGTTCCGCCGACCGACCACTTTGCGGACCTGCGCGCGGACATGACCAGAGCGCTGATCGACTGCGGGATCCTCGTCGAGATGCAGCATCACGAGGTCGGAACCGCCGGGCAGTCGGAGATCAACATGCGCTTCGGCGGCCTGCTGCAGATGGCCGACAACCTGATGCTGTACAAGTACGTGATCAAGAGCGTGGCCAATGCGGCGGGAAAGACCGTGACATTCATGCCCAAGCCGCTCTTCGGCGACAACGGCTCAGGAATGCACTGTCACCAGAGCCTCTGGAAGGACGGCTCGCCGCTCTTCTACGACGAGGTCGGCTATGCCGGCCTGTCCGACACGGCCCGCCACTACATCGGCGGCCTGCTCAAGCACGCGCCGTCCCTGCTGGCGTTCACCAACCCGACCGTGAACTCCTACCACCGGCTGGTTCCTGGCTTCGAGGCACCGGTCAACCTCGTCTACTCGCAGCGCAACAGGTCAGCCTGCGTCCGGGTGCCCATCACCGGACCGAGCCCGAAGGCGAAGCGGATCGAGTTCCGGGTTCCGGACCCGTCCTGCAACCCGTATCTGGCGTTCTCGGCGATGCTGATGGCCGGCCTGGACGGCATCAAGAACAAGATCGAGCCGCCGGAGCCGGTGGACAAGGACCTCTATGAGCTTCCGCCAGACGAGGCGAGGTCAATCCCGCAGGTGCCGGGCTCGCTGGACAAGGTCCTCGACACGCTCGAGGCCGACCATGAGTACCTGATCGAGGGCGGCGTCTTCACCCCGGACCTGATTGCTACCTGGCTCGACTACAAGCGGTCCAGCGAGATCGACCCGATCCGGCTGCGCCCGCACCCGCACGAGTTCGAGCTCTACTTCGACGTATAAGCGGCAGCCGATAGGGCGATGACGCGTCCGCAGGGAACGCGTCATCGCCCTATCGGCTGTTTTCTAGCGGTTGTTCCCGTCAGCTGCTCCCCATCGGCTGTGCGCTATCGGTTCCTCGCGATCGGCTCCCCGGCCGCCGGGCTCGGCGGATCCCGGTATCGGCGCGGAAATATGGTTAGCGCTGCCGCAGCCACCCGGTAATGTGAGGCACGGCCGGGCGAGCGCTGGAGGCACGGTGAGCGGCGAGTTCCCTTTGGCGCCCGGCGATCCAGGCTCCTTCACGACCGGCTCCCAGATAGCCGGATACCAGCTGATGGAGCAGATCGGCCGGGGCGGCATGGCCGTCGTGTACAAGGCCATGGATCTGCGGCTCGACAGGCCGGTGGCGCTGAAGATCCTGGCGCCCGAGCTGGCCAGGGACGAGGCCTTCCGGCAGCGCTTCATCAGGGAGTCCAGGGCCGCCGCGGCCGTTGATCACCCTTGCATCATCCCGGTGTTCGACGCGGGCGAGGCCAGCGGCGTCTTGTTCATAGCGATGCGGTACGTGAGCGGGCGAGACCTGCGCACGCTGCTGGACCGGGAGGGCTCGCTGCCAGCCGGGCGAGTCGTCAGCATCGTCGACCAAGTGGCATCCGCGCTGGATTCGGCGCATGAGCGTGGCCTTGTCCACCGCGATGTCAAGCCTGCCAATATGCTGCTCGACTCGGCGGCCGGCAGCGGGCAGCTCGATCACGTCTACCTGTCCGACTTCGGGCTCATGAAGCGGTCGCTGTCGACCTCCAGCCTGACGTCGACCGGCCAGTTCCTCGGCACGCTGGATTACATCGCACCGGAGCAGATCGAGGGCCGCCAGGTCGACGGGCGCGCTGACCTTTATGCGCTGGCGTGCACCGCTTACGAGATGCTGGCCGGCGCTCCGCCGTTCCGCCGCGACCAGGACGTCGCGGTCATCTGGGCGCAGGTGTCGGCGCCGCCTCCGCAGCTGACCGACCAGCGGCCCGATCTTCCGGCTGCGGTCGACACAGTCCTGGCCAAGGCGCTGGCAAAGGTACCCGGCGATCGTTATGACACGTGCCTGGAGTTCGCCGGGGCGCTCCGGGCTGCCTGCGCCCTCTCGGCTTCCTCGGCATCGTCGGTCCCGGGCCGGCCCGGGCCGGCCACCGAACTGGCTCACCTGCCGGCAGACGCCTGGGCCGGATCGACGCCAGGGACAGACGAGGCGAGCGGGACCGGCGGGACCGCTGCCAGGTACGACCGCCCGCCCGCGGGGGCGCTCCCGCCGGAGCCGCCCACGGAGGGAGCGGGCTTCCCCCCAGTCCGGCCGGCCAGCCAGGACCCGAGACGCCCGCCGGAGCACGGGCCGGCGGGGGCCGGCTTCGGGCGGGCCGAGCCGGCCGAGTTCAGGCCGGCGGGATACGCGCCCCCCTACGCGCCACCCTCTGGCTGCCCACCCTCGCCCAGGCAGGCACCGCCGGCGCGCCCCGGCGCGCGCTCTTCCCGCCGGCGCGGGTCATCGCGGCGAACGCCGGCCGCGATCATTGTCAGCTGCCTCGTGATTGCCGGGGCGGCCTTCGCCGTCCTGCATGCCCGAGCCGTCCGGTCCAGACCGCCGCTGACCAGCGCTTCAGTGTCAGGCACGGTCAAACCGCGCGACAGCGCGGCGCGCGCGGCAAGCCAGGCCGCTCCTGGCACCCCCGCGACGACCGTGACCGCGTACTTCGCCGCGCTCAACGCCCGTGACTACACTCAGGCCTGGAACCTCGGCGGCCGCAACACCGGTTCCTCGTATACCGCCTACGTCAACGGGTTCGGCACGACCGCCAGGAACACCGTGACCGTCTTGTCGGTCGCCGGCAACGTGGTGACGGCGCGGATTACTGCCCTGCAAACTGATGGCACAGTCAAGACATTTCAGGGTAATTACACGGTGACCAGCGGCGTCATTACTCAGTTCAACGTGCAGCAGACTGGCTGAGGGGCGCTGGCCCGCCCGGTGGGCGACCGGGCCGCGGTGTCGCGCTTTTGCCCGTTACGGACCACTATCGCCCCCGGTCAGCCGCCCTGACATGCAGCGAAGACGCAGTGGCTGACGGAAATTCACCCTATTCTCGGCACTGGCCAGATATCGTCCCGCGGGCCGCCGCGGCAAGAAGGGCAGGTACGAGTGTCGAAGCTCTGGCGCAGGACTGCTGTCTTCGCCGCGGCAGCCAGCTTTCTCGCGCTGGGCGCGCTTCCGGCGCTCGCCGCGACAACCGCGGTCCCGACGATCACGATCACGGCGTCGTCCGCGCTGCGGCCGGTGACCGGCGACGTACTGGTCCTCTTCGAGCAGGGAAAGTACTCCACCGCCCAGATCCGAGGCGACGTCTCCGGTGCCGTGACAGGGGACGTGGTCAAGCTCTTTGCCCGGCCTTTCCATAAGAAGGCGGCCGTCGTCAGGTCTGTGACACTCACGACGATCAAGCCTCAGACGCCCTATTCATTCACCGTGCTGCCTGCCATCGCCACGCAGTACCGGGCGGAGCTGTTCGCATCAGCCACTGCCCCTAGTGACCTGGCCAAATCCGCTCCGGCCACCGTGTATCTCAGCTCTGGTGGCAAGATCGTATTGAAGCAGGGCTGCGGGAACGGGCCAGTCTGCAGTCCGCAGTACCGCTTCTACGTGTACCTGCCCGCCGCGGTGATCAAGGGATACATTTCGAGGCACTGGTATGTGTATGTCGGAGTGAGGCTGTCGGCGACGGGTACTCCGCCGTATCCAACGTGGCTGAATCTGGACCCGCACGCGACCCTCAGCAAGCTGCGGCGCATCTCCGCCCGGCAGTACGAGCGGACGGTCGGCTTCTCGTTCCGGGTGGGCAACGACGGCGCCCGCTGGGTCGTCATCGCCTGCGAGAAGGACACCGAAGCTCAGGATGGCCTGGGGCTGCCGGGCTCCCACGGCTGCGGCGCGCTCCATGTCCGCAGGACAGTTGCCTACCTCGGCTAGCTCCGCCGGCCTGACGATGGGATGAAGGTGCCCGCATCCGGGATGTCCGCCGACGCCGCGGCGATTGAGAGCGCGCTGCGGGCGCTCGGCACGCCGGAGCGCGCGGTGAGCGAGAAGGCCTACCTGAAGAGCGACCTGGAGTTCGCCGGCACCTCCTTGCCGGCGACGCGCTCAACAGTCACGGCATGGCTCAAGGACCGCCCGGGCCTGGATCATGACGATCTCCTGGCTGTCGTCCGGGCGCTCTGGGACCGGCCGGTTTTCGAGTGCCGGATGGCCGCGGTCGAGTTCCTCGACGCGAAAGCCGCGCTGCTGCATTCAGGCGACGCCGTCCTGGTGGAGAGCATGCTCCGAGCCGCGCGGACCTGGGCGCTGGTCGACAACCTCGCGGCCAACGTCATGGGCCAGCTCACCGAGCGGTGCCCGGAGCTGGCGACCACCCTGGACAGCTGGGCCGCCGACGAGGATTTCTGGCTCCGGCGGTCAGCCATGCTGGCCCTGCTGAGGCCGTTGCGCCGCGGCGAAGGTGACTTCGCGCGGTTCGCCAGGTACGCCGACCAGATGCTGGACGAGAAGGAGTTCTTCATCCGCAAGGCGATCGGCTGGATCCTGCGCGATACGGCCAGCCGCCGCCCGCAGCTGGTCGCGGAGTGGCTGGCGCCGCGGGTAGACCGGGCCTCCGGCGTCACCATGCGCGAGGCGGTCAAGCCGCTGCCGGCGGATCTGCGCGACCGGCTCCTGGCCGGCTATCGCGAGAAGCGGCCCGTCACGCTCGGGACCTGACGCCTCGCTTTACCCCCGCCATGCCGTCGCGGTGCTGCCATCTGAGCGGTGCTGCGTCGAGGTCCGGTAAGGTCCGGGGCGGATTCGGCACCGTAATCTACCGGATATCGCCATCCGGGCACCGCTCGTGACCCCTGGCCGGACTTATCCACAGTTCTGCAGCTGATTGCGATCTCCGGTCACCGGTACCTGCGCGACGTCGAGCGCCCGCATGGCTTGCCGCAGGCGGTCCGGCAGGCGCGCGTGCTGCGCGGGACGCGGGCCGAGTACCGCGATGTCCTCTATCAGGCGTTCGGCGTGGCGGTTGAGCCTGACGGCGTGGCGGTCCATCCCGGAGACCTCCGCTGGCGTGACATCAGGCGCGACAACGCGGCCGTTGCCGACGGGGTCATTACCCTGCGCTATGGCTGGGCCGACGTCACCGAGCGCCCGTGTCAGGTCGCGGCGCAGGTGGCCGATGTGCTGCGGCGGCGCGGCTGGACCGGGTCCGTCCGCCGCTACTCGCCGGGATGCACCGTCTCCATGATCTGACGCGACAGATCCTCGCTGCCGCGATCAGCCATAGAACAAGCGTTCCATCACGGCCCTGGCCCGGCGGGCCGTCCGGCGGTAGTCCTGGACCAGGTCTTGCGCGGAGCCCGGCGGGTAGCCCAGCAGCTGGGCCACCGCGGTGAGTTCCGGATGCGCGGACGGCACCGTGTCTGACGCGCGGCCGCGTACCAGCATCACCGCATTCCTGATCCCGCTGGCGAGGCGCCAGGCCGACTCCAGCACCTCCGCGTCGGCCAATGCGACCAGGCCTGCGTCCGTCGCGCCCGCCAGCGCGGCCAGCGTCCGCGTTGTCCGCAGGACCGGCACCGTATGCGCATGCCTGAGCTGCAGAAGCTGAACTACCCACTCCACGTCCGCGAGGCCGCCCGGGCCCAGCTTCAACTGGAGCGCCGGGTCGACGCCCCGGGGCATCCGTTCTGCTTCCATCCGGGCCTTAACCCGGCGGACCTCCCGGACGGATGCGTCAGCCATCCCCCCTGCCGGATAGCGGAACTCGTCCGCGATGGCGGCAAAGGCGCTGCCGAGCTCGGCGTCGCCCGCGACCGGATCGGCACGCAGCAGCGCCTGCGCCTCCCAGGGCACCGACCAGCGCCGGTAATAGGCGAGGTAGGACGCGAGCGTACGGGCCAGCGGGCCCTGGCGGCCTTCCGGCCTCAGGCCGGCGTCGATGAGCAACGCCGGATCGGGGCCGGGGCGGCCGAGCAGCCCGCGCAGGTCCTCAGCGACCGCGTGCGCCGCCCGCGTCGCGCTCTCCTCGTCCGCGCCAGGCAGCGGGTCGTGCACGAACATCACGTCAGCGTCGCTGGAGTAGCTCATCTCGTGACCGCCGAATCTGCCCATGGCCACGACCGCTATCCGGGTCGGCAGCGGGCCGGCTCCGTGTTCGGCCGTGCGGACAGCTACTTCGAGCGCGGCACCCACAGTGACCGCGGCGACCGTGCTGAGCGACTCGCCGGTCTCCTCGATTCCGGCGAGGCCCAGCAGGTCGGCGGCTGCCGTCCGCAGCAGCTCCCGCCGGCGCAGCGCCAAGGCCGCCGAGACCGCGTCAGCCGCCTCCTGGTACCGGCGCACCGCCGCGGCCGCCTCGGCGCGCAGCGCGGCCGCTTGCCGCGGCGCGAGCTGCGCGTCGTCGGCGAGCATCGCCACCGCGTCCGGGGCGCGCAGCAGCAGGCCGGCCGCGTACCGGCTGGACGCGAGCAGCCTGGCCATCCGCTGCGCCACCCTGGTGTCATCACGCAGCAACCTCAGGTACCACGGGGATTCCCCGAGCGCCTCGCTGACCTGGCGGAACGCGAGCAGGCCGGCATCGGGCTGGGCTGCGTCGGCGAACCAGCCGAGCATGACAGGCAGCAGCGTGCGCTGGATCGCGGTCTTGCGGGAGGCACCGGCGGTAAGTGCGCCGATGTGCCGGAGCGCGCCTGCCGGGTCGCTGTAGCCAAGTGCCTCAAGCCGGGCGCGGGCGGCTTCCGGGGTCAGCCGGACGTCCTCTCCCGGCAGCCGCGCGACCGCATCGAGCAGCGGACGGTAGAACAGCTTCTCGTGCAGCTGCCTGGCCTGGCTGGCATGTTCGCGCCACCGCGCGGTCAGCTCAGTGGCCGGATCGGCGTACTGCCCCGTGCCGCTCGTCAGGTGCAATGCGCGGCCTACCCGGCGCAGCACCGCCGGGTCCTCGGGCAGCGTATGGGTCCGGCGGAGGCGATAGAGCTGCAGCAGGTGCTCGACGCGGCGCAAGAACCGGTAGGCGCGAGCCAGGCTGGCCGCGTCCTGCCGCCCCACGTATCCGCCCGCCGCCAGCTGGTCCAGAGCCTGCAGAGTTGCCCGGACGCGTAGCGTCTCGTCGGTCCGGCCATGCACCAGCTGAAGCAACTGGACAGCGAATTCGATGTCGCGAAGACCGCCAGGACCCAGCTTCAGCTCACGGCCGGCCTGGTCGGCGGGCAGGCTTTCGAGCACCCGCCGGCGCATCGCCTGCACGTCAGCGACGAAGTGCTCGCGCTGGGCCGCCTGCCAGACCATCGGGTCGAGCGCCGCTATGTAGGCGCGGCCCAGGTCGGCGTCCCCGGCCACCGGCCGCGCCTTGAGCAGCGCCTGGAATTCCCAGGTCTTGGCCCAGCGCTCGTAATAGGCACGATGGCTGGCCAGGGTCCGGACCAGCGGGCCGTCCCGGCCCTCCGGACGGAGGTTCGGATCGACAGGGAACAGCGGGCTCTCGGCCGTGGGCTGTGAGCACACCTGGATCATCGCGGCTGCGAGCTGGGTCGCGGCACGGAGGGCGGCGTCCTCTGTCGCGCCTGCTGCCGGTGCCGCGACGAAGATCACATCAACGTCGCTGGCGTAGTTCAGCTCCCGGCCGCCGCACTTCCCCATCGCGATCACCGCGATCCGGCAGGCCTGCGCCTGCGGGACGAGCCGGGAGCTGGCGATAGCCAGAGCGCCCTCAAGCGCGGCTGCGGCGAGGTCGGCCAGCTCAGCCGCCGTCTCGTCGATCGTGACCGCGCCGGTCAGGTCCCTGGCCGCCAGGTGCAGCAGCCGCCTGCGGTAGCAGACGCGCAGGGCTATCACCGCGTCGCCGGCGAGGCCTGGACCGGCTCCGGGAGCGGCACCAGCACCGGCACCGGTTCCAGGACCGGGGGCCGCCGCTGCCAGCAGCTCGGCTCGCAGCTCCGCCCCCGTGGGTCGGCTGAGCGCGGCTGGTCCTGCCAGCACGCGCCAGTGACCCGGGTGCCGGAAGAGGTGCTCCCCCAATGCCGCGCTCGCGCCGAGAACGGCGATCAGCCGGTCACGCATGCCGTGCTCAGCGCGCAGGGCCGCACGCAGCGCGGCGTCATAGGGCAACCTGGCCAGTGCGGTCAGAGCAAGATCAGGATCGGCTGCGCCGGCGATGGCATCCAGCAACGCCGCGTCGGCGCCGCCGATGTCGAGCCGGAGATCCTGGGTCAACAGCGCTTCAGCCCGCGCAGTGTCTGCGAATCCCATCGCGGCCAACCGTCCTGCCAGCGTCGTCCCTCGCGGCATGCTCACCCCAGCACGGTAGCGAGGCCAGCCCCGGAGGGCACCACGCCGGCTGGACGAGACACGGCGCTGGCGCGAAGCCAGCATCCCCGACCGGCTGCACAACCGCGGAATCGCGCTGGATTTTATCGATCATGGTTGATAGCTGGTGCGCCAGCCCTGCGCCAGCCGCACCGATCGACCACGGTCATGGGAAGGGCCTGACGGTCAGAGCACCCCTAGGTAGCGGTCGAGCTCAAACTCGGTGACATGGCGGCGGTAGTCCTGCCATTCCTCCCGCTTATTCCGCAGGAAGAAGTCGAACACGTGCTCGCCGAGCGTCTCCGCGACAAGTTCGCTGCGCTGCATCACGTCGCACGCTTCCGACAGGTTCTGCGGCAGCGGCGCGATCCCCAGCGCCCGGCGTTCTGCGCTCGTCAGCGCCCAGACGTCGTCCTCGGCGCCCGGCGGCAGCTCGTAGTCGGCCTCGATGCCCTGCAGGCCTGCCGACAGGATCACCGCGAATGCCAGGTAGGGATTGCAGGCCGAGTCGATGGAGCGGAACTCGATCCTGGTCGCGTTGCCCTTCTGCGGCTTGTACATCGGGACCCGGATGAGGGCCGAGCGGTTGTTATGACCCCAGCAGATGTAAGCCGGTGCCTCTCCCCCGGCCCCGGCGATCCGCTCGGTCCCGCCCCACAGCCGCTTGTAGGAGTTGACCCACTGATTGCACACGGCGGTGATCTCCGCCGCGTGCCTGAGCAGCCCGGCGATAAACGCCCGGCCCAGCTTGGACAGCTGGAATTCCGCCCCCGGCTCGTGGAACACATTCCGGTCGCCCTCGAACAGGGACATGTGCGTGTGCATGCCGGAGCCGGGGTACTCGGTGAACGGCTTGGGCATGAAGGTCGCGTATACGCCCTGCTCCAGCGCGACCTCCTTCATGGCAAGCCGGAACGACATGATGTTGTCGGCGGTGGTGAGCGCGTCGGCGTAGCGCAGGTCGATCTCCTGCTGCCCGGGAGCACCTTCGTGATGGCTGAATTCCACCGAGATGCCCATCCGCTCCAGCATCACGATCGCGTTGCGGCGGAAGTCGTGCGCGATAGTGTGCGGCGTGTGATCGAAGTAGCCGCCCGCGTCGATGGGATGCGGCTTGACTCCGGGCTCCGGCTTCTCCTTGAGCAGGAAGAACTCGATCTCCGGATGGGTGTAAAAGCTGAAGCCGAGCGCGGAGGCCCGGGCCAGCGCCCGCTTGAGTACGTTGCGCGGATCGGCGTAGGACGGCGTGCCGTTCGGCAGCAGGATGTCGCAGAACATCCGTCCCACCCCGGCCTCGTCACTGCGCAACGGCATCACCTGGAAGGTCGACGGGTCCGGCTTCGCGATCATGTCCGCCTCGTAGACCCGCGCGAACCCCTCGATCGCCGAGCCATCGAATCCGATGCCCTCCGCGAAAGCGCCTTCTAGCTCCGCCGGGGCGACCGCCACCGACTTGAGGTAGCCGAGGACATCCGTAAACCACAACCTGACAAAACGGATGTCACGCTCCTCAAGCGTGCGCAGCACGAACTCTTCCTGCCTGTCCACCCCGATATTCTGCCCTGCCGTTGTTTCCAGCGCGTTACGCGGGCGCCCCTGCGGCGCAGGCGGCTGGTCCCGGCCGCCGCGAACTGCCCGGGATATAACGGCGCCCCTAAGCTGGTCACGTGCCCATAATGCGGATTGCGCTCGCCCAGGTAAACGCCACCGTTGGTGATCTGGACGGCAACGCGGACCTGGTTGTCGGCTGGACCAGGCGCGCGGCACGGCAGGGTGCCGCCGTAATTGTGTTCCCTGAGATGATGCTGACCGGCTATCCGGTGGAGGACCTCGCGCTGCGCGCCTCGTTCGTCGAGACATCAGTCCGCCGCCTGCATGCGACAGCGGCCCGGCTGGCCGCCGAGGGCCTCGGCGGGGTCGCTGTGGTGACCGGCTACCTGGACCGGCGGGCCGGAATGCAGCCACGGCTCGGGCTGCCGGCGGGCGCCCCGCTTGATGCCGCGGCGCTCCTGCATGGCGGAGCGGTCGCGGTGACCTCGGCCAAGCATCACCTGCCGAACTATGGCGTGTTCGACGAGTACAGGTACTTCGTGCCGGGTGACAGCCTGCCGGTCTTCCGGCTGCCGACGGCCAGCGGCGAACCGGTTGACGTGGCGATCGCTGTCTGCGAGGACCTGTGGCAGGACGGCGGGCCCGTCGCGGTCACCCGCGAGGCGGGCGCCGCGCTGCTTGTCGTGCCCAACGCCTCCCCGTATGAGCGGGGGAAGGACGACACCCGCTTCGACCTCTGCCAGCGGCGGGCACGCGAGGCTGGCGCGGTGCTCGCCTACGTCAATCTGGTGGGCGGCCAGGACGAACTCGTCTTCGACGGCGACTCGATCATCGTGGATCCCACCGGACGGCTGCTGGCCCGCGGTCCTCAGTTCGAGGAGGCGCTGGTGGTCACCGATCTCGACCTGCCCGCCGCCGACCCGGCCGTTCCCGCGACCGGGGCTACCCCGGTGGACGCCAAGGACGGCACCGTCATCACCATCCAGCGCCTGGCGCTGCCGGCGTCCGCCGCTTCGGAATCCGCTGACCATGATCGTGACGACTTCTCAGTCATATCTGCGGAAAACTCGTCACGATCATCGTTGCGGCAGGCGCCAGATGCCGGCGGCCGGGCCCCGGCTGGCAGCAGCGAGCCCAGGGCACTGGCGCCGAGACTGTCCGATCTGGCCGAGGTGTACGCGGCTCTCGTCACCGGGACCAGGGACTACGTGACCAAGAACGGGTTCAGCTCGGTAATCCTGGGCCTGTCCGGCGGAATTGACTCCGCGCTCACCGCGACCATCGCCGCGGACGCGATCGGGCCCGACCAGGTCCACGTGGTGCTGATGCCGAGCCGCTACTCATCCGATCACTCGATCGGCGACGCCGGGGACCTTGCCAGGCGCCAGGGCTTGCAGGCCAGGACCGTGCCGATCAAGTCGATGGTCGAGGCTTTCAACTCGGAGCTTGACCTGGATGGCCTAGCAGCCGAGAACCTGCAGTCCAGGATTCGCGGCATGATCCTGATGGCGTTGTCCAACGCCGAGGGGCACCTGGTCCTCACCACCGGCAACAAGAGTGAACTGGCCACCGGTTACTCGACCCTCTACGGCGACTCGGCCGGCGGGTTCGCGCCCATCAAGGACGTGCTCAAGACGCTGGTCTGGGAGCTGGCCCGGTGGCGCAACCAGCACTCCCGGGACCAGGGCGAGGTTCCCCCGATCCCGGAGAACTCGATCAGCAAGCCGCCGAGCGCCGAGCTCGCGCCTGGTCAGCTGGACAGCGACTCACTGCCCGACTACCCGGTCCTCGACGCGCTGCTCGACGACTACGTCGAGCAGGACAAGGGCGCCGCCGCGCTCGTCGCCGCGGGCCATGACCCGGTCCTGGTGGAGCGCGTGATCAGGATGGTCGACCGGGCCGAGTACAAGCGCCGGCAGTACCCGCCGGGCCCGAAGATCAGCGTGAAGAATTTCGGCCGGGACCGCCGCCTGCCGCTGACTAGCCGCTGGCGCGAGCCGCTGCACACCGCCGAGCCGCTGCACACCGCCGAGCAGGTGCGCACTGGCCAGGACTAGAGCTCGACGCTGGTACCAGGCTCAAGGCGGGTGAATGTCCCGCCTGCCGGTCCAGCGGCCAGCCCCAGGAGGCGTTCCATCAGCCCGAGGCCGCTGGCGTTCAGCAGCGCGTCGTGAATGACGTAGCCGCGTTGCGGCGCGACCGCACGACCGTAGTCGATCATCTCGCCCACCTTCAGCCACGGCGCGTTGCCCGGTATCAGCAGCGTCGGGATCGGGTCCTCCGGCACGGTGAGCGAGTCGCCAGGGTGGAAGACCTGCCCGTCCACCGCGAAGCCGGTGTTCGCGACGATGGGGATGTCACGATGGATCAGCGCGTGATCGCGACCGTAGACATGCACGTCGAACCCAGCGGCCTGGAACACGTCACCGTGCTCGACCGGGTGCACCCGGCTGCCGAAATCAGCGAACTGGCTGGCGACCGAGGCGTTGGTCCACATCTGGAGTCCCTTGTTGCCGGTCATGGCCGTACGGACGAGCTCGGCATCCACGTGATCGGTGTGCTCGTGGGTGATCAGGACCGCGTCCGCGCTGGCCACCGCGTCGGGTCCGCTCCAGATGCCCGGGTCGATCACCAGCGCCGCGCCATCCTTCTCGAGGCGGACGCATGAATGGCCCAGCTTGGTGAGTCGCATGATCACTCCCGTCACTCAATCAGCCACGGTTCCGCCGACCATTATCTGAGCCCGGTCCGGCCGGCTGGCTGCCGGCCCCGCCTGGACATAGGTTCGTACCCGGCCAGTGGTCGTAGCGATCACCGCGGGGCGAGGCCGCGCAGCAGCTGGTCCACAACGCGCTGGGCGTAACCATCCTCGATCTGCCCCGGACCGAACCGGGACCGGATGAGTACCGCGCCGCTCAGCATGAACAGCGCCGCCTCGACGTCGATCTGCTCGCGGAGCTCGCCAGTACCGATGCCGCGCCGCAGCACCGACCTGACCACTTCGCGGCGGGGCTCGACGACGGTCTCGGTGTACCTGGCCATTAGCCGCGGGTACTTCGCGCCCTCTCCGTGCAACAGGGCGAACTGCCTGGCCCGCCTGGGGTCGGCCGACTCATCGCACATCGCCTCCAGCAGCGCGATGAGATCGCTGCGGACCGATTTGCCCGCAGGCTCAGGCAGCGGGACGCGCAGCGCAGCCAGCGCATCAAGGAGCAGGTCCTCCTTGCCTGCCCAGCGCCGGTAGATGGTGGCCTTGCCGACACCTGCGCGGGCCGCGACCTTCTCGATGCACAGCCCGTCAGGGCCCGCCTCGGCGAACAGGCTCAGTGCCGCGTCGATGATCGCCCGCTCGGCATCCTCGCTCCGAGGCCGGCCAGGACGCCGGCGCCCGGCGGCCCGGTCACGCTCGTCTGCCGGGCCCTGCGGGGCCTGCGGCTGCGCCTGCACGGGACTCATCGCGCCCTACCTTTCCGCCTCGCCAGACCCGAATTCCCTGTCGCTGACCCTGACCGGGACCGGGATAGGCGCACTGGAGGGACCAGCGGCCCGGCCGCTGCCGCCCGACGCGGAGCCAGCCAGCGCCGAGCCGGCCGGTGCCGAGCCGGCCAGCGCGGCCCGCGGCCGGTGCCCGCCGGGCATCCAGGCAAAGATCGCGACCGCCCCGAGGACAGCGATGACGACCGAGATCAGCGACGTCACATGCATGGCGTGCACGAAAGCCGCATTGGCGGCGAGCAGCAGGCCGTGGCCTGCCGGGCCTAGCTGCTGCGCTATCGCCTGCGTCTGCGCGATCGACGCGGTGGCAGCGCCGCGAGCCGCCGGGGGAACCACGCCGAGGTGTGACGCGAGCTGGCCGCGGTAGGCCTGTGCGAGAACGGAGCCCAGTACAGCGACACCGAGCGCGACGGCCACCTGCCTGGAGGTGTTGGTGATCGCCGATCCGGCGCCGCTGCGGTCCCTGGGAACCACCGACATCACGGCCTCGGTCGCAGGCGGCATGACACTGCCCATCCCGCTGCCCTGGATGAAGAAGATCACCTCGAGCACCCAGATGGGCGTGCTGGTGCCCAGGAAGTGGTAGCCGACCAGCGCGGCCGCAACCAGCAGTACCCCGGTCGTGCAGACTGCCTTCGCGCCGAATCGCCGGACCAGCCCGGCGCTGCGCGTCGAGGAGATCAGCTGACCAGCGGCCAGCGGAATCGTCAGCAGGCCGGCGTGCAGCGGGGTGTAGCCGCGCACGTTCTGCATGTAGAAGCTGATGAAGAAATACACGCCGGCCATCGCGAAGAACACCAGGGCGATCGCGGCAGCGGCAGACGACAGCCGAGGATCGCGGAACAACCGGACATCGAGCGATGGATTCGCGATCCGCGTCTCGTACCACCCGAAACCAGCCAGGATGGCAACGCCGCCGGCGACCGGCCCCAGCACGTCACCGCCGATCCACGATCCGGTGTCGCCGCCCTGGATGATGCCGTACACGACAAGCACGAGGCCAGCGATCGACAGCAGCACCCCGAGATAGTCGATCTTTCCTGGATTCAGGCTCTTGGACTCCGGGACCAGCAGCAAGATCGCAGCTACCCCGGCGGCCGTGAGCGGCACATTGATCAGGAAGACCGATCCCCACCAGAAATGGTCGAGCAGCAGGCCGCCCGCGATCGGGCCGATCGCAATCGCCACGCCGACTGCTGCCGCCCAGATGCCGATGGCACGAGCCCGTTCCCGCGGGTCGAAGACGTTGGTGATGATCGACAGCGTCTGCGGCATGACCGCGGCGCCGCCCAGGCCCATGGCGGCCCGCGCCCAGATGAGCTGCCCGGGCGAGTGCGCGTACGAGGAGACCAGCGAGGCGATGCCGAACATCGCCATCCCGATCATCAGCATCCGCTTGCGGCCGATCCGGTCGCCGATCACGCCGAAGGAGAACAGCAGCCCGGCGAAGACCAGGGTGTAGGAGTTGATCGCCCACTCCAGCTGACTCTGGCTCGCGCCCAGCCCGCCCATGGCCTTGGGCTCGGAGATCGTCTTGAGGGCGATATTCAGCACGGTGTTGTCGAGGACGATCGCAACCAGGCTGATGATCAGGACGCTGAGGATGATCCATCTGCGCCTGTGAATAGTCTGCGGATCCATGATGCCCTTCGCAGCATGCCGGGAAGGCCTGGCCTCACGGCGGTGTTATTGCTAGCGCCCCGCCGCGGGCACTGGCATGAAACTAATAACGATACGAGACGTCATCGTATCATTACCGGCCAGCAGCCGGGCCAGGCAGCAACGGGGCAAGCCGGGACGGCAGGAATCCGGGCCTATCGTCCCTACCCGGATCGGGACTCTCGTGTCATTATCGACAAGTCCGGGGACGCCGCAGGAGCGCCTCGAGACGTGGAGGCTAGTGATGACGTTGCGCCATGATGACGCGCAGGCCGCGGCCGGGACGCGGACCACCACAGCAGAACCCCTCTACGGCGGCCGTAACACCCGGCGGGTGACCGTCCGTGACATCGCCGCGGCCAAGGCCCGCGGCGAGCGATGGCCCATGCTGACCGCCTATGACGCGCTCACGGCGCGGATCTTCGATGACGCCGGGATCCCCGTGCTACTGGTCGGGGACTCCGCCGGGATGGTCGTTTACGGCCATGACACCACGATCCCCGTGACCGTCGATGACCTGCTCCCGCTCACCGCCGCCGTGGTCCGCGGCACCAGCCGTGCCATGGTCGTCGCCGATCTGCCGTTCGGCTCCTACCAGGCCTCACCGGAGGCGGCGCTGGTCGCTGCGACCAGGTTCTTGAAGGAGGCTGGCGCGCACGCGGTCAAGCTTGAGGGCGGTTACCGGGTGCTCAGGCAGGTCGAGGACATGGTTGCCGCCGGGATCCCGGTGATGGCTCACCTCGGCCTGACCCCGCAGTCGGTCAATGCGTTCGGCGGCTACCGGGTCCAGGGTCGCGGTGAAGACGGCGACCGGCTGTTGCACGACGCAAAGGCGCTACAGGCCGCCGGCGCCTTCGCGCTGGTGCTCGAGGCGGTCCCGGCCGAGCTCGCTGCCCGGATTACCGCCGATTTGTCGATCCCGACGATCGGAATCGGGGCCGGGCCGGACTGCGACGCCCAGGTCCTGGTCTGGCAGGACATGGCCGGGCTGTCACCACGGACCGCAAAATTCGTGAAGCGGTACGCAGACGTCGGCGGGGTGCTCCGCACCGCCGCGCAATCGTTCGCGGCGGATGTCGTGTCAGGCGGCTTCCCGACCGAGGAATTCTCCTACCACTGACCATTACCCCGGTCACGGCGGCTCCGCCATGGTCGGCGGCAAGGACGCCTCGCGCGCCGAGATGCATCCCGCCGCGGGTAACGGTCAGCATGCGCCCGGGCGACGCCGATGCGGATGGCACGCCTCCGGGTTGCTGGGCACGTCATTGCTGTTGCAGCAGGGCAGCAGGATGGCGCCGACGCCCGGGATCGCCCGGGATCGCGCCTCGGCGAGCAGCGCAGCAGCCGCTTCCTGGCCGTTCTCGCCCGTGCGGGACATCCGGGCGGCGATGAGCCCTGTCACGACCGGCGTCGAGAAGGACGTGCCGCTCCACTTCGCCATGCCGTAGAACTCCCTCTTTCTTCCTTTGTACGGTGCGACGTGGCAGGTATACGTGCCGGTCGCGTAGGCGTTGACCAGGTCTCTGCCGGGCGCATACACGTCGACCCAGCCGCCGAAATTGCTGAATGAGGCGCGGCTGCGCCAGTCGGCGGCGAGCGCGCCAACGGAGACCACCTCGGCGAAGGCGGCCGGCCACATCGGCCGCCGGGTGCCGCTGTTACCTGCCGCGACGACGCACACCACGCCCTTGTACTGACGGAGGAGCTTGAGCCACGCCTCGAACGTGGCAAGGGGAAGATCTTTCCTGGACGGTGCGGCGATCGTCAGGTGGAAGATGTCCACGCCGAGACCGAGAGCTGCTTCAAGCCGCGGAACCAGATCCGATTCCAGCCTGCTGCCCGCGATCTTGAAGGCATTGGTGACGATCACGTCCGCGGCGGGTGCCATGCACCGCGCGACACCGGCGACGAACGTGCCATGTCCGGTGTACGGCGGGATCGGGTCCTGGCCATTCCAAGGGTCGGTGTCCTTGGCCGGGTCCTCGGGATGGACCCCGGCCAGCCATGGGTGGCCGGACGCCGCATCTGCCAGCAGCCCGGTATCTGCCAGGTAGATCCGTACCCCGGAGCCGCCGCTGCCTTGGCACACCGAGGGATTGGGCTCGATTTCGTCATACACTTCCTGCGGTTCGGTGGCGGGGCAGCCAGCCACCTCACCGTCGCCAGTCGCGACAGTACCGCCGCTGTTCGCGACAGTCAGGACGTGATTGGGCGTCGCGATTCCGGCGCCAAGTCGCCAGTCGATCTCGTCGAGAACGTCGGGCACGTAGAGTTCCGTTTCGCCAATGTCGAGAAGGACGACGCCCGCGATGACGCGCGTGGCTGTGCCGGGCTGATCGGCCTCTCGGTGGTGCTGGTCCTGCTCTCGGCCGTGCTCATCACGCCGCCGGAGAATTTCCCGCAGGATCTCCCGCACGCGCCCGAGGTACTCATCGCGAACCAGGAGCTGGCCTTTGGCGCACATATAGCCGACCCCGCGGTTGGCAGCGGGAACAACATCGATCTCGGTGCCTTTGTCATGAAAGGCGCTGATTATGTACTCAACCTGATCGGCGACCCTAAGTGCCAGTTCGCTTCTCCATCTGTCCGGTTCGGTCACGGTGCCCTCCGCAGTCTTGAACTTCTTGGTCCTGCCAAGGCCTGAATCTGAGGCAGACCGGTGGCGCGGGCCCGCGGGGACGCGAAACGCACCCCGCGAGCCCGATGCTTGTACGGAGCGCCCGGGATGCCGAGTGATACATGCTGATTGGGAATGTTTTGCACGACGCGCGCCCTTGTGCGGCTTTGGCTACTGCGTGTGCAAGGTTCTTAACGGAAGGTCGGCAGCACTGGCCATGACATGCTTGGCGGGTTAGTCCATAGACCAGACGAATACGGGGACCTAATATCGGCTTCGTGGCTCGGGGCGCCCTCGGGGCCGGATCCGGTCAGCGGGATGTGGACGACTTGCTGCCGCTGGCCTTGTCCCGTCCGCATGAGGCACTAGCCAGGGCGCGTGCAGTTCTGGCGAAGCTGCCCGGCCCGTATGAGGCCTCGGTGGCTCATCAGGCCGCTGCGATCGTTTTGCGCGATATTGGTGATGTCGATGAGGGGGTCCGTCAGTCGCGTGCTGCGCTGCGTCTGGCCCGCCGGACCGGCTTGGCCGAACGCGAAGCTGATGTGCTGGCGACTCTGGGGATGGCGCTTGTCTACGCCGGCCGGACCGCTGAAGGACTGGCCGCATTTGACCGTGCTGTTGAGCGGTCCAGCGGCGTACTGGCGGGGCGGGTGCTGCATCGGCGCGGCGCAGTGCTGTTTACTCTGGGCCGGTATGCGGCGGCGCTGGACGACTTGCGCCGTGCGGTCAGCGTGCTGCAGCGCGCAGGCGATTCAGTGTGGACGGCTCGTGCGTTAAGCGCCCGCGGGCTGGTTTACGTGGCAGTCGGGTCGCCCGTCCGCGCAGATGCTGACTTTGTGGCCGCTGGACGCCTGTACGCCGGAACTAGCCAAGAGCTGGAATCGATCTATACGGTGCTCAACCGCGGGCTGGCCGCCTTCTCAAGGGGAGACCTTCCGGCGGCGCTTTCTTTCTTTGATGAGGCCGCCGCCCGCTACCGGCCGCTGAATGTGCCGACGACGGCAATCAGCATCGACCGCTGCGCTGTCTTGCTGGCGGCCGGGCTGGCCGGTGACGCGCTGGCCGAGGCGGACGCTGCGGTACGCGATATCGAGCGGGCCCATGGCCGGTCCACCAAGAAGGCCGAATTGCTGCTGATGGCGGCCAACTGCGCGCTCGCCGCGGCGCAGCCGGAGGCGGCCCTTGACTGGGCGCAGGCTGCGTACCGCCTCTTCCGGTCTCAGCAGAGTGCCTGGTGGCAAGCCCACGCCGGGCTCGTGCTCATCGAGGCGCGGTATGCGGTCGTCCCGGTGTCGGCCCAGCTGCTTCGCGCGGCGAACCGGGCGGCCGTCCGGCTGGAGGCGCTCGGCTCCAGCGAGGCGGCGCAGGCGCATCTGCTGACCGGGCGGGTGGCGCTGGACCTGGGCCGCCGCGATGACGCCGATCGTCATTTCGTCGCGGCCGCACAGAGCCGCCGGCACGGTACGGCGATGGCACGCGCCAGCGGCTGGCTCAGCGAAGCGCTGCGGGCCGATGCGGCGGCCGAGCCACGCCGTATGCTGGCCGCTTGCCGCCGGGGGCTTGAGGTCCTCGACCAACATCGATTCACCCTTGGCGCGTCGGAGCTGCGGGCACAGGCCACCGGCCACGGCGCCGAACTGGCTTCGCTCGCGCAGCGGCACGCTGCGCGTGCGCACCGGCCTCGGCTTTTGCTTGCCTGGAGTGAGCGCTGGCGGGCCACCGCGCTGGCGGTCCCGTCGGTGCGGCCCCCGGCCGACGCGCAGTTCAATGCCAGCCTCGCCGCGCTCCGCCAGGTAACCAGCCAGCTGGAGAAGGCACGGCATGAAGGCGTGCCGCCGGTGGCGCTCCGGCGGGAACAGCGACGGCTCGAAGGCGTGGTACGGGCCAGCTCGCTGCGGGCCCGTGGTACCGCCGGTCCCGGCCGCGGCGTTCTGCGCATCGCGGAACTGCTCGACGAGCTCGGCACTGCCCAGCTGATCGAGATCATCGACGTCGGCGGCATCCTGCTCGTCCTGACCTGCGGGGCGGGGCGAGTACGGCAATTCACGGCAGGCCGCACCGAGGATGCCATTCGTGCTGCCGACTTCGCCCGCTTTGGTCTGCGCCGCCTCGCCCGCAGCCGGCCCGAGGATGACCCGGATAGCGCGCTGGCCATCCTGAAGGCGGCCGGACCGGAACTCCAAGACGCGCTGCTTGGCCCGGCCGCCGGTTACCTGGGCGACAGGCCAGTCGTTGTCGTCCCGCCCGGCAAGCTTCACTCGATCCCGTGGGCGCTGCTTCCTGCGCTCCGGGACCGCGTGTTCAGTGTTGCCCCTTCCGCGGGCGCCTGGCTGCGTGCCCGCGCCGCGCCGCCGCCGCGCCGCCGCCATGTCACGCTCACCCGCGGGCCCGGCCTGGTCACTGATGGCGCCGAGGTGCCTTTAGTAGCGCAGTTGTATGACGACGTCACGGTGCTGTCAGGCGGTGCGGCCACCGCAGCGCGGGTGCTGTCGGCACTCGACGGGGCGTGGCTGGCTCACATCGCTGCTCATGGAAGCTTCCGCGCCGACAGCCCGATGTTCTCCTCGTTGCGTATGCACGATGGACCGCTGACTGTGTACGACTTCGAGCAGTTGCACCGCGCGCCGTACCGGCTGGTTCTCTCGAGCTGTGACTCCGGCGTCCTGGCACCGGCCGGAGCCGACGAACTGCTCGGCCTGGTCAGCAGCCTGCTGCCGCTGGGCACGGCCGGGATCATCGCCGGCGTCGTCCAGCTGAACGACTATGCTGTCGTGCCCTTGATGGTGGACCTGCACCGGTGCTTGCGGGCCGGCCAAACCCTCGCCGAGTCGATGTGCAGCGTCCGGTGCGGCCGCATCGACGATCCGATCCAGCGAGCAACGGCGATGTCCCTCGTGGCGCTGGGCGCAGGCTGACTCCGTAACCGCCAGGCTCGGTTCGCGCGGCGGATCAGTGCCCGGCTCATAGCGTGATCCAGCCGGTGACGACCTCGATGGTTGCGCCGAGCCGGCAATGCAGGCGGAACGGGGCATACGGGATGGGGTGGATCGAGAAGCAGCCGATCTCGTCGGCGGGGACCGCCGTTTCCGCGCCGGTGCGGGTCTGGACCTTGATCGTCGCGGCCTGGGCCGGGATGATCTGGCCGAGCACCGAGTCGCTGGTGACCTCGACTTCGATGGTCAGGTGCGCCGAGGTGAAGGTGAGAGCGCGAATGGATGCGGCCTCGGCCCGCATGCTCGGGGCATGATCTGCGTCGCGGGTGGAGTCGTAGGTCAGTTGCGCGAGTTCGGCGTCGATGTTGTGCCACGCGAAGGCGTTCTTGCCGGCTTCGACGAATTCAGGCGGGACGGCCTGTCGGGCGCGGAGAGCCTGCCTCAGCTCCGCGAGGAGTTCTTCGTCGTCCCAGCCTTCAGCCACCGTACTCACCTTCTGGTCTCCTTGACTTCGGTGTCATTGGGACGGTCGCTGAGGACGGCGGCGAGGTGCGGCGAGCGGCGCAGCCGGTCCAGGCAGCGAGCACGCGTCGGGCCGATACTGCCCACCGCGATGCCCAGCGTCGCGCTGATGTCGGCGTAGGCGCGCGGCGGGTCACTGATGAGCATCGACAGCAGCTCGTGGCAGCCGCGCGGAAGCTCATCCAGCGCAGCGCGGAGCGCGGCGTTGCGTTCCGCCGCGATGAGCTCTTGTTCGATCATCGTGGCGGCAGCGTCTGATGGCATCTCGTCCTCCGGCGGCAAGCCCCCGTGGTCTTGCCGACGAGCTGCCCGCAGAATCCGGAGGCATTCATGCTTGGTCGTTGTGGCCAGCCAGCCAGGCAGCGCCGCCGGCTCGCGGAGGCTACCGATCTGCTCGACCAGCAGCAACCAGACGCTCTGGCCAACGTCGTCGATATCTTGACGGTTCAACTGGTAGCGAACGCAGATGGACCACACCAGCGGGGCGTACCGCTCGATGAGTTCATTCCACGCCCCCTGGTCGCCGTCGCCCACGCGAGCGACCAGGGTAATGACCGACGGGTCGTCGCGCATGGCGTGTCCTTTCCACAGCTATCCGATCACAGGTGTCTGGCTACTCCCTCGCTCCCTTGTATCTCGCGCCGCCGTAACCCATCAATGCGGAGAGAGTTACCGCCGCCTTGATACACCGCGGCGGCGACGAGGTGCCGCGCCGGCCTCGAGCTGAGACATGTTGTATCAACATGGCTGTGACCGGGCTCCGGGTTGCTAAGCACGGTCCCGCCCCCGAGCCTGGCCGTGCGCCCAGTTCGGCACTCTCAAGGAGCGGCGTCATGGCAACGAAGATCGGCAAGTCCCTGGCCAATGAAGCGTCGGCCGTCCCGGCCGAACGTGCCGGGTTCAAATCCCTGCTGGTCAGAGCTACCTCGGCACGGCCGGCGTGGCCGTGCACGACATCAATCCGCTACCTGACGGCGGCCTGTGCTACGCCGCCGTCCTTCCCGTCGACCTGACCCACCAGCGGCGGCCCTGCAAAGAGCCCAAGGAACTGCGGGTCCGGGCAGTGCTGTCGTGGAACATCCCGCCCTCGACCACCGATCCAGACGCCCATCCCGTCTGGGGCAACATTCTCGACTCTCATGTCCAGGTCGGCCCAGGCGTTGCCGTGCCGCCCGGCACGGTCACGCCGCTCATCGGGGCGCTCGGCGGGATTCCGGTGAGCAATGTCTACCTGGCCACCGGTCTCACCACGCCCACGGCGACGTTTGCCCTCCTCGCCGGCAGCAAGCCGGCTGATCCCTACGGGCTGGGCCGCCCCTGCCCGTTCGCCAGTGTCGTATCCGTCCAGGGGCCGCCCTACCCCGGCTACCAATACCGGATCCAGGTGAAACGGTCCGCCGATATCAACTGGACCTCGGTCAACAACGCGTTCACGGTATGGGACGAGACAGGCACGATATCCACCAGCCAGGTGGCCAGCGGAGACTACTTCACCTACCTCCCTGAAACGAGCAATATTGACAACGTGCTCGCCGTCTGGGAGACGGCCGGCAACGATCTCTGGGACGTGAAGATCGACATCCTCGGCGTGCCCGGGAGCGACGTCCATCAGCTGCAGCTGCACAACTCGGGGCTGAGCGCGTCGATCGACATCGAAGTTTTCGCTGGCAACTGCGGGAAGTTCTCGGTCGGCACGGAGCTGGCGGGCTCCTTTGTGGCCCGGGATGACGCTGGCGGTCAGGACTATCTGGCTAGCTACAGCCTGGGTACGTCGCCGTTCGCCGCCCCAGCTGGCGCCCTCAGCCCTACGGGCGGATTTGTGCCTACTGCGCTGCCGCCCGGCAATATCTGGACGCTCAGCACCGGCGCGATGGCTCCCTGCGGCTACACCATCAACGTCACCGCCGTCAGCCGAGCCATCTACAACAGCTCCCCGTCGTACACCGAAAGCTCCCCGTCGTACACCGAACTTACGGGGAGCGCCGGCTTCTGCCTCCAGATCGGAGACTGAACCTCGGGTGCCCGCCGCCTCCCGGCCACGCAGGGCCGGGAGGCGGAGCACCTCAGTTGTCATCTGCTATCAGGGCAATAGCAACTGAGGCAACACGCCTTATCGGGCGGCCGCATTGAACCCGCGGCCGCTGGGTTATGAGCCGTGCGATCCTCGCCCATGGCTCTCGGGTGATCTCGGCTAACTTCGCTGACCTCGCCGCGCGCCGCTAGATATCAGTGATACGCAGGCCCGCGTGGGCCTTGTAGCGCCGGTTGATCGACACTAGGTTGGCGGTCAGCGCTTCTACCTGCGCGCAATTGCGCAGCCGGCCAGCATAGACGCCGCGCGCTCCGGGGATTCGCTCCGCCAGCGCCTGCACCAGGTCGGTGGCCCGCCGGTCGTCGCCGAGGACCAGCACGTCCAGGTCCACCTCGGCGATGTCCGGGTCAAGAAGCAGCTTCGCCGACACGTGGTGAAACGCGCCGACGACCGTGCAGCCTGGCAATACCTGCGCTGCCTGCTCAGCGGCGCTGCCTTCATCGACGCGCACCGGGTACGCACCGCGGGAGTCGAAGGCCAGCGGGTTCACGCAGTCGATGAGGATCTTGCCGCGGAGCGCTCCGGCGAGCTGGGCCAGCAAGTCCCGGTGCCCCTCCCACGGAATCGCGGCAATCACCACATCAGCTGCGCGGGCGGCCTCCTCATTGGAAGCACCCGTGACCCGCGGCGGCGGGCCGACGGTGGCGGCGGCAGCCACCGCCCTGGCCGGGTCACGCGATCCGATGACCACCTGGTTGCCTGCCAGGCCCAGTCTGCAGGCGAGGCCGCGCCCCTGGTCCCCGGTGCCGCCGAGGACACCGACGGTCAGGCGGGCGGCAGCTGCGGCAGGGTTCTCGCCGGTGGCTGCGGCAGCACCAGCATCGGCCTGACCGGCGGCTGCCGTGGAACCGGAAGCATGCTGACCGGCGGCTGGGCTGGGCGTTTCTTCAGCTGACATGCCAACGATCCTGCCAGATTGCATGGTGGGGGCATGCTCCCCCGGACCCGTATGCACGAGGCCGGCCCGGCGTGGCCAGTTCGTCACGGTCCTGCTGCGCAAGCGGGCCGAGTCGGGCACGATGGAACGGTGAATGCCGATCAGGTGGCCGCCCTGCGCGAGCTGCTCGGTCCTAGCAGCTGGCTGGACCAGACGAGGTCCTTCGCGCGCGCGCTGCGGGGCTCCGCCCGGACGCCGGGCGGCCTGCTGGTGATCGGCACCCCGGACGACGAACCATGGCACCTGACCGCGCATCTGGAGCAGGAGAGCCAGCTCGCGGACCTGCCCGGCCTCGCGCCCACCCTGGTCAGGTGGGCGCCGCCGCCTGGCAGCCCGGCGCACCTGAGCATCGGGCTGTCCCGCCTGGAGTCGGCCCGCCGCGGCGAGACGCTCTTCGTGGTCAGCCCGCAGGTTGCGCCCGTCCCGTTACTGGAGCGGGTGCATGACGCCCGGCGGCACGGGGCCGTCATCCTGGCCCTCGACCAGAATGACCCAGACCTCGACGAGATGGCGCACGAGGCGCTTGCGGTCTCGGCCGAGGCTGCACCGTTCTCCTTCGACGCGGCCCAGCATCTGGTCAGCATGGCTATCGGCGAACCGCAGCAGCCAGGGAGCGGCAACCTCAGGGGGCGCCTCGCCCGGCTACTCGATGCAGTCAGCGGCACGCCATCCCGGTAACGTGCTCAGGAGCAGCCGCTGAGCACCACGGCGCTAGCGTGCTCAGGAGTCGAGGCTGAGCACCATGGTCGGCCGCTCGATGACGTGGTCGTCGCGAAGCGGCCGGACCGCCGTGCCGATCGCGAAGAACTCGGTGGTGTGCGAGCCCCAGGTGTGACTGTGCTGGCGGAGCTGGACGCCGACGATACCCTCTGCGTGCAGTTCCTCGGCCTCCGCCTGCATCCGGGCCATCGCCAGCTCGCGGGCGTCATACAGGGCCTGGGTGAACTGCTCGAGCTCCACGTTGCGGCCGATGTTGCCGAGCTTCCCGCCGAGCCGCTGGTGCGCGATGTGGTAAACGCACGATCCCATCACCATGCCGAGCGGGGCGTACCCGGCGCGGATCAGCGTCCAGAAATCCTGGCCGGACAGGTCCGAGGTGAACGGCAGCTTCTTGTTATTGCGCCAGTCCGACACCCCGCCGCCGCCGGCGCCCGGCTCGGCGTGGACGGCGGTACCCACCGCGATGAACTCGGCGATGTCGTTGCCAAACTCCTTCATCTCGACATCGAGCCTGACCCCGACGATGCCGTCGGCGCCCAGTTCCTGGGCCTCGGCTTCCATCCGGCTCATCGCAAGCTCGCGCGCGTGGTACATGGCCTGCGACAGGACATCAAGTTCCTGGTTCTTTCCCCACCGCCCGACCTGCAGCCCGACGTGATAGATCGAGCTGCCGAGGACGAGCCCGAGCGGCCGGAAACCGACCTCCCGGACCAGCAGGAACTCGTTGACCGACAGATCTGACGTGAAGATCGAGCCGGGCCTTCCGGGTCGCAGCTCGGCGAGGCGCCGCATCGCGTCCTGCGGTACCCCGGTCAGCCCGAGATCGGTGCTCTTCTGGTCAGTCATTGCGCTCCTTGGCTACCTTTAGTGCCCTGGCCTGGTCGTGGGGGCTCGGCAAGTTCAGCGGCGGTCAGGGCCGAGCCGCACCCGCGCCGCCTGACGGCGCTGCGGGTCCAGGGACAGGATCGCGAGGCTCGAACCGTGCGCCGGGCGTCCTGACCGCGCGAACTGCGCGGTGGCCGTGCCGATGATGGTGACCTCGACGATGTGATCCTTGCGGTGCTCCTGCATGGTGCACTCGCGCTCACGGATCTTGGTGTCGATGCTGGACACGACAACCCCGTCCGCGCCCAGCCTGGTGACGTCCTTTTCCAGCTGGATCCGGGCGTCGTGCCGTGCCTGGTGGACAAGATCGGTATAACCGCTCACCTCGGCACTGCCCGATCCCCAGCTCGTCTGGGTCACGGTGAGCCAGTCATCATGCCTGGCCCCGATCGAGATCCCGAGCGCCAGCCCGGCGGGCGCCCAGCCCGCCATGATCAGCTTGGCGAAGTCCTGGCCGGACAGGTCGGAGGTAAACGGCTGTTTGAGCGGCACGCCGCCGGGCGCCCGGACTGCGGTGCCGATCGCCTTGAACTCCAGGCCGCCCGCGGGGAACGCGCCAATGGTCAGCGCGACGCCGACGATGCCGTGGCCGCCGAGCGCAGCGCATTCCGCCGACATCCGCCCGATCGCCCGGCGGCGCGCCTCGTACAGGGTCGCCACCATGGGGGCGAACGAGCCCGTCCCGCCCGCGCCCGACACTGATGTCACACTGCGGTACGGGGCCGCGTAGCCGCCATAACCCGCCCACGCACCCGGGCAGTTGAATCCGCCCGTGTAGCCGATGTTGTAGACGGCGGCACCGAGCACCTGGCCGACCGGCTCGAAGCCGACGCTGCGGATCGCGGTAAATTCATCGGCCGAGAGCGCCGATCCCCAGGTGCCGCTACGCCGGATCTCGGCCATTCGCGCCTCGGCCGCCGACGGTAGCCCGCTGCCGGACTGATCCTCAGTCACCCGCACGCCCCTTTCGGCCCGTTAGGACCGCTCCAGCCCACGATACCGGGCAGGCACGAGCCACAGCACTGCCACGCCCCATGATCGGTTCAATCGGGCCGGATGGCTGACATGCCCGGGCGACCGGACCGGATTGGCTGGCGGGATCAGGTGGCCGCTGCGCGCGCCAGCTTCCGCTCGTTAGCCGCCGTCGGCGGCGTCCCAGTCCTCGTTGCGCCGCTTGGCTGTCTCCAGGGCGTGCGCAGCCTCCTCTCGCGTCCCGTACGGGCCGAGCCGTTCCTTGGCCCGGCAGCCCGCATCGGGCTCGACGGTGTTGTGTTTCAGGCAGAACCACCAGCGCTGCTCACCATCCATGGCAACTACAATCCCAGATCATGGCGACGATGCTCCAGCCCGGCCGGGTGTCCCCGATGCGTCAGGTTCCGGCGACGATCGAGGCCCCCGAATATGTGGGCAAGAAGTACCCGAGGGTCGGCGAACCTGACGTCAAGGACGCCGAGACGATCGAGCGAATGCGGATCGCCGGGCGTATCGCCGCCCAGGCCCTCGCCGAGGTCGGCAGGAACGTCGCGCCCGGGGTCACCACCGACGAACTGGACCGGGTCGGGCACGAGTTCCTCTGCGACCATGGCGCATACCCCAGCACGCTCGGCTACCGGGGTTACCCCAAGTCGTTGTGCACGTCACTCAACGAGGTCATCTGCCACGGCATCCCCGATGACACCGTTATCGCCGATGGCGACATCGTCAACGTGGACATCACCGGGTACATCGGCGGCGTTCATGGCGACACGAACGCGACCTTCCTGGCCGGCGCTGTCGACGAGGAGTCCAGGCTGCTCGTCGAGCGCACGCGCGAGGCCATGATGCGCGGCATCCGCACGGTGGCCCCCGGGCGCCCGCTGAACGCGATCGGCCGGGTGATCGAGTCGTACGCACGCCGGTTTGGCTACGGGGTGGTTCGCGATTTCACCGGGCACGGCATCGGCACGACGTTTCACTCCGGACTGATCGTCCCGCACTTCGATGACCCGGACGTGACGGTGATCATGGAACCGGGAATGACCTTCACCATCGAGCCGATGCTGACGCTCGGCTCCATCGCCTACGACATCTGGCCTGACGGCTGGACAGCGGTCACCAAGGATCGCAAGCGCACCGCCCAGTTCGAGCACACCCTCGTGGTGACCGCCGGCAGCTACGAGATCCTGACGCTGCCATAGGCCGCGGCCGGAGCCGGGGCGTGGGCCAGAGACTGGGCGTGGACCGGAGCCGCGGCCGCCGTCGGAGCCGGAGCCGGGGTCAGCGCCAAAGCCGGGGTCAGCACCAAAGCCGGGGTCAGCACCGGTACCGGTGCCCCGGCCGGGCGGCCGGCCGGTGCGGAGCGCTGGGCCCTGACCTGCGCGCTGGGCAGCCAGGAGAGCCAGCGTGGCAGGTACCAGCTTCGGTCACCCAGCGCGATCAGGCAGGCTGGCAGCAGGATGCCGCGCACGACCGTCGCGTCGATCAGCACCGCGGACGCGAGGCCGACGCCGAGCATCTTGAGGTCGATCATGGACAGCGTGCCGAAGACCGAGAACACCGCCGCCATCACGACTGCCGCGCTGGTCACCACGCCGGCACTGCGGGCGATGCCGCCGATGACCGCCTGCGGGGTGCTTGCCCCGCCTTTTCGGAGCTCGTGGATCCGGCTCAGCACGAAGACGTGGTAGTCCATGCTCAGGCCGAAGAGCAGCACGAACATGAACAGCGGAATCCACGGGATGATCGCGCCGTAGGAGACGAAGCCGAGCGGTCCCTGCAGGTGCCCGTCCTGGAAAATGAAGGTGACGAGGCCGCAGGCGGCGCCCACCGACAGGAAGTTGAGCCCGACCGAAATCAGCGGGATGACGACGCTGCCAAACGCGATCATCAGCACGGCGACCGCGAGCAGCGCCACGGCGAGGAACACGATCGGGGTGCGCTGGTGCAGCATGGCCTTGAAGTCGTAGCTCGAGGCGGTGTTCCCTGTCACGGCGAAGCTTGTCCCGCTGACCCGGCCGATGGTGGCGGGCAGCACCCTGTTACGCAGGTCGAGCAGCGCAGCGTTGGATACCGGGTCGGTCCCGTTGCCCGCCAGTGGCACCTGAAGGATCAGCGCCCGGCCGCCGGCCACCGTTGTCGCCGTGATGGGCCCTTGAATGGGGCCGTGGCTCGATGCCCTGGCCTGCAGCGCGACGACCGCCCGCTGCATGCCGGGGCCCGTCACCCCGGTACCTGATACCACTACCTCGGCCGGCGACGGGCGGGCCGGGAATTCCTGCTGGATCTGGTCGAGGGTGTGCACGGTAGGCGCGCTGGATGGGAGGTCGACCCACGGGTTGCCGAGGCGCATACCGAACGCCGGCGCGGCGAGTACGAGCATCGCGAGGGCGGCGATCCCGCCCCAGACCAGCGGCCGCCGGGCCACCCGCAGCACCAGCGCGGTCCACAGCCGGGATCCCCCGGCGTGCGGACGCTTGCGGCCGATCAGCGGGATCCGGCCGCGATCCGCCCACGGCCCGAGCCAGGCGAGTGCGGCAGGCAGCGCGGTCAGCGAGCCGAGCACCGCCACCCCAATGACCATGATCGTGCCAAAGGAGATACCGGTAAACGCATCGATGCCGGTGAGGAACAGGCCGGCCAGCGAGATCATCACCGTCACGCCGGACACCACGACGGCCCGGCCCGACGTAGCGGCAGCGATCTTGATCGCCTCCACCGGCGTCCGTCCTGCGGCCCGCTCCTCGCGTTCCCGGCGCAGGTAGAAGAGCGAGTAGTCGACAGCGACCGCCATCCCGATGACGAGCACGATCTCGGAAGTGCCCGCGTCGACCGGCAGCCAGTGGCCGGGAACCGCCAGCAGCCAGATCGCCGCCGCGACCGCGCTTCCGGCCAGCAGCAGCGGAATGGCCGCCGCGATCAGCGCGCCGAAAACGATCAGCAGCAGGACCAGGGTGATCGGCACTGACGTCAGCTCAGCCCGCCGGAAGTCCTGCGACAGCATGGCGTTGCCGGCCCGGTCGGTGCTCGCGTCGCCCGCCTCCGCCACCGTCAGGCTGGGGAACCGCGCCTGGACGCCGGCGACCGCGGCGATGTCGGTGACGACCGTGGAATCCGCGCTGGCGTGCGGGCCCGCGACCTTGAAGGTCACCAGGGCAGCGCGCCCATTCGCGGATATCAGCGACAAGCCGCCCGGCCCTAGCGGCGACTGGATGTCCTGCGCGGCGCGCGGCAGCCGCTGCAGGGCTGCCGCCACCTCTAGCGCTGCCTGGCGTATCTGCGGGTCATTGGCCACGGTGCGCCCCGAGGCCTGGATGAGCACGCTCTCCGCGGGGCGGCTGGCCACATTGAGGCTGTGCAAGACCCGCTCGGCCTGGCCGGCCTGGCCGGGATCGTACTGCTGCACGCTGGCGCCGGTGACGAAATGGCCAGCGACGAAGGCAGCCAGCAGGAAGCCGAGCCAGCTCAGGATGGCGGCAGCACGGTGACTGGCGCTCCAGCCGGCAATCCGCTCGACGACAGGCGGCCGGCCCTGGCGGCCGGGCTGGCGGCGGTGGCTGACGGGCGGTCGATCACCGGGGACGAACGGCGGGGCGGGTACTGCTGCGGCGGGGCTGACTGACTCGCGCATGTAGGCCTATCTCGCTGGGGACCTGACAGCATCCACCGCACTCGCCAGGCGCGAAGCTGCTTCGATGTGAAGGCTACCTTCGAAGCTGACACCGGCGTCACCTATTCGGGGGAAATCCCGGCGGTGTCCCCGCTGGCACACGGGGGCGCCCGCCCGCCAGCGGCTGAGGGCTGGCCTCTTTACCAGGCCTGATCAGGCCTGGGGCCGCTGGAGGCAGCCGGAATGGCCGCCCGCGCGCTAGCGGGAATCCGACTCGGCTCCCGCGCCGGGCTCGGGCCGCCACGTCGCAAAACCAGCCAGATAGTGCTCCCTGAGCACAGCGCGCAACTGCTTGCTGTCGCCGGCGATCACCGCGTCGAAGACTTCGCGATGGCTCTGCACGGCGCCCGACGGGCTGACGCCGCGCCGCTCGATCTCTGACCGCAGCACCGCGCCCATCTGGCTGTTCAGCGTGGACCAGAGCTGCTTCAGCCGGTGCCGCCCCGACGCATCGACGAGCTGTTCGTGGAATCTCGTGTCACTTTCCACGAGTGCGTCCAGGTCGTTCGCCTGCACCGCCGCTGCCATCGCCTCAATGGCCGCCTGCAGCTCTTTGGCCAGCTCGCTGCCGTAGTGCGGCAGGCCCCGGCTGACGCTCGCCTCTTCCAGGACGTACCGCGCGTAGCAGACGTCCTCGGCATCCTCGGTCGACATCCGGGTCACCACGCTGTAGCGCCGCGGCACGATCTCGATCAGGCCCTCCGCCTGCAAAGCGCGCGTCGCATCGCGGATGGTTCCCCTGCTGACGCCGAAGTCAGCCGCCAGGCTGGCCTCGACAAGCCGGCTATCTGCGGGGATCTCGTTGTTCAGTATCCGGTGCCTGAGCACCCGGGCGACCGCCTCGGGAAGCGAGACATGCTCGAGCATCGGCTCACCGGCCTCTATGATCAGCGCGCTGTCATTAGCCCGTCACTGTAGCTTCAGCGTCGCCATGGTCAAGCGGGAAGCAGCCGGGGCGGGCGCCAGCGAGCTCCCGGCCGCCCCGGGCGCTGGCCCGCTGCCGCGACCGCGATGATAGTGACCCATGGGAGAACTGATCCTGGCCAGGCATGGCGAGACCGAGTGGAGCGCGGCGGGCCAGCACACCGGCCGGACCGACGTTCGGCTGACAGCCAAGGGCGAGGCATCGGCCGTGGCGCTCGCTCCGTTGCTGGCCAGGCGCGACATCCGGACAGCATTCACGAGCCCGGCCTCCCGGGCGGCGCGCACCGCCGAACTGGCCGGGCTGCCCGGTGCGCACCGCGATCCCGACCTTCAGGAATGGGACTACGGCGGCTATGACGGTCGTACCAGTGCGCAGATCCAGGCCGACCGGCCCGGCTGGAACCTGTGGCGGGACGGCGTCATCCCCGGCGACGCGGCCAACCCGGGCGAGACGCTGGACCAGGTGGGCGCCAGGGCCGATGCCGTGCTGGCCCGGGTGACTCCGCTACTGGCCGACGGGGACGTGGCCCTGGTCGCGCACGCGCATATCCTGCGCGTGCTGACCGCCCGGTGGCTGGGACTGGAACCGGTGGGGGGACGGCTCTTCCGGCTCGATACCGGCACGATGTCCGTGCTCGGCACCGAGCGCATTCAGCAGGTGATCAGGTCATGGAACCTGCCTGCGGAGGATTAGCTGCTCAGGATCAGGCGCTGCCTGGTCCCGGCGGCCAGGCAGATCGCGAGGCCGAGGACGCCGACGTCGCGCATCGTCAGGTCGGAAAGGCCGGCGGTGATGGTCAGCGAGATCACGATCTCCAGCATCAGCAGGGCAGCCACCGCGCAGGCGGCACGATGCGCCACGCCCGCGATGATCGCGACGGCCAGCACGAGCAGCAGCCAGCCGTGGGCCAGTACCAGCAGCACCGCCAGCCAGGACGTCGCGGACACGACGGGCACATAGCCGGTCCATAGCGACGGCCCTACCAGCTCGTGATAGCCGAACCAGGCGAGCACGAGGCCCAGCAGCAACCGTGCTGCCGTCGGGGCCCAGTCGGCGGCCACCTGCTGCGCCCGCTCCGCACCCGTGCCTGCCGCCGCGACCGGCTGTGCGCGGCCCGGCCTTGCGGCCTGGCCGTTGCGGCCCGCGTCGGTAGCCCGGCTCTTGCGGTCGGTGCTCTGGGTTGGCGTCATTGCACGATCTCGCCCTTGCTGTCGGTGACCACTAGCCCGTCATCGCCGAGATTGTAGTCGCTGCTGCCAGAGTCGTCACCGAGCGATGCCTCGATGACGTACACCCGGGCACCCCCGGGGTAGGAGTGGGCGGCCGGGCTCGGCTGGCCGACGACGCCGGCCACCACCGACAATCCGGAACTGGTGCGGTGGACCGCGATCGACAGGCCGGTCATCGCGGTCTGCGCGGTAGCGCTGAGGGCGCCCGGCCAGACCTGGAACGCCTCCGACGCGAAGGCCTGGGAACTCAGCAGCGGGCCAGCCGCTGCGGACGCCGCGCCGTTGCCGGCAGGCTTTTGCTGCGTGCTTGCCTTCGGAGCGGCCGATCGGCTGGCCGGTGCCGACGGCGACGCGGCGGACGCCGCAGGTGTCGGACCGCTGTGGGCCGGGACACTGGCCGAACTGCCTGATCCGGCGAGCGAGCCCGGGGTCAGCCCGGCGTGGCGCCCTGACCAGCCATGCCCGGCCAGCAGGCCGCCCACGACGGCCGTGACCCCGAGCAGCGCAAGCCCGCGGCCGCCGACCGGGTCACCCCCGATTCGCATTCCAGATCACGTCCTCACGGATGGATGCTGCATGTGTCCGCATGCTAGCTAGCCGAACCTGACGTCAACGTGAAGCCCGGCTATCCAGGTGCAGGCAGCCTGCTGGGACCGGGACCTGAGGCCGGCTAGTCCTGCCTGGTCTCGTCCTCTATCCAGCCCAGATACGCCGGTGAGCCGGCCACGATCGGCGTTGCGACTATCTCCGGCTCGTCGTAGCTGTGCCGTTCGGCGAGAAACTCGGCCACCGCCTGGTAGCGATGGGCCGGGAGCTTGAGCATCAGCAGCCATTCCTCGGCGCGCTCGATGCCGTCCTCCCACCAGTACGTGCTCGCCACCGGCCCGGTGACCTGCGCGCACGCCGCGAGCCTTGCCGCGACGGCGGCGTGGCCGAGTTCCATCGCCTCGGCCCGCGAGTCGGTGGTGGTCTGCACCTGGAGGTAGCGCACCTGCTCGCCTGCCGCCTCGCCCTGACTCGCCATGGCTCCCGATCGTACGCTGCGGGTGGCGCCTGCGCCCCCGCCTGGATAATGCTGGCCCTACGGAGCTGGCCCTACCGGCTGGCCCTGCCGAGGAGTCACTGATGAGCGGTCCGTTCTGCATCGTCGTCAACCCTGCGGCGGGACGGGGCCGCTCGCTGCGGGTCCTGTCGGTTGTCACCGCCGCGCTGGCCGCGGCGGACGCGACCTACCACGTCGCCGAATCGGCCAGCCTGGACGACGCCAGGCAGATCGCCGGCCAGGCCGCACAGCTTGGCCACGCCGTGGTCGCCGTCGGCGGCGACGGCACGGCCGGCGCGCTCGCGGGCGTGATGGCGAGCACCGGCGGGCATTACGGCATCATCCCGGCCGGGCGCGGCAACGACCTTGCCCGGGTGCTGGGCATTCCAACTGACCCGGCGGCGGCCGCGCTGGTGCTGCTGGACGGGAACCAGCGCAGGGTGGACCTGATCGGGGTCAGCGCGCCCGGACACCGGGAGCTCATGGTGATGGGAAGCGTCTACGCCGGCATCCCTTCGATCGCCGGCGAGATCGCCAACCAGACCCGGTTGCTGCCCGGACCGCTGGTCTACCCGGTCGCGGCGCTGCGAGCGCTGGCGAGGTGGACTCCAGTCGCGTTCCGCGCCGAGATCTGCGCCGGGACCGGGGCCAGCACTGTTCACGACTTTCCCGGCTACGCCATCGTGGTGGCCAACGTGGCCTACTTCGGCGCCGGCATGCAGGTCGCGCCGCCGGCCATCATCGATGACGGGGCATTGGACATCGTGATCATGCGGGACGGCCCCCGGCTCGCGTTCCTGCGCGCGCTGGCCAGGATCAGGACCGGGTCGCACCTGGCGCTGCCGCAGATCAGCCTCGAACGGGGCACGGAGGTCATCGTGAGCATGGACAGGGACCTGTCCGCGGCGGCCGATGGCGAGACGCTGCCCTGCGCCGCTCCGCTCCGGGCCGGCACACGGCTGCGGATCCGCGTGCTGCCCGGCGTCCTGACCGTCCTGACGCCGCGCGCCGCCTGAGGCGCGCGGCCGGCCTGCTGGCGGCAGGACAACTGCGCCTTCTTTGTGAGCGCAGGTCAGCGAGCGCTCACTCGGCGTGTAGTGCGATGGCGGTCCGGGTCTTGGCGGCCCAGCCCGCAGGCAGCAGTGCGCCCGCCACGGCGATCACCAGCCCAGCCAGTGCCAGTGCCGCCAGATCCCAGCCGCCGTAGACATTCAGGAAACTGGCCGGCAGGCCAAGGTTCGCGGCGGAGGCCATGACCGGCAGCACGGAGCGGTGCAGCGCGATCCCGGCCGGGACCGCGATCACGCCCGCCACCAGGCCGGTCCCGGCGACCCAGCACACCACCATGGCGATGGTCTGCCGCGGTGTCATCCCGACCGCCTTGTATACCCCGAGGTCGTGCACTCGCTCCCTGGTATTCAGGATGATGCTGTTGAGCACGCCGAGGCCGGCCACGATCGCCAGCAGCAGCGTCAGGGTGCCGATCAGGCCGATCATCAGGTCGAGGACGACCGACTTCCTGCTGTTGAGATTGACCGAGTAGCTGAGCCCGAGCTTGGTGCCGAGCGCCTGCGCATACGCCGCCGCGGAGGTGCCCGGACGCAGCCCGACGTCGTACTGGTCTGGCTGCGCCAGGCCGGGGCCGGCGCTGGCCAGCGTCTGCGAGCTGGTGACCATGGAAATCCCGCGGCCCTGACTGTCGAAGACCTCCCCCACGATCCGCACCGGAATCTGCCTGGTGCCAAGGGCGATCGTGACGGTGTCGCCGATCGCCTTGCCGGTCCCGGTGAGGAAGCCGGTGGATACGTCCGCCTGGCCCGGGCCGCTGTACCAGCGGCCGCTGATCATGGGGTAACCGGTCCAGCCGGCATTACCGCTGAAGGCGGTCAGGGGGTGCTGCCCGGACAGGCCGGCCACGCCGAAGACCTGGTCGGTCTCGGCCACGTAGTGCGATGTTCCCGGCTGGGCGCGCAGCGCCGCCTCAATGGCCCGCTGCGCGCCGCCGCCGATGTTGTTGCCCGAGTTGAGGCTGACCTGCACCGGCTGGGCCTTCGCATGCGACAGGCCGGCCACCACCTTGTTGAGCGAGGTGCTCAGTCCGGCCGCGAAGGTCACCGCGGTCGCGCCGAGCAGGACGGCGGCCAGCGTCACCGCCGTGCGCGCCGGGCGCGCGAATGGGGCGGCCAGGCCGATCGTCACGGGCCGGGGCAGCCGCAGCCGGCCGAGCAGCCGGTGCGCGGTATAGCCGCGGCCGGTGCGGGGCGCGCGCCCGGCGGCGATCGCCTGGACCGCGCTGAGCCGGCCGGCCCGCACCGCGGGCAGCAAGGCAGCGATCCCGACCAGGCAGCACATCGCCACGGGCACGGCCGCATCCGCCCACGCCGGCACGCGGAGGGCCCCGACCCCGTACGCGTTCGCGGTCCTGGCGAGCAGCGGCGCGGCCAGCAGGTTCCCCAGCACGACGCCACCCAGGCACCCCACGACCGCGGGCACCGTGACCTGGCCGGTATAGGCCGCCACTACCTGACCCGGGGTGAAGCCGATGCTCTTCAGGATGCCGATCCTCCGGTAGCCCGCGACCACCGCGCCGCTGACCACGTTGGCCACGATCAGCACCGACATCACCAGGCCGATCACGCCGAAAGCAACCAGGAACGGCACGAACGGCGCTATCCGCGACGTCTGCTGGAGCCGCAGCGACAGGTAGGACACCGCGGCGGTCACCGCGCCAGCCGGCAGGGCCGCGCTCACCGCCGTGGCGCCGGCCCGGACGGCCGCGGCGCTGCCCGCGCTGCGGAAGCGGTACAGCATCTGCGCGCTCCGCGGCATCGAAGGCGCGCGCAGCCTGGCGATCTCGCCAGGTGCCACCCAGCCATCCGCCGAGTCGGTGACCGAGGTGGCGATGCCGACGACAGCCAGCGTGGGCTGGCCAGGTACCCCGGTCACGGTGATCTTGGTGCCGAGCGGGAGCCCGAGCTGCACGTCGCTAGCGGGGTTGCTGGCCAGGACCAGCTCGCCCGGCCGCTGCGCCCAGTGGCCGGACTGCAGGGTGACATCATCGACCGGACCGCCCGCCGAGGGCCGGCCGGCCAGCGTCAGCGGCGGCAGGGACCCGTTCGGTCCTGGCAGGTCAGGCAGGACGGTCGCCTCGGCAAAGGGCCCGGCGGCCGCCAGCACCGCCGGTAGCCGCGCGGTCGCGGCCAGCTGGGCCGACGTGGCCCTGGACGAATCGATGCTCGCCATCACGTGCGCGCCGCGCTGCGCGGAGAACGACTTGTCGAACGGGGCGCTGGAGTCCACGGCAAGAGCAAGAGCCAGAACGGAGGCACCGGTGGACACCAGCAGCACCAGGCCGATCACGATCGTCTGCACCCGCTTACGGGTCAGCCCGCCCCGCACCGCACGGCCAACCGGGGCCGGCCTCATCGCTGCGCCGCCGCGGGGTCGCTGGCCACTCCGCCGCCGGTGTCCCTGGCTACTCCGCCGCCGGTGTCCCTGGCCACCCCGCCGCCGGTGTCGCTGGCGATGCGGCCGTCCACCAGCTGGACGGTGCGCCCGGCATAGCGCGCCGCCAGGTCCGGGTTGTGGGTGACCAGGACCAGGCTCTGCCCGGACCGGTTCAGGTCCAGCAGGAGCTCGCCGATCTCCTGGCCGGTCGCGGTGTCCAGCGCCCCGGTCGGCTCGTCGGCCAGCAGCAGCGCAGGCTGGTTCACCAGGGCCCGCGCGATTGCCGCCCGCTGGCGCTCCCCGCCCGATAGCCGGGCTGGGTAGGCATCACGATGCCGCTCGATTCGCAGTAACGCCAGGAGCTCGGCCGTCCTGGCCCGCGCCTTCGCCCGGGGCATGCCGATCAGCTGTGCGGGCAGCAGCACGTTGTCGGCGACGGTCAGGTCATCCAGCAGGTTGAAGAACTGGAAGATCATGCCGATGTGGCGCCGCCTGAATCGCGCCACCCCGGTCTCGCTGAGGGTGTCGATGCGCTCCCCCGCCACCGTCACCGTTCCGCTGGTCGGCCGGTCCAGGCCGGCGATCAGGTTCAGCAGCGTCGACTTCCCGCTGCCCGACGGGCCCATCACCGCCACCGCCTCGCCCGGCGCGACCGCGAGGCTGACACAATCCACGGCGGGCTGGCCGTCACGGTCGTAGCGCTTTGTCACGTCGCTGATCCGTATCAGGTCCGCGATCTCACTGTTCACGAGGTTCCTCTCGGTTCATGGTTCCCGGACTGTCAGCTGTCACCGGCGCCTGGATTCACCGGCGCTAGAACTGGGTCTTGAGCTCCTCGATCTGGCGCGCCCGCTCGCGGAGCTCTCGGTACGCGGGCCGCTCGCGGATGCGGGCCAGGGTCCAGCGCACGGCGTCGGCGCGGTTGGCTGCGATGCCCGTGGTGATCAGGGTGTCCAGGGTTTCCAGATCCACGGGTCCGAGCCGCGCCATCACGGGGGTGAGATCGCCCGCGCGCTCGCTCAGCGCGCCGCCGATGGGCATCCTGATCCGGCGGTTGTGGTCGTTGCTCAGGTCCGTGGTGAACTCCAGCCGCCTGGCCTCGGGGAGCTCCCGGTACAGGTCGCTGCGGAGCTGCTTGATCGCCGGCTGGTGGGCGCGGCGGAACATATCCAGGGGGTCGGAGCCGGGATCGGGCGCTTCGTCGCCTTCCAGTGCGCCCGGCGCAGCGATCTGGACCCGGATCACCAGCTCACCGGGCTCGATCTCCGGGTCGTCGCCGTACTGCAACAGCGCTACCCCCTGCACCGCGCTGCCGGGGAAACGTGTTGCCAGCTCGTCTTCAATCCGTCGCTGAATGCGGTCGATCGCCGCCCGTTCCATATCCGCTCCTCGCGTTGCCCGGACATCAGAGTAACAGAGTTACAGGGTAACTCGCTTATACAGTTACAGAGTAACTTTGTCGCTGCAGGCGCCGGTAGGTGCTGAAGGGATATCGCGGGAAGACCTCCAAGCACCCGGTCGATATATGGGCGCCTGCTGCCCGGGTGATTCGCGCAGCCTCATCCGCCTGCCGGCACCGGGCTGTGACTCAGCAGTGAGCCCCCGGAAGCTGGCCTTACCTGGCGATGAGGTGCCGGTCGGCGGGCTCGCCCAGCAGGGAGCGGGATAGCTTGTCCAGCATCAGGATGAGATCCGCATGCTGCTCAGGTGACCAGCCCGCCAGCAATCGTTCCAGCCCTGCTCTTCTCGCCTCGAACAGCCGGTCCGCGGCAACGCCGCCCGCCTTGGTGAGCACCAGCAGGCCGTCGCTGCGCTGGAGCATGCCTTCGGCGACCAGCTTGTCCACGTAGGGCTTGCCGTAGTCCACGGTGACCCTGGCCTCGCGGGCCAGCTCCGTCGCGGCAAGCGGACCGCTCTTGGCCAGCCTGGTGAGCACCCAGCAGCTCCCGGCGGGCAGGTCGAGTCCGCACAGATCGGCCAGCCGCTGGTAACCCTTGCGGCGCAGGTCGCCGTCGGCCAGCCGGAGCAGCGCCCGCTCGACCTCCTCGACCGACGACCGCTGCGCGGCGCCGGCGCCCAGGCCCTCGCCGATGTCGACCGCGCCGGCGGTGGCCCGCAACGGCACCTCGCGCAGGAACCAGGAGAGCGCGAACGCGACGGCGGCCACCGGCACCGCCACCAGGAAGACCCGCTGGATGGCGAGGGTGTAGGCGTGCAGGACCCCGGCCTGCAGGGCCGGCGGCAGCCTGTCGATCTGCGCCCGGCTGGCGCCGGACCCGGCCGTGAACCCCGGCGGCACGGCAGCGCCGTGCAGCGCGGCCAGCAGCGCCGCAGCCAGGCGGCTCGCGAAGACCGAGCCGAAGATCGCCACCCCGAACGAGCCGCCGATCGACCGGAAGAAGGTCGCGCCGGACGTGGCGGCACCGAGATCGGCGTAGTCGGAGGAGTTCTGCACGGCGATGACCAGCACCTGCAGGATCAGGCCGAGGCCGCACCCGAGCAAGAACAGGTAACCGTCCAGCGCCAGCGTCGAGGTGTGCTCAGTCAGCCGGGACAGCAGCAACAGCGCGACGGTCACCACTGCCGTGCCGATGATCGGATAGACACGGTATCGGCCGAGCCGGGAGATCAGCTGGCCGCTCGTCACCGACGTCAGCAGCAAGCCGAGCACCATGGGCAGCAGGTAGACACCGGAAATGGTCGGCGACACGCCGCGCACGACCTGCAGGTACAGCGGCAGGAACGCGAGCGCGCCGAACATCGCGAAGCCCGCCGCGAAGCCGACGGCCGCGCTGACCCGGAACACCGGGTTGCGGAACAGCCGCCGCGGCAGCACCGGCTCGGCTGCCCGCCCGGCCGATATCCACCAGGCCACGGCGAGCAGGACCGCGAGCACGCCGAGGCCGATGATCACGGCGGAGCCCCACCGGAAGGTCGTCCCGCCCCAGGAGGTGAGCAGCACCACGGCGGTCGCCGACCCGGCCAGCAGCAGCGTCCCGAGGTAGTCGATCCGGTGAGACTCGCGAGCCGACCGGCCGGGCAGCACGATCGCGATCACTACGAGCGCGATGATCCCGATCGGCAGGTTGATGTAGAACACCCAGCGCCAGCTGAGGCTGTCGGTGAAGAACCCGCCGAGCAGCGGCCCGGCGACGCTGGCCACGCCGAAAACCGCGCCGAACGCGCCCTGGTACTTGCCCCGCTCCCTGGCCGGCACCACGTCGGCCACGATCGCCTGGGCCAGCACCATCAGGCCGCCGCCGCCCAGGCCCTGGAGCGCCCGGAACCCGATGAGCTCGAGCATGTTCTGGGAGAGCCCGCACAGCGCCGAGCCGATCAGGAAGATCACGATCGCGGCCTGGAACAGGCTCTTGCGGCCGTACTGATCGCCGAGCTTGCCCCACAGCGGTGTCGATGCCGTCGTCGCCAGCAGGTAGGCGGTGACCACCCAGGACAGGTGGCTCAGGCCGCCGAGATCGCTGACGATAGTGGGCAGCGCGGTCGCGACGATTGTCTGGTCCAGCGCAGCGAGCAGGATCGCCAGCATCAGCGCTGAGTAGATAACCAGCAGGCCGCCGCGAGGCTGGACGGCTGCGTCCGCGGTTCCCGCCTCGGCCGCCATGCAAGATACGGTACCCGGCCCGGGAGATCTTCTCCCGGGGCGGCTGACCCGCAACTGCCCGCGGCGGCCGCTCGCTCATGCTGGCGGGCGGCCGCCGCGGGCAATCTCAGCGCTCTCGCGTCCTGGCCGTCAGTAGCCCCCGCCGCCCCCGCTTGATGTGCTGGGCGAGGGGGAACTGGCTGGCTTGGCCCCCGAAGGGGTCACGGCGTACCACAGACCGCCAGAGAGCTTGAGCCCGTTGCCGCCGGTCTGGCCCGCCGCCGAATCGCCCTTGTAGGTGTAGAGCGGGTGGCCGTCGTAGGTGGCCTGGGTGCTGCCGTCGGACCGCTTGATCGTGCCGAACTTGCCGGGCAGCGACGCGCCGGCCGCGGCGCTCGGTGCCCCGGCCACCGGCGGCCAGTACGTGGCGCAGGAGCCGTTGCAGTTCGATTTCGTCGGGGTATCGATAGCGAACCAGTAGAGAGTGAACCCCTGGGCATCGGTCAGCACCGTGCCGATCGACGTGCTCGTCGTCTTGATCCCGCCGGCAGCGCTCGCGCTGGAACCGGCCGGGCCGGCGGAACTCGAAGCGGCGGCAGCGCTCGATGGGCTGCTCGAGCCGCCGGCACCACCCGTGCCGCTGCTTCCGCACGCGGCGAGGAAGACCACAGCGGCGGCAGCACCGGACGCTGCCCACCATCGACTACGCATCGCAATTTCTCCGTTCACCTGGGTGGCATTAACTAGCTACACCTGTTCACGGAGCTGCGGCCGGTTCCGTTCAGACGGAATTCAGCTGGCGATGCGCTCGCAGAGCCAGGCGAGGGAGACCGGGTACCTGTAGTCGATCCCCCCGTGCGTCCCGTCGAAGAGCTCGAACCGGATGACGTCCTCACCCACGCCGATCTCGTGCAGGGCACCGCGGAACGCCTCCGCGCCCAGGTCAAGGAAGTAGTCGTCCCTGTTGCCCGCGTCGATCCAGATCGCCCGCATCGACCGGAGCGCGCTGGCGTACCTGGGCACCATCCGGACCGGGTCCCAGTCCAGCCAGCGCTGCCAGACCTCGGGCCGCAGCATCCCGGTCCGCGGGTCGAACGGCAGGTCCACGCTGCCGTCCTCGCGCGCGGAGAAGCAGGCCGAGACGCCGAGCAGCATCAGCAGGTGGTGGTCGGCCTCCTTGGTAAACGAGACCCTGGAGGAGAAGTCCTCCCACCACCGCCAGATGTCACCGCCGTACTCCCGCAGCAGGCGGGTGGCCGCGGCGAAGCTCGGGATGTAGGAGTACTCGTAGAGCGCGTCGCCGGCATGCGTGGCAAGCGCCCCGAACAGGTCCGGCCGCAGCATCGGGGTGATCATCGCGCCGAAGCCACCGCTGGACTTGCCCATGATCGCCCGGTGCGCCGCCTCCGGCATCGTCCGGTAGTGCCCGTCTATCCAGGGCACGATCTCCTCGCACAGGTAGGAGTGATAGCGCCCGGTGCCCGCCGAATCCACGAACTGGCTGCCGCCGTAGCTGGTCCACGCGTCGACGTAGACCACGATCGTCGGCGGCGCATCGCCGCGCACGAACACCGCATCGGCCGTCTCGGGGAACGGCTGCCGGAACGGGGCGCGGTTCCGCCACATGGTCAGGTGCCCGGTGTAGCCCTGGATCACGTAGACGACTGGGTACCGGCGATCATCGGCGGTGTCATATCCGGGCGGCAGGTATACCCACAGCGGCCGCTCATGCGGGTCGCCCAGCGGGTTGCCCCGCAGCTGCTCGCTGGTCACGACGTGCTCTTCGATCTGTCCGGCCAGGTCAGCGGACCAGGGCAACATGGAATCTCCTCCTCGGCAGCGTTGGGCCCTGCCCACATTCTGCGCGCGCTTCAGGTCAGGGGTGCGGGCCTCGATGCAGCACCGTGATAATTTGCTGGCCGTCCAGGTCGTCAGGCGTGTTGTTCTCGGTGTATGAGTCCCAGCAGGTATAGCCCCGGCTTCGTCCCCCTGACGGTACGTGATTATGCGTGATCAGAATCCATCCGTGGCGGCAACCCGGAATCCGCACTGCCGTCCAGCCGCCGGCCCTGGCGACGCGGAACTCCCCGCCCTGCATGAACCTCGCGTTCACCACCCGGCCGTCTGCCGTGCTCAATGGCCCTGAGCTGGTCTGGCTGGCTCAGTCAGGGGCGCCGTCGGCTCAGGACGGCCGCGAGGTGCCCGGCGTGGCCGAACAGAGCGGCAGCCGGCGCCCGGTTGCCGTCGAGCTGGGTGAGCATTTCGAGGCCGAGATAGAGAGCGACGATGCCGTAGGCGGCGTCTCCTGTGGGCACCAGCGAGGCGATGGGCGAGTCGCCAAGGGCGGCGGCGATGGCGTGCCGGGCGAACTCCGCCCATGGCGCGAGGCTGAGTCGCCGGGCGCTCCTTGCCGGCTTGCTCTATGAGGGCGCCGTCCTTGGGATCGCCACCGGCGGCGCCGTGACTCACGAAGCGAAGTACTGGATAGCCCTGCTGTGCCTGACGTTGATCTGCGGCATCGCTGCATTCACCGGGCTCTACGTCAGCTACGGGCTGCTGACAACGCTAGGTACCGCCCTTGGTGCGCACATGTCCGCCAATGGTTATGGCCCCCGGTGGTTCGTGATCCCCGATGGGATCATCGACGTCGTCCTGTTCGCTGCCGCCGGAGCGGCGAACGTCGTCCTGGTCAGCCTTCTCGCGGCACGCGCATCGCAACGGCGGGCGCATAACATTGGGCAATGAGTGATGCCTGGACGGATACGCGGATTAGCGGTGGAATTAGGTGACCGGCCAGTTTGATCCCACGGTCGCGAGCATCGCCAGAATCTACGACTACTGGCTGGGCGGGAAAGACAACTTCCCGGCCGACCGGGAGGCCGCCGAGCAGGCCATCGCCGCCAATCCCGGGATCGTTGCCGACGTCAGAGCGAACCGGGCGTTCCTGGCCCGGGCGGTCCGGTATCTCGCCGCCCAGCAGGGCATCAGGCAGTTCCTCGACATCGGCACCGGGCTGCCGACGGCCAGTAACACTCACCAGGTCGCGCAGACAGTCGCAGCTGACTCCCGGATCGTTTATGTGGACAACGACCCGATCGTGCTGCTGCACGCCCGCAGCCTGCTGGCCAGCACCCCGGCGGGCGCTACCGCCTTCATCGATGCCGACCTGCGCGACACCAGGGAAATCCTGGCGATGGCCGCGCAAACGCTGGACTTCAGCCAGCCAGTCGCGGTCATGCTCCTCATCGTCCTGCACCTGATCCCCGACACCGACGACCCTTACGGCATCGTGACCCAGCTGATGGGCTCACTGGCACCGGGCAGTCACCTGGTGATCTCGCACCCGGCCGATGACATCAGGCCCGCCGCCATGGCCGAGATGACCAGGCGCGTCAACGCCCGGCTCAGCTCGGCACGGGGCACGATGCGAGACCGCGGCGCGATCACGCGCTTCTTCGACGGCCTTGAGCTGGTAGATCCCGGCGTCGTCCAGCCGCAAGAGTGGCGTCCGGCAGGTCCGGTTGGTGCCGCCGACGTAACCGCCTGGTGCGGCGTCGCCCGCAAGGCGTAGCCGCGCCCCCGGCCGCCCGCGAGCGAATCCCGGCCGCCGGGCCCGTTTCGCCCGTCACCGCTCGTTAATGGTGTTGCCGTCAAAGGCCAGGGAGCGATCGTTGACACGCAGGCGCACCGGCGCTTCGCCTCTCCTGTCCCGCTATTTCCTCGCGAGGCTGAACAGCTGCCCACGGCCCGGCGGCCGGTTACCTTCGATGCATGAGCCCCCCCTCTGCCGGTCAGGAGGCCGGGTATCGGCCGCAGCCCGGCCAAGATCCGGCCGAGCAGCACTTCCTCACGGCAGTCCGGGCAATGCGCGCCGCCGCCGAACCGGCCGCCGGCCGCCACCGCGGCCGCCACGAGCGCCCGGGCACATCGCCGGAGAGCCTCCCGCTCAGCACGTGGTCGCATCCCGCCTCCTCCCCGGACATCGGCTTGCAGGCCAACGCCTGCGAGCACGCCAGCTCACCGCTCGCCGGCGATACGCTCGATCCGGCCTACTGCCTGGAGCTGTTCGACGCCCAGCTCGCCAGCCGTCATATCGACCTGGCCGCCCGGTGGCTGCGCTCGCGCGGCGCCAGCTTCTACACGATCGGCTCGTCCGGTCACGAAGGCAACGCGGGCGTCGCCGCCGCGCTGCGGCTGACCGACCCGGCCTTGCTGCACTACCGCTCCGGTGCCTTCTACCTGGCGCGGGCCGGCCAGGCCGGGGCGCTCGCCGATGGGATCCGCGATGTACTGCTCGGCCTGGTGGCGGCCGCCGAGGAGCCGATCGCCGGCGGGCGGCACAAGGTGTTCGGCCACCCCGCGCTGAACGTCATCCCGCAGACGTCCACCATCGCATCGCATCTGCCGCGCGCGGTAGGCCTGGCGTTCGCGCTGGCCAGGTCCGCCAAGCTAGCGGTAGGCACGCCATGGCCGCACGACTCCGTCGTGGCGTGCAGCTTCGGCGATGCGTCGGTCAACCACTCGACAGCCGCCGGGGCAATGAACGCGGCTGCCTACTGCAGCTACCAGGGCTTGCCGCTGCCGTTGCTGCTGATCTGCGAGGACAACGGCCTGGGCATCAGCGTGCGGACCCCGCCCGGCTGGGTCGCCGCAGCGAACTCCGGCAGGCCATGCGTTCGGTATTTCCACGCGGACGGCGCCGATCTTGCCGATGTCTACCATACCGCGCTCGCCGCCGCGGCCTGGGTACGTGACCGGCACGCGCCAGCGTTCCTGCACCTGTCCGTGGTCAGGCTGGGCGGCCATGCGGGCGCTGATGTCGAGTCCGGCTACCGGCAGCCGGCCGAACTCGCCGCTGATCTCGACAGGGACCCGCTGGTCGGGACCGCCAGGCTGCTGGTCTCGGCAGGCGTGCTCAGCCCCGATCAGGTGCTGGACAGGTATCAGTCATCGAGGGACCGGGTGCACGCTATGGCGGGCGAGGTTGCGGGCGCGCCGCGGCTGAGCTGCGCGGAGCAGGTGATGGCACCGCTTGCGCCGCGCAGGCCCGGCGCGGTGGCCGCCGCCGTGCGCCGCGCCGCAGGCGAGCCCGAGCGGCTCAGGGCGTTCGGCGGCCGGCTTCCCGAAGACGAGGGCCCGCTCAGCCTCGCGCAGACGATCAACCGGACACTGACGGATGCGCTGGCCGCCACCCCCCAGCTGCTGGTCTTCGGCGAGGATGTGGCGCGCAAAGGCGGCGTCTACGGCGTCACCAAGGGCCTGGTCGGCCGGTTCGGCGCCGGGCGGGTATTCGACACCCTCCTGGATGAGCAGGCGATCCTCGGCCTCGCGCTGGGCGCCGGCCTGGCCGGGCTGCTGCCGGTGCCGGAAATCCAGTACCTCGCCTACGTGCACAACGCCGCCGACCAGATTCGCGGTGAGGCCGCCACCCTGTCGTTCTTCTCGGCCGGGCAGTACCGGAACCCGATGGTGGTGCGGGTCGCCGGGCTCGCCTACCAGGAAGGCTTCGGCGGTCATTTCCACAACGACAACGCCGTGGCGGCGCTCAGGGACATCCCTGGGCTGGTGATCGCCTGCCCGGCGCGGCCGGATGACGCCGCGGCGATGCTCCGCACCTGCCTCGCCGCAGCGCAGGAAGACGGCAGTGTCTGCGTCTTCCTCGAGCCGATCGCCCTTTATCACCAGCGGGACGCCCGCGACGGCGGCGATGGCGGCTGGCTGGCGCCGTATCAGCCGCCCGCTCGCTGGGCGGACGCGCACATCCCAGTCGGCCAGGCTCGCGTCTACGGAGACGGCGGTGACCTGACGATTGTCACCTTCGGTAACGGCCTGCTCATGAGCCTGCGGGTAGCTGGCCGGCTGGGCGCTGACGGAATCTCTTGCCGGGTGCTCGACCTGCGCTGGATCGCGCCGCTGCCGGTGACCGACATCGTCAACGAGGCGGCGGTGACCGGCCGGGTCCTGGTAGCCGACGAGACCCGGCGGACCGGCGGCGTATCGGAGGGCATCATCAGCGCACTCGTGGACGCCGGATTCGCCGGCCGCATCGCCCGGGTGGCCAGCGAGGACAGCTTCATCCCGATCGGCGACGCCGCCGCGACCGTGCTGACGTCCGAGCAGTCCATCGAAGCGGCCGCCCGCGGCCTGCTGCGCTAGCCCTCCCGGTCAGACATCGAAGAAGACGGTCTCGCGGCCGCCCTGCAGCCGGATGTCAAACCTGAACTCGCCGGGCAGCCCGCCCGGCTCGGGGGCGGCGACCAGCGTCGCCGCGCGTTCGGGGTCGTCCAGGGCGGTCAGCACCGGGTCGGCGGCGTTGGCGGCAGTCTCGTCGGGGAAGTAGATCCTGGTCACGACCCGGTCGAGCAGGCCGCGCGCGAAGACAGACACATCCAGGTGCGGCGCCTCGGTCCCGCCGTCCGGGCACGGCAGCGCCCCGGGCCGGAGCGTGACGATCCGGTACCGGCCCGCCGGGCCGGTGGGGCACCTGCCGAAGCCGCGGAAACCGGCATCCGGCCGCCCGGGACCGGGCGCTCCCCTGGGGTCGTCGGGATGCGCGAACCGCCCGTCCGGGCCGGCCTGCCACGTCTCGATCAAGGCATCAGGCACCGGCTCGCCCGCTCCGTCCAGCACCCGGCCGCAGATCGTGATCGCCCCCGGCGTTCCCTCGGGCACCACGTACGGGCCATCGGGCCAGGGCAGGCCGATGGCCAGGAACGGGCCTACCGTCTGCGACGGGGTTACCAGCTTCACCGGTTCGCCTCCTGCTCCTGGAACGCCGTCGCTTCGCGGCCGCGAAGCACAATGTCCCAGACGAATCCGAGCGCCCAGTCCGGCTGGGTCACTTCCAGGTCGAACCGGGCGACAAGACGCTCCCTGGCCTGCGGGTCGGGCACCGAGTTGAAGATCGGGTCCTGGGCGAACAGCGGGTCACCTGGAAAGTACATCTGGGTGACCAGACGCTGGGTGAAGGCGCGGCCGAACAGCGAGAAATGGATGTGCGCGGGGCGCCATGCGTTGAGATGGTTGCGCCACGGATACGCGCCAGGCTTGATCGTGACGAACCGGTACCGGCCCGCCGAGTCGGTCAGGCACCGGCCCGCCCCGTCGAAGTTCTCGTCCAGCGGAGCCGGATGGTCATCCACCCGGTGCGCGTACCGCCCGGCCGCGTTCGCCTGCCAGATCTCGACCAGCGTGCCGGGGACCGGCCGGCCTCCCGAGTCCAGGACCCGGCCGGTGACGATGATCCGCTCGCCGATCGGCTCGCCGTCGTGCCGCGTGGTCAGATCACCGTCGCTAGGACTCACCCGCTCCGCGCCGAGCAGCGGCCCGGTAATCTCGGTCAGCCGCTGGGGCAGCGCCACCGGCCAGTATTTCGGCGCCCGCAATAGCGACGAGCGGTAGCCGGGAAAGTCAAGCGGCGGGTGCACGCCGGTGGCCCGCTGATAGGACGGGACGCCGAAACCGGCCGGGCCAGGCGGCACGTCTGTCGTCATCGGGCAGCTCCTTCGGTGGCTGGCATGGTCGCCAGCAGGCTTCGCAGCGCGGTGAGCTCGGCTGCCGACGGCGGCGGGATCGTGTGCAGGCTTGCTGACACGCAAAGCTGCCAGCCGGTTCGCTCGCTGACTTCCCTAACGGATATTCCGGGGTATACGCCCGTGAGCACAAGTTCGAGGCTCGCCGGGTCAGGCTCAAGAACCCCCAGATCCGTGATGATCTTACGCGGGCCCGCGCCGGTCAGTCCCAGGCGTTCCCTGCTGCCCGGCCGGTCGCCGAAGCCGACCGAGGTGACGAAGTCGACCCGCTCGACGAACGTCCGGCGGGTCTGCCGCACGATCACGATCACTTCACGGCAGGACGCGGCAATTTCTGGCGCCCCGCCCGCGCCAGGCAGCCGGACCTTGGGCCGGGCATAGCTGTCGCCGATAACGGTGGTGTTGATATTGCCAAACCTGTCGATCTGCGCCGCGCCGAGGAAGCCGATATCGATCCGGCCGGGCTGCAGCCAGTAATTGAAGATCTCCGGCACGCTGACCACCGTGTCGGCCGTCTCGGCCAGGATCCCGTCCCCGATGGACAGCGGCAGTGTCGCCGGCTTGGCGCCTATCGTCCCCGACTCGTAAATCAGCACCAGGCTGGCGGCGTGCGTGGCGCGCGCCAGGTTGGCGGCCTCGCTGGGCAAGCCGATCCCGACGAAGCAGGTCATCCCGTCAGCGAGGGCCCGCGCCGCGGTGACCGTCATGATCTCGTCCCCGGTGTAGGCGGGCGGCAGGGTCTCGCTGTCCGGCAGGCCCCAGTCCCCCGCGCTGCCGTCCCGGTGCACGCCGGCCCCGGTCACGGCCGGCCGCCCGGACTGACCGCCGGCCGGTCACTTCCCTCGGAGTAGATGTGCTCCTCCAGCCATTCGTTAAATCGACGCCGGTCCCGGCTTATTGCGTCCCAGGCAACGTAGAACTGGTTGTCGCGAGCGGTGTACCCCAGCGCGTAGGAGGGGTGCGCGCCGGCCGGCACCACCGCCACGTAGCTCACCGCCCATGAGGGCAGCACGATGGCTCCTGGCCTCGGGTCAAGCACATCGACGATCTCCTCCACGGTGACCACCGACCGCCGGGCAGCGAGCACTGCCTCCTTCTGCACTCCGGTGATGCCCCAGAACTGGACATTGCCGGCCCGGTCCGCGCGCTGTGCGTGGACCACCGCCACGTCCGGCCGCAGCGCCGCCACGGCAGTCAGGACCTCGCCGGTGAACGGGCAGCTGACCTCGGCGATGTTCGGCGTCTGCGCGGTCAGGCCGGTGCCCCGGTAACCGCGCAGCACCGCGAACGGGAGCCCGGAGGCACCCGCCACGTAACGGTTGGCCATTCCTGCGTGGCTGTGCTCCTCCAGCTCAAGCGGGACTGGCCAGGCATTCTCCACCGCGTCCCTGAACCGGTGCAGCGATCCGACACCGGGATTGCCGGCCCAGGAGAACACCAGCTTACGCGCGCATCCCGCGCCGATCATCTGGTCGTAGATCACGTCCGGGGTCATCCGGATCAGGGTGAGCTCGCGCCGGCACTGGCGGATCACTTCCTGGCCGGCCGCATGCGGGATCAGGTGGGTGAAGCCTTCCATGGCCACGCTGTCGCGATCATGGATTGCCATGGCGATGGCGTCGGGCAGCGACACGATCTGCGCCATGTCTGACGAACCTCCTCGCGATCACCCAAACGATACCGACTTGTGACCGCTAAGTGCACACCTGTGCGAAGTACGAATCCGCCCAGCACGTCGGCCGGCAGCCCCGCATCCCCGCCGGGCCGCCGCCGCTGGCTATTCCGCGGGCCGGTGCTCACCAGTCGCTGCCTGCCCGTCCTGAGCCGCCAGCTCTGCCAGCACGCCCTGCGCGACGGCGAAGCCCCGGTTGGCGGCAGGCACTCCCGCGTAGACAGCGACCTGCAGCAAGACCTCCCGGATCTGCTCGGGGGTGAGCCCGTTGCGTACGGCCCCGCGCACGTGCATGGCCAGTTCCTCGTCCTGCCGCAGCGCCGCCAGGGCGGTCAGCGTGATGATGCTGCGCTCGGCCCTGGTCAGGCCCGGCCGGGACCAGATCTCGCCCCACGCATAGCGGGTGATGAAATCCTGAAACGGAGCCGTGAACTCGGTCGTGCCCGCCACCGCCCGGTTCACGTGCTCGTCGCCGAGTACCTCTCTGCGCACCTGCATCCCCTGCTCTGCCTGGCCTGCCTGGCCCGGCTGGCCCGTGTCGCTCACTGAGGCGTCCCCTCTGCGCTGTCGGTAAGAGCCGTGCTCCGCTCATGAGCGGCCAGGGCGCCGGCCACGAAACGGCCCGAAGCCCCGAGGTAGCCGGCCGGGTCGAGTGCGGCGTCGAGTTCCGGCCCGCCGATGCCAGCACTGGCGAGCACGCGGGTGATCTCCGGCGTGGCCAGCAGCACATCACGGAGCGGCCGGTCCCGGCTCGCCGCCGCGGCCGCCTCGGCAACCGCCTCGTGCGCCGCCACCGGGCCCAGGGCAGGCGCGAGCAGTGCCGCGACGCGCTCGGCGAGGGGCAGGCCGCCGGTTGCGTCGAGATTCGCGCGCATCCGGCCGCGGTCGACCTGCAGTCCGGCCAGCAGCTCGGCCGCCCAGCGTGCCGCCGAGCCGGTCAGCCCGAGCAGGTCGGCAAGCGGCTCCCACTCCGAGTGCCAGGCGCCCGCCGCTCGCTGCAGCTCCTGCTCGGCGGCGGACGCCAGCGTGGCAAGAAGGCCCGGTGCCCGCCGGGTGCAGCCGAGGATCACGACAGCGGCTACCGGGTTCCGTTTGTGCGGCATCGCAGACGAGCCGCCGCGCCGGTCCCCGCCCGCTCCTGCCGTCCCCGTTGGCCCGTCGCTCACCTCGCCCACCTCCGACTGAGCGAGCAACGTCACGTCCCTGGCCACCTTGCCCAGCACGGCGCACGCGCCGGCCAGCGCGGCAGCCAGCTCAAGTATGCGCAGCCGCTCGGTATGCCAGGGCAGCACGGGCCTGGCCAGCCCCAGTTCTGCGGCCAGCAGGTCCGTGACCTGGGGACCGGATTCGCCGAGTGACGCCAGCGTCCCGGCCGCGCCGCCAAGCTGGACGGCGAGCCGGTCGTCCCGGATCCGCCGCAGTCCGCTGCTGGCCGCATCGATTCCGGTCAGCCAGCCCGCGGCGATCAGGCCGAAGGTCACCGGAACAGCTTGCTGCAGCAGCGTGCGCCCGATCATGACGGTGCCGGAGTGCGCCCGGGCCAGCCCGGCCGCCGCGCCGGCGGCCTCGCCAAGGTCGGCGATCGCCCCGTCCAGCACCCGGCGGGCCACCAGCATGACCGCGGTGTCGAGGATGTCCTGGCTGGTCGCGCCTCGATGCACGGCTCCGGCGAACGCGGGCGGCAGCATCGCGCCGAGCGCGCGGACCAGTGCGGGCACCGGATTGCCGGTCAGGGCGGCCTGCCGGCCTAGGTCGGCAGCGTCGAAGCGATCCGCCCGCGCGGCGGCCGTCACCGCCGCGCCAGCCCCGGCCGGGGCAAGCCCGGCTCGCTCCAGGGCACGAGCCAGTGCCGCCTCGGTATCGAGCATCGCCTGCAGCCACGCCTGGTCACCAGTGTCCGCCTGGCCGCGCGCGAAAAGCCCGGCAAACAGGCCGCTGGTCCCGAAGCTGCTCACGTGTCCATGATGCAGGCCGCCCCGATCAGGCGGTCGCCCGGCATGGGCTGGCCCGGACAACGCGGGGGACGGCTCCGGCCGGCCAGCTGCAACTTCAAGTTCGGCCCGGGGCACATGGTCCCGCTGGCCGGCGGCTGGGACAGTCAGTAGCTGCGGTCCAGGCCGACGTAGTTCTCCGCGAGCGATGCCGAGGCGGCATCCGAGCTGCAGACGTAGTCGAGGTAGGACAGCTGCAGCCGGCGATCGTAGGCGTCGTAGCTGCCGAAGGTGTGCAGCAGCGTCGTCATCCACCAGGAGAACTGCTGGACCCGCCACACCCGGCGCAGGCAGTCCGCTGAGTACCGCTCCAGCGGCCCCCCGTCGCCGCCGCCGTACCAGGCGCCGAGTGCGCCGGCCAGGAGGGTGACGTCGAACGCGGCCAGGTTCATGCCCTTGGCGCCGGTCGGGGGGACGATGTGAGCCGCATCGCCGGCCAGGAACAGCCGGCCAAACTGCATCGGCTCGGTGACGAAACCGCGCATCGCAGTGACGCCCTTCTCCAGCACCGGCCCGGTCGCAAGGCTCCAGTCCGGCACCGTCTCCAGCCTGGCTCGCAGTTCCGGCCAGATCCGTTCGTCCGGCCACGCGGCGATCTGCTCGTCTGGAGCCACCTGCAGGTAGAAGCGGCTGACGCTCGGGCTGCGCATGCTGTGCAGCGCGAAACCGCGCTCGTTGCTGGCGTAGATAAGCTCCGCTGCCGACGGCGCCACCTCGGCGAGCACCCCGAGCCAGCCAAACGGGTACTCCTTGTCGAAGAACCTGAGTACCCCGGCCGGAATCGCATCGCGGCAGACGCCGTGAAATCCGTCGCAGCCCGCAACGAAATCGGCCTGCACGGTCAGCCGCTGCGAGTTACGGGTGCAGGTGATCTCCGGATGGGCCGTGTCGATGCCATCGACCGTCACGTCACTGACCTCGAAGCGGATCTGGCCGCCCTCGTCGAGGTGCGCCGCGATCAGATCCTTGACCACCTCCTGCTGGCCGTAGACCGTGATCGCCCGGCCAGGCACGAGCTGCTCGAAGGCGATCCGATGGCCCCGTCCGCCGAACCGCAGCTCGATGCCGTGGTGCACCATGCCCTGGCGCAGCAGCCGCTCTCCCACGCCCGCAGTGACGAGGGTGTCCACCGTCCCCTGCTCAAGGACGCCTGCCCGGATCCGGTGCTCGATGTACTGGCGGCTGCGCGTCTCAAGCACCACCGAGGAGATGCCCCGCAGCTGCAGCAGACGGGCTAGCAGCAGCCCCGCGGGGCCGGCGCCGATGATCGCAACTTGTGTGCGCACTCGCCGCTCCTTCCGCCCCGGCGATCATAATCCGGGCCAGCCTGGCGAGAGCACGTAGGACGGCCCAGGTCAGTGGGCGCAGGCAGACACCTGGATCACCGGCCACGCGCCGAGCAGCAGTTCGAAGAATGAGCAGTAGCGGCTCAAGCCCCGGCGGCCGGTGCCTCATCGACGATGGCGCCGCCATCTCGCTATTGTCGCGGTATGGACCTGCACACTTCCCCGGCCGGCGGTCCCGGGCTCGCACAGGAGCGCCGCCTCGTCACCGAGATACCCGGGCCCGCCTCGCGGGTGCTACTGGACCGGCGGCAGCGCAGCGTCGCCCGCGGGCTCAGCCATGTGCTCCCGGTGTTCGTGACCGCCGCGGGGGGCGGCGTGCTCATCGACGCGGACGGGAACTCGCTGATCGACTTCGGGTCCGGGATTGCCGTCACCTCGGTAGGCAATAGTGCCGAGCTGGTCGTGGAGCGGGTCACCCAGCAGGTGGCTCAGTTCACCCATACCTGCTTCATGGTCGCCCCGTACGAGGGTTACGTGGCGGTCTGCGAAGAGCTCAACCGGGTAACGCCAGGCGATCATGACAAGCGGTCCGCCCTGTTCAACTCGGGCGCCGAGGCAGTAGAGAATGCCGTCAAGATCGCCCGGCATGCCACCGGCAGGTCAGCGGTCGTGGTGTTCGACCACGCCTACCACGGGCGCACCAACCTCACCATGGCGATGACCGCCAAGAACATGCCCTACAAACAGGGGTTCGGGCCGTTCGCCACCGATGTCTACCGGGTCCCGATGGCCTATCCGTTCCGGTGGCCTGGCGGTCCGGCCCGGTGCGCGGCCGGGGCTCTCGACGTGATCACCGGGCTTATCCATACCCACGTCGGCGAGCAGAACGTGGCCGCCGTCGTCATCGAGCCTATCCAGGGCGAGGGCGGTTTCATCGTGCCGCCGGACGGATTCCTGCCCGGGCTGGCCGCCTTCTGCAAGGCCAACGGGATCGTGCTGGTCGCCGACGAGATCCAGTCCGGCTTCTGCCGGACCGGTGACTGGTTCGCCTGCGACCACGAGGGCGTGATCCCTGACCTGATCACTACCGCTAAGGGAATAGCGGGCGGGCTGCCGCTGGCCGGGGTGACCGGGCGCGCCAAGATGATGGACGCCCCGCATCCGGGCGGCCTTGGCGGCACGTTCGGCGGGAACCCGGTGGCCTGCGCGGCAGCGCTCGGCGCCATAGAGACGATGGGCAAGGAAGACCTGGCGGCCTCGGCCCGCCGGATCGGCGACATCATGCTGCCGAGGCTGCGCAAGCTCGCCGAGGCCCATCCCGTCATCGGCGATGTGCGCGGCCGCGGCGCGATGATCGCGATCGAGCTGGTCGAGCCCGGCACGCTGGTGCCGGATGCGGCCGCCGCCGCCGGTGTCGCCAAGGCCTGCCATGCGGCTGGACTGGTCGTGCTTACCTGCGGGACCTACGGCAACGTGCTGCGCTTCCTGCCGCCGCTGGTGATCGGCGAGGAACTGCTCAGCGAGGGCCTGTCGATCCTTGCGGAGGCTTTCGGCGCCCTGTAACCGGGCCGCGCCATCGGAGCGAAACTGCCCATTGACCGTCCTGGCAGCCAATGTTACTGATTAGTAAGGCCGGTTATGTGGTGCTCCGCCCCGCAAGGAGAATGCCTGTGCTGCCACCCGCTATTTCTCGACATCGTCTTATTGTCGTAGCCATTGCCGCAGGCGCCGCAGCCTTGCCGGTACTGGCCAGCGCCACCCCGGCGGCCGCACAAAGCTCGGTCAGCTATGTCGCGCTTGGCGACTCGTATTCCTCGGGCGTCGGCGCCGGGAATTACTACAGTTCAAGCGGATCCTGCGACCGTAGCGCCAATGCGTACTCAGTCCTGTGGAGGGCCGCCAACCGCCCGGCGTCCTACCTCTCGGTGGCCTGCTCAGGCGCGACGACGAGTTCGGTGATCAGCACCCAGCTCGCCGCGCTCAGCAGCAGCACGACGCTCGTCTCCATCACCGTCGGCGGAAACGACGTCGGCTTCACCACCGTCATGGAGACCTGTGTCATCTTCTCCACCAGCACCTGCGTCAGTGCCATCGACACCGCTGACGGCGAGATGAGCGCTGACCTGCCCGGCGAGATGAACACCGTCCTGGCGGCGATCGCCGCCAGCGCACCGAACGCGCGGGTCGTGGTACTTGACTATCCGCAGCTCTACGACCTGTCTAAGTCCTCGTCCTGCATCGGCCTGAGCACCACTGACCGGACGGACCTCAACCAGGCGGCTAATGAGCTCGACAACCAGATCCAGGCGGCAGCGGGCCGGTACAACGACGTGTTCGCCGACGTCCGGTCCCAGTTCTCCGGTCACCAGATCTGCGACCCGGGCAGCTGGCTGCACTCGGTGGACTGGTTCGACCTTGGTGAGTCCTACCATCCGACGGCAGGCGGCCAGTCCGGCGGCTACGAGCCGGTGTTCAGCCAGTACGCCGGCTGACCGGGCGCGCGGCCGGGCAGGACGGCAGCAACGGGCCGTCCTGCCAGGCCGTCGCTAGCTGTTGACGGGGAAACCGAGATTGACGCCGCCATGGCTCGGATCAAGCCAGCGCGATGTGACAGCCTTGCCGCGAGTGTAGAAATGTACCCCGTCGGTCCCGTGCACGTGCGTGTCGCCGAATAGTGACGCCTTCCATCCGCCAAATGAATAGAACGCCATCGGCACCGGAATGGGAACGTTAATACCGACCATTCCCACCTCGACCTCGCTGGTAAACCGCCGGGCCGCTCCCCCGTCGTTGGTGAAGATCGCCGTGCCATTGCCGTAGGGGTTTCCGCTGACTACCCCGACCGCGTCGGCGTAGCTGGCTGCCCGCACTACCGACAGCACCGGGCCGAAGATCTCGTCGGTGTAGCAGCTCATCGCCGGCGCCACATGATCGAGCACGCTCGGCCCCAGCCAGAACCCGTCAGCCGAGCCGCCGATCACCGGATGCTGGCGCCCGTCGACGGCGAGCACCGCGCCCTCGCGCACGCCGGTGTCCAGGTAGGAAGCGACCTTGTCCCGGTGCGTCCCGGTGACCAGCGGGCCCATCTCGGAGCGCTCGTCGTCGCCCGGGCCGACCCGCAGCCGGGCCACCCGCTCGGCGATCTTGGCGACCAGTTCGTCACCGGCCGGGTCGACTGCGACCACCACCGAGATCGCCATGCACCGCTCGCCCGCGGAGCCGAAACCCGCCGACACGGCTGCGTCGGCGGCGAGGTCGAGGTCGGCGTCGGGCAGCACGACCATGTGGTTCTTGGCCCCGCCCAGGGCCTGGACCCGCTTCCCCGCCGAGGTGCCTGTCTCATAGATATACCGGGCGACGGGCGTCGATCCGACGAAGCTCACCGCACGGACCCCGGGGTGGGTCAGCAGCCCGTCCACCGCCTCCTTGCCGCCGTGCACGACGTTGAAAACGCCATCGGGCAGGCCGGCTTCGGCCAGCAGCTCAGCCAGCAGCAGCGCGGCCGACGGATCCTTCTCCGACGGCTTGAGCACGAACGAGTTGCCGCAGCCGATCGCGATCGGGAACATCCACATCGGCACCATGGCGGGAAAGTTGAATGGCGTGATGCCGGCCACCACGCCCAGCGGCTGGCGGATCGAGTACGCGTCGACGCCCGTGGAGACGTTCTCCGAGAAGCCGCCCTTGAGCAGGTGCGGAAGACCACAGGCGAACTCGACCACTTCAAGCCCGCGGGCCACCTCGCCTGCGGCGTCGGAGGCCACCTTCCCGTGCTCGGCGCTGATCAGCGCGGCGAGCTCACCGGTGCGGGCCCGGAGAAGCTCGCGAAACGAGAACAGCACCCCGGCCCGTTTGGTCAGCGATGTATCCCGCCACGCGGGGAAAGCCGCCGCAGCAGCCTCGACCGCAGCGCCCACCTCGGTCGCGGACGCGAAGTCCACGGTCCCGGTGACCTGACCGGTCGCGGGATTGTAGATGTCACCCCGGCTCGCCGGGTCGCTGCCCGCCCACGGCTTGCCGCCGATCCAGTGCGAGAGGTGCTTGATTGCTCGCTCCTGCGCGGTCATCGGGCGGCTTCCTGGTTGACGGCCTGCAGGGCGTCGATCAAGATGCCCGCGCCTTCCTTGGCATCTGCCTCGCTGAGCGTCATCGGCGGCGCCATCCGGAGCGAGTGTCCGTAGAGGCCGCCCTTGCCGATCAGCAGGCCGCGCTCCCTGGTCGCCTCGAGCATGCGGGTGGCCAGCGCCGGGCTCGGCGCGCCGGTAGCGGGGTCGACCAGGTCGACCGCGAACATCAGGCCCTTGCCGCGCACGCCGCCGACGACCGCCAGGCCCCTGGCGGCATCCTGCAGCCCCCCGATGATCAGGCCGCCGAGCGCCGCGGCGCTGGCCTGGAGGTCATGGGAGAGCAGGTAGTCCAGCGCCGCTCCCGCCGCTGCCGTGGAGAGCGGGTTCCCGCCGAATGTCGAGATGCTGTTGCCGGCCAGCCCGTCCATCAGATCGCCGCGGGCGACGACACCGCCGATGGCGAACCCGTTGCCGAGGCCCTTGGCGAAGGTCATCGCGTCCGGGACCACGCCGTGCGCCCCGATTCCCCAGAAGTGCTCGCCGGTCCGGCCCCAGCCGGTCTGCACCTCGTCGGAGATGAACAGGATGCCGCGAGAGTCGAGGATCTCCTTGTACGCCGCGAACAGGCCATCCGGCGGCATCGCGAACCCGCCGACGCCCTGGATCGGCTCGGCGATCAGGCACGCCACGTCGCCTGCCGTCGCGGTGGCCAGCACGTGCCGCAGGTCCTCGGCGCAGGCATGGATGTAGCCGGCGTCGGAGAGCCCGGCGAAGGCCGGCAGCTGCCGGTCGGTGCCATGCAGGTAGTGCACGCCATACGGGGTTAGCTGCGAGCTCTTCCAGGCCCCGTTGCCGGTGATCGCCATCGCCCCGAACGACCGGCCGTGGTAACTGTTGCGCATCGCCAGTACCTGGCTGGACCGGCGGGCCGCGGTGGCGAGCAGCAGCGCCGTCTCGTTCGCCTCGGTGCCCGAGCTGGTGAAGAACACCTTGGCGTCGGGAATCCCGGACAGCCGGGCGATCTTTTCCGCCAGCTCCACCTGATGGCGGATCAGGTAAAGCGTTGAGGTGTGCACGATGCCAGCGGACAGCTGCCGTTCGACCGCCTCACGCACCTCGGGCAGGTCGTAGCCGAGCATGTTGGTGAGGATGCCGCAGAAGAAGTCAAGGTAGCTGCGGCCCGAGGCGTCGGTGACCCGGCTGCCCTTGCCGCTGACCAGCTCAAGCGGCTCGTCGTAGTAGAGCGCCACCCAGTTCGGGATGACGCGCCTGTGCCGGTCTAGAAGTTCTCCCATGCCGACCAGTCTGCCTCCTCATGGCCCGGTCAGCGTCAGACATGATGCAAGGCGTTCCGCATAAGGCTTGACATAGTGTAAGAGCTGGCCGGCGCCGGGGTGACCGGGCTGGCGGTCGAGCTCGGCCGCAGGTTCTCCGGCCAGCTCCCGGCCGCAGCGGGAGAGCCTGGAGCGGCAGGCGCACCGCACGCTGATCAGCGCCATCCGGGCCCAGCCGGACGCCGGGCGCCACGAGGAGGCGGCCACGCGGGCCCGCGCACTGGGCGTGCCAGTCGCCGGGCGCCAGCTGATCGCCCTGGTCGTGCGCCTGCGCGATCTCGGCCCCGGCCTCTCGGCGCAGGCCAGGGTCCTGGCGGCGGCGGACGCTGTCGCCTGCCGCGCCGAACGCGTGCCCGCGATCGTCGGCTCGCTGGATGACGTGCGCGCCGGCGCGCTGATCTCGCTGGACCGCCGTGCCGACGCGGAGCAGGTGCTCTGCGCGGTCTGCGGGCGGATCAGGCAGCAGCCGCCGCGGCGGCTCCGCCAGTTTCCGGCCGATCCGGGCCCGGCGGACGCGGACGGCTCCGCCGCGGCCGCCGGCGAGCTGGTGATCGCGGCCGGGTCCACGGCGGATTCGATGGGCGATGTGCAGCGCTCGTTCGCTGAGGCGGAGCAGGTAGCCGATGCGGCGGCGGCCGACCCCGAGGTGAGCTGGCCGCCGGCGGTGACCTCGCCTGCCAGGCCGTTCCTGCGGCTGGCCGACCTCCGGCTGCGCGGCCTGCTGCAGCTATTGCGCGGCGACGCCAGGGTGCAGAGCTTCACCGAACGGGAAATCGGCAAGCTGCTGGCCTACGACACGGCCCACGGCGCGAGCCTGACCAGCGTCCTCGCCGCCTTCCTGGACGCGGGCGGCAACAAGGCTGAGGCGGCGAAACGGGCTCGCCCAGTCAGCCGGCCGGGCGGGCTGACTGCGGACCACCGGCCAGCAGGCCGGGCAGGTCAGCGATCGAGTCCAGCACATGGTCCGGGCTTCCTGACGCATCTCGGTGTGCCTGCGGCCGGTACTTCCCGGTCTTGACCAGGACGCCGGTGATCCCGGTGCGCTGGGCCGCCAGTACGTCAAACTCGATGTCATCGCCGACCATCAGCGCCTGCCCGGGACGTGCGCCGAGGGTGGCCAGGGCGGTTGCGAAAAACGCCGCAGCGGGCTTGCCGACGACCTCCGCCTCGGTCCCGGCCGCGAGTTCAAGGCCCGGCAGGAATGCGCCGGTATCGAGTTGCATGCCGTCAGCAGTGCGCCAGTAGAGGTTGCGGTGCATCGCCACCAGCCGGGCGCCGCCAAGGAGGTGGCCGAAGGCCCGGTTCAGCGTGGCGTAGCCGAATTCAGGGCCCGCGCCGCCGAGCACGACCACGTCGGCGGCCGCCTCGTCAGCACCAATGAGCCGCACGCCGGCCAGGTCGACGCGGATGTCACCGCTGTTGACCAGCAGGCACCGGGCGCCTGGGTGATGCTCAGCGAGGTAACCAGCGGTAACGACAGGCGCGGTCAGGATGTCACTCGCGGTGACGGCGAAGCCAGCCTCGGCCAGCGCGGCGGCGACCGAGGCCCGGGTCCGGGACGTCGTGTTGGTGACCAGCTTCACCCGCAAGCCGGTCTCCCGCAACCAGGCAACCGCCTCGACGGCACCGGGCAGCGGCCGCCAGGAAACAGTGAGGACGCCATCGATGTCGATCAAGACCGCGCTGATCCCGTGCATAGACCGAAGGTAGCCGGACCGTCCCGGCCAGCGGCGCGCTCACCCCGCGCGCTGCGGTCAGCCGCGCCGTACAGTGCCTCAGGTGATCTACAAGCTGCTGCAGTCCGCCGAATGGTCCATCGCGACGGCTCTTGGCCGCTATGACGGGTCGGCCGCTGACCGGCGGGATGGCTTCATCCATTTCTCTGCCGCCGAGCAGGTGGCCGGCACCGCGGCGATCCACTTCGCTGGCCAGGCCGGGCTTGTCCTGCTGACCGTCGACCCTGACCTGCTCGACGGCGACCTGCGCTGGGAAACATCGCGCGGCGGTGCCCGCTTCCCGCACCTGTTCGGCCCCATGCCCGTCGCTGCCGTCATCTGCGCGCGCGAGCTGCGCGCCGACATGCCCGTCGAGGCGGCGGTCACCGCGCTGCTCACCTGACGCACTGCGCACCCGCTAACTCAGCGCGCCGCTGATCTGGCCCTAGCTGTCGAGGCTGCTCTTCACGTGCTTCACGCGTGCGGTGTCAGGCTCGGGTGCAGGCGGCCGGTTCGCCCGCCGTCGGCCCAGCCTACGACCCTGGCAGATAAACTCATCCTGTACAAGTGAATCAGTTGCGCAATCAGCCTGGATCGACGGAATCGGTTGACAGATGCCTCTTGCGTGGCACGATGTGCGTTGCGAAGGAGGCAGGCGCATGACTGGCATTCCGGGGACCACGGGTGCCTCAGGCGGACGGCAGCGCCACGTCGCCGGCGGCGGCAGACGCGACGTCAGCCGGGCCGGCCTGGACGACCTCTCCAAGCAGATCGTCGAGCAGCTGCAGCAGGATGGCCGCCGCTCCTATGCCGCCATCGGCAAGGCGATCGGACTCTCCGAGGCAGCCGTGCGGCAGCGGGTGCAGCGCCTGCAGGACAGCGGCGCCATGCAGATCGTCGCGGTGACCGACCCGATGACCGTGGGGTTCCGCAGACAGTCCATGATCGGTGTCCGGTGCGGCGACGATCTCGAGCGAGTTGCCGACCAGCTCGCGGATATGGATGAGATCGACTACGTGGTGATTACCGCCGGTTCGTTCGACCTGCTGATCGAGGTCGTTTGCGAGAACGATGACCAGCTGCTCGAGATCCTCAGCCGGGTGCGCAGCATCCCGAGCGTTACGACCACAGAGACCTTTGTATACCTAAAACTCCGCAAGCAGACCTATAGCTGGGGGACCAGATGACGACGTCGAGTGACAAGATCGACACCGCCGCCCTGCAGGCGGCCGCCAAGCGGAACCTGTGGCTGCATTTCACCCGTATGTCGTCCTATTCGGGCGCTGACGTGCCGGTCATCGTCCGCGGCCACGACCAGTACGTGTACGACCAGCATGGCAAGCGCTACCTGGACGGGCTCTCCGGACTGTTCGTCAGCCAGATCGGGCACGGCCGCAAGGAGGTAGCCGAGGCGGCCGCCCGGCAGGGTAGTGAGCTTGCCTATTTCCCGCTCTGGTCCTACGCGCACCCGCGCGCCATAGAGCTGGCCGAGCGGCTGGCCAACCTTGCCCCTGGCGACCTGAACCGGGTGTTCTTCACGACCAGCGGCTCGGAGGCGGTGGAGGCGGCCTGGAAGCTCGCCAAGCAGTACTTCAAGGCCGTCGGCCAGCCCAGCCGCTACAAGGTGATCAGCCGGGACATTGCCTATCACGGCACCTCCATGGGTGCGCTCGCCATCACCGGGCTGGCCGGCATCAAGGAGCCGTTCGAGCCGCTGCCGCCCGGCGGCGTCCGGGTACCGAACACCAACTTCTACCGGGCTCCTGAGTTCGTCGCCGATGACCTGGAGGCCTTCGGCCGCTGGGCTGCGGACGAGATCGAGCGGGCGATCCTCCGCGAGGGGCCGTCGTCGGTCGCCGCCGTCTTCCTCGAGCCCTTGCAGAACTCCGGCGGCTGCTTCCCGCCGCCGCCCGGCTATTTCCGCCGGGTCAGGCAGATCTGCGATCGCTACGGCGTGCTGCTGGTATCCGACGAGGTGATCTGCGCGTTCGGCAGGCTCGGCTACTACTTCGGGTCGCAGCGCTACGGCTACCTGCCCGACATCATCACCTTCGCCAAGGGCGTCACGTCCGGCTACTCCCCGCTCGGCGGCATGATCGTCAGCGACCGGCTGATGGAGCCGTTCGCTGACGGCGAGTCAACCTTCCTGCACGGGGTCACCTTCGCCGGCCACCCGGTGTCCTGCGCCGTCGCGCTGGCCAACCTCGACGTGTTCGAGGAGGAGGACCTGCTCGGCAACGTCCGGGCCAACGAGGCGGCGTTCCGCGCGACCGTGGAAAAGCTGCATGAGCTGCCGATCGTCGGTGATGTCCGGGGGGACGGCTACTTCTACGGGATCGAGATAGTCAAGGACAAGGCCACCAGGGAGACCTTCACCGACGAGGAGTCCGAACGGCTGCTCCGTGGTTTCCTGTCCCAGGCACTGTTCGACGCGGGCCTGGTGTGCCGGGCGGACGACCGCGGCGACCCGGTGATCCAGCTCGCCCCGCCGCTCACCTGTACCCAGGAGCACTTCGACGAGATGGAACAGATCCTGCGCAGCGTGCTGACTGAGGCCTGGTCCAGGCTCTGAGCAGACGTTATTCATTCGTTACCAGAAAAGTGTTGTTCGACAGGCCACTGCCGGGTCTTAGAGACGTAGTCGTCCGGGCGGCGCAGCAGGCGCCTCCACCTGACACGCCTCATCCGGGAGGACCCGATGTCGAACAGCACCAGCACGGACTGGGCCAACCTGGACAGCCAGAACGAGAAGGTCGCGGGTGCCCCGGCCCCGCAGGCCAGCCTGGCTCCAGCCCCAGTCTCCGTCCCAGCCCGAGCCCGAGCCGCGGAGTCAGGCTCCGAGTCAGAGTCAGCCACCTTGCGCGGCAAGGGACGCCATCGCCGCACCCGGCGCGCCGCAGCAGCGGTGGCGGCCGCGACGGTCGCGGCCGCCACCGCTTGCGCGCTCGCCGTCCCGGTGAGCGCGTCCGCCGCGCACGTCCAGCCGGCTGCCGCAGCGTCCTGGAAGATCATCGAGACCGTGCATGGCAGCAGCGGCCCGAACTTCACCGCGGTCACCGCCACCGGACCCGCAACTGCCTGGGCCTTCGAGACCTTCCAGGCGAGTTCAGCGAAGCCAGTCGCCTGGCGGCTGACCGGCTCCGGCTGGAGCACCGCTCCCTTCCCCGGCCTTGCCGGGGAGCAGGTGTCGGCCGCTGGGTCGTCAGCTGCCACGGATGTATGGGCCATCACCGCCAACGGCACCAGCTCCAGGGCCCTGCACTGGAACGGCACCAGCTGGGCGGCTGCGGGCAAGTTCCACGCCAACATCGACGCCGTGACCGTGCTCAGCTCTCATGACGTCTGGGTCTTCGGTTCGCCATTCGTTCCTGGATCAGGCGGCAGCTGGCACTACAACGGGCACAGCTGGTCGCGCGTAAGCTCCGGCCACGGCCTCTTCAGCGGCAGCGCTGGCCCGCACGGCGGCGTCTGGGCAATCGCGGCTACCAGCATCGCGCGCTGGAACGGCCACGCCTGGTCCCGGACGTCGGTGAAAGGCTTGCTGCCGCCGGACACCAAGTTCAACCGCTCCGCGCTGACCGGCATCTACGCCAGCTCATCGAAGGACGTATGGGCCGTAGGGTCCGGCATGACGATGGACGAAGGCGGCCCCACGGTGCTGCTGCACTACAACGGGCACAGCTGGGGCCGGGTGGCAGAGGTCAAGTCAGACGACGCTGTGCTCGAAACAATAATCCCGGACGGCAGCGGCGGCCTGTGGATTCCGGTGCCGTCACTGCCCGCCAGGCCCTTCGTGCTGCTGCACTATGCGGGCGGACACCTGCAGAAGGCTGCGCTGCCAGTCGCGGGCAGCAAGCTGAACCTTGTTGCGCTGGCGGCAATTCCGCACACTGCTAAGGCATTCGGCGTCGGATTCACCCACCGGAAGGGCAATCTCGGACTGGGTGTGGCGGCCACGATCCTTGAATACAAGCGCTGACCGGCCCGGCCTAGCCACCGGCGGCTGGACCGCCGGCGCGTAGGCCACCAGTTCGAGCCACTGAGGCCCTGCCCGCGACATCCACGCGGCGCAGGGTCTCAGTCTTACTGCAGCACGACACGCCGGCGCGACCGGCAGCAGCAGGAACCGCCGTCACGGCTTCAGGCCTGCTGCGCAAGATCGATCTGTCCGCGCTCGTCGGGCCGGCCGGGCATGGCCCGCGGCCGGACCTCGAGTTACGCCGCTGCGAGTTACGGCCGCGGGGACACGAGCTCGCGCACTCGCGCAACGGCCTCCGCTACGGGGACCCGTTCTTTCTCACCGGTGGCCCGGCTGGTGATCTCGACCACGCCGTCGGCCAGGTCCCGGCTGCCGACGCTGACCCGGTAGGGGATCCCGGTCAGCTCGGCATCGCGGTACTTCACTCCGGGCCGCTCGTCCCTGTCGTCGATGAGCGCGTCGAGGCCGGCCGCAAGCAGCCCGCCATAGAGCGCCTCCGCAGCGGCGCGGGCTTCGGCGTCCCGCGTCGACAGCAGGATGACGGTCACCTCGGCGGGCGCTACCTGCACCGGCCAGGTCAGCCCCGCATCGTCATGGTGCACTTCGGCGATCGCGGCCATCGCCCGCTCCACGCCGATGCCGTAGCAGCCCATGATCGGCGTGATAGCCGCGCCGTCCGGGCCGAGCACCGACACCCCGAGCACGCTGGTGTACTTGCGGCCCAGCTTGAAGATGTGCCCGACCTCGATGGCCTGGATCAGCTCCAGCGCCGTCCCGCAACGCGGGCACGGCTCGCCGGCACTGACCTCGCGCAGATCTGCCCATTGGCCGACGGCGATGTCCCTGTCCACGTCGACGCCGGTCAGGTGGACGTCGTCGGTATTGGCCCCGGTGGTCATGTTCCTGCGGCCCTTAAGCGCCAGGTCGGCGATGACCGGCAGGTCGCTGACCCCGACCGCGCCGAGACTGCCCGGCGACGCGCCAAGCGCAGCGCGGATCTCATCGGCCTGAGCGGCCCGGATGTCACCGGAACCGACGGCGTCTGCCAGCTTCTGGTCAGCCAGCGGGTGATCGCCGCGCAGCAGCACCAGGGTCAGCTGGCCGTCGATCACCTGCACCAAGGTCTTGATCTGCCGGTCCGCCGGGATCCCGTGCAGCCTGGCCAGATCGTCGATGGTACGGACGTCCGGGGTGGGCAGCCGGTGCGGCGCAGCCGGGCCTGGCTCGTCCCCGACCGGCGGGAGCGCCGAGGTCGCCTTCTCCAGGTTGGCCGCGTACCCGCATTCTCCGCAGCGGGCGATCAGGTCCTCGCCGGCCTCTGACGGACAGACGAACTCCACCGAGTCACTGCCGCCCATGGTTCCGCTTGATGCCTCCGCCGCGATCGCCGGGATACCCAGCCGGGCGAAGATCCGCTCGTAGGCCCCGCGATGTGCCTCGAAGGAGGCGTCCAGGCCAGCCTGGTCCAGGTCGAAGCTGTAGGAGTCCTTCATGGTGAACTCCCTGACCCGGATCAGGCCGCTCCTCGGCCGCGGTTCGTCCCGGAACTTGAGCTGGATCTGGTACCAGGACTGCGGCAGCTCACGGTAGGACGCCAGCTCGAGCGCCAGTGTGGTGATGACCTCCTCGTGCGTCATGCCCAGGACGACGTCGGCTCCCTTGCGGTCCTTGAGGCGGAACATCTCCTGGCCCATGACGGCCAGCCGTCCGCTCTTCTCCCAGAGCTGGGCAGGCTGCATGGACGGCAGCAGGAACTCCTGCGCCCCGATCCGGTTCATCTCTTCCCTGATGATCGCCATGACCTTGGCCCGGACCCGGACGCCGAGCGGCAGCAGGGAGTAATGGCCGGCCATGAGCTGGCGGATGAACCCGGCACGGAGCAGCAGCCGGTGGCTGGCCGCGTCCGCATCCGCGGGATCCTCGCGCAAAGTGGGAATGTGTAGCTGTGACCAGCGCATGACTGGATGCCCTCTGCTCGACGGAACGGGATTGCTGCGGAAGAACGCATTCTATGGCGTAGGCCAGAAGCAGGCGGGCGCTAGCGCCGAGTGCGCGTCGATCGCGCTGCGGCCTCCCCCAAGGGTGACCGGCGGCGCGCCGGAGTCGGGCAGCCGATTTTCGTTCTATCTCAGGGCGCATCTCCTATCACTTGATGTAATCACGCTGAGACTGGCAGTCATCTTGGTCTAGGGTTGCCGGAAATCAGCCGCGAAGGCTGCCAGCCGGCTGGCCGGTTCTGCGTACCAGCACGGACCGCCCCGGAACGTACCGCTGTACCACCTTTCCGACTTTGCCAGAGGAGTCACGACGTCCATGAACCGCTTAACAGCCGAGCCGGATGCAGTAAGGCGTTGCCGGAGCAGCCGGGGCCTGACGGCAGCCGCCGCGGGCCTGATCGTCGTTTTCGGCCTCGGCGCCTGCTCAAGTTCCGGAACGCCGGCCTCGAACGCGCCAGCTAGCTCCAGCCCCGCCGTCAGTCCTGGGAGCACCGGCCAGACTAACGGCGTCGGCGATTCGAAGGGCGGCGTGATCTTCCACGGCTCCATCCAGGTGACGGGCGCGGCGACACTCTCCGCGACGTTCACCGACCACGACACAGCCGTCAGTACCTGTGCCGCCGCGGCAGCCCATGGCGACATGGCAGGGGGCGCGTTCGAAGTGCCGTCATCGACGCCGTATGTCACCCCGAACCCCAAGATCCATATCCGGCTGGCCGGCTTCCACGGCGTGGGTACCTATCCGCCGAATGCGATGCAAAAGGACAAGGCGGACTGGATCTCTCTCAAAGCCAGCGGGGTGACGACCGACTACGAACTAACGGCGTCGGCCGCTGGCCAGGTGACCGGCAAGGAAGTGCTTTTCCTCAACAAGAACGGCTCCGGCCAGGTGGCCTTCTCCGAAGCGCACAAGCTCGGCAAGAACTCCGGCCCTGCGATCGCCGGCCTCATCAGCTGGACCTGCTCGAAGTAGCTCATTCCCGGGGAATCGCCCGGAACCAGGCGCCACCGAACCAGGCGCCACGGACCAGGCGCTCTTGAGGACGACTGGGGCGTCGATGTGGTCAGTCCAGGGGCATGAAATCCGGATCTTTCATGATCCTGGTTGTTTGCTAGTGCTCGCGCACTACTAAATACCCAGGATCATGGAATGCGGCACCGTTCGGCCTGGATTCGTGCAGCTCTCGGTCCGGTTATGGCTACTCAGGTTGTTTGTGAGGTCTGAGTTTTGAGTGGTACGAATACGGGCACCGATCATGCATGCGGACGGACAGGTCAGCTCGCCGTGCACTTGCCTTGGCCATGGGCATCGTTGCCATATTCGACCTAACCGGCGCGATCACCTACCGGGTGATGCGCCCGATCCTTCCGGAGCCGCCGCCGCGCAAAGCCGATCCGTTCCAGTCGGCAATGGCGACGATCCTGTCAGCACATCGCGATGCGGTCACGCACGCGCGTAGCACTAGTGGCGTGAGCTTAACCGCGTGACAAACAGCGATAATGTCCCGGGGGCTGGAGAGCAGCCTGACCTGGCGGGGCGCGCTTCGCCATCGGCCCCCGTAAGCGGCCCATCCACGCCAGCGGGCGCCCCATCCACGCCAGCGGGCGCCCAATCCGGCCGGCTCGGAGCTGCCGGAACCGGGACCAGCGCCGCCACGGCGGCCACGGGCAACGCGACTTCCAGCGCCGCGGGCGGCAGGACCAGCGCTGGTGGTGCCGCCACCGGCACCGCCACGGGCAAGACCGCGGCCGGCGAGACCAGCAGCGGCAGCCCCGCAGCCGGCAGCAACCCCGCCGGCACCCCGACTGGCAGCATCCCGCGTGGCAGCACCGTGCCTGGCAGCGCCGGCCAGAGCGCTGGTGGTCTCGGCGCTGGCTCCGACGCGAGCGTTGACTATGTGGCCGATATGGTGCTGGCGCGGATCAAGGACAAGCTTGACGAGAGCCGCGACTCGGCCGCCGATATCTCCGCACCTGAAATTCCGTCCGCGGAACATGCCATCGCGCTGCGGGAGCAGGCCCCCGAGCTCTACGACCTCTGGCTCAAAATTGCCCAGGAGAAGGCCGCCACCGAGAACTATGTCGACCGGGCTCCCTATGAGGTGCCCGAGCGGCTCGCCCAGAGTGGCCGCCCCCGGGCCCTGGGTGCGCTGATCATCGTGCTGTCGTTCTGCGGTTATCTGGCCTGGCTCGGCGGACCCGGTCCCTACATCGGCGGCCTGATCGCCATTCTCGACCTGGGCGCGATGTTCGGCATGTTCTTCGGCCTGCGGCCAGAGAGCCTGCCCGAGAACCACCGCACCGAACGAAACCGGCACTTACGGGGGGCTGGCCCACCAGGCCCACCATGCCTGACCGGCGGCGGCCACACCCGCGCTCTGCTGTTGCCTTGATCCGGTAAAGTACGGGGTCGTTTGCGCTCCAAATCCTGCGGGATATCGCGCATGGGCCCTCCTGCGGTGCCGGTGCAGTGACGGCCGGCGCCCGCCAGGGCCAGTCCCCTCACTTGCCACAAGTCTTTGACGCGAGTAGTCATTGATGTACATTGCTGGCGAATGAGACCTGACCCTCCACCGCCCGAACCTGTCCTCAGCCGACGCCGCGAACTGGCCGAGGCCAGTGCTCGCTCGCTGCTGATGACGCTGCTGGGCGAGTTCGTGGTCCCTCGCGACGTCCCGGTCTGGACCTCGGACCTGGTCCGGGCGCTGGCGATGTTCGCCGTCGAGGAGAAGACAGCACGCCAGGCGCTGGCACGTACCGCGGCCGAGGGCTGGCTGACCGCGCAACGCCACGGCCGGCGGGTGCGCTGGGACCTGACTGCGGCCGGCCGCAGCCTGCTCACCGATGGGGCCAGCAGGATCTACTCCTTCGGCCGGGCGCAGCATGCCTGGGATCACACCTGGCTGGTGCTGGTCGTCACCGTGCCCGAGGTCAAGCGGGAACTCAGGCACCGGCTACGTACCCAGCTGGCCTGGGCGGGCTTCGGCTCCCCCGCTCCTGGCGTCTGGATCACGCCCGAGGCCGGACGCGAGGCCGAAGCCGGGCAGATTCTCGATGACCTCAGGCTGGCCGGGAACGTGATGTCGTTCCGCGCGAGCTACGGCTCGATCGGCGGCCAGGAGTCGGCGGCGGCCCTGGCCTGGGACCTGGACGCGGTGGCCGGCCGCTACGAGGCGTTCATCAGCGAGTTCGCCGGACTGCTGCCGCAACCGGGCAACGAGACCCTGATCGCGCAGACCAGGCTCGTGCACGAGTGGCGAAGGTTCCCGTTTCTCGACCCGCAGCTACCTGGCGAGCTATTGCCTGCGGACTGGAGCGGCACCAGGGCGGTCCGGCTCTTTCACGCCAGGCATGCCGAATGGGCGCCGCAGGCCCAGCTGCGCTGGGACCAGCTGATCACCGAGGAACACGCCCCATCTTCTACATAACGCCGAACCTTGCGTAGAATGCTGTAGCACGTAAGGATGGAATCGTCCAGACCAGCGCCCTGACGATCCGGCCGCGGAGGAGCCAGCCATGACGATCACCGGCCAGAACACCGCAGGGCCGAACGCCAGCACGAGACCGGACGGCGCGCCGGACCCCAGCGCAGCACCGGACGGCGCGCCGGACCCCAGCGCAGGGCCAGATGCGGCGGCAGCTGCCAGCACAGCGGTGTCTTTTGACACCGATCCGGGTCAGTACCGGCACTGGAAGCTCTCCATCCACGGCGAAGAGGGCGCAGGCGGCGGCGTGGGCGCAGGCCGCGGCGGCGGCCAAGCCGGCGGGAGCGGCCCCGATGGCAGCGGTGCGGTGGCCACCCTGAGCCTCGACGTCACCGAGGACGCCGGCATCGTGCCCGGCTACGAGCTGAAGATGAACAGCTATGACCTCGGCGTCGACATCGAGCTCTACGACGCCGTACAGCGCCTGCGGTTCGAGCATCCAGCCGTGCGGGTCGTGCTGATCACGAGCCTGAAAGACCGGATGTTCTGCGCGGGCGCCAACATCAAGATGCTGGCCCAGGCCTCGCATGCCTGGAAGGTCAATTTCTGCAAGTTCACCAATGAGACGCTGAACGGCATCGAGGATGCGACGGCCTGCTCCGGCCAGAAATACATCGCGGCAGTCAACGGGACAGCGGCCGGCGGCGGCTATGAACTCGCGCTCGCCTGCGACCAGATCGTGCTAGTCGACGACGGCTCGTCGGTCGTGGCCCTGCCGGAAGTGCCGCTGCTCGGCGTGCTGCCGGGAACCGGCGGCCTGACCAGGCTCGTCGACAAGCGCGGCGTCCGCAGGGACCGGGCTGACGTGTTCGCCACCACCGCGGAAGGCATCAGGGGCCAGAAGGCGGCCGCCTGGCGGCTGGTCGATGAGACCGTCAAGGCCCGTGACTTCGCCGCTGCCGTGGACCGCCGGGCCGAGGCGGCATCGGCGACCTCGTCAAGGCCCGCTGAAGCCCGCGGGATCCAGCTCACCCCGCTGCGCCGCGTCACCGACGGCGACGTGACGTCCTACGATCATCTCCGCATCGAGGCGGACCGGCAGGCGGGCACCGTCACGCTCGTCATCCAAGGTCCGCAGCAGGTTCCGTCCTCGGTGGCCGAGCTGCATGCGGCAGGCGCCGGGTCCTGGGCGCTGGCGGTGGTACGGGAACTGGACGACGCGATCCTGCGGCTGCGGATCAACGAGCCCAGCCTGGGCACCTGGCTGCTGAAGACCGAGGGTGACCTCGCCAAGGTGGCCGCGACCAGCGCCCTGCTGCTGGAGAACTCCGGCGACTGGCTGGTCAACGAGATCATCCAGTACTGGAAGCGCACCCTGCGCCGGCTCGACACCACGTCCAGGAGCCTGATCGCACTGATCGAGCCGGGCAGCTGCTTCGCCGGCCCGTTGCTGGAGGTCGCCTTCGCCGCCGACCGGCAGTACATGCTGAACGGCGAATTCGAGGCACCGGCAAGCGCGGACGGGCCGGCACTGATCCGGCTGGACGGTTTCAATACCGGACCGGCCTCGATGAGCAATGGCCTGACCAGGCTCCGGGTGCGATTCCTCGGCAGCGACGGCGATCTCGCGGCGGCAACGCGGGCGGCCGGGCGCCGCCTGGACGCAGCCGAGGCTGCCCGGCTCGGCCTGGTCACGGAGATCCCTGACGCGCTGGACTGGGCCGACGAGATGCGCCTTGTCGTCGAGGAACGCGGCAGCTTCTCACCGGACGCGCTGACCGGCATGGAAGCCAACTTCCGCTTCGCTGGCCCTGAGACATCCGAAACGAAAATCTTCGGCAGGCTGTCGGCATGGCAGAACTGGGTCTTTCAGCGGCCTAACGCCGCCGGGCCGCAAGGTGCCCTGTCCCGTTATGGCACCGGGCAGCGAGCCGACTACGACTTCAGGAGGGTCTGAGATGACCGGGTCCGAACTAGCCGCGTCTGAGCTGGGCGCTGCGGAAAGTAGCGAACCGGCTGGCGCAGGCGGGCACCTCGCCTCGGGTGACGACCTGCTCGGCGCGGCGCCGCCGCCATCAGGCCCGGTCAGCGTCATCGACTACAGCGAGCGCATCCCGAACAACGTCGGCCTGGCCACCGACCGCCGGCTGCAACGCGCGCTGGAGTCCTGGCAGCCGAAATTCCTCGACTGGTGGACGCTCCTTGGCCCGTCGGTCCCGACCAGGGATGTCTACTTGCGCACCGCGACCGCCGTGGGCCGGGACGGCTGGGCCAACTTCGACCGGGTGCCGATGGAGCAGTACCGGTGGGGCATCTTCCTGTCCGCGCGCGACCCGGACCGCCGGATTGGCTTCGGCCGCCACAAGGGCGAGGCCGCCTGGCAGGAGGTGCCCGGCGAGTACCGGAGCGACCTGCGCAGGCTGCTGGTCATCCAGGGTGACACCGAGCCCGCGTCGGTCGAGCAGCAGCGGCACCTCGGCGCGACCGCGCCGAGCCTGTACGACATGCGCAACCTGTTCCAGGTCAACGTCGAAGAGGGCCGCCACCTGTGGGCGATGGTCTACCTGCTGCACGCCTATTTCGGCCGCGACGGCCGGGAGGAGGCCGAGCAACTGCTCGGGCGCCACTCCGGCGACCTCGACAGCCCGCGGATCCTGGGTGCCTTCAACGAGCAGACCACCGACTGGCTGTCGTTCTTCATGTTCACGTTCTTTACCGACCGCGATGGCAAATACCAGCTGGGCACGCTCAAGGAGAGCGGCTTCGACCCGCTGGCCCGGACGTGCGAGTTCATGCTCAGGGAAGAGGCCCATCACATGTTCGTGGGCACCACCGGCGTGCAGCGCACGGTCGAGCGCAGCGCCGGCCTGCTGGCCGCCCATGGCACCGACGAGCTGTGGCAATATGGCGGCATCCCGCTGAACGTGATCCAGAAGTACCTGAACTTCCAGTTCTCCGTCTCGCTCGACCTGTTCGGGTCCGAGACCTCGTCGAACGTGGCCAGCTACTTCACGGCAGGACTCAAGGGCAGGTGGATGGAGACCAGGCGTAACGATGATCACCTGCTGGCCGGCGCGACCATGGCGGTCCCGGTGGTGGGGAACGACGGCATCACGACCCGCACGGTCCCGTTGCTGACCGCGCTCAACCTCGACCTGCGCAATGAGTACATCGCCGACTGCGAGCGCGGGGTGCGGCGCTGGAACCGGGAACTCGAGCAGGCCGGTCTCCCCCAGCGGCTCGTCCTTCCGCATGAAGGGTTCAACAGGAAGGTCGGCGCGTTCGCGGGGCACCACATCAGCCCGGCGGGCGATCTCCTCGACGGGCAGGACTGGGCGCGGCGGGCCGACGGCTGGCTGCCGACGGCCGATGACCGCGCGCAAGTCGCCGAGCTGATGGCGCCGCACCACGAGCCAGCCGAGTTCGCCAGCTGGATCGCCCCGCCCGGCGTCGGCATCAATGACCTGCCGGTCGAGTACGACTACGTACGGTTCTGAGATGCTCGACGGCCAGCTGCTCGTCGACGCGCACACGCACGTGTCCAGGCTGCCCACCTCGCCGGACTGGCACGACTGGGTGGCCACCTTCGGCGGCGGCCTGGCCACGGAGCTCTTCGACGCCGACGGCGCCCCGCGGCCGCAGCCGATCGATGAGCATTTTGCCCGCCAGGGCGTCGACCACGTGCTGCTGTTCGCTGAGTACAGCCCCAAGGTGGCCGAGTTGCAGCCGATCGAGGATGTGCTCCCCCTCGTCGAGCTGAACCCGGTCCGGTTCAAGCCGGTGGCCAACATCAACCCGCACTTGCACTACCCGGTCGCCCGCGAACTCGCCCGCCAGGTCAGCCTGGGCGCGGTCGCCCTCAAGGTCCACCCCGTGCACGGCGGTTTCGAGGCTCGCGACCGGATGCTCTACCCCGCCTATTACTGGGCCGAGGAACGGGGCCTGCCGCTGATCGTGCACTGCGGCACGTCCATCTTCTCCGGGTCATCCAACAGCTATGCCGACCCGGCGCTGCTGGCGGACGTCTTCAGGGACTTTCCCGGGCTCACCGTTGTGATCGCGCACGGCGGCCGGGGCTGGTGGTATGACCAGGCCGCGTTTCTCGCGCTGTCCAACGAGAACGTCTGGATTGACGTCTCCGGCCTGCCGCCCCAGCGGCTGCCCGACTATTACGGCCGGTCATTGCGCCGGCTCGGCAGCCGATTCGTGTTCGGCACCGACTGGCCCGGCGTCCCCGGGGTGGAGCGCAACGCCAGGGCGCTGGAGAAGGTCCTGCTCGAAGCGGGCTGCACGCCAGGCGACGTATCCGCCGCCTGGGGCGGCAACGCCGCGCGCATCTTCAGCCTCAGCACCCAGTAGGGCAGGCCACCGACACAGGCCCGCGATCAGCCGGCATCGTCGGCTGGTAGCCGCGGGGGTCGCCGGGCGATAGCTACCTGGCTGGCATCTGCCAATGCGAGAGCGCGAGCCGGGCACGCTAGCGTTCCAGGTATGGCTACTCGTGCGGAGCGGGCGATGTCCTTCGGGGTCATCGCCGAGGACTACGACCGGCTGCGCCCCGGGCCGCCGGACGCAGCCGTCGACTGGCTGCTGCCCGGGCACTGTCAGATCGCCGTCGACCTGGCGGCGGGCACCGGGCTGCTGACCCGCATGCTGGCGCGCAAGATCCCGCAGGTTGTGGCCGTCGAGCCCGACGAACGCATGGCATCCGTGCTCCAGGCACGGTCTCCAGGCGTCCAGGTCCTGCAGGGCACGGGCGAGGCGATCCCGATGCCTGACGCGAGCGCAGATGGCGTCTTCGTATCAGCCGCATGGCACTGGATGGATCCTGATCGCGCGGTCCTTGAGATCGGGCGGGTCCTGCGTGACGGCGGCCGGTTCGGGGTGATCTGGACGAGCCTTGACCGCGAGGCTGACTGGCTGCGCGAGCTGCGCCGGGTTGGCCAGGCGCAGACCGCCGGATCAGCTGCCCAGAATGACGCGGAGCCTCGATCGAGTCACCATCAGGTAGCGCTGCCCAGCTCCGGGCTGTTCGGCAATGTCGATACCGCTTATTTCGGGTTCAAGCGCAAGATGACAGTCAGCGACGTTGTGGACTTGCTGGCCACCTACAGCGGTGTCATCACGGCCAGCCCCGCGGACAGAACGGCCGGGCTCGCGCGCGCAAGGTCCGCGCTTGATGAGCGTTTCCCCGGGGCTGCGGAAATCGACCTGCCGATGCGAGCGCGCTGCTGGCGCGCAGACCGGGCGGACCGAGTTGGACCCAGCACGTCCTGACCTGCCGGGTGCGCTAGTGAACTGGCCTAGTCCGCCGGCACGGGCAGAAGTTAGCATGGGACGACTGAACGTTCGGTTGGGAACGGCTGGGTCAGGCAACGGACGGAGCTGGCGAATGGCGCTGCGCAGTTACGTGAACGGGTCATGGGCAACACCATCGGGGCAGGGTACGCCGTTGCTCGACGCCGTCACCGGGGAGCAGGTCACCACTATCTCCTCAGCCGGCATCGACATGCGCGCGGTCCTGGAATACGGCCGCGCCGTCGGCGGCCCGGCGCTGCGGGAGCTGACCTTCCATCAGCGCGCGGCGATGCTGAAGTCGGCCGGCCTGTTCCTGCGCGAGCACCGCGCCGAGCTGTACGGCCTGTCGGCCCGCACGGGTGCGACGCTGGGGGATTCTAAATTCGACATTGACGGCGGCATCGGAGTGCTGCTGAGCTACGCGAGCAAAGGCCGGCGGGAGCTGCCCGATGACACGGTGCTGCTCGACGGCGATGCCGAGCAGCTTGGCAAGGCCGGCCAGTTCATCGGCCAGCACATCCTCACGGCGCGCCACGGTGTCGCGGTGCAGGTCAACGCCTTCAACTTCCCAGTCTGGGGCCCGCTGGAGAAGCTCGCGCCGGCCTTCCTGGCAGGCGTTCCGAGCCTGGTGAAGCCGGCCAGCTCGACCGCTTATCTCACGGCGCGGCTGGTTGAGCTCATCGTCGAGTCGGGGCTGCTGCCAGCAGGCTCGCTGCAACTGATCTGCGGTAGTGTCGGGGACCTGTTTGACCACCTCACCGACCAGGATCTGCTCTCGTTCACCGGGTCGGCCGCAACCGCGCAGCGGCTCCGGGCGAACCCGACGGTGGTCGCGCGGTCGGTTCGCTTCAACGCCGAGGCGGACTCGCTGAACTGCTCGATCCTCGGCCCCGACGCCGGCCCGGGCACCACGGAGTTTGATCTGTACGTCAAGCAGCTCGTGACCGAGATGACCGTCAAGGCCGGGCAGAAATGCACCGCCATCCGGCGTGCGCTGGTGCCGGATTCCTTCCTGGACGCGGTGGCGGAGGCGACCTCGGCGCGGCTCGCCAGGGTGGTCATCGGCAATCCATCGGATGAGTCGGTGCGGATGGGCGCGCTGGCCAGCCTCGATCAGCGCGACGAGGTCCGCCGCTCGCTCAAGGCACTCCTTTCGGCCGGCCCGGCCGTCTTCGGCGATCCTGAGCATGTCGAGGTCGTCGGTGCTGACGCGCGCCGGGGCGCGTTCATGTCCCCCGTGCTCATCCGCGCCGATGACGGCGGCCGAGCCGAGCCCCACGAGGTAGAGGCGTTCGGGCCGGTGAGCACCCTGATCGGTTACCGCGACACTGCGCACGCGATCGAACTCGCAGCACGTGGCCTGGGCAGCCTGGTCGGATCGGTCGTCACCAGTGACGCGCGCTTCGCCCGCGACATCGTGCTCGGCATCGCGCCCTGGCATGGCCGGCTGCTGGTACTCGACCAGGACGACGCAGCGGAATCCACCGGGCACGGCTCGCCGCTGCCGATGCTGGTGCACGGCGGTCCGGGCCGGGCGGGCGGCGGCGAGGAGATGGGCGGCATCCGTGCCGTCATCCACCACATGCAGCGCACCGCCGTCCAGGCCAGCCCGCGGGTGCTCACGGAGATCACCCGCCGCTGGGTGCCGGGCAGCGAACGCACCATCGACGGCACCCATCCGTTCCGGAAGTCGCTTGCCCAGCTGCGGATCGGAGATTCGGTCGTGGCCGGCCCGCGCACGGTCACCGCCGACGACATCGCGCACTTCGCCGAGTTCACCGGCGACACCTTCTACGCCCACACCGACGCCAAGGCCGCGGCCGAGAATCCGTTCTTCGACGGCATCGTGGCGCACGGCTACCTGGTCCTCTCGCTGGCGGCCGGCCTGTTCGTGGACCCCGACCCGGGGCCGGTGCTCGCCAACTACGGGATCGACAACCTGCGCTTCCTCACCCCGGTGTATCCAGGAGACCAGCTGACCGTGACCCTCACCTGCAAGGCCATCACCCCGCGCGGCAACGAACACGGCGAGGTGCGCTGGGACACCCTGGTGACCAAGCAGGACGGCTCGGCGGTGGCGAAATACGACATCCTCACCATGGTGGCGGCACAGTGGCCGTCGTCCTGATGGTCAGGCAGCGCACGGACCCGGGCCGGGAGAGGGCCGCTCCGTTGACGGCCTTCGGATTCGGCAAGGGCACCCCGTCCAGCCAGACTCGGCGGGAATTTCGTAAGGCGCCATGCGGAGGGATGCACCAGCGGGACGCGCCGACTCTCGTTGACCGGACACTGCGGGGAACATAAACTTAACCGAACGTTCGGTAGGTTCGCCGGGAGGCCAAAATGCGTTCATCGCCAGTATCTGGGCGGGATCTGCCCCCGTCTGGCGACGTGCTGCCAGCCACGGCCGCAGACTCCGGGCCGGAGCAGCGGTTCGACTCGATGATCGCCGCCGACCAACGGATCGAGCCGCGTGACTGGATGCCGGAGGACTACCGCAAGACGCTGGTCCGCCAGATCGCTCAGCATGCGCACTCGGAGATCATCGGGATGCAGCCCGAGGGCAATTGGATCACCCGCGCGCCGAGCTTGCGCCGGAAGGCGGTCCTGATCGCGAAGGTCCAGGACGAGGCAGGCCACGGGCTCTACCTCTACAGCGCATGCGAGACGCTCGGCGCCGATCGCGCCGACCTGCTCAAGCTGCTGCACTCCGGCCGGCAGAAGTACTCCAGCATCTTCAACTACCCGACCCTGACCTGGGCCGACATCGGGGCGATCGGCTGGCTGGTCGACGGTGCCGCGATCACCAACCAGGTGGCGCTCTGCCGTTGCTCCTATGGGCCGTACGCCCGCGCGATGGTCCGAATCTGCAAGGAGGAGTCGTTTCACCAGCGGCAGGGCTTCGAGATCCTGAACACGCTGTCGCATGGCACGCCCGCGCAGCGGGAAATGGCGCAGGACGCGGTCGACCGCTGGTGGTGGCCATCGCTGATGATGTTCGGGCCGTCCGACAACGAGTCTGCGCACTCTGCCGCGTCGATGGCGTGGCGGATCAAGCGGCACTCCAACGACGACCTGCGGCAGAAGTTCATCGACATCACCGTGCCGCAAGCTGAAGTGCTCGGCCTCACACTGCCCGATCCGGAGCTGCGGTGGAACGAAACACGCGGCCACCACGACTTCGGGTCGATCGACTGGGCCGAGTTCCGGCGGGTCGTCAAGGGCGACGGGCCGTGCAACAGGCAGCGACTGGAGCACCGCATGCGCGCCCACCAGGACGGCAGCTGGGTGCGCGAGGCGGCGCTCGCGTACGCGGCGAAACGGCATGAGCGAAGCGGCGACGGGCCCGGCCGCCCGGCGGCGGCAGTGCCAGCGGAGGCAACGGCAGCGGAGGCAACGGCATGAGCCGCGACTGGCCGCTGTGGGAGGTCTTCATCCGCAGCAGGCGCGGTCTTTCCCACATCCACGTGGGTAGCCTGCACGCGCCGGATGCGCAGATGGCACTGCGCAACGCCCGCGACGTCTACACACGGCGGCAGGAGGGCGTGTCGATCTGGGTGGTGCCCGCATCGGAGATCACCGCGAGCTCACCGGAGGAGAAGGACCCGTTCTTCGACCCGGCCGCCGACAAGGTCTACCGGCACCCGACCTTCTACGACATCCCCAGCGAGGTGCAGCACTTGTGAGCAAGCGGTCCCCGCTGTCCAGCTACGCGCTGCGGCTCGGCGACGACGCGCTTATCCTCGCCCAGCGACTCGGCGAGTGGGTCTCGTCCGCGCCGGAGCTCGAGGAGGACGTCGCGATGGCCAACATCGCCTTGGACCTGCTCGGCCAGGCTCGAGCGCTGCTGGCGTATGCCGGCGAGGCGGAGGGCGATGGCCGCACCGAGGACGACCTGGCCTACTTCCGCGATGAGCGCCAGTTCAGCAACCTGCACATCGTCGAGCTCGAGAACGGCGACTTCGCCCAGACGATCGCGCGCCAGCTGCTGTTCTCGAGCTACCAGCTCGAGCTGTACCAGCGGCTGCAGACCTCGCGCGACGACACGCTGGCCGGCGTGGCCGGCAAGGCGGTCAAAGAGGTTGCCTACCATCGCGACCACGCCACCCAGTGGACCCTGCGGCTCGGCGACGGCACCGACGAATCCCATCGGCGCATGCAGGCGGGGCTGGACCGGGTCTGGCCGTACGCCGACGAGATGTTCCGCAGCGACCCGTTGGAGCAGACGCTGGCCGCTGACGGCATAGCGGTCGACGTCCCTGCGCTGCGGCCAGCCTGGGACGAATATGTCGCAGCGGTGCTCCGCGAGGCGACGCTGAGCCGGCCCGACACCTGGACCGCGCCCGGCGGCGGGCGCCAGGGCCTGCACACCGAGCGCATGGGACACCTGCTCGCGGAGATGCAGCACCTGGCGCGTTCCCATCCGGGGGCGAGGTGGTGACTGTGCCGACTGACCTTGGCCAGGTCCGCGACGTGGTGGCTCAGGTGGCCGATCCCGAGATCCCGGTCCTGTCGATCGCCGACCTTGGCATTCTCCGGGATGTCCGGGTCGGCGCCGACGGGCGGGTGCAAGTGACGATCACTCCTACTTACTCGGGCTGCCCGGCCATGGACGCCATCCGCGACGACATCGTCGAGGCCTGCGCGCGGCAGGGCTGGGACCAGGTCGAGGTGCGTACCGTGCTCACGCCGGCCTGGACGACCGACTGGATGACCAGCGAGGGCAAGCGGAAGCTGCTGGAATTCGGCATCGCGCCGCCCGCGCCGCGCAGTCAGCGCGGCTCAGGACCGGTTCCGCTGACCCTCACCGCATGCTGCCCGCGGTGCGGCTCGCCCGACACCCGGCTGATCAACCGGTTCGGGTCCACGGCATGCAAGGCCCTGCACGCGTGCAATGCCTGTCTGGAGCCGTTCGACTACTTCAAGCCGATCTGATGACCACGCCGACCACGGCTGCGCCGCGCCACGCAGTGTTCCATCCACTGCGTGTCGCCGAGGTCGACAGGCTCACCGACGACAGCGTCGCCATCACCTTTGACGTACCGGACGACCTGCGCGATGCCTACCGCTTCACCCAGGGCCAGCACATCACGATCCGGTGCGATCTCGGGGGCAGCGGGGTGCGCCGCAACTACTCGATCTGCTCGCCTGCCAGCTCGGGACGCCTGCGGATCGGCGTGAAACGGCTGCCCGATGGCGCATTCTCGTCCTACGCCGCGGAGCGGCTGCGGCCCGGCGACGTGCTCGATGTCATGACACCCAGCGGCCGGTTCTTTACCAGGCTCGACCCAGCCAATGCGAAGCACTATGTGGCAATCGCGGCGGGCAGCGGCATCACGCCGGTCATGTCGCTGCTGGCTACCACGCTGGAGGCCGAGCCGAAGAGCCATGTCACCCTGCTGTTCGGCAACCGGACCGCGAGCTCCATCATGTTCCTCGAGGAGCTGCAGGACCTCAAGAACCGCTACCCTGACCGATTCTGGCTGCTGAACTTCCTGACCCGGGAGCAGCAGGAGTCAGACCTGCTGTCCGGCCGCATCGACCGGCAGCGGCTGACCCGCCTGCTCGCCGCGATGCTGCCGCCCGACGACGTGGACGAGTGGTTTCTGTGCGGGCCGTACGAAATGGTCCGCCAGGCCCGGATGGCGCTCGTCGATGCCGGCGTGGCCGGCGAGCGCATTCACCAGGAACTGTTCCACGTCGGGGCGCTCCCGGCGGCAGCCCCCGCCGACAAGGCGGCACCTGCTGCCGCCGGCGGGCGCAGCACCGTGACCGTCAAGCTGGACGGCCGGGCGACGACGTTCGAACTCGGGCAGCGCGCGGAGCCGATCCTTGAGGCCGTGCTGCGAGTCCGCCAGGACGCGCCGTACGCCTGCAAGGGCGGAGTCTGCGGTACCTGCCGGGCCAAGCTGCTCGATGGCACGGTCGGCATGGAGCGGAACTTCGCGCTCGAGCCGGACGAGATCGTCCGCGGATACGTCCTGACCTGCCAGAGTCACCCCACCAGCGAGAAGGTCGTGCTCGACTACGACGGCTGACCCACAGCAGCCGCGAACAGGCCCTGCCCGACTACTACTACTACTACTACTACTACTACTACTACTACTACTACTACTACTACTACTGACCGCTGGCGGCCGCGCGCAATCCACCGTCAGCCGGCGCTGCACCGCTGCCGGCTCGCAGGAAACTGCTGATGACTGGCCCGACCTCGCTGGCGCTGTCGATGAGCGCCATGTGCCCGCCGCCGCGGACGGTGTACAGCCGCGCTCTGGGGATCAGGGCCGCCATCACCCGGTGATTCACATGCGGGGTGACCGGGTCGTCGTCGCCGGCGACGACGAGCGTCGGGTGCCGGATGGTCCACAGCCACGGCAGGCTCGTCCAGGCGAACAGCGGAGCCATCCGGTACATGGCTTGCCAGGGATTCTTCGGGCGCCGGATATGCATCGAACGGACCAGCTCAGGCTCGGTGCGCATGCGTCCGCCGAACATGCTGCCTGCCACCTTTTCCAGCCGTACCGGGTGGTAGCTCCCCGGGTGGATAAAATGCCAGAACGCCCGCAGGTCTCCGGGCTTCGCGAAGCCACCGAACGACGTCGAGACGAGGACCAGGCGGCGGACGCGGCCTGGGTGCGTGACAGCCATCTGCTGCGCCAGCGCGCCGCCGAACGACACGCCGAGCACGTGAGCGCTGGCCACGCCGAGTTCGTCGAGCACCGCAGTGCCGAACTCGGCCAGCGACCACATGGTCATCGGCAAGGCGGGCATCTGCGTTCGACCGATACCCGGTGGGTCGAATGCGATCGTGCGGAACCCGGGCAAGTACGGCAGCAGGTGGTCCCAGAGCCCGACCTCTCCCCAGATGCCGGAGTAAAGCAGCAGCGGCTCGCCCTCCCCGCACAGCTGGACGTGAACTTTGATTCCCTTGACGCGGAGCTGCCGGTGCGTGACCTGCGGGGCCTGTTGTGTGAGCTGCGGGGCGGAGACAGTGGCTGTCATGGGACTCCTCATGGTGCCTGGCGTTGCGCGATCCGTCAGGTGTCGAAGTCCCACGCCTTGCCCGGGCACTTGTCAGGCGCGACCTCAGGGTCCGCCTTCCAGCGAAACACCAACGAACGGTCGGTTGTATTATCGCATGATCAGAACGTGACGCAAGTCACAATATCTATTGACAACCAACCGAACGATCAGCGAAAGTAGAATTTCGCTGAATGCTGATTCTTCACCAAGAATTCCTCACTGTCCCCGGATCTGACACGGGCGGGAAAAGGCAGCCACGTGCCCTGGTCCGTGGAGGCGAACCTGGATGTATACCTTCGCTACGCCCCTTGACCGAGCCCTCCAGATAGCGTCCGACTCCTGTGCAGTGGTCTGCGGTGACCGCCGGCAGACTTACCGCGAGCTAAGTGCGCGATGCCGGCGGCTCGGTGGCATGCTGCGTGCACTCGGACTCGCGCCCGGCGACCGCGTCGGGGTCATCGCCCTCAATTCGGACCGCTACCTGGAGCTGTACCTGGCGGTGCCGGCGGCGGGCTTCGTCCTGGTGCCCGTCAACGCGCGGCTGGCCGGCACCGAGATGCGGGAGATCCTGGCAGACGCCGGTGTAAGCATGCTGTTCACCGACGGCGCCTACGCGGGTGCCGCGGAGGTCGCGCGGGTCGTGACAATGCCCGGTCACTACGAGGAACTGCTCACCGCGGCCGACGAGATTCCGCTGGGCGAGGGAATCACTGAAGACAGTCTGGCCGTGCTGTTCTACACCTCCGGCACCACGGGAACGGCCAAGGGCGCGATGCATACCCACCAGACGCTTGTCTCGAGCAGCCTGCACTTCATGGCCACGTGGCCCTTTGACCAGCACACGCGATGGCTGGTGGCGTCGCCGATGTTCCACACCGGCGGGACGATCGGCATGCTCGCCACCGTGTGGGCCGCCGGGACCCACGTGATGATGCCCAGCTTTGACCCCAATCTCGCGCTCGACCTCATCGAGCGCGAGCGCGTCACGCACACGCTGCTCGTGCCGACGATGCTGGCCGCCGCCGCGGGCACCCAGCTCACGAACCCGCGGAACGTTAGCTCGCTGCGTTACCTGAGTCACGGCGCGTCTCCGATCGCCGCCCAGACGCTGCGCCGCTGCCGCCGGGCCTTCCCCGGCGCCGAACTGCTGCACGTGTACGGCACCACCGAAGCGACGCCGATCACCACGCTGCTTCCGCATGAGGAGCGGATCCTCGACACGCCGCGGGTGCGGTCGTGCGGCCAGCCAGCCGTGGGCGTCGATGTCCGGGTTGTTGACCCTTCAGGGACCGAGGTACCGCCCGGGAAGGTGGGCGAGGTCCTGGTGAGAAGCCCCAGCGTGATGGCCGGTTACTGGCACCGGCCGGAGGAGAGTGCCGAGGCGCTGGCCGGCGGCTGGTACCACACTGGCGACCTCGGCTACCGGGACGAGGAGTCCTACCTCTTCCTGGTCGACCGCGCCAAGGACATGATCGTCAGCGGTGGCGAGAACATCTACTCAGTGGAGGTCGAGAACGCTCTCGCCGGGCATCCCGCGGTCACCGAGGTCGCCGTCTTCGGGGTCCCGCATGAACGCTGGGGCGAAGCGGTGCACGCGGTCGTGGTCTGCGAGGCGGACGTCACGCCCGACGAGCTGATCGCCCACTGCCGCACCAGGATCGCCGGCTACAAGGTGCCGAGGGGGATCGAGCTGCGGACCGAGCTGCTGCCCAAGTCCGCGGCGGGCAAGATCCTCAAGCGCGACCTGCGCGATCCGTACTGGGCCGGGCAGTCAGTACAGGTCGGGGGGACTTAGGCAGATGCGCAGCACTATGCCGGACTTCCCGCTCACCATCGGCCACATCTTCGAGCATGGACGGGCCAACTACGCCGACAGCACCGTGGTCACCGCCGACGCCGGCGGCTCGCGCCGGATCAGCTTCGCCGCGCTCGCGCAGCGGGCCGAGCAACTGGCGGCCGGCCTGCGGCACCTCGGCGTTCGCCAGGGCGACCGGGTGGCGACCTTCGCCTGGAACACCCAGGAGCACCAGGAGGCGTACTTCGCCGTGCCGTGCATGGGCGCGGTGCTGCACACCGTCAACATCCGCCTTGCCCACGAGCAGATCCGCTACATCGTCAACCACGCGCAGGACACCGTGCTGCTCATCGATGCGAGCCTCGCGCCAGTCCTGGCGCCGGTCATCGGCGAGCTGACGACAGTAAAGCACCTGATTGTGTTCGGCGACGGCGATCGCGGCGGCCTGCCGGGCGCGATCGACTACGAGGAGCTGCTGAACGCCGAGCGCCCCGGGTATCCCTGGCCCGCGCTCGAGGAGTCGGCGGCAGCCGCGATGTGCTACACGAGCGGCACGACCGACCTGCCCAAAGGCGTCATCTACAGCCATCGTTCGACGTTCCTGCACTCGCTCGGCGTGTGCTCAGGAGAGGCTCTCGGGCTCAGCCAGAACGACCGGATCCTGCCCGTCGTGCCCATGTTCCACGGCAACGCCTGGGGCCTGCCGTATGCGGGCTGGCTGGTCGGGGCCGACCTGATGCTGCCCAGCCGGTTCATTCAGGCTGCCCCGCTCGCCCGGCTGATCGCCGCGGAGCGGGTGACCCTCGCCGCGGCCGTTCCGACTGTGTGGTACGACCTGCTCGGCGTTGACCCGGCGACCGTCGACCTCTCTTCGCTGCGGATGATCATGTGTGGCGGGGCCGCGGTCCCGCGCAGCCTGATCGAGGCCTACGAGAAGCGGTTCAGCGTGCGGGTCGTGCAGGGCTGGGGCCTGACCGAGACAAGCCCGGTCGCGTCCCTGGCGTTCCCGCCCAAGAACGGCCCCCCGGAGCGCGAGATCGCGTATCGGTCCACCGCGGGACGCGTAATTGGCGGCGTCGAGGTCCGCGTTGCGGACGACAGCGGCGCGGTACTGCCACGGGACGGGCGCAGCGTCGGCGAGATCGAGGTACGCGGGCCCTGGGTGACCGAGGGCTACTATCTCGACCCGGCACCGGCTAAGTTCCACGACGGCTGGCTCCGGACCGGCGATGTCGGCTGCATCGACGCAGCTGGCTACATCGCGATCAGCGACCGGGCGAAGGACGTCGTCAAGTCGGGCGGCGAGTGGATCTCCTCGCTGGACCTGGAGGCTGCTCTCCTGTCCCATCCGGCCGTCCGCGAGGCAGCGGTCATCGCCGCGCCAGACGAGCGGTGGGGCGAGCGGCCGCTCGCCTGCATCACGCGCGCGCCTGGCAGCGCGGTTACTCCGGAGGACCTGCGGGCGTACCTCGCTGACCGCGTAGTCAGGTGGTGGCTGCCCGAGCGCTGGGCCTTCATCGACGAGGTACCCCGCACCAGCGTCGGCAAGTGCGACAAGAAGCTCTTGCGTGCCCGCAATGCCGAGGGCGGCCTGAACGTGGTCGTCAGTGGCACCGCCAGCCGCGCAGCCGCCGACGGCGCGCGCCAGGCCGCGGACTCCCCGCCGGCCGCCGAAGCGCCGCCGCCGGCCCCGACAAGCTAGTTCACGAGATTTGGGAGGCAGAAATGCCAGAAGTTGTAATCGCGGCCATTGGCCGCACTCCGATCGGCCGCGCCGGCAAAGGCGCGCTCGTCGATCACCGGCCCGATGATCTTGGTGCATACGTCGTCGACCAGGTTCTCAGGAAGATCCCCCAGCTCGACCGCGGCCAGATCGAGGACGTCATCTGCGGCTGCGCGCTGCCCGGCGGCGAGCAGGCCCACAACCTGGCCAGGATCATCAGCATCCTGGCGGGCATCGGGGCTCCAGGCACGACAGTCAACCGCTACTGCTCCTCTTCGCTGCAGGCCACCCGGATGGCCTTTCATGCCATCAAGGCCGGCGAGGGTGACGTCTTCCTTTGCGCCGGCGTCGAGTCGAGCACGCGGTCGCCGCTCGGGGTGTTCGCCGACCAGCAGGAGACGTGCAACCCCCGCCTCTTCAAAGGCAACCGCGAGGGACTCCCGAATGCCTACATGAGCATGGGCGAGACCGCGGAGAACGTGGCCGACAAATACGACGTCAGCCGCGAGGCGATGGACCGCTTCGCCGCGGCGAGCCATTCCCGTGCCGTCCGGGCCGAGAAGGACGGGATCGTGGCGGCCGAGATCATCGGAGTTCCGTTGCTGAGCGGGGCGACCATGACTCGCGATGACGGGCCCAGGGCGGACACGTCGGAGGAGAAGCTGGCCACCCTGCGGCCGGTGTTCCGCAAGAACGGCCGCGTGACAGCGGGAAACTCGTGTCCGCTCAACGACGGAGCCGCGGCCGCGGTAGTGATGTCGCAGACGCGGGCCACGGAGCTCGGGATCGAGCCGCTCGCCCGGATCATCTCGACCGGGGTCAGCGCCCTGGAGCCGGAGATGATGGGCCTGGGCCCGATCGAATCCAGTCAGCAGGCACTGAAACGGGCGGGCCTGACCATCGACGACGTTGACATCGTCGAGATCAATGAGGCATTCGCCGCTCAGGTCATCCCGTCTGCCCAGGGGCTCGGAGTCGACCCGTTCAGTGAGAAGCTGAACCCGCTGGGCGGCGCGATCGCCCTGGGCCATCCGTTCGGCATGACCGGAATTCGCATGCTCAGCACGCTGCTCAACGGCCTGCGGACCCGTGACAAGACGATCGGGCTGGAGACGATGTGCGTGGGCGGCGGCCAAGGCATGGCAATGGTCGTAGAGAGGTTGTCCTGATGACCACCACCGACAAGACCGTCCCCGGGCAGAACGGCGCAGCCGGGCGCCGGCCGGGCCGGGCGCCGCGCGCTGCGAGCACCAAGACGCAACCGCCGCCGCCGCGCCCAGCAGAGCACAGTGACCTCGAGGATGGCGCGACTCATCTCGCTGGCGCCGCAGACGCGCTCACCGGGCCGAGCCCGTTCGTCGGCTTCGGCCTGCGCGACGCCCTGGGCGGCCTGCGCTTCGTGGCCGGGCGAGTGGCGCGGGAACCACGAGTGCTGCTGAACGGCCTGCCGCGGACCGCCGAGGAGCTGCTCAAGATCGCCCGGGGCAGGTCGGAGCTGGCACCCGCGAAGGCCGACAAGCGATTTCGCGATCCCGCCTGGATGCAGAACCGCCTGCTCAGGTCGGCTATGCAGGTCTACCTGCACTTCGGCTCGGAGGTTGACCCCTTCGTCGAGACTCTCGATCTCAAGGGACGCAACGCCGAGCGGGTGCGCTTCGCGCTCGGCCTGGTGCGGGAGGCACTGGCCCCTACGAACTCCCTGCTGACCAACCCTGAGGCACTGAAGCGGGTCGTTGAGACCGGCGGCGGCAGCCTGGTCAAGGGGGCGGCTAACCTGGTCGGCGACGTGCGCCACAATCACGGCATGCCGTCGCAGGTCGACCTCAAGCCGTTCACGGTCGGCAAGAACATCGCGGTGACACCGGGCGCGGTCATCTACCGGACCGAGGTCTTCGAGCTGATCCACTATGCGCCACAGACCAAGCAGGTATTCCAGCGGCCGTTGCTCGTCGTGCCTCCTCAGGTGAACAAGTACTACGCGCTGGACCTCGCACCGGACCGCAGCATGTTCGAGTACGCCCTCAAGCACGGCTTCCAGCTTTTCGGGATCAGCTGGCGTAACCCGACGCCCGAGCAGCGCGAGTGGGGCCTGGATACCTATACCGAGGCAATGCTGGAGGCCATCGACGTCATCCGTGACGTCTCAGGTTCGCCGGACGTCAACGTGATGGGTGCTTGCGCGGGCGGGATGATGGTGGCGATCCTGCTGTCCCGCCTCGCCGCCCTCGCCGATGACCGGGTCAAGGCGGCGACGATGGTCGTCACCCTCCTCGACCTCGACGTCGAAGCGCAGCTCCTGCTCTTCGCCACGGCGCCGACGCTCGCGCTCGCTAAGCAGGCGTCGAGCCGGAACGGGGTGCTGCAGGGCTGGCAGATGGCGAACATCTTCGCGTGGCTGCGTCCGAACGACCTGGTGTGGAACTACTGGGTGAACAATTACCTGCTCGGCCGCGACCCGCCGGCCTTCGACATTCTGGCGTGGAATGCGGACACCACCAGGCTGCCCGAAAGGTTCCACCATCAGCTGCTCGACATCGTCGCGGGCAACCTGCTGGTGCAGCACGGCGCCCTGAAGGTGCTGGATATGCCGGTCGACGTGTCGCGTATCACCTGCGACACCTATGTCGCCGCCGGGTTCACCGACCACATCACGCCCTGGAAAGCCTGTTACCGCACCACCCAGCTGGTCTCAGGGGACTCCCGGTTCGTGCTGTGCTCAAGCGGTCACATCCAGACCGTCGTGGCCGAGCCGAACCATCCCCGGCTCGGTTACTTCGTGAATCCGCAGACACCGCCCGAGCCCGCGACATGGATGGCGCAGGCGCAGCGGCACGAAGGTTCCTGGTGGGAAGACTGGGTGGCCTGGCTGGCTGAGCGCTCTGGCACGAAGCAGGCTGCCGCCCCGGGCGTGGGCAACAAGCGATACCCCGCGACGGACCCGGCGCCCGGCACCTACGTATTCCAGTGATTGCCTGCCCTGTGCCAAGAAGGAGAACTCGATGAATGACATCCAAGAACGTGTCGCGCTGGTGACTGGCGGCACGCGGGGCATTGGTGCGGCTATCTCGACGTGCCTGGCCCGCAGCGCCGTAAGTGTCGCCGCGCTCTACGACCGCGACTCCGATGCCGCGGACTCATTCGCTAAATCGGCTGGAGACGACGGCCTGGCGATATCAGTCCATCAGGCGAATGTGGGTAATCCAGGGGACTGCCAGCGGGTTGTCGACGAGGTCCTGCACCAATACGGGCGGCTCGATTACCTCGTCAACAACACTGGTACCGCGAGCGACCGCCCGGCCGAGAAGATGAGCCTGCTGGACTGGGAGCAGGTGATTCGCGCCAATCTCTCCGGCCCCTTCTACATGTCCAGGGCCGTCCTCGGGCATTTCCTCGGCCGCGGGTCAGGCCGCATTGTCAACATCAGCTCCTACGTCGGCCAGACTGGGCGCATCGGACAGTCCCATTACGCTGCGGCCTCGGCCGGCCTGCATGGCCTCACCAAGACGCTCGCGCTGGAGACCGCCGGCCGTGGGGTGACCGTCAACTGCGTGGTTCCCGGGGCCATCGCGACCGAGATGCCGGCGCGCCTTCCCGAGGCCGCCCGGCAGGCAATCGTCGAAGCCATCCCGATGGGCGCGATTGGCTCGGCAGATGACGTCGCGCAGGCCGTCCGTTACCTGGTCTCCGATGAGGCGCGCTACGTGACCGGGGCGTTCCTGCCGGTGACCGGCGGACTGCTGATGATGTGAGGCGATTGCTGATGCCCGGGCGCCGCGCCTGGGTGCGGGGCCGGCTGCTGGCCGGCCCCGGGCGTCAGCCCGAGCCTTCCGAGCCAATCCCGCGCAGCAGGATCGACATTAACTTCGTGGTGACCTGCTCGACGTCAGTATCGGCAGTGAACCAGGTATACGCCCAATTCGCAACGGACAGGAACACCAGGGTGGCGTAATCTGCGTCGAGATCCTTCCGCAGATCGCCGGCCTCGACGGCGGCGTCCAGCAGATCGCGGATACGCAGCTCGTAGCGGTGCCGCTCCGTAACGAACAGCTCCCGGTAATCGCCGGTAAGGTACCGCCACTCCTGGAGCCAGACCGTGGCGACGTCAAGCTGGCCTTCAACCACGCCAAGATGTTCCCGCAGCGCCAGCTGGAGCCGCTGCGCCGGTGCCGTATTCTCGGGCACCTTATCCAGCGCGGCATGGAACGCCGCCGCGCCGGTCAGCGCGATATCGGCAAGCAGATCTTCCTTGCAGGAGATGTAGGAGTAAAGGGAACTCTTCTGGATCCCCAGGGCAACCGCGAGGTCGTTGACTGACGTGCCATGATAACCGCGCTCCGCGAACAGCCGCGCCGCTTCCACGGAGAGGCGATCGCGCGTCGTCATGCCGGAGGCGGCAGCTATTGCATTTCGAGACCGCATTCGGCAGAGGCATCCCAACAGTTAGCAGCAGATATGCATGAGCATATCAGTGCGCCGCGTTCTGCATCGCAGCAGATACCGTCTTGACCTGTCGGCGGGCTCGTTCTAGCTTGCTCTCAGTGAGCCGATCCGCTGCTGACCAGCCCTGGACAGGCGACGTGCCCGGCGCGCGCGCGTGCGCGGGCGCCGCCGAGTCCGTCGGGCCTGCTGGTGCCCGAAGCCGGTTCACCTCGCTGAGCGGCGACTTTGTCTTCCTGGACGCGCCCGGCGGGACTCAGACTCCCGACGAGGTCGCCGCAGCGGTAACGGCGATGTACCGGGACGCGAGCGGCAACCTCGGCGCGCCCTACGCCACCAGCCGGCGGATCGAGGCAGTGGCCGACGAGGCTCGCGCGGCCTCGGCGCGTTTTCTCGGCTGCACCCATGAGGAGGTCATCTTCGGGGCCAGCATGACCGCGCTCAATTACATGCTGACCCGTACGCTCGGCCGCGAGCTGCGCTCAGGCGACGAGATCGTCGTCACCCGGCTCGACCACGACGCCAACGTAGCGCCGTGGCTCGACCTGGCCCGCGACCGCGGGCTGCACGTGCGGCTGGCCGACGTCCACGCCGACACCACCCTGGACCTCGCCGACCTGCAGCGGCAGATCGGGCCGAAGACCAGGGTGGTGGCGTTCCCGTGGGCGTCGAATGCGGTCGGCACCATCGTCGACGCCCGTGCCGTGTGCGACATCGCTCACCGGGCGGGTGCCCTCGCCTGGGTCGACGCGGTCCAGTACGCCCCGCACGAACCGGTAGACGTGCGGGCGATCGGCGCTGACATCCTGCTCTGCTCGGCCTACAAGTTCTGCGGGCCGCACCTTGGGATCGCGTTCGGCCGCCGCGAGCTGCTGGAATCGTGGCAGCCCTATAAGGTCAGGCCGGCCCCGATGGAGCCGGCCGGCCGCCGCTTCGAGACAGGCACCCTGCCGTACGAGCTGCTGGGCGGCTTGCTCGCCGCGTTCGCTTACCTGGACAGCCTGGGCGGCCCGGCAGAGCTCATCGCCTGGGAGCGACGGCTGGGTGACCGCCTACTCGCCGGGCTCCCGCCGCGCGCCAAACTCTACGGGCTGCCGACCATGGCAGGCCGGGTACCGACGTTCCTGCTCAACTTCGCCGGCATCCCATCGGCCACGCTGAGCGTTGCGCTTGCCGATCTCGGGTTCGGGGTCTGGAGCGGCGGCCACTACTACGCCCCCGGCCTGCACGACCGGATCGCGTGGGGCGAGGCGCTCCGAATCGGCCTCGCGCACTACAACACGCTCGACGAAGTTGACCGGTTCAACCAAGCGCTTGCCGCCGTGGTGGCGGCCCACCAGCCCGCGCCGCCGGGATGACCCCGGGCGCTGTCGTCAGGGCAGCCGACGTGCAGGCCAATCGCACCGCGGCGGGCGCGTGCGTCCGGGCCATCATGACCACCGCGTCAGCCGGGCCGCAGCTCGCCCGGCGGCTCGTGGACATCCCGCCGCGAGCCCGGTTCGACGGGACCGCCGCAACCGCGGGCGAGCTGTGGTTCGTGATCGCCGGGACCGGCCAGCTGGACGTCGACGGCCATCCTGCCCTGCCGGTTACGCGCGACCACGCGGTGTGGATGCCGCCCGGCGCCAGGTACCGGCTGCGCGCCGGCAGCCCCGCTGGCCTTCATCTGGACACGGTTGCGTTGCCCAGCGCGGCGGGAGAATCTGTCAGCCGCGAACGCCGCGCCGCGCCGGGCTCCGATCCCCCAAGCCTCGGTACGCCGGGCCCAGAGTCCCCCGACTCCGATCCCCCGGACCCCGATCCCCCGGACCCCGATCCCCCGGACCCCGATCTCCGGAGCGCTGGCGTGCCGGAATCCGCTGGGCCACTGACGGCTGACCTGGGTGAGTGCGAGGTCGAGATGACCGGCGATCGCCGGTTCCGCGTGTTGTTCGGCCCCGGCCGGGGCTGCGCGGTGGCCACGCAGTTCGTGGGCGAGATCCCGCCCGGCCGGGCGCCCGATCACAGTCACCCCTACGACGAGCTGGTGCTGGTACTCGAAGGGGACGGCGTACTGCGCACTGGCGGCCGCGACCATGTCCTGGCCCCCGGCACCTGTGCGCACCTGCCGCCTGGGCAGCTGCACAGCCTGGAGAACACCGGGCCGGCCACGCTGCGGGTGCTTGGGGTCTTTCACCCCGCTGACAGCCCGGCCGCGAAGGAGGACCGCACTAATGCCGGAGCATAAGCTCGGAACATGCTTCCCACCGGCCACCTGGTCGCATTCGCGCTGCTTTCTTATCTGCTGATCGTTATTCCGGGACCGAACGTGCTCTTCGTAATCAGCCGGTCGCTGCAGCTGGGACGGGCTGCGGGCCTGGCCGCGGTTGCCGGTGGCCTGATGGGCGTCTACGCGCAGGTCATCGCGGTCGCATTCGGCATCGGCGCGCTAGTGGAACGGTCAGTGGCCATCTTCACCATCATCAAGCTGGCTGGCGCGGCGTATCTGGTTTACCTCGGCGTGCAGGCCGTACGGCATCGCCGGTCGCTCGCGGCGGCGCTCGACAGTCCGGCCGCAGCGAAGAGCACCGGCCGGATGCTGCGTGATGGGCTCGTGGTTGGCGTGACCAACCCGAAAGCGATCGTGTTCTTCGCCGCGGTATTGCCGCAGTTTGCCGATCGGTCCGCTGGCCATGTTCCGGTTCAGCTGTTGCTGCTCGGCGCCGTGTTCGTAAGCATTGCCCTGGTGTCCGACAGCATATGGGCCATCCTCGCGGGCACAGCCCGCTTGTGGTTTGCCCGGTCCCCGCGGCGCCTCGAGCTGATCGGCGGGACTGGTGGCCTGGTCATGATCGGCATCGGGGCCAGCCTGGCGCTCACCGGCCGCAAGGACTGACGACATCCGGCCGCCGACAGCCTGCCCTCCATCCGCCGCCGCTCGCTGTCAGTCAGGTTTGCAGCGGCATCAGCTCGGTGGCGAAGTCATCGAGGAACCTGTCGAGGGAGCCGGGCTCCCCCGCTGACCGGATGACGAACTTGCTCAGGCCTGCCGCCACGTATTCCTCGATCATCGCGCGGGCGGCCGCCCAGCTGCCCGCCGCGAGGCTGGCCGGGTTCACCTCAGGGCGCCGCTGACGGACTGCCTCGATCAGCGGCGCCGCAAAGCCGTCGGGGCCGACCGCCAGGCTGATCCCGAAATGCTCTGGGTCCACCTCGCGGCCCGCCTCGGAAGCTGCCGCCTGAATCGCCGCTCGCCCGTCGCGGGCCTCGGCCGGGGTCAGGAAGCTGGCCAGCCAGCCATCGCCGAGCCGGCCGACCCGGCGGAGCGCACCCGGCGCGCTGCCGCCCAGCCAGATGTCGAGCGGCCTGGCGGGCGGCGGGCCGACGCTGGCTGCTTCCACCGCGAAGAACTCGCCGGAGAACGTGACAGTTTCCTGGCTGAGTAGCCGCCGGAGCAGCTCAAGAGATTCGTCGAACACCGCGGCGCGGCGGCCGGCCGGAACTCCGAACAGCGGGAGCTCGGCTCGGCGAGCGGGCTTCAGGCCGAAGACAGGCAGCACCCGGCCCGGCGCCAGCCCGGCGAGCGAGGATAGCTGCTTAGCAACTAGCACGGGGTGCCGGCCGGGCAGCACCGCGACTCCGGTTCCGACCTTCAGCCGGGCTGTCCGCGCCAGGGCATAGGTCATTCCGACGAACGGCTCCATCAGGGGCCCGAAAACCATCTCCGGCAGCCAGAGCGAGTCGATACCGCTCGCCTCCAGACGATCGACGGCGCGGCCGAATCCGGTGGCGCCACCCGCGCCGCCGAGGGCAATCCCGATCCTGACTTTCACAGCACCCATCCGATCACGCCGCCGACCCTGACGGTCACCGGGCCATCCGAACGATCTTCGTTCTCTTGGGGCGCGAAGTCCATGCCGCGTCGATGAGCCGGGCTGGCTGCCGCCACTGAACGCCAGCCAAGCCGATGACCGGCCGACACCACCGGCTGCGTAGCCGAGGAGAGAAATGGATAACGTCATCATGACCCGTTACCTGCGTAAGAGCTTCCCGGCCAAGGGCGGCCGGGTCGAGGCAGTGCGCGGCGTGAGCATGGCCGTCGGGCTTGCGGGACGGCGGCGGCCGCCCGGTCTCGGCCAGGGTGGCGGCCATGTACTCGAAGACCAGGGCTGCAGCGGCGCCTTCGGGCTCGCCCAGGTCGGCGGCGCAAACCGTGATGTCCATAGGCCGCAAGCATTTCGCACCAAACGGGCCGCTCACTCGCCACCCGAATGGCTGATCAAGATGGGCCGGACCTACCGGTCTTGCTTATTCGCTGGCCGGTATCGCAGCCGCTTCCGCGCCGTCTCGGACTTTCCTGTGCGCTCGTTGACGACAGCCAGCTTCTTGGCCCGGTCCAGGTCCGCCTGGCTGATCAGGCCGTTGGCCAGCAGAAACTCGGGAAGCTCCCGCTGGTGGCCCCGCTCGTTCCAGATCCGGCGCTGGAGTTCCTTCTTGTAGTCCGAGACCGCGCCTTCGCCGCTCAGGTCAAGCGCTATGGCGACGTCGGTCATCGGCACGGCTTGCGGGGCGACCGCGCCGAGAACGAATTCCTGGTAGAGGTAGGCAATCGCCAGGCACGCCGCGCCGTTGCGGTCGAAGAAGGCCCGGACCCTGGGCACCGCGTCGGGCAGCGGTGGGTTCGGCTGTGCCGGGTTGGGCTGACCTGGTGCCGAACCGGCACGCCGGATTCCATCCTGGGTACGCGGCTCGCCCCGGTTCAGCGGCACGGTCGGCTGGCCGCGCCGCGGTGAAGGGACGTCGATGCACAGCGGCAGCACCCATGTACCGATGGCAACCAGCCACGCTCCGGCCGCAAGCCGGACCGGCACGGTCTCGTAGCCGTCGGGGGCCATCGGCAGCACATGCCGCGCCGCGGTCTGCACACTCTGGTAGTCCCCGCTGAAATCGGCCGCATAAGGCGCCACGTAGACCCGATGGGTGGTGTCCCGGCTGAAGAGTTCCCACCGGTAGTGCACGTACCGGAGACCTGGGCAGCGCGGGGACCTGTGCAGCGTGCTGTCCTTACCCGCGCTCAGCAGCGTCCGGTCCAGCCAGACGATCTCATCGGGCGGACAGCCGAGCCACTCGCGGCGCGCCGCTGACCAGATAACGAGTTGGGCCATCGCAACTCACCCATTGCCCCCGAGCACGACGCGTCATGCGCACAGTCACCAGTCTGGCGATGCCTGCGACGATAACACCCGCCAGGCCCCGCGAGCCTGGGCCCGCTCGCTCGACGTCAGCGGTGGCCGTTCATTTGCGGCGGCCTGGCCCAGTCGTTCTCAGCCCGGTCCCAGCCGATCTCCACCCTGGAGACCAGCGCGCCGGGCTGCGTTCCCCAGCCGATTGAGTCGCCGTCGCGGATCACCTGCTCCCCCGTCAGGGGCATTCCGTTGACCGTCGTGCCGTTGCGGCCGAGGTTGGTGATATGCCAGCGGCCGTCCTCGACGGTGAACTCGGCATGCACCCGGGACACGGTGGGCTCATCAGGAAGCCGGAGCTCAGCTTCCGCGCCCCGGCCCGCGCGGGCTCCTGAGGACCTGGTCTGGCTGACGCATCCGCTGGTCACGAGCCGCAGCGCCGGAACCGGCGCCACCGCGGCGACCGTGACAGACTCCGCGACCGGGCCGGGCTTCGCCGCCGTGACAGGCTCCGACACCACGGTCCTTGCCACGGCCAGATCGTCGTGGCTGGGCGCTGCGCGAGGATCCCCGCTGCGTTCCTCGCGCGGATACCCGCTGCGTTCTTCGCGCGGATACCCGTACGGATACGGGCTGGCGCTGGACGCTGGCTGCGAAGGACTCGCCGGCCGGCCCTGCTTGAGCCGGTAGCGCCCGGGTGGTACCGCCGGATCGCCGATGACGCTCACCCCGACCGGGCCGACGCTCGCGAGGCCGACGGAGTGCGCGCTGATCTGGTCTTCATAGACTTCGGTGGCGCTCGAATCGATCAGGCCGATATCCATCACCTCGGTCAGCGAGGCAAGGTCACCTGGGTTCATCCGCAACTCGACGAGGTTCGGCGCGAGCAGCGACCCGCCCGGTGTGACGATGAGCACCTCTGGCAGGTGCCGCAGGCCCAGTTGCAGCACATCCCTTCCATCGCGCCATGGCCGCGCGGCCAGCTGCCGCACCCATGGGTGATCACTGTTGATGCCGAGGCACCGCAGCGCCACCGCGAACAAGATGACGGCCGCCGCGAGCAGCATGAGCAGAACGGTGCCCGCGACCATGGAACCTGCCTCGCTGATGAGCAGCGCCCACGAGCCGACGATGCCTGCCGCGATGATCCATCGCTTCCGGCTGCGCGACTGCAGCGGAACGCGGAGCGGGCGGTGCGTCACATTGCTGCGATCAGCCAATCGCGACACCATCCTTGACCTAGTGCGCTGGCCTGACGTCAGGCCAAGCCCTGCCTGACGAGGATGCGGCGCCGGGCAGGCGCCGGTCAACGGATCGGGCGTTCTTTCCAGATATCTGGAGAACGCTCGAGTGCCGACGGCGCGCCGCCCGCCGCATCGACCGCCTGGCGGCAGCACTACCCGGGTTGACGTCACCACTCGCCCGGCCCCTGGCACCGGCCCTTACGCGGGAATGGACGGGCTCGTGCTGGTTTAGGCGAGCCGGCGCGGAGCAGTAGAGACGCAAAGGCAGTTCAACGTCTTATCCGCACCAATTTGTCATGGAGCAGCGATGCGTAGTCGCTCAATGGCGGTTTCGGTCATGTTGGCATTTGCGGCGGGGCTGCTGGCCGTGCCGTCCCTCGCGAGCGCAGCCGCCGGGCGGGCGCCAGCCAGCGGCGGGAAGCAGGCGGTCGCCGTGGGCACCGGCGGGGCCGTCGCATCGATGGATCTGGACGCGAGCAAGGCGGGGATCGCGGTACTGAAGCGGGGCGGCAACGCCGTCGATGCCGCTGTCGCTGTCGCGAGCACGATGGGCGTGACCATACCGTTCGTGGCGGGCCCGGGTGGCGGCGGCTTCATGGTGATCTATCTGGCCCGGACCCACCAGGTCGTGACGATCGACGGCCGCGAGACGTGTCCCCAGGCCTGCACACCAACGATGTTCACTAACCCGAAGACCGGCCAGCCGCTGGGTTATGACTACGCCTCAGATCAGCCACTGGCCACCGGGGTCCCCGCTATGGTGGCCACCTGGGCCGAGGCAATCGCCCGCTACGGCCGCAAGAGCCTGGCCGCGGACCTCCAGCCGGCGATCAGTGTCGCGGATCGCGGGTTCCGGGTGAACGCGGACTTCAGGCAGCTCGAAGAGTCCGGGTTGCCAGAACTGCAGGCGTACCCCGCGAGCCGCGCCCTGTTTCTCACCTCCGCCGGGAACCCGCTGCCGGTTGGCCACCTGCTCCGCAACCCTGACCTCGCTCGGACCTATCGGCTGCTGGCCCGCTACGGCCCGTCCTACCTCTACGACGGGCCGATCGGCCGGGCCATCGTCAGCGCCGATGATCACCCTGTTCTCTCCCCCGGCACCCATATCGTCACGCTGCCCGGGATTATGAAGATGAGTGATCTGCGCGCCTACGCCGCCAGGGTCCAAGCGCCGACGCACGTCACCTATCGAGGGCTGGACGTCTACAGCATGGCGCCGCCGTCCAGCAGCGGAACGACCGTTGGCGAGGCACTGAACATACTGAGCGGATGGAACCTCTCGGCCGAACCAGGGGCGCTGGCGCTGTTCCACTACCTGGAGGCCTCGCGGCTGGCCTACGCCGACCGCGACGCCTACGTCGGCGACCCCAGCTACGTCGGGGTGCCCGTGCATGGACTCCTCAGCCCGGCGTTCGCGGCGACTAGGCGCTGCCTGGTACGCGACACTGCGCTTGTCTCGCCGGTGGCTCCCGGTGACCCGTTCCCGCCCTACGAGAGCTGCAAGAACCAAGACGCGCAGACGGCGACGTCAGCTAAGGTATCGGCCACGTCATCCGAAGGACGTCACACCAACAACATCGTCACCGTCGACAAGTGGGGTGACGTCGTCGCGTACACCAACACCATCAACTTCTTCGGTGGCACCGGCATGACCGTGCCGGGCTACGGCTTCCTCCTGAACAACGAGATGACCGACTTCGACTTCGCGCCGCCAGCGCCCGGGGTATACGACCCCAATCTGCCCGCCAGCCGGAAGCAGCCGCGATCCAGCATGGGCCCGGTCATCGTGTTCCGCGACGGGAAGCCGGTCTTCACCGTGGGCGCCGCCGGAGGAGCGACCATTATCACGACTATTCTCCAGATCATCCTGAACCATGTTGATTTCGGCATGTCGCTACCTGCTGCCCTCGCGGCCCCGCGGGTGAGCCAGACGAACTCGCCGACCTCGCTAGCCGAGCCCGCCTTCTACAACAGCGCCCTGCGGCGGCAGCTGACCCGCGAGTTTGGCGAGCAGTTCACTGTGGCGACCGGGCCGATACTCCCGTTGGATGAATATCCCGGCGACGCGACCGGGATCCAGTTGCTCGGTCACGGGCGCTTCCAAGCCGTAGCCGAGCCCGTCCGCCTAGGCGGCGGCAGCGCGCTCGTCGTCAACCCCTCGCCGTAGCGGCGGCCCGCCGGGACCAGCGCGCTCCGCTGGTCGGCGTGCGCCTGCCCCAGCGACTGGGCTTGCTCAAGAACGGCGCGCAGTGACGCGCGGCGGGGCGCGATGAAACGGTTCCGGAGCTGCGGGCAGCAGCCTGCGTCGCGCTGGGCAGGCGCCATCAGGCTGCGCACGGCGGGGCCCGTCCGTGACGCGAGCCGAGCCGGTCAACGTCGGCGCTGTGGACCGAGTCGCGGTCCCCCCCGGGGCAGGTGTGGATGCCGATCCTGGTGCGCTCCTCCGGCGTGAACCCGCGCCAGCTGGCGTTGTTGAGCTCGATGAAGTGCGGCAGCAGGTTCCGGCCGGTCCACGGGTTGCGGGGCTGCCGAGCCACAGTAATTCTGGTTCAGCCTGCCCGGGGTATGGCGGATGAACCGCGGCCCGGGGGACAATCCAGTGGGGAGTCGGCCGCAACGGAGCGGCCGGATCCGCCAATGAGGTGAACGTTATGACAACGCCCACAAAGACGTGGCGGCGCCTGGGCAGCAGGCTGGGGCGCGATCGCAACCCGCTGTGCCGACGCTCGGACCTGATCGAGGCGTGGCTGCTGCCCGCCGTGGTCGTCGCGTTCCTGGTTCTGGGCCCGCTCGTCGCTGGCGCCGCCGGTCTGCGGGTGCGCGCGGACATCGCGGCTGCGCGGCACGCTCAGCTGTCCTGGCATCGGACTTCCGCGGTGCTGCTCGCGGCGGCGCCCGGGCCACTATTTTCCGACAACGGCGCAAACTCCTGGGGGGTCTGGACGTCGGCGCGCTGGAGCGCGGACGGACAGCAGCGGGTCGGCGCGGTCCCGGCCGCCGCGGGAACCAGGGCGGGCAGCAGCGTGGCCGTGTGGCTTGACCGCGCGGGTGACGTGCGGCTGCCACCGCTGACGTCGGGTGAGGCCAGGGATCACGTCATCCTCGGGGCGTCGGTCGCGCTCGCCGCTCTCGCGGTACTCCTGGCCTGCCTGGCCCTGATTGGCCGGCGGGTGCTCGACTGGCGGAGACTCGCCGGCTGGGAGACCGCCTGGCAGTCGGTCGGGCCGCAGTGGACTTGCCGGGGATAGGCCGCCGGACTGGCTGCTATCTCTCCAGCAGCACCGACAGGATGTTGCCCGCCGGGTCCTTGAACCAGGCGATGTAGGGGCTGCCGCGACTGATGCCCTTCTCGTCCTGCGCAACGCCGTCGTAGTGCTCGAAGTGCACGCCCCGCGCGGTGAGCTCATCGACTGCTTGGTCTATGTCGTCGACAGGGAAGTTGAGGATCGTGTAGCTGGCCGGCTCGTGACCGGGCTTCGGGTAGACGAGCGTGTCCCGGCCGCCTGCCAGGTGCAGCGTCATCAGGCCGTTCTGCTCCGATGTCTTGATGCCGAGCGTCTCGCCGTAGAACTGGCGCGCTTTTGCCAGGTCATCGACGGCGAACCCGCTGAATGCCTTCGTGTTCGCGAACATGTCTTCGTGCTCCCTCCGGGGATCTACTGGTTGCTTCTGCCGGGATCCACGAGCTGAGACCGGCCAGGAGCCCAGAACTCATCGGCCGCCGGGCAACGCCAGCGGCTTAGCGCCGTCCCGCGAGTTGTGGCGTCCTTGTGTACTCCGCTCCCTAGTCACACCTTGTTATCTCGGTTATCTCGGTTATCTCGGTCAGCGGAAGTCGCGGCTGCGGGCAGCGGCCACCACTCGCAGCCGGCGCAGCCGGACAGCCAGCAGGCTGACCGCCCCGTCCAGCCGCTCCACCCGGCCGTACACGACCAGCGCGCTGGCGTCCATCGCCAGCTTGCGGTGGCGCTCCCACACCTGCGGCGGGCAGATCACGTTCGCCATCCCGGTCTCGTCCTCCAGGCTCAGGAATACCACCCCGCGGGCCGTTCCCGGCTGCTGCCGGTGGGTGACCAGCCCGGCCACCGCCACCGCAGCACCGGGCCTGGCCGTCTTCAGCGCATCCGTCCCGATCACTCCCCGTTCGGTGAGCAGCTGCCTGATGTGCTCGACTGGGTGGGTGCCGTAGGTGCCGGTCGCCCACAGGTCGGCGAAGGTCTCTTCGGCCGCGGTCATGGCCGGCAGCGGCGGGGCGATCAGGCCCGGGGTGGTGCCGGGAAGCTGCCCGGCCCGGATGGTGGCGGCTGCGCCGGCCGCCCACAGCGCCTCGCGCCTGCCCACCCCGAAGCAGCCGAACGCGCCCGCCGTGGCCAGCGCCTCGAGCGCCGGGGCCCGAAGCCTGGTACGGCGGGCGAAGTCCTCCAGATCCCGGTACGGCCGACCGGCGGGGATGGCGGCGGCGGCGCCCAGGTTGCGCACGTCGGACAGGCCGAGCCTGATGGCCGGCTGGCCAGCCACCGGCTTGCCCCCGCCAGGGGGGTCAGCCTGGTCGGCGGGGCCAGCGGGGCGGTCATCGTTAGGGATGCTGGTCGCCCGGTTTTGCGGGTTTTCCAGTGTGGCGAGGACATCACTGGCGTTGACGTCGACACCGCGCACCTGCACGCCGTGCCTGCGCACGTCGCTGATCAGGCTGGCCGGCGCGTAGAACCCCATCGGCTGGCAGCGGAGCAGCGCCGCGGTGAATGCGGCCGGGTAATAGCACTTCAGCCAGGCGCTCGCGTAGACCAGGTAGGCGAAGCTGATCGCGTGCGACTCGGGGAACCCGTAGCTGG